>Ga0206817_1228_pt1 | contig 12642 bp, 9 predicted proteins | sample Alteio_BWOrgCont_89_FD_152873 | JGI IMG/M metagenome (GOLD analysis project Ga0206817, IMG submission 152873) | Enriched cells from forest soil in Barre Woods Harvard Forest LTER site, Petersham, Massachusetts, United States -... | ecosystem: Environmental > Terrestrial > Soil > Temperate forest > O...
ACGTAGCCCATCATCCAACCCAGGAAAAGCGCCAAAGCGATAACCGCCAGGGTCAGGATGGTCAGCCAGTGGTCTCGAGGTTGAATCTTGGAGCTGGTTGAAATCGCTGGGAAGGAATCCAGTGCCGGTAGGGAGACCTCGGACGTTTCGGGAGTAGTCTGCGGACCCTCGGATCGGGCGCGTTGAACCTGCGCCGGATCAGCCTGCACACGTTCAACGCTCTCGACCTCGGCCGGAGCGATTGCCGTCCCCATCAAAGAGGACGCGAACGCCGGCACCGGCGGGGACAGGACGTCGACCGCACGATCAACGTTGTTCACGATGCTGCGCGAAAGAGCTTCGAGGGTTTGAATCTCACGATCGCTGAAAGCGTTGGGACGGGGCGAGAAAATCTCGCACACCCCGAGCAGTTCATCTTTCTTTACCACGGGAAATACGAGGATGGAACGCACACCCAGACCGCGACAGACCTCGGCATCGACGCGGGAATCGGTTTCGGTGTCGTCGCAACGCTGCCACTTCTTGCTTTGCACGCAGGCACCGGAGAGGCCGGAATGCACGTCTAGCCGGACTCCGAGGTCAGGAGCATTGGCACCAGTGGTGGCCCGGCAGACGATCTCGTCGCCGCGGGCCAAGGCGATTGCGGCCGCGGTTGCGCCGGTAGCCAGACGGGCATGCTCAACGATCTCGTTGAGCACCAGATCAAGTGCCAGGTCCGCAGACAGGGCTCCGCCGCCGTGCGCGGACAACGCAGTCGCCAACTCGGCCAGAGACAAGCCGTCCTCAAGCTCGCTGCCTTCATGTTGGTCGAGAGAAATCGACGCAGGGCTTGGCCGTGGAGGATTCAAGGGATCGGGCCGAGACATCGGACGGTAAGCCATTTCATCAGACCCAACGCTAGCCGCGCTGACTTGCGGCCGCAACGCGCCATAACCAGGCGCTGCTACCTAGTTTAGACCTTGAGCGGAGTTTCCCGCGAAAAGAGGACCTTGTCAACCCTAAATCGGTCCCTGTCGACAAATCGCAGCCGACGGCAAACCCGTGTCTGGACCGGGCTGCGCGGGCCGGCTCTGCTAATTCTCAGCCTGGATCTCTTGAACGTCATGCGGTCCGGCGCTTGGCGGCATTTCTACGGTAAGAGTTCAGCAAGGCCAGGAGGGCGCGTGAATCTCCTTGTGGAGGTTGGGGTTGGAGCTCAGGCCGGAGCCCGCCTCGCGGCAGCCTGGTATTGCATCCCGAAGGTGAACGTGGTCTCATGACGCTGCCTGCGCGAGTGATGCGCGCAAATGATGATCTCCAACGAACCAGCGGGTGCAGCTCCGCCTTCGCGCGCTGACTAGTGGCACGCCGTCACGGCCAGTTATCTGGGATGGACGCTCGATGCGTTCGATTTCTTCGTCCTGGTGTTCCTGGTGGATACACTGGCCGTTCAATTCCACGTAAACAAAAGCAAGATTGTGACGACCATCTTCGCCACCCTGGTGATGCGGCCCGTGGGGGCGCTGGTCTTTGGCCTGCTTGCAGACCGCTACGGCCGACGTAAGCCGATGATGGCGAATATAGTTTTCTTCTCCCTGATCGAGCTGTTGTGCGGGTTTGCGCCGAGCTACACCGTGTTCCTGATCTTGCGCACAGTCTATGGAATCGGCCTGGGAGGAGAATGGGGCATAGGCGCTTCGTTGGCCTTGGAGAGCACTCCTCAGAACTGGCGGGGCATTCTTTCCGGGATTCTGCAGAGCGGATATCCCATGGGCTACCTGCTAGCGGCACTGGCGGCGCATTTCGTGCAACCGCTGTGGGGATGGCGCGCCATGTTCTGGATCGGCGGCGCACCCGCGTTGCTGGCCTTCTATATTCGCTTCCGGGTCCGCGAATCGGAGGCATGGAAACAACAGCGCACCCCGACCGTGGGCGTAATTGTTCGTGCGGCGAGCGGTCACTGGAGGATTTTTTCTTATCTGGTTCTCCTGATGACTCTCATGATGTTTCTTTCGCACGGCACCCAGGATTTGTATCCGGACTTCCTGAAAACGAGCCGAGGGTTTACCCAGGCAGTGGCCTCCAACCTGGCCATTCTTTACAACTTGGGAGCCATACTTGGGTCCGTGATTTTCGGTTATTTCTCAGAAGGCTTGGGCCGACGTCGCAGCATGATCGCTGCGCTTCTGCTCTCGTTGGTGGTGATTCCTCTGTGGGCGTTTGGGGCATCGCTGGTAACGCTCGCACTGGGGGCGTTTTTGATGCAAGTGGGCGTGCAAGGTGCGTGGGGAATCGTTCCGGCGCATCTCAACGAACTTTCTCCCGACGAAGCGCGAGGGCTCATCCCTGGGCTTGCCTATCAACTCGGCATAGTGTTCGCCGCCGGCACCAACACGATGGAATATGCATTGCGCGACACATTGGGATACGGCTGGGCGTTGGCGGCCTTTGAGATCGCGACGATCGGATTGCTGATCACGGTGCTGGCACTGGGTTCGGAAAATAAAGGTAAGAGTTTTGTGAGGGCGCTGCAAAGCTAGATTCCGTGTTGTTCCCATTCCTGCATTCGATTTCAGGAAACTGGGTTGCCAATTCCCTGGTTGGTGGGGAAAGCTGGTAGAGTAGGTTTTTATCGTCGAGATTCGGTGCTAGTGGCCCGAAGTCGGGAGATTTTGCATGCAGATAGCGATCGTGGGATCGGGATATGTGGGGCTGGTGGCTGGGGCATGCTTTGCGGACTTGGGGCATCAGGTCATCCTGGTGGACAACGACCAGGCGAAGCTTGACGCGCTCAAGAACGGGCAAGTCCCGATTCACGAGAAGTTTCTGCCCGAGTTGCTGGAGCGGCATCGCGGCCGCACGCTCACGTTTTCCGACGACCTGCGGGGCGCGGTGGAAGCCAGTTCTGCCGTGTTCATCGCCGTGGGAACTCCTCCGACCGAGCAGGGCAACGCCGACCTTTCCTACGTGGAATCGGTGGCCCGGATCATTCCTTCGGCGATCAATGGTTACAAAGTAGTGGTCGAGAAGAGCACGGTTCCGGTGTACACCAGCGAGTGGATTCGCAAGATTATTCTGCGCAACGCGGCGGCACCGGATGCCTTCGATGTGGCTTCCAATCCCGAGTTTCTGCGGGAAGGCACGGCGGTCACGGATTTTCTCTATCCCGACCGCATCGTGGTAGGCGCGGACAACGAACGTTGCGCGGCGGTGCTGCGGGCGATTTATGCGCCACTGACCGATGGCAGTTATTATCTGCGGGCGGATGCGATTCCGCGGCCCGACCGGGCGGAGATTCCGCCGCCCCTGATCATCACCAGCACCAAGAGTGCAGAGCTGATCAAACATGCCTGCAACGCGTTTCTGGCGATGAAGATTTCCTTCATCAACGCGGTGGCGTCGGTGTGCGAGTCGGTGGGCGCGAACGTGCAGCAGGTTTGCCAGGGGATTGGGACGGACGGGCGGATTGGGCCACGCTTTCTGAATCCCGGCATCGGTTATGGTGGGTCATGCTTTCCCAAGGATCTGATGGCATTCCGGGCGGTAGCGCGGGAATGCGGCTACGAGTTCCGGCTGCTGGATGAAGTGATGCGCATCAACGAGGACCAGCGCCAGCGCTTTTTGCGCAAGGTGCGCAACGCGCTGTGGACGCTGCGGGGCAAGCGGCTGGGCGTGCTGGGCCTGGCTTTCAAGGGGGGCACGGACGATATCCGCGAATCACCCGCGCTTTCGCTGGTGCAGACCTTGTTGCAGGAGGGCTGCCAGATTGCAGCCTACGATCCGGCGGCGCAGGAGCGGGCACGTGAGGTTTTGAATTCCAGCATCGAGTATGCGAGTGACGCCTATGAGGCGGCGCACGGAGCCGATGCGCTTTTAGTTCTCACCGAGTGGGATGAATTTGCCAGCCTGGATTTGCATCGCCTGCACCAGCAGTTGAAGTATCCCATCGTGATTGACGGACGCAATCTGTATGATCCCGAGTCCATGGCGGCGCACGGCTTCACTTACTACAGCGTGGGACGGCCGGCGGCCACGCCCGAAACGCTGCCGCTCGAGGCCGGCGCTCCGCCCCGGAAAGCCAGCCACTCATGAGCCCACTGCGCGCTCTGGTCACCGGCGGCGCCGGTTTCCTGGGCTCTCATCTTTGTGACGCCTTGCTGGCGGAAGGTTATTCCGTCGTGGCCGTCGATAATCTGCTCACGGGAAGACGTTCCAACTTCGATCATCTGCGCAACGAGCCGCGCTTTGAATTTCAGTCGATCGACATCAACCAGCCCTTCGATTGCGGAAGGGTGGACTATGTATTTCATTTTGCCTGTCCGGCCAGCCCGGTCGATTACACCAAACACGGAATCGAAACCTTGCAGGTGGGATCGCTGGGCACGTTTCACGCTCTGGATGTGGCGCGCAAGTACGGCGCGAAATATCTGACGTCATCCACGTCGGAGTGCTACGGCGATCCCTTGGAGCATCCGCAAAAAGAAACTTACTGGGGACACGTGAATCCCATCGGTCCGCGCTCGGTGTATGACGAGGCGAAACGTTTCAGCGAAGCCGTGACCATGGCCTACCATCGCTATTACAACGTGGACACGCGGATTGTGCGCATCTTCAATACCTACGGGCCGCGCATGCAACTGAATGACGGACGCGTCGTGCCGAACTTCATGAAGCAGGCGCTGCGCGGCGAAGACCTGACGGTGTACGGCGACGGCAGCCAGACGCGCAGCTTTTGCTACGTCAGCGACGAGATTGACGGGTTCACCCGGTTGGCGAAATCTGCGGAACATCTGCCGGTGAACATCGGAAATCCCACCGAGTTCACCATTCTCGAATGCGCTCAGAAGGTGCTGGCCGTAACTGGATCAAAAAGCAAAATCCGCTACGAACCGCTGCCCCCGGACGATCCCAAACAACGCCGCCCCGACATCACCAAGGCCAGAACCCTGCTGGGTTGGGAACCAAAGATCGATCTCGAAACCGGCCTGCAAATGTCCCTCGAATACTTCCGCCAGGCCACCCTCGAAGAAAAAGTCCTGCAACGCTGATCCCCCTAGGGGGCCAGCCACGAACATCGTGGATTCTAGATAAAGAGTTCCGGCTCCGACTTAGCGCATGCAATCAACTGCTGTACTTGTTTACGGTGTTCCTCGGTTCTCAGGCTAAACTCTACCCCCATGCCGAAGCCAGGATGCATGCTTTGCACTTTTCCGTAGATGCGCAATCTTACGTCTTCCGCACGCACCACGATCTCCAAGGCTGTTCCGCTGGGAAAGGTTTCAGCGGTCTCCACGTAACAGCCGCTGGGGCTGATGTCGATCAGGGTGCACCGGGTCGCGACGCCGCTGTTTGGGCGGTAGACTTCGGCGCCCAGGCAGCAAGCCCGTCGTGACAGGTTGCGGCGATCAGCGGCAGAGGCCGAGAGCATCCCGAGGCTAGCGGAAAGCCGCAGGCTGGCGTCGTCGACAACTGCCGAAGCCTGCGATGCTGGCGTGGCCGCCCCTGACAGCATTGCCGGATTCGCCTGCAGCCAACCGTTCAGCACGCGGCGTGAGCTTTGAGGCACTTGGGCAAACCGGATCCCAACCCGTCCCGACGAATCCTGCCACATAACCTCGCCCGAAAGTCGAACCAGGGAGTCGTTTCCCGGCAGGGCGAACTGGAAATACACCTTGCAGTACGGCGGCAATTTGCTGTCAGACCGGAAGGCAATCCCTTCCTCGCTTAGATCCACCAAAGCGGCGGGGACATTTTCTTTACCGGCGTAGGCGATGTTGGCGTTCGCCTCTACCGGGATGCGCGGCCGGATCCGTCTTTCGCTCCGCATCAAACCCCGGGCTGCTCGCATGCTGTGGACCGCACGCTCGCGTGAAATGGGTTTGTATAGAACGAAGCTTGCGCCTTTCGCAAAAACCTCGCGCACTTCGTTCTGTCCGCTCACTATGGCGATTGCGACGGCAGCTTTGTTCGAGGACGCTCTTCGGGCCTGAGCAATAAGTTCGACCGCGGCTGGTTGGTCCTCACAATCAACCAGAACCGCATCAAAGTTCCGATCTTCGATCCGGGCTCGGGCCATGCGAAGGTCAGCGCAAGGTTCCACCGTGATTCCCATGTCTTGCAGAATTCGGCTGAGCACCTGGACGGCCTGGGCGTCCGAGCACACCAATAGCGATGTGAGCGCCATGTTCTCGGCCATGGTAGGGCGCGTCGAGAGCGGCTCACAAGTTACCTGAGTCACGCCTCCGACGCACTGCCGTGACTTTAGTCATCTGGAGTTTAAACGAGTAACCGGATATGGTCGGCCTGTAACTGGGCAAGGGATTACCCGTGGTTCGGCAGAGGCCTTTTTCTATCCGCTCGAGGGATTGAGATTCATGTCTTCGAAGACAGCCACCTGGATCATCGCAGCGGGCGCAGTCTTAATGTTTATCGGACTATGCTTTCTGCCGGGTGCTTTGGGCGACCATCCCGATGCGGACATGCTGGAGATTGGAGCATGCCAGTTCTCGTTGGGCGCTCTGGTCATGGCCACGGGCATCTATGTCAAAGCTCGAGCGGTGCAATTCGCGATCGCGTCTGGGGAACCCCGGAAAGAGTCGGCCTCCAACCAGCGGGTTCGCGGCGGTTGTGATCTGTGCGGGAGCGAAGCTCCGGTAGTTCAATGCAAGGTCCACCAGCTACACCTCTGCGGAAGTTGTCTGGCGCAACACTACGATGTCCGCTCGTGTGCCTACGTACCAACCACCCGCACCGCAAGCAACAAGACGGGCAGGAACCTGGCAGCGAGCGCGCGCGGCGCGTAAGTTGCAATCCGCTCTTCGGGATCTCCCAGCAACGCTGGAGTGCCAAAGTTACTGGAGTTACCTCATCAAATTACGTTACGTAAGTCCAGCAGGGGCAGCCCGTCCTTTAGTACTTTGACGCTCTCCGTTCCCCTCCTTACGATGAGCTTGCATGCGGGTTAGCCAGCGACGTTTCCGGTTACGGAACCGCCCTCCTTCGGCGTAACACGCGATGAGGGACGCCAGGCTCAACCCCGAGATGGCAAGTGGGAACCGGGCCCGGAAACCTTTGCAATATAGGGCTGGCCTCGGACGAACTCCCCGGAGAGAGAAAGGCTTCATGTATTCACGCAGAATGCGCGGATTTTCGCTGATCGAGATGGCGGTGGTTATGGCCCTCATCCTGATCGTGCTGGCTTTCTCCGTAATGACCATTCTGCCATCCTTGAGGCAGAACGACATCACCGGGGCGTACAACCAGACCCTGATGGCAATGCGGCAAGCGCGAGACGTGTCGGTAGCACAACGCCAGGTCTATTACGTTACTTTGAGCAACGCCGCCCTGCCCAACTCGATCACGATCACGCAGGGCTCAACGGGAGTTGTGACCGCGACTTACTTTCTTCCGAGCGACGTTGGTTTTATCGCTTACCCGGGCCTTCCGACATCACCGGTGGCGTTTCCCACAACCCCGGATGGCTTTGGCATCGGCACCACCGCCATCGATTTCGATCAAGGCATAGCCGCGGGCGCAAAGAACGTGATCTATTTCTATCCCGACGGCTCAGCCACGGACGTGAATGGCAACATCAACAATGGGGTGGTCTATCTGGCTCTGCTTGGAAACACCGGGTTTGTAAACAGTTCGCGCGCCATTACATTGTGGGGCGCTACCGGCCGTCTGCGCGGATGGCACATCTACAAAAACGCGGGCCAGAACTACTGGAGGCAACAGTGAAAGCTGAAAGCAATACTGCTCTCCGGCCACCGATCAAGAGAACCCAGCAGGGTTTCAGTCTGATCGAGGTCATGATTTCGATGGCTATCCTGGTTATCGGGCTACTGAGTTTGCTGAGCGTATTCGGGATCGCGATGGCGGCCACGCAAACCTCCCAGGAGAACGCCACGGCCAAGCAATTAGCCAACGAAGCCCTGGAAGGTATTTTGACCGCGCGCGAGACCGCGAACATAGGCTGGACGCAGCTCAACAACACTGGATCCGGCGGCATCTTTCTCCCTGGATTCAATCCGATCTGGAACCCCGGCCTCGACGGTATTATTGATACAGCCGACGATGCTGCTTCGGGCTTTCAGACCCTCGAACTGCCCGGTCCGAATGGAATCTTTGCAAATAACTGTAGCCCACCTGCGGCGGGACCAGACACCTGTCTGCCTCTGACCAATTTTCAGCGCCAAATCCAGATCTTGCCGGTCATCCCTGCGGGCGGCGGTCCCCCCATCGCGACCCTGCGGCAAGTCATCATCACAGTTCAGTACACGACTCCCCAGCTGAGGTTTCCTAAACAATACGTCCTCAGCACCTTCATTTCACCGTATCGGTAAACGAGGAAAACTATGGGTCGCAAATCTGTAAATTCGAGTCGCGGCTTCAGCTTGGTCGAACTGTTGGTGTCGCTCGCCGTGGGCACACTGGTGGTAGGCTCCGCCGTAAAGTTGTTCACCCAGGGAATGAACGCCACTTTCGTGGTTTCGCAGCGAGCCCAGATGCAGCAAGATTTGCGAGCCAGCTCGAACTTGATGATCAAGGACATCAGCTTGGCGGGCGCTGGATTGCCTCCTGGCGCAGGTATCGCATTGCCCTCGGGAGGAACCAGACCCATTTATGGTTATGCTCCCAGTTGCCTGGCAAAAAACAACTGTGCCCCCGGGAACGGCATTGCCTACCCATGCTCCTCGATCGCGGGACCGTGCCTTCCAACTCTGTATGGACTCATTCCTGGTTACCGGTTGGGAATTACGGTTCCGGGCAGCCCCCTCCCCAGTGATGTAATCACCGTGGTTTATAGCGACACTGTGTTCGCTCTGCCTTGCTACACGGTAACGGCGATCACCAACACCACAATCACGCTACAGCTGCCCGCTGTGCTGCCGGGTAGCTGCATTTTGACTCCACCCCTGGTCGCTCCGCAGCCGGTCACCGGAGGGCCCGTGAGCTTAACCCCTGGCGACGTGATTCTAGTGCAGAGCACAACCGCGGGCGGAAACTCCGCCAGTGCAATCGCAGAAGTAACCGCCGTCGCCGCCAACGGGGGCGGCAACTATACCGTGACCTGCAACGTGGGGGATACGCTAAACCTGAACCAGCCCGGCGCCCCTGGCGATTTGTCTCAACTGGACAGCGCCGCGCCGCCCGCTTCCGCCACCGCGACACGCATCTTTGTAATCAGCTACTACCTGTGGATGATGCCCGATCCTCTCGGCGTTGGGGCGGGAACACCGACCCTGATGCGGCAGGTGAACGGGCAAACGCCTGCCCCGGTGCAAGAGGGCGTCCCCGACTTGCAGTTCACTTACGACACTTACGACTCCAGTGGCAACCTGCTCAACGCGTCGGGCGATGGAGGATACTCAACCGGCACATCCTTCAATTTGATTCGCAAGATCAATCTGGTTCACTTGACCACTCGCACCCAGATCTCCGGTGCCCGGAGCGGTCTGATGACAACCAATGGCTATCAGACCTTCGACACCCAGACTTCGATCAGCGCGCGAAATTTGAGTTACCAAAATCGCTATATTCTCGGCCCGTGAGTTAAACCGGGGAGAGAGCAAGGAATTGGGAACCGAAACAAACGAACGAAGTATGGCAATAAGGAGCGACACGATGCATAGGACGAAACTTGGTTCGCGAGGATTCACTCTGATTGCAACCCTGCTCTTGATGTTGATCATGTCTGGGGTTGCGATCGGCCTGCTCATGATGGTTAATACCGAAGGCAAAGTGGGGGGCCAGGATACGCAAAACAATTTGGCTTTCCACGCCGCCGAAGGTGGCATCGAACACATGACCTCGGATCTGGCGAACATGTTTCAGAACATCGAGTCACCTACGGCCGCCGACATTGAAGCCTTGAGCGCGAAAGCGCCTGCCAGCACCGCCCTGATGAGCTATCCCGTCTACACCCTGACGCCAGCCACCAACCCCGACGGAAGCCTCGCATCCAATTGGGGACAAATCGCTGCCGGAACCTACGGAGGCCTTTACGCACAGGTGCTTCCCGTAAACCTGCAGGTCACCGCGACCACCTCGCTATTTGGGGCAGGGACTGTAGGAGATGAAGTAAGCATGTCACGGGCGATCGAAGTGGCGCTAATCCCGGTATTCCAGTTCGGCGTGTTTTGCGACGGTGACTGTAGCTTCTTCGCCGGCCCGCCCATGACTTTCGCCGGCCGGGTTCACACGAATGGGGACTTGTATCTGTCTGCCGGTGATGGCGGCACGACGACTTTTCAGGACAAACTCAGCGCTTGGGGAAATGTCATTCGTCAAACCCAAGCTAACCAGAACCCTACCACCAATAATCACAACGGCACCGTGAACATCCTGACCACATCTCTCGGTTGTCCAGGTCCCTTGCCCGGCTGCCGGCCCATGGCTTTGAACGAGGGCAGTGTTGTGGGAGGACCGACCTCGGCGCAGAACGGGAACTGGAATCCCACAATTTCAGTGCAAGATTACAATAGCTGGATTATCGATGGAAATTATGGGCTGCCGGGAGGCACCGGGGCCACAAAGCTGTCGCTGCCCTTTATCAACAACGCACCCGGAGTCGGACCACAACCACAACCCTTTGAAATCATCCGCCGGCCACCGACTGGAGAAGTAACCACTGGGGCTCTGGGCGCATCACGACTTTACAATGAAGCGGAAATTCGCGTACTGATCTCCGATGACCCCAACGAATTGCCCTGCGGGAACCCAAGCGCGGCCCCACCATGCGGCGGATCCGTTGATGCCAACAATATCCGCCTGGCGAATTTCAACGACCCGTCGAACGGAGTAAATTACCAGTTCGGCGTACCGGCATCGACAGTGGCCGGGTTGCCGGTCTTGGCAACTGGCGGCACCTACAACACCTATTTCGCCACCGCGTCCACCGCGGTTGCCGACCCAACCAATTGGCTGGGCACCGTAAACACAATTGCATCCGACTTTCCGTATGGACCAATTCCTCCGCAGGCCGCCGACGTGACCCTGTTCGACCCGCTCGCGCCGGTCACGTTATCCAAGAATGACGGCTTCGCCAACGCGCCAGGGGCGATTACTCTTTCGCAATGCAGCACCGCGACCGGTAGCTGCGCGGCTGCCACGCCGTATCCGTACTACACTCCGCTCCCCTACCCGCCGACCGGGCCGAGTCTCCAGATGAGCACCTGGAACCTCCTGGACGGCTATCTGCGCGTAGAGTATCGTGACGCCGCCGGAGCCTACCACCCGATCACAGCCGAGTGGTTGAACCTGGGATTCGCTCGCGGCACGACTCCTCCGAACCTCGCTACTGGTGTTACGAACCCGGTCAATCCGAACGCAATCCTGATTCTCCAGAAACCCGCGGATCGCAACGGCGATGGCGTAGTTGACCCCAATGGCGCTGCCGCTTTCTGTACCGGCAAAACGGCCCCGTATACTTGCACCAGCGGCAAGCCTCCGGAGGTCACGAAAGACATCGCGACTCCGGGTGACCTATTTGGTCGGTATGGCGACGGCACGCATCCCAATGGAGCCAGCCCAACCCAGTACAACTGGTATCCCATTAACTTCTATGACGCCCGCGAAGGGGAGGTCCGGGATGTGAACACGGGAAATGCAAGCTGCGCCCCCATTGGCATTATGAACGCCGTGGAAATAGATGTGGCCAACCTGCAAAAATGGCTGACGGGGGTGATTCCCGGCAGCGGGAACCTTGTCGACCCGCTGTTTCAAAACGGATACATTTTGTACTTCTCCGACCGCCGGGGCATGTTGAGGAATCCCAACGGCACCAACCCAGTGGGTCCCGTGAACACGAAAACCGGCGACTCCGGTTTGGAAGACTCCATCAACTCTCTTACCGCGCTCGGCGCACCCGACGGCGTGCTGGACCCAGTTCCACCTGGCAAGACCCAGTCTCCAGAAGACGTGAACAACAATCTCGCGCTGGACAATTGGGGGGCAAAAAATATGGGCCTCGGGCTGGGCTACATCGGCGCTCCCTATAACGCGGCCAACAGCGTGAATAGCCGGATCCGGACCGCGCCGGGAGCGTTCGACCCCTACTTGACCGCCGGACGCATCGCCCCGAATTGCAACATAGCCACGAAGAACTGGATCAGTGGCGCCAGGCACGTTCTGAGGCTGGTGGACGGCTCATTGGGTTTCGTGCCCGTCAGGGCAGACACCGGCAAAGGCGGGTTCACGGTCGCCGCGGAGAATCCAGTTTATATTCTCGGAGACTACAATAGCAGCGTCGCGGATCCCACATGGGCCAACCCGGCGGCACCGGAGCCAGCGCATTCGGCAGCGGCCGTGATCGCGGATGCGGTAACCATGCTGTCCAACAACTGGTCAGACCTCGTCAGCCTGGGTTCCCCCAGCAACGACGGGGGACGGCCGGCCTTGACCACGTACTATCGTGTAGCGGTCGCCGCTGGAAAAAACATCGATTTCCCGGTCAACGTATGCTGTGCATGGTCAGGAAACGACGACTGGGGCACCGATGGCGGAGTGCATAACTTCCTGCGCCTGCTGGAGACCTGGAACCCCGGGGCCGGCAAGCAGAACCTCAATTACAAGGGATCTTTGGTGAGCATGTTCTACTCCACTTACGCTACCGGCACCGACAAAAACGGCAATGGCGCCACCTATGAACCTCCGAATCGA
>Ga0206817_1229_pt1 | contig 12636 bp, 9 predicted proteins | sample Alteio_BWOrgCont_89_FD_152873 | JGI IMG/M metagenome (GOLD analysis project Ga0206817, IMG submission 152873) | Enriched cells from forest soil in Barre Woods Harvard Forest LTER site, Petersham, Massachusetts, United States -... | ecosystem: Environmental > Terrestrial > Soil > Temperate forest > O...
ACAAAAAATAGGGACAAGCCCATCAAATTCGACTCGTATTTCGACGGCCTTGGCCTTTCTTCATCTGAAACCGTAATGCCCGCTCAGAACAAAGATGAGAGCTCAAAAATCTACCCAAAAGTTGACGAAACAAGCAATGGGGACAAGAAACCCTCCTATGCTGAAGTGGCAGGAAATAATGATAAAAATAAAGATAAAAATAAATTTATGCAAAAAGAGGTCCTTAATGATAAGATTCAAAAAAGTGGTACAAATACAGAAGATGGGAAGAACGTGCCCTTAATCTCCCCCTATAATCAAGTTTTAAAAACCTGGGACTGGCCGAAGAACAAATAAAGTACTCTCGATGAATGGAAGTCAGAAAACGATGAGCAGAACTTCAAGCGCCTACAAAAAGAGATAACAACATCTCCATCCTCTTGATTCTTAGATTTGGAAAGAGTACGGATTTGCAGTAAACTTACGACAAACTTTACTAAGTAATAATCAAAATAGTGCTGGCAGGATGTCGTATGTGTAGGTCGTTGATACGTAAAATAATCATACTAAGTATAGCAATCACGGGCTCTTTCACCAGTGATGCTGCCCAGATATTAAAGGGCAATGGAACTGATACCACAACGTTTTCATTTCCTGTGAGCCAACATCTGATAGGTGCATTGGGGCAATCGGTTTTTATGGGCGCTGTGCCCAACAGCACACCAAAAGAGTATGCCCTTTGCGTGGCAGGGCGAACTGAGCAGAAGTTTGTGCCAATTGCCCCTGAACAGGCAACTGTCAATAATGTATCCGGTCAACCTAACCCTTTATATAATACTGGCATAGCACATTTATCCTTATTTGAGCACTTAACTGGCATTAATGTCATTGAACGACCAATTGCGGTCACCACAACCGATCTTACCCGTGTTCATGTGCTCGATAATATACCACGCGCTATCATATATTCGACCGATCAATTACATGATGGTAATGCGCAACCTACCAGCGGCATTGTTGCCTTGGCAACCGCAAATCCAACATCCGATAATGATAAATATATAACGATGTCCTTTGCGGCGGTTAAAAATAATGCTGGAGATGACTTTGGCGCTCCAGGAAGTGGTGTGGCGGTTATATCATTTATCAAAACTACAACGACCGAAATAATTGATGGCGAAGAAAAAAAACGTGACATTTTGCGCTTTGGGCAAATCAATTCTTTTTCTTTAACGGATCCCGATAATGCATATGCAAGTAAACTTGATATAACCAACGGTTCTCTCAAAATTGGGAGCAATCTTGCGAAATTGGGAACTATTGTTGATTTGCACTGGAGTGGCGATCTGGGATGTTTATATGTTGGTTTGCAAGCAACGGCCAATAATAATCCTGGTGATGGAGCGCGTTCGATTGCCCTCGGTAAATTTATACCAGGCACTACGTTATTAGGATTTCAAAAAATTGTTGGTGATGCGGTATTCGTTGATGGTGCATTAAATGAGATTGTGGGCTCACGGGGAGCAAACTCACAAACTGCTATATACAACGTGCGCACCATGCGTACGAGCACACGCCTTTGTTATCTTGTTATGGTGGGTGGTAATGTAACAACTCCCGATACCACGGGCCGCACCGTCTATGCCCTTCCGTTGGTTAATAACCCCCAAAATATTACCGATCAAGGATGCTTGGCCAGTAAACATGCGGTGCCCGAAGACACATTCGGGGGGGTGCGAGCAGACTTTTTACAAGCGCGACTTTTAAAGCAGGCAGCAACTACCAATGCCGATATTTTTACGACGGCCGATGCCGCGGCTCTGGTTGGTGGTGGTCCCCTACCTGCAGGTACCATAAGTGATATGTTTGTACTGCCTGATGCGGTCTATGTCGCGGTTGGCGATTCAGATGCCCATGAGCTACCAGGTGTTTTTGCCTCGTATGCACTGTTTGATGCTCTTGGTCGCATAAAAGGATGGACGTCATGGCAACGCGTTGCGGGAGGCACCGATATGACCTTTGGTGCATTATTAGATCCTGCGCGAGGTAGTTTTATTACGATGGTTGGCCCCAATGCAAGTGCCGTTATGACGATCAAGCGTACGCTGTGGTCAGAAGGTAGTGCGGATGGTTTGGCAGATTTGAGCAGTGCCCTTGCGCAACAGTTTCCACTCACGGTTGCTGGCATTCAAGGATTAGCTCAATTTGCACCAACCACCCAAGGACTAGCAGGAGTCTCGTGGCTTGTCGCAACAGGATTAGAAAAAATCACTATCGTAGAAACGGGCGCTGTCATTAATGGCACCCTTATTCCCCATGCGGGAACCTTTTCAAAGAATAAACAATTATGTACGAACGGAGCTCTTGCGCCTATTCATCCTGATACAAGGATGGTGACGATTTCTGGGGGGGCTCTTAAGAACTTAGGGCCTATTACCTGCGCAGAGGTTGCCTCAAGTGCTACCAACTCGTACCTGGCTGTAGGCGGTGTCCATGGTCTTGCTATGTTGGCTCGTCCAACGGGTGGAGGGTGGCATACGGCGACCGGCATTGGTACAGGATTTGTAAACTTGTCTGCCGATATGCAGTTTGTGTCGGTAGGTTCATACCAATTTGTACGTAAACTTATTAGTGATCAACATTTTTTATATGTGCTAACCGATACCTCCCTTGATAGAATTGATATAGCTGCGAGCAATTTTGTAACAGGATCGCTCGTTTCGGTGTGTGTAGCAACAGCAACCGATGTCGTAGGTGCACAGGGATCATTTCTTGATCTTATTGTTTCTAATAAACTTGCCTTGCTCGCAACGAGCGCTGGTCTCTATAGAGTTGGTAATGGTAACAATATTGCAAGCTCCGCACTAAAGACTCCGGCTGATGTTAGGTGGACACCCGTTATGTTGCCCCAGTCATTGCCATCTATTAGCACGATGTTTCCATTAACAAGTACGGGCAACAGTATCGACTTGGCGACAGGCCCAGGAGGCATGGTCTATTTGGTTGGGAGTGATGTTGGCAATAACAGATCCCGTCTAACGCGTATATCGGTAAGCAGTCTTATGGAAACACAGGCTATTGATGATATGAGCGTGTGTGCAATTAATGATCTTTTTATCAAAAACTCGCCTGCGTACTTTGTACATTTAGGTGATTTCAGACCTATTATTGCAACGCAAGGGCCACTTCGATTTATAGCCAATGATCGTGAATCATCTATGCCAGCAACTGCGTTATTATTCCCTGCTTATATGACTACGGGCGCAAGCCTGGCAACAGCGCATGCACAATCTGTTTTTTCTTCTCTAGATGCAACAAAGCCACAAAAAATTGTGCGATTGATACCGAGTGTTGCCTCAGGCAGCTGGTTACTTGCGGGTGATTTTGGATTATTGGTACATGAATAAAGATAAAGAAAGAGAGACTACAATATGGTAAATCGCTATCATCTTCTGGTGCTTGTGCTGCTCAATACAATGACAGCGAGCCTTGATGCCATGTATTTATTGCATCCATATGAACAGATGTGGAGGCCAGAAATTCGTGATGATTTTTCGTGGCAGTATAACGTTATTTTAGAGCATGGTTTCGGCACGCAAGCATTCAATGAAGATGGCAACATGACTAATGTATTGCGCATCTGGAATTCTTCTCAGGATGCTCTTGCGATGTTAAATGGTTTTAGCCCGTTAAGCGCTATCGGGCAGCTGCGCACGAAAATTGGTGCTCCTGATGATGGCGTTCGAGGCCATTTTCTGGTGGACGGCGATCTACGCTACCATGCCGGCGTTGGCCTTTCTGTGCGCATGGGGCTCCCTTATCACTTGTGTGTTGGTCTGCATCTGCCGTTTTATGCATTCTCATTGCGTAATGTGTGTTGGCAAAATCAAACAAAAAATCTCACCGTAGATGATGCCCGTGTGCAGCAGTATTTAACCAATAATTTTTTTGCCAATGTTACTGCTTTAGGTGATGGTCTTAATCTGCAAGGGTGGCAACGCTCGGGCCTTGGCGATCTAACCGTGTTAGCAGAATGGGTACAAAATTTTAAACAGCAAAAGGATTTCTTGCATAATGTATTATTGCAAGCACGCTTTGGTGTTGGAATACCAACGGGGAAAAAAACTGATGAAGATAAAATTTTTGCGCTTTCTTTTGGCACCGATGGCGGATGGTATCTGGTGATTGGTGGTGGCCTAACTGCTAGTGTTGCCAATTATTTACGAGCAGGCTTTGATGTTGAGCTAACCCATATTTTTAGTGTGAACAAACTACGACGTATAAAAACGAATGTAGAGCAAACGGAGCTTCTTTTATTACAAAAGGCGTATGCGCTTAAAAATTATGGCTTGACCCAACGCTTCAATCTTTTTCTTGAAGCATATCGATTCTTTGATGGTCTTTCAGCCAAAGTAGGGTACCAATTTATCAGGCACGGTGATGATAGCCTTTCGGTGCAGGGCAATAATTTTTCCACCTTCATTGCCAATACCGCCAAAAGCTTAGAAGAGTGGACGCAGCACAACCTCTTCTTCTTTGTAAGTTATGATGGGGATCATGATCCCGATGCCTGGGTACACCCATACGCATCACTATTTGTGGAACTCCCCTTTAATGGCCAATTTATTGCACACAACAAGGTTATTGGTGCGGTTCTTTCAATAGATTTTTAAAGAAAAAACTCTTACCTAGCTACCCTTTTTGTACTATATGTTAAATGGATTTAACATTTGGACGGTCTATATGTTAAAATGAGTTAACACATAGTACAGATTTTACTAGGAAAAGGGGTAATCCTTATGATTATTCAACGTACTTTTTGGCAACAACTTATTCAGCAAGCCTGGCAACAAAAAAATGTTATTTGGCTTATGGGGGTGCGGCGCGTTGGTAAAACGAGTCTGTGTCTCAGTATTCCTGAAGTTGAATATTTTGATTGTGAACGACCACGTGTACGGCAATTATTTACTGATCCTGAAGGATTTTTAGAAGCTCATAACGGCAAACACATTGTGCTTGATGAAATTCATCGTCTTGAAAACCCCTCTGAACTGTTAAAATTAGCCGCCGATCATTATCCAGAAAGTAAAATTATTGCCACCGGATCATCAACGTTAGGTGCAAGCAAAAAATTCAGAGATACCTTAACGGGCCGCAAAAGGGAAATCTGGCTTACCCCCTTATTGCTGCAAGAAATGACTATTTTTGGCAATGAAGATCTGCGTCATAGGTTTTTATTTGGTGGATTTCCTTCATTTTTCGTTAAAAAACAGCTTCCTGAACAAGATTTTCAGGAATGGATTGATGCATATTGGGCAAAAGATATTCAAGATATGTTTAGTGTAGGTAAGCGGCAACCATTTCAGAAATTTGCAGAACTATTATTTGCACACAGTGGCGGTATGTTTGAGGCAACTAAATTTGCTATTCCCTGTGAAGTCAGCAGACAAACTATCGCTCACTATCTCGATATTCTTGAGGAAACGTTTGTCATACATGTGCTTAGGCCCTACTCTACGCATCGAGCAACTGAAATTGTTATGGCACCGAAAATATACAGTTTTGATACAGGATTTACCTGTTATGCTAAAGGCAGAAGAGAGCTCCGAGCTGATGATCTTGGACTTCTATGGGAACACTGCGTATTGAATGAACTGCATGGCCATTTACAAATACGTTCGATTAATTATTGGCGCGATAAACGTGGTCATGAGATCGATTTTGTTATACACCCAAGAACAGAAAAATATCCCATAGCCATAGAATGTAAGGTTACTATTTCTCAGGATGATAGAGTTCTCGCATCATTAAGCAAAAATTTTGAAGCGTTCCGCAGTCTCTATCCAGGAGATGAAAATTTTATCGTGGCAAGTAATATTGATACACCATTTAAACGACATTACGCCGATATAACACTTTCTTTTGTCAATACGCGTGAGCTCATCAAAAGGCTGAGCGGATCCATTTCAGCACCTTTAGCGCCAACCATTGACGATGAAAGTTTATAGAACTTCGCGAACAAAAAATATTCCCCAGATTTTTTGTTTCTGGTTTTATCATGCAATGACTTTAGCAAAAAAAATCTTGCCATGATACCATGGCATATGCAACCTACATGGCGAAAGGTTATCCTTCATGAGCAAGTCATTACATGAGCTTTTACCTACTGTTTTTAATACAAATCATGCCTGGAAATTTCAACTATTACGACAATGGCAGGAGATTTTAGGAAATCTCAGTCACGTAGTGCATCTTGAAAAAATAGAACAAACGACGCTGGTACTAGGTGTTAACGATTCTTGTTGGCTACAAGAGCTTTATTTGTTATCACCGCTTATACTTACCACAATTAATAAAAAGCTAGAAAATGCACCTATTAAACAGCTACGCTTTAAACTGGCCGGTATTAAAAAATCGCAACCATATGAACCGCGCCCCTCAGTGCTACCGCAGATCGAAGATATAACTTTGCGTAGTGCCGAACAGCAGGCATTGCAGCGTGTTAAGGATCCAGAATTGCAAGGAGTACTGAAACAGTTTTTAATCCGCTGTTATACGGAGAAATAATGAGATTGATATCGATAATAAGCACTGTAATCTTTTCTCTAACATGTATGGCGCGAGCAGGTGTTGGGGCAGATCAACTACACACCTATTTCATGGCAAATTACCAGCATTTTAATAAGAAATGGCCAGAGGCATTAGAACTTTATAAACGTGCGTTAAAACTCAATAGTTCTACCTTTGCCTATAAGGGCTTTGTTCATTTTCTTCGTGATACCAATAATGATCAGTTGATTGTTGAGTTGCAGCCGATTATACGAGCATCATTTAAAGATGATATTGATATGCTCAGTATGTTAGCACAAGCATTTGAAAAAACTGGTCACCAACCAGAAGCCGACGAGCTTTTCATTACTCTTAATGCAAAAGACAAAAAAAATTCAGAGATCGCTTTTCATACTGCCCAGGTGTACATACGCAAAAAAGAACTTGAAAATGCCCTTAAGGTTATCAATACCTTCCTCAATGTGGCAACCCGCAAACCAACTCACTTTCTTTTTCATTTTATGAAGGCCCAAATATATCTTCAACTCAATAAGAAAGAAGATGCTTTAGCAAGCATCAAAACAAGTCTTGAGCTTCACCCACGTTTTGAAAAGGGATGGTTGCTCCAAGCATTACTTGAAGAAAAAGAAGGTCGCCTTACCGAAGCTATAAAGGGCTATGAAAATTTTTTGGACCTTGTGGGGCCAAATCAAGCTATTGCGCAGCACCTGGTTGGGCTTGCCTTTAAACAAAAAATTATCGAACAACATGGTGTCACGCCAGCATCATCTCATAATCAATTTACTCAAGCCCTACAGCTTTTTGAGCAGCACAAGTATCAAGCAGCACTTGCGGTGCTTGAACCCTATATTGTGCAAGATGCTGCCAACAAAGAAGCGAAAATGTTGAAGATACAAATTCTAACGGCTCTTGATCAGGTGCCACAACTACTAAAAACATTAAAGGAATGGGTTCTGCAAGAACCGAATGAGCTTATGTGGTATAATGCGCTCCATCTGTTGTATCGTAATGGTACCGATATATATCAAATTATAAAAACAATGCACGAAGTTGAGAAACAACTTCCTGATAACATTCTTCCGATGTTGTATCTTGCTGATCTTTACATACGTGCACAAAGTACTCATGCCGCGCAGACGTATCTTAATCGTGCATTACCCAAAACCGATAATCGGGCACTACAGGCATCGCTTATGCTACAACTTGGTACCCTGTATTATAAAAATAAACAGTATAAACAACTCAAAGAGCTCCATAAAAACTATGCCTTGGTTGCGGAAAATGATGCGCCCTTTCTTAATCTTATGGCCTATTATTACGCCACCAAAGAAAAAAATCTTACCATGGCCGAGCAATTGATTTCGCAAGCACTCACGTATGATGCCCATAACCCACATATTCTCGACACGCTGGCAACAATCTATTATCATCAGAATGAGATAGAAAAAGCGTTAGCTATTTTAAAGAATATAGCTGCGCTTGAACCGCGGGATCGCACTATCACTAAACATCTTGCCTATGCTTATTATCAGGCAGGGGATGTTGAACAAGCTAAAACAACCTTACAGCGCCTTATGACGTTAACCAACGACCAAACAAAACAAAAAGAATATCAACAGTTATTATTCACATGGAACAGCAAACAAAAATAACAACGTGCTTTGTAGCAGGAAGATCCGGTGGGCATATTATCCCTGCCTTGACGCTTGCGCGCACATTACGAGAAAAAAACGAACAGCATCGTATTCTTTTTTTTTCAACATCGACTTTGCTTGATCATAAAATCATCGCAACGAGTACTGATGTGCATACCCACATTTCATTGGATATAGAAAATATTCCCTACCGCAAGCCTTGGACGTGGGTTCAGTATGCGTACCGATCAATACGTGCCTACCTGAAAAGCTTACAACAATTACGTCTCCATGGTCCCGATCGTGTTGTAAGTATGGGAGGGTATGTTTCCTTGCCCGTATGTGTAGCCGCCTGGTGGTTGCGTATACCGGTTGAACTTTATGAATTTAATGTAGAGCCAGGAATGGCTACGCGTTGTTTAGCTCGCATCGCCGATCGTATTTTTATCTGTTTTAACGAAAGTGCTCAGAACTTTGGCAGGTATAGCCACAAATGTCATTACGCGCAATATCCGGTTCGTTTTTCATTAACGCAACGCGCTACCGTAGAGCATGAAGCTCGACGTTTATTAGATATTTCTCAGGATGCCCATGTTATTTTGGTATTAGGTGGTTCGCAAGGCTCACAGTATCTTACTACCTATGTGCAACATTGGCTTACGACCACTACCACCACCCGACCAAGGTATGTGCTACATCAGGCAGGAGAGCATAATTCTCTTGCTATCTTGAAGGCATGGTACGCACAAGCACAGATTAACGCGCATGTTTTTACGTATAATCATGATATGGCATTATTGTATGCAGCGGCAGACTTGATAATTTGTCGTTCCGGAGCAGGAACCTTATTTGAAGCAATGGCATTTAATAAACGGTGTATTACGATTCCGCTTGAAACGGCAACCAATCGTCATCAAGTAGCCAATGCCTACGCCATGGCTAAGCTTTATCCAGAATTTGTTACCGTCGTTCGACAAGAAAAAGCAAGAAGATAAGTTATTTTTTTTGCAACGCCTTAATTTGATCGATCGATAAACCAGTAACTCGTACTACAATATCCATCGAAAATCCTTCCGCTAACATTTTAAGCGCAGTATCCTCTAGACCCTTCTGTATACCTTTTTCTAGGCCCTTCTGTATACCTTTCTCCACGCCCTTCTCCATGCCCATTGCAATGCCTTTTTCGATTGCAAGCTCTACCGAAGTTTGAGCATCAGTGGCTCTGACAAAGGCATCATCATACTCACTCAATTCATCCTCATTCCACGTGCCACGTAAAGCAAGATGACAGGCTTCTTCAAATTCTTCATTGGCCAATAAGATTGGTATATGATCTTGCGTGCTAATTTCTTTGATAAAATAAATCCATTTGTCTTGTGCGGTGCGCAGCTCACTCTCAATTTTTTTAAACTTTTTAAGTTCTACAAAGGCAAAGGTAAGTTGTTGCAAGTCATTTTCGTAGGTCACATCATCGAGAATTTTGTGAATTGAAACATAATTTTTTTTCTTTGGAAACATAATGAAATCAACAATAGCAATAACAATCACGGGTGAAAGCTTGTAATAGGGCGCAGCTCTACCCAACTGCAATGCGTATGTTTTTGCACCGTAATATACCATGCGCTTACCAAATTCTTTGACCTGCTCAACCTGCATCTCAACGATATATTTGTACCCTTTTTGGTCAGTACACATAATATCTAATATATTTTCTTTTTTTTCTTTGAGCATTGGATGTTGTTCGGTATTCATAAATTGAACATCGACAATAACCTGATCACCGGTATAACCCAGAATAGAATTCAGAAATGATATAGTTATGTCTTTGTGATCTTCAGAACCAAAAATCTTTTTAAACGCAACATCATTGCGGGGATCAAGAAAGCGCATAATGAGTCCTTTTTTTGTTTTTATAGGGACATTGTTTACGTATGATTTTTAGTATGGCAGTAAAATATTAATTGTCAAATAGAAAGAAGTGTGTGCCCCGTGTCTACTATTTGATAGCTGCCCACAAGCATGATAAAATGAATGCTGTAAGGCGAGGATCAATAAATTACGGTATTGTTACATGATATTGCAAATGAGGCTCTTATGATTATTGACAAAGAAATAGTAGCCCAGAGAATATTAGAGAGCTTGGATAACGTTGAGGTATTTCCTGAAGGGGCGCTTAGATATGCTGCGCAAGTAAAAAAAGAGCTTGAACCTCACCTTATAGCAGCTCTTAATAACGCGTTAGACGATATTAAAGATCCCTCAATTGAATCTGAATCAGACATTCCTTTCTTTGCATTGTTTTTACTTGGAGAATTTTGTACAAAAGCTGCTTATCCAATCTTTCTAAGGATATTTCTTTTATCTGAAGATGAATTAGAAGATCTTATTGGGGATGCAGTAACTGAAATCTTACCGCAGGCAACGGCGGCATGTTTTGACGGGGATATGCAAGATTTATTGAGTTTGTTTGATAACAAGGAATTATACGAGTTTGCGCGTATTGCAGCATTGCATACCGTTAGAATTTTATTGTTGCAGGGCATAATTGGCGTTGATCAAGTTGTTTCCGAAATTGAAAGTCGCCTGAAAAAAGCTATAAATTCTGGTAACTCAGGAGACATTACCTGGTTAATAGACTTCATTGATGATTGCAAATTACATACGCTCTACCATATGGTTCGCGAAGCCTTCGATTTAGAACTTGTAGACCTGACATTTTATAGCAGAGAAGATTTTGAAGGATCCTGTGCTGAGGAGATAAATCTTAATGTTCCTTGGCATAATTTTATAGGCAGTGCATGTGCTGAGCTGAGAGGTTGGTCAAGTTTTAAAGATCTTCCAAAATTATCATGGCGCTTATATTTTCCCAAAATAGGTCGTAATGATATCTGTTTTTGTGGAAGTAAGTTAAAGTTTAAGAACTGTTGTAGTGACTTTGTTTGGTAAGTTTTTTCTACACTGTGCATGAAAAACGAGAAGATAAGTTATTTTTTTTGCAACGCCTTAATTTGATCGATCGATAAACCAGTAACTCGTACTACAATATCCATCGGAAATCCTTCCGCTAACATTTTAAGCGCAGTATCTTCTAGACCCTTCTGTATACCTTTCTCCACGCCCTTTTCCATGCCCATTGCAATGCCTTTTTCGATTGCAAGCTCTACCGAAGTTTGAGCATCAGTAGCTCTGACAAAGGCATCATCATACTCACTCAATTCATCCTCATTCCACGTGCCACGTAACGCAAGATGACAGGCTTCTTCAAATTCTTCGTTGGCCAATAAGGTTGGTATATGATCTTGCGTGCTAATTTCTTTGATAAAATAAATCCATTTGTCTTGCGCGGTGCGCAGCTCACTCTCAGCTTTTTTAAATTTTTTAAGTTCTACAAAGGCAAAGGTAAGTTGTTGCAAGTCATTTTCATAAGTTACATCATCGAGAATTTTGTGAATTGAAACATAATTTTTTTTCTTTGGGAACATAATGAAATCAACGATAGCAATAACAATCACGGGTGAAAGCTTGTAATAGGGTGCAGCTCTACCCAACTGCAATGCGTATGTTTTTGCACCGTAATATACCATGCGCTTACCAAATTCTTTAACCTGCTCAACCTGCATCTCAACGATATATTTATGCCCTTTTTGGTCAGTACACATAATATCTAATATATTTTCTTTTTTTTCTTTGAGCATCGGATGTTGTTCGGTGTTCATAAATTGAACATCGACAATAACCTGATCACCGGTATAACCCAGAATAGAATTCAGAAATGATATAGTTATGCCCTTGTGATCTTCAGAACCAAAAATCTTTTTAAACGCAACATCATTGCGGGGATCAAGAAAGCGCATAACGAGTCCTTTTTAATAGCCAAGAAAAATAGTCATTAAATATATTAATAAGATAACAAAAATACCTGAAGATTTTTCTACCAAATGACGGTTCCTTGTAACACGTCAAGCCCGCAAGCCGTAATATGGTTGCTCAAGAGAAAACGCATCTTGCCAGGGAAAATTACATAGAGGTGATCGAGCTTTAGATCTTCGAGTGCTACGTTCATTGATTTGGTAATTTTAGGACTATCGGTATATTTAAACTCAAACCCCATTTTTTTGCCAGCCTTAGTAACAAAAAGATCAAGCTCTGCTTCATTATGCGTTGACCAAAAGTAACAATCCTCAGCTCTAATCTGTAAACAATTGATAATTTGTTCTAACGCAAAGCCTTCCCACAAGGGCCCTATTTTAGGTGTTTTTGCTAATTCTGCAATAGAGTGAATAGAAGCTAAGGTATTAAAAATACCACTGTCTTTAAAATAAATTTTAGGAGTTTTTATCTGTCGCTTTTTTATGTTTTCAAACCAAGGTTGCAAAACGCGAATCATAAAAGTCCCGGCAAGTATGTCTACATATTTGGTAACTGTTTTATCTGATATCATTAAAGAGTGTGC
>Ga0206817_1230_pt1 | contig 12519 bp, 11 predicted proteins | sample Alteio_BWOrgCont_89_FD_152873 | JGI IMG/M metagenome (GOLD analysis project Ga0206817, IMG submission 152873) | Enriched cells from forest soil in Barre Woods Harvard Forest LTER site, Petersham, Massachusetts, United States -... | ecosystem: Environmental > Terrestrial > Soil > Temperate forest >...
GTTCTCGCCGCACGTCACGAGTGGTCCGCGAAATTGGGCGAAGCTCTACGAGCAGGACGGCTCGCGATTTTATCGGGCTCAAGACATCGGGCCAGACGGCAAAATCTTAAATGATTCAAAGGTCTTCATTACGCCCCCGCCAGGCGAACAGGGACGCACGGCAATGTTGGAGCTTGGCGACGTCATGCTTGTTATTACGGGAGCAACAGTCGGGCGCGTGAGCATCTTTCGGGAAGGACTGGAGCCCGGGTTCGTCAGTCAGCACGTCGGTATCTGTCGCTTGCCCCAAAGCGAAGTAGAACCAGAATATGCTTTGTGGGGACTTCGAGGACCACGAGGGCAATCGCAACTGCTTGGTCAGCGTTACGGTCAGGGAAAGCCGGGCTTGAACTTGACGAACATTCGCTCGCTTTCGTTGCCGTTTCCCCCTCTTTCCGAGCAGCGGCAGATCGTGGTGGAGCTGAATTCATTGCAGGAACAGATCGACACGTTGAAGAGCCTCCAGGCAGAGACCGCCGCCGAACTGGATGCTTTACTCCCATCGATTCTCGACCAAGCCTTCAGTGGCGAATTGTAGGTGCTGCCATCATTGCGCAAGAATCCTCTCGCACTTAGATCTTGGTCACAAAAACATCAATTCCAATCGTTCCAGAGGTTAATTGCCTCCAGAACGAATTTATCTGAGTGGGCCTTCGGCCAACATACGAGGGAGTTGTCGCGCACCAAATAATACAAGTCGTTTGCGCACGCGAACTCGGTGCGGTCGGTTGTATCGTGTAGCCAATTTAGTATATTAAACGTTGTGGCGCTCTTATCGGCCTCAAACAAATTGTTCGGAGCGTTGTAGAGAAGACCCTCGATAAAATAGGAGGGAGCTTCGCCTCTTTGTAGCCTATTTAGATCAACCAATTTGGTTCGAAGGTTCTTGAACACCCGAATCATCGGCTTGAAGCGACTGTTTGTTGCCTGGTGCTTCGCGGTCAAATTGGCAGAGTGGTGTTTCGGGAAATTATCAATTCGTTGGTTATCGCTAGTGAAAAACGAAACGCCCTTATGGAAATTCTGTTTGTCGTTGAGGCCGAAACTGTAGTACCGGCGGTGCTGAAAAACCGGAACAACGTCCGCACTGCGGCGCGCGCCGCTCGCAGCGATCCTTATGGCTTTCTTGCCAAGCGTAACTGACGTGCCGAACGCGTCGGCGAGCGTGTCTCTTACAGCAGTCTTGAACTCGGTGTAGTCGTAACTCGCATTGTTGAAGTGTGAATGAAACGCGAGTTTCTGGTCGTCGGATAGTTTTTCAAGGTTGTGGTAAAAAGCGTCCGAACAACAAATTACGATGTCGACATCGCTCTCCGCGTATATGTTTGTGTCGTTACCGTACGATCCTTGTAGGAAGACCTCGATGTCACGATTTGCGTATCGAGCCTTCGAATTTTCCAACGCTCGCTTGACGGTTGCGTAAGTATCTCGGGAGGTCTGTACGGCTCCTTGATGTGACCAAAATTCGAGTTGTGCCTCTGGAATCGCCATAGCTATTTATCCTTAAATCCGAAGCGTCGAGCGAATGTCTCGCTCGTATTTGCCGAAGGATTCGCGACCGAGAGTGAAGAGCGTCCTGAGTTTGGTGGTATCTGCCTCAAGCAAGTCGGTCGCGTACTCCGGTTGCGGGTAGGCGTCGCTGATGCGAACACACGGCACGTCCGGAAAGAGGACAACCCGCAATTGCTCGATCGTTGTCGAGCTTATGTTGAACATTTTCGCGATGTGCCGAAATGGCCAAAGGCTGAACAACAGCTTATGAAGGATGCTTCGCTGTGGTTCGTTGTAGCTACCGACGCCGACGCTCAAAACGGCAATCTCGTCAAAGCTTTTTTGAAACGCTTGATGCGCATCGGCGAGCGCAAACAAGGTGGGATTGTTTGCGACGTAGCCTCCGTCCATCAGAAGCGGTTCGCCTTGGTTCTCGGTTTTGACTGTCGTCATCTCGAAAAATGGATACGCGGAAGACGAGGCGACCACAGCCTCGGCTATCGTGCAGCCGAAGCCCGGTTTGAAGGTTGCGGCGCGGCCACGCGATTGTTGAAGGGATGACTTGAAAATCATCGGCCGCTCTAAGTCGCTATTGGCGCACACGATGCCGATAGGCACTTTGAATTCTGTGAATGTCTTTTTTCCGAAGACTTCTTCAGCCTGCGCTTTCAGAGCGGTTGTTCGTCCTCTGCTCGACCCGTTAGACATGATCTTTGGGATGAGTTCGAAGTATAAGGTCTCGATTTCTGGGACGCGATATCCCAAGGCGATCAGGGCGGCGATTATCGATCCGGTGCTAGTACCGAAGATCAGATCGAAGACCTCGCAAAGCGGTTTTCCCGCCTGAGCTTCGACTTCCTTCAGAACGCCAAGTGTATAAACTCCCTTTGAGCCGCCGCCATCCAACGAAAGAACGCGGAAGAGTGCATCGGTCTGTTTGGCCGACGGCTGTTCTTCCGGGACTTGGTCGGGATTGGCTGGGGGGTTCATTGCGAAACTTTATCACAATCACTTTTGGTGTGTACAATTTCGTCGCCGTTGCGATCTGTCGCGCCCTGTCGCGACGAGGCGCGTCTCGTAGCGTGCTGTCGGGGTCTGTCGACGCGGCCAGCGGCAAAGTAGCTAAATCAAGCCTCTGCTCCTATGCTCCCCATCGTCGAACCTGGTCTCTTCCGCCATCGTCACTAGCGCATTGGCGACGACGATTTGTCCGAGCACCTGGGCCGACTCTGAAAACGTGGTGGGCCGAAAAAGGGGAGCCTCGCAACGATGCGAGGCTCGAGATTTTCAAAAGAACGACTCGAGCTGGATCGCGGCGATGTCTTCGGTAAGGAAGCAGACGGCATTGCCGCAGCCCGACTCGAAGGCCTTGAGCACGTCGATCGGATCGCGCACGAGGTAGAGCGGCTCGCTGGTTACGCGGTCGCCTCCGAAAATATGGTCGTGCGGATCGAGGCCATTGGGGAAGATCAACGTCGGACTCTCGCCCTTGATCGCCCGCCCACAATACCCGATGACCGCACCGTCCTTGCCGGTGATCGGCAACGCCAGGCGGCCCCGATTGACGCCGGAGCTCGCATAGCCCGCCTTCCACTGCCGGAAGGTTTCAGAATCGACCCCAAGGCCTGCGAGGGCCTCATGGGCAGGATCGAGGCCCTTGGCGTAGGCCTCCGGATCGAACCCCGTCCGCCTCTCCCTGCTGGGCTGGGGGGAACTGTTCGAGGAACTGTTACTGTTACGGTTCCCGATGGGCGCACTCCCCAGGAACCGATCGTGCAGCTCTCTGGCGGCTTCGAACACTCCCTGCCGGTCTCTGCGAGCATGGCCGCGCGACAATGATACGAGTTCGATTTGGTCGCCGCCGGCCGGGCACTTGAAGCAATTGAATGCTCCGGTTTTGTCCCGCCCGCCGTCGTTGGTAACGACAAAGCAGTCGACGCCCTTGCAGAAAGGGCATGGGCCTTTCCATTGTCGCGCGCTCCTCGCTTTCAATCCGGTGATCCCAAGGAAGGCGACGACCTGATCCATGGGAACGCGTCTTTTGATTTCGTCGAAGTCGACGCGAAACGTTTCTGTGCTCACGGCAATCTCCTCTATGTCACTGAATAGATTATACTTTATGGCGGACACCAGCAGAGGAGATCCCGATGTCCGTCACGGAAAGAAGCTCGCTGCGTCAGCGAGAAAGAGGCGAAGCGCGACAACCGGAATTCGTGGTTCGTGCGAAGACCGGGCCCGGTCGGAAGGACTGGGCGACGATCGGTTACGCCTGGAGGCGGGAAAGTGGCGAAGGGTTTTCGATCAAGCTCAACACGATGCCGATCGGGAATTACTGGAACGGCGTCTTGAAACTGCTGCCGCCGTACACTGATGACGACGCCGGAGATCCGGGTCGAGGATAGATCACGACAAACGAGAGGCCGCCGACGAGCGGCCTTTCTACATGGGCATCTTAGGCCCATAGCGGCTGTATTCATTAGAAACTCTTTTCCATACTTTCATGGGGGAGCTTTAGGTCCGCTTTTGTGGGCTCGATGAGACGCTAGGAGACAACCACACTGCTTTGTGAATTGAAGTTATAACTACATTTGTGGTAGTGGCGGCCTATGCACGAGGTCATCCGCACCATTAACGGTCGTCAATATCGGTACTTGGAAGAGAGCTACCGCGTCCCAGGCTTACGAACGCCTCGGAAGCGGAGCACCTATCTCGGCCCTGTGGAGCCGGTTGAACGGAAACGCAAGGTGGGCATCTTTGGCGTCATTGATGACCTTGTGCGTAAAAAACACGACTGGGAGTACGAGAAAGAGAAGCCGCATGAGGAGAAGGAACGAATCGCCCGAGAGGATGCGGAGCGCGAGCGGACTGCGCGCAACAATGACCTATTAAGCGGGAAAAGCATCACTCTCGCGGAGCTGGCAGAAGTTGCGGAGACACAGGGGGCTTTCGCTTCCCAAGGCCACTCTGATAGCCAAGCTGACCAATCTCTCGGAGACGCGGGTGAGACAGCTTCTTAGTGCGGGGGAGACTGCCGCGACGGGAAAATTCTTTTTGGTCCACGCTATTTCAAGAGTTCGGGGTTTTGTTGGAAGATATTGCCGATGGTTTCCGATTGCGACCATCCCTTAGGTCGCCCCACCATCCTTTGCGTTTCGGGTACAAAGCCAAATTGCTAATACGGCCGGCCGCTGATGCTTTCGACGAGCATGTTTACCGATGGCAGGATCATATGACCGCCGCCCTTTTCAAAACTTTCCCACCCCTGAATTCGATTTCTCGCCTATATGTTATTTCCTACCAACAACCTCTAAAGTTTTTTGATTAATAATTCTACCGCATCTATCGCAAACATATAAGCCGCCCCAACCCTTGACGGGCTCCATTTCATTCCCCTTTTGATCGCATGGGTAGAAGCCGTCGGAGGTGGGCTTGTTGCCGCAGATACAAACCCACTGGTCGGGATCATTGTCACGTAAGATGATATGTTCCATAAAAGCAATTCTTAGATATGTAATTTGTTCCAGTCCGCCTTGCCATCCTCAATCATTCGGCAAAGAATTTCATCACCTTCATCGCTCCGAAAATCGATAAAATCGATTTTGCCTCCTCCGCAGACGCAATCACCTGAATGCACTTTGCGAAACTGACTAAGCCTATAATCAACTGTGTAACCTTCGTATACAGGTAGCGGCATAGCAGTAAAATTAGCTTGCATATTTCCAATTTGAGGCGCCAAAGGCCATACGTCAAGCGTTAAAAGGTGCCAAAATACAAAAGAAAGCCCTGCGTCAAGTGAGGCTTAAAGATCACGCACGTTTGGAAGGTAGCGATCAGGCCACGGTTATACTGCGGCCTTTGTTTTGAATATGGTTGTAGGTTCCTTGGTGACGCGGTGCCATGGGTCCGTGAGCATTATGCCGGTACTTGGAAGTGAGAGGCGCTCGTGGCGTTCGAGGGCAGGGAAGCACTTGAGATAGACAGGGCCAATACCAGATGATTGCGTGTCCTCTCGCGCGATGTTTTTGAATGTTGTCTTGATGTTTTCGAGGCGCAGGTGCTTGGTCGTGACAATAAGGAGCTTGAGTGAGGGAATGCCGTATACATCCTGGTAAAGCTCGTGAGACCACATCACGCGGTACCCGAGATATTTCTTCGTTAAGGTTGAGTGTTTGAGTTGGTTGGCCTCTAGCTGCTCGCTGCCCATGTCGGTTTCCAGGGCGTAGTAGGTAATGGAGGTTCGATCCGAAATGCCGAAGAGGGCGTCGGGGATAAGGTGCGATTTTTGGAAAGGGATGGCGAGTGACGTTAGCCCCTTTCCGCGCAAGATATCGTACGCTGATAGGAATTGAAGTCCGAGCTGTTTGCATCCAAGTTCAATCGATGCGGTGATGTAGCTCGTCGCGGCATCGTGCCAAAATTGGTTTTGCTTGTACTGGCCGCGTAAGTCCAAAAAGAGTTGAGCATCCTCTGGCGTGATCCGGCCAGCGGCCAAGAGAGCCTCTAAACCTCGAAGCGAGAGGCGATAGATGAGACGGTTGTATCGGGCATCCATTGTATCTTGCTGCGCTTCTGGCTGGTCAAGATAGCTATTAGGGATGCGCTTGAGGCGGCAAAGCTCTTGGGTTGTGTAGTTTTGTACCCTGTGTGGTTCGGCGAGCGCGTGGAGCATTTCGGTCGAAAGGAGACCGTGCGTAAAGAAGGGCTGCAGGCGATCGAGGCGCAGGCCGGTGACGCCGATACGTTTGGCTTTAGCTTGCGGGTCGAAACGATCGTAATGTCTATTCGGGGCTTGGACATTCATAGCCTCAATATGGCGAAGTATCGTTCAACAATCAACGTACGTTAATCACCAATCGGCGACACTACGCAACAGATACACTATAACATCAATCTGCATCGGGCAGCTGTTTGCGGCCTGGACTGACGGGATGAGACAGAGGTTCATTGAGAGAGGGCGGCATGATCGTGTCTTCGAGATGTTGGAATACGAAAGCGGGAATGGGGGGAGAGGGAGCGAAGCGGCGAGCGTTATCCTCAAGCAATCGATAGTGAGCGGGGTCGGACATTTGAGGCTGGGCTTTGAGGGTGCCGAACGTCACCCGAAGGGGAACAGTGGGTTGGCCTCTGACTGCAAGCCCGAAGTGGCCGGTAGGGAGGTTTCTTAGCAGGTCGGGGGGTGTGTTCATGGTGGCGGCCATTGTTTCTAAATCGTCATTCTCCGGCGCGGCGAGCTTGATAGAGGGTTGACCTAAAGCGGTAGAGCGGAAACGGGCTATCTGGTTGAGGTCATGGTGCGCGAATATCAATCCGACGTTCACTGAACGGCATTGCTCTAGGATGGTCTGGAAACTTTCATCGAAGTAATCCTGTGCTTCGTCCACAATGAGATAGCAGGGTGTTTTCTTGCTTCTAAGGAAGCCGCGTTGGAGTGCCGCGGTCATGGTCTGAGCTACCATGAGCCGGCCGAAAAGCTTTGATGCGTATTCGCCGAGTATGCCCTTGTTTGTGTTAATCAGCACGACGGAGCCAGGCGTTTCCATCGCCTCATATAAATCGAGCTTGTTTTCGTTCGCGCCGAAAATTTCTCCAAAGGGGAGAAATGAGCCGATGATGTTTTGGAGCTTACTGGACAATGAGCGGCGTGAGATTGAGAATTGTCCTTCGTAAAATTGTGTGCGGAAAAAACGTATCGCCCATTCGTCGAGTTGCTCTATCTGCGGACGGAACCGGCTATTCTCTAAGGCGGATACATCTTTTGTCTTCGAGGGATAATCGTCGAGTATGTCGAGTAGGTCGCGGATGGTGCCGCTGATTGAAAATACGAGGCGTACGACGTTATTCAACGCATTGCGCTGGGGAGGAGTGATTTCGGTATCAGCCGACGCGAGGGCTTGTGAATACGCTTCAGCGATCTTGCCGACAATGAGCGCGCGGGTTTCGGGTGGGTAGGATTTTATGCGCTCTGGTAGGGCGAAGAAGTTGAGAGCGGGTTTTTTTACGGGGTCGATGATTGAGAGGCGTTCGGGATACTCCTCGAAAAGCTTTAAACGGGATAGGGGTTCGATGATGTCACCCTTGGGTTCGATGATAATAAGCGACGGCGGTTCGGGAGATGTAATGTCCTGATGGATGATGTTGTGGAGGGTTTGGGTTTTTCCATGTCCCGTCTTTGCGAGAATGTGCCAGTGTTCAAAGCGCTTTTGATGGGGGATACGAAGTTCAATAGGGGCCATAAGGTCAGCTCCGAATGATGTGTCTTTGAAACAAAGATTGAGGAGAGATACAGGGTCGAGGTTGGATTGGGCGGGTTTAAGATAGGCTTCTTTATCTTCTGCGGCGATGCCGAGGTTTCTGAAGATAGTAGGTGCTTGGGCAAAGACGTGTCTTCGGAGCGGTTCATATTCTGTTTCAATAGGCAGAAAATAGCTCTCTTCTATTCTGGTGGTGGTCAGGCGGTACACAATATCAGCTATTAGTTTTTTGGGATGATGAGTAAGTAGTATACGCGGGACTGTACCCATATAGAGCCCATGGTCAGGAGGTGTGGGAATGTTGTCCTTTATAAGCTGGTCTATATCGGACATTAGTTTCGGGAGGAGGACAGCGAACCGCCGATAGCGTTCTGTCTGTGCGTCAGTTAGCTGTTGTAACTTTTCGTCATATTTTTCACGATTGTTCCGTAACTCCTCTTCAAATTGTTCGCGCTCAATCTCTTTGCGGCGAAGTTCGCCAGGAAGGGTAATGAGTACGAAACGTAAATTGTCGTCGTGTTTATGAAAATCGTAGTCGGGGATTTTGTGCGCGTGTTTGTGAATAAGGTTTAAACCGTCGTCGAAGGTTAATTTGTATTTGAGGCAGGACCAAATAAAACCTCTAATTACCTGATATTGCCTTTCGTGTTCTTCGGGCGGTAAATCTTTGAAGCCTTCCCAGTCGTCAAAAAAACTCTGCGGGAGGATTTTTTCCCAGGGCGCTGGCTCAGTATGAGTGCGATCAAGAACGTCCCCGTTGTCGGTGTAAGTGAATATCGGGTGGCGTGTCTTGGGTGGCCGATAAGGGCGACTCTCAAGGCCAGAGAGAAACGAGCCAGTGAGGAGTTTGGTGAGTGAGGTAAGGATAGTGCCCATCGTCTGCTCCTGACAGCGATGGTAGTGGGAGTGGGCGTCAGGGACAAGTGTAGTGATAACTGTCCAGCCCAAGTCGTCGTTGGCGGAGCCACGACCAAATGCACGATCCTCGCGTCTGCGATGGTGAGGGGCCGCTATTGTGGCCCTGAAAGGGCATTTGGTCGTGGCTGATAGGACACGCGACTTGTGGCTGGAAATGTAATGTTTTCAGGATGTTGCTGTAGTGAAACGGTATAGTGAAACAGTGACAGTATTTGTTTCATTATTGCGTAGGCACAAAGAAGGCCGCTGATTCCAGCCTTTGGAGGGGCTGGGCGGCCTTCTAAGGTCTCAAGAGAGGGTTGCTCTCTCGGGTCACTTGGGAGTGAGAACCCTGTTCATCCACTCCAAGATTTCGTCCATTATCCAGACGATCCGGCGATTGCCAAGGCGTCTTCGCAACGGAAAGGCACCGGCTTTCTCCAGTCTCCAGATTTGCTGACGGCACCATGGGATGCCGAACTCGGTTTTCAACTCCTTGAACGTGATCATGCGAGTCTTAGACATTTCCAGACATCCTCTGTTGAAGACATCCGGATGATCCAGCGACTAGCTAGACGCGAGTAGGTTTAGCAGGAATCGTTCGTACCGTTCAAGTGCGTCGCGTTTCTCGTCGAGGTATTCATAGCGATTGTAGATGCGAGCGACCTGCGAGAATTTGCCGCTACTGACATGGTTCAAAAGCCTGTCGTTAATATGTTGGGGTATACCGATCTGCGCCCAGATAGATGAGGCAGTACGACGAAGGTCGTGAAGCGTATAGTTTTTCACGCCGCACTTATCGAGATTGAGCTTTGAGGCTCCGAAGCCGCTGAACGGATGATCGCGCCCCCGTGCGGGGAATAGTAAGTCTCCCATGTTGGGAGTCGTGCAGATTATTTTCCAGGCAAGCGGAGGAAGCGGCAGTATTTGATCGTTGGCATTCTTTGTGATTTCAGAAGGTATGTTGAGCACGCCATCTTTTATCCATGAGCGTCTGAGGGCTGCCGTCTCTCCGCGCCGCTGACCGAGGAGAATGAGGAGTTGGACTATGGTGCCGAAAGGGTAGCCAATCTCTTGCGCCTGTCTCCATACCTTCTTCAGCTCGTCGGTGGTGAGTATGCGATCGCGCGCCTTCTGCTGCGGTTTCTTCAACCCCTGACACGGCGAAGCTTGGATATAACGAGGAACGCACCAGTTGAAAAATGTGGTTACATCCTTCTGCGCGTGGGCTCGTTGGCTCGGAGCATCGATCTCTTCAAGAGCCGAAGCGACATCATTGTGGGTGATCTTGTCTATCGGTTTTTGCCAGTGAAAATGACGGTTGAGGTTGCGTTTGGCCTGGTAGAACGAATAGGGGCGCAGCCGCTCCTGTTGTGCCTCGAGGAAATCCTCACGGGCTTCGAGAAAGGTCGGAGCTTGTGATGGCGCGTAGGGGCTTCCGAGAGCAACCAGCGCCTTTCTGCGGGCTTCCTGAAGGCTTAGAGCTGGGTAATGGCCGATTGTCACCTTCGCCCGGGTCTTGCCTTTAAGAACGATCCACGTCTTGCGGTTCTTACCGATGCGGATGCCAAAAGCGGGAGTTCGGATGTCAAAGTACGTGCCCGACGCGAGCTGGCGGATGGCAAGGTCGGTAAGATGAATTTGCACGTTTTGGCACGCTTTTGGGACGCGTAGCCGTGCTACGATCTGCAACGCAGGGTAACAAGAAATGGCTGAAAATCAAGGCGAAAAGCGGGTCTTGGCGACGCTGCAAGACGTAGGGAGATAGGTTGTATTTTACCTTCCAAGCTGAATACGAGGGTTCGATTCCCTTCACCCGCTCCATCGGCCTTAAGACCAATGAGCCGTCGCCGCGTGGCCGGGCGGCGCTGTGATCCGCGAACGCGACGACCTTTAGGGCGGGGTCGCCGACCCGACCGGCGGAACGAAGATCGCAATGACGTTCGTGGATTCACGGCCGTCAGCATGGGGCTCGACCTGGCGGCGCTGGTCGCTGTCGACCGCACGTCACCGAGCGCCATAGTTGCCCGTTGTGTCGATCGGAACGACATTCGGGTAAGGCGGCGCCTGGGCCGGAGCGCAACCGGCGATCGATAGGCCAAGCGCGAGCACGGACAGCGCCTTCAGCAGCCGCTCGATGATCTGCCCCCTCAGGAACGATCGCCGTTCAGAAACTTGCCCGTGGCTTTCGACCTATCCCGCCCGTCCGACGCCCGCGCCGCATCGGTTCCACCCGCGGCCCCGGTCGCCAAACCCTTCCCAGCCGCTTTCGGTGACCGCGACGGTGTCCTCGAGCTTGATGAAACCCTGGCGCGGATGAAGGATCGTCGTCTCGATCGACAGGACCATTCCTTTCTGCAGCGGCAAGTCCGCATCATAGGCGGGGTATGGCACCGGCCCGGAATTGGTGAGGCGCGGCGCTTCGTGACTGATGAGCCCCATCCCGTGGGCCACGAATTCGAGCGAATTGCCATGCGGCGACGCGCGCGTCAGTTCCTCCGCCGCAGCATAAATGTCGCCGCCCCGCGCCCCGTGCCGGATCGGTCGTCTCGCCGCCTGCTGTATGGCGTCGACCTCGCCGAGAAGCTCTTCGAGCTCGGCGTCCGGCTCGCCAAAAATGGCCATTCGGCAAAGGTCGCCGATATAGCCATTGAAGTTGCCGCCGGAGTCGAGCGAGAGAATGTCGCCCTCGCGCAGGACCTGGTCGGAGGGCGCCCGGTTCAGGCTGGTTCCGGCGGTGATCAGGCAATACTCAAACGTCAGGCCGCGATTCACCTCCTCGCGGCGCAGCGCCTCGACCAGCTCACGCTTGGTCACGCCGGGTCGGGCGGCGGCGATGACGGCGAGCATGGACTCGACCACCGAATCGCTGGCGATTCGTAAGCTTTCCAGTTCCTGCGGCGTCTTGACGGCGCGAAGGCGTTCGAGCGGCAGCTGCGCTTCGACGAACTCCATCTCGGGCAGTCCGTTGCGGAGCGCGCTCTCGGCGTCGGCCGGCAGGAAAGCCCGCTCGATCCCAATCCTCTTCACTTTTGGCGAAAGCGTAGCAAGGCGCTCGATCGCGGCCTTTATCCCGTCGGTGCTCATGCGCGCCGAGCCGGTGAATGTCGGAACCCAAAACCGGTTGAGCTCCCGCTCGTAGCTCTCCATCGGATGTCCGATATAGGTCGCGCGTTCCGGATCGCCCTTCACATAGAGGAGGACCGGCAAGTAGCGGCTGACCCCGATCGCGTCGAAATGATCGAAGAAGAAGAACCGGTAGCCGCCGAGAAGATATTGGATGTTGTGCTTGGAGGTGACGACCAACGCGTCGATCCCGGCGTCCTCCATCAGCGTGTCCAGCCGGCCCGCGTCGAAAGGGATGGGCGGCGGGGCGGCGGGACTCGAGGCTATGGTCGACGGCGCAATCGCATCCATTGTTTCCTCCCTAACACATGGTCGAGATCATAGGCCCGCCAACGAGCGAGCGCGAGAGGGTCAAGACCTCTTCCTGCCGATCGCCGCTCTGGTCGTGCGGGACGGCCGTTTTTTCGCTACTGCAGGCGATCCTTGATCTTGTCGAGGCCGGCGCGGGCGCAGGCGTCGTCCAGCTTGGCTCCGGGAGCGCCGGCGGCGCCGATCGCCCCAATGATTTCGTCGCCGAGCTTGATGACCACGCCGCCGCCCAGGAACATCACATGCGGCAGCTTGGCGAGCGACACCAACGCGTCCTCCTTGGCGCGCTCCCCTAGAGCAAGCGTGTCGGTCCTGAATGAGACGGCAGTGTAGGCCTTGTCGAGGGCGCTATCGAGCGAATGGATGCCGGCTCCGTCGCCGCGCAGGGTGGCGATGATCGCGCCGT
>Ga0206817_1056_pt1 | contig 12446 bp, 8 predicted proteins | sample Alteio_BWOrgCont_89_FD_152873 | JGI IMG/M metagenome (GOLD analysis project Ga0206817, IMG submission 152873) | Enriched cells from forest soil in Barre Woods Harvard Forest LTER site, Petersham, Massachusetts, United States -... | ecosystem: Environmental > Terrestrial > Soil > Temperate forest > O...
GCCCCGCCTAAAAAAGGAAAATTTGAATTTGTCATTGAGAAAGCCACTGAACTTGGAGTAGATGAAATCATTCCGCTTAAGACCAAGCGCTCTGAAGTGGTTTTTGATGAAGAGCGTATGGCTGGAAAACTTAATCGTTTTGAAGCGGTTGCTATCAATGCTTCTAAACAATCCAAGCGGCTTAAGGTGCCGCGCATTCATCCCATGACTTCGTTAGCCCAAGTGCTCAAGAGTCTCGATCCGCAGGGAGTTCATATCTTTCCATCACTGCATAATCACCCCAAACACATGGCGGAAGTGATATTAAGGGCTGGGAAGGTCAAAACGATCACTATTTTTATAGGTCCAGAAGGAGATTTTACCTCTGATGAGGTAGAATTGGCCATTAAATATGGCTGTATCCCGGCTTCGATGGGCAATGAAGTTTTAAAGGTAGAAACAGCTGCCATAGCTGCTGTGGCCTTGGTCAAATTCCTTTGCAGAAATTGATTTCCCCATGTATACTGATGGCACTTTCTAATCACCTTTGGAATTGAATAATTGAATCAAGGAACCTTTTTTCAGACGCAATACATCCTTGATATGATGAATCTCATGCGAGTCACGGATAGTGACGTTCGGTTTGGAAAAATCAGCGTCTTGGCAGTAAAAACGGTACATAAACCTCTTTAAAAATGGATCGGGCGAGGATCGAACTCGCGGCCTCGTCATTGCGAACGACGCGCTCTACCAAAACTGAGCTACCGACCCGTCATAAATATATTATTCTGAATCATTTATGAGAATAGATATTTTGTTAGTTTACTAATTTAGAGTTTGGTGTCTAAATTGTGACTATTACACCCTATAAAATTAGAAATTTTTTTAAAACGTTATTAACGATGCGCTCTCCACATAAACTAAAATATACTATAAATCGATTTATTGAATAGGAATTATACAACAAATCGATCCCTTGTGTATTAATTTCTCACTCGCTGATTTCAACTATTGAGGCGGATCGCTATGGGAGGGTTACAATACAAATAAATTACCCATGGTCTTACCAAACAGTAACGCCATTAAGCAATACTGACCTTTAATTGTCTACCTAAAGCCAAAGCAACTTTTTCTAAAGTAGATAATTTTATATCTTCTGCGTGATTCTCAATACGTGATATAGCCGTTTTTTGGGTACCAATTTTTCGGGCCAGATCGGATTGACTTAAACCTGCCTCTTCGCGGGCTTGTTTTAGAATGACCCCGATTTTAAATTCCTCATAGCCCTTGTCAAAATCTTTTGCAAATTCTTTGTCCTTGGCCTTACGTTCGTTGATATACGTTTTTAGAGTTTTCATGTTATTCACCTTTCAGTTATTTTTTACGGCTAAAGTAATCCTTTTTATAATCCTCTGCCCGTTTGATCTCGCCGGGCGGCGTCTTTTAGGATTTTTTAGGGAAACCATGTGTTAGTACAACATAACGCCCATCAAAGAAGGCAAATACCCTATAAATATTTGATCCAAGTTTTATTCTAAATTCCCAAACATCATCGGTATCAGAAAGCTTGCTAAAATACTGGGCCGGAACATGCTCCAGGCCCTCGACTAATGACGTTACCCAAGTAATTTTCTTAGAAACCTTTCCCGGTAACGAATCTAAGAAATCTTGAACTGGATACGTTCCATCAGCCTTCTGATATAGGATGACTTCTTTTTTCATCACTTAAATGTTAACATACAAGTTAACACATGTCAAGATAAAGCCTGCTAAGCTCTCTCACTGATAATTTGTCCAAATATGCTTTCATATGTCCATAAATCTAGACATACTACACTCCTGATCATCAATACCTAAATAGTTTCTATTTTGAAACGTCATTGGAAATGTTTCATTTAAAAAATACTCGAAAAAATCACGGCGTATTGGCTAGAATTTTAACACCGAAGATGGACTGAATGTCTGCGGGGCGCATACCAATAATCACAGGATCAACTTCAGATAGACCGTAACGCTCAACACGGACAATTTCAGCTGGATCAACGTCAACCTTCGCTCCGCCGTTAGCATCTTTAGTAACGCGCATAGCTGCATCCTGTTGGCTTAAGTCAATACCACCTTCAACTTGTTGTGGTTTAATGGCCACCGCTGCCTTATCTACATTCATCGCCGCATCTGACCCCATGGCAAGGTCGGTCGCATGTTGGATATTTAATAATGCACCTTTCTCTTTAAGACGCTTGGCCCATCCTGTTTGGTAGGTCCCTAAAACCATAGTTTTTTTAGTATCTCCTGTAAAGATTGCCAACATGGTGTTTAAAATATCCATCATGGTCTGATTAGAACCATACAAACCGTCTATGATCAAACAATCATTCCTTTTGTACAGGACACTCCCCAGGACAGCACTTAAGTTAGACAACAATGTTTGAAAAAAACTCAATCCCTTGCTATCCCTTATCGTTTGCATATAAAGAGCACGTGGCTTCAAATGTTCAAAATGCTCTCCATATACGACCGAAGTAGCAGGTACAAAAAAACCATGGGAAATACATATCATGACCTTCTCTATTGTTTTTAAAGATTCCTCCATTTCGACAGGACTACCCGCTGTCAACACATTCGCTTGGCCGAAATGTATTTTCAAATTAAATTTGGCTGTCTGAATATCAAGAGCATCGGTTTCTTCCCCCTTTTGAGGCAGGCTAAGACCTTTTTCATCCACCGCAATGGCAAAGCCATTGATAATATCCAATAACCTCAAAGTATCCATGAAAAGTTCTTTTGTGTTGCTTATACTAACAACCTTCTCATCTCTTACTTCCTGCAAAAATCTTTCGACCCCTCCTTTGTATAAATCCACTCCTAAGCTATTTAATAATTCTTGAATCTGTTTAATCACAGAGACCAAACCATCCCCTTGATCTAAAGCTTCATCTTCGAGCCGAGAGGAAAAAGTTCCAAATTTCTTGAAATAAGCAGGTTCATCTTTGATGATGGCCACAGCTTTGGTAATTAATTGATGCAGTTGCTGCAATTGGGGCAGGTTCATTTTTTGACGTATTTGGACTACTTTCTCAACTATCTCTTGGGTATCAATCTGTTGAAAATACCTGTTTGTGGATAAATAATTAATACCCCCCAATAAGACATGACTATAAATGTCCCTCTCAAAGTTACGATCAGAGAAAGTAAAATCAAAAGCAAAATAATGGCCATCTACCAACCCAGACGATTGGAGATATTGAAAAAATTCCACTTCCCCCTGATCCCTATCTCCATATCTATCTCGATATCTATCTTCCTGGAATTCCTGCTTGGGATATGCCAAAGCACCTCCTTTGACAAATGTGTTTGCTGCGTCAAATAGCGATTCAAAACCATCTCCCTTTAACATTCTTCTGGCTTCAATTAAGGAGTGTTCCCTGACATCAGAATCTGCAACTTGATAGGGAACCAGAGTATAATGAAATATTAATTCTCTTTCTTGTGAAACTGTTGTCAGCATCTTGAGGGCCTTTATATGTCTTTTTAATGTATTATCAGCTAATAAAGCATCAACTGCTTCATGATGATGAGTGGCAGCCATGACTGAAGTATGATTTCCAACAGCCTGTCTGGCTTCTGCTAAAAAATCAACATCAACAGGAAAAGCTTCATCAATAATGGACAATATTTGCCTATTGTTTGGTAATGCCCTTTCTTGCCCAGGCATACGGATTTCTACATCATCATACCTGCTGATCTTCAATTTTGATGGCACGCACAGCCCCAACCGAGAAAGTATCGCAAAAAAGGCAACAGCTTTAAGGGTGGTGGATTTACCTGAGGCATTGGAACCTAATATAATTTCAAACGGCGCTTCTGGGGTAAGCAATACGGAATTTTTGACTTGCCCTTCATCTAGAAAAGGATTGACCATGTCAGGTGCATCAAAATGCCCCGGCTCATCCACAAATTCAGGCAAATACCAGCCTTTGCTAACTCTTAAATTGGCCATCACCCAATATAAATAAATTTGATCCATGTAAAACAAATTAAAACGATGGATGTCCCTAAGGTTCTCTTGGGGGCCCTGACGCACAAGTTCTTCAATTTTTTTTCTCACACGATCAAAAGCTTCTCCATGAAGCTGTTCCAACAGGCCCATATTATCTTGCAATAGTTTTAAACGTTTTTCATATAAACCAACCAAGTCATCGCGATCGGTTTCTCCTATCCTTTCAGGCCTTTCAGCTAAATAAGCAATACGCCTCATGGACCAAATATGGATACCCTTGATCATGACCTTAAATGGTTTTACATTAAATCTCCTGACCCGATCTTGGATTTCTTGGTTATTCTCACTATATTCACGTAAAAATTGTCTAAAACTACCGGTAAAAGCTGTATCACCTTGTAGCCTGGATGATAACTCATCAATCGCTGAAAGGGAATTTTCGACCTGCCCCCATGAAGGTTTACCTGATCTAAAAGCCATGATAAAAGCATCCCAGGTATTTGTGCGTAAATATTCCCAGCCTTCGACCTGCTTTCCTATAAAATCAACAAATTCAGAAAACCTGTCCTTATACCCTAAATAACTGATAAGCTCCTCTGTCATTGGTTTTGCGGAATATTCCCTGGGCAAATGGGCAACCATCGCCCCATCGCCAAATGACCGAGCAATCGAAACAACAATATCAGCATCAGATTCTTGTCCTATAATAAAACGTCTTGAAGTTTTTGCAGGATAAAATTGCTCATTAGCACCATTACCAAAAAATCCACCTGAAAAGTATTTCCACGGCGTATTTTCTTGGGTAGCCGGATCAATATCATCCTTAATAAAATTAAATACGCCCTTCTTATAAGCCTTCAAATATTGCTTATAAATCGCTTCATTGGTGGCTACGTCATTTTGGTCTATTCCTTTGACTGTACCTTTATTGGCATATACGCGGTTAAGCAAGGCTTGCTTTAAATTACGTTTAAACCAAACAGCCAAGGCCTGGGCATAAAATATCTGACGCAGAGTAGCGAAATTTTTGCCATCATTAACTTCTTTTTCTATTTCAGGAAGGATGATTTGACGGATTATCTGTGAGCTGATTTTATGTGTGTCATTCTTAGATTGAAGATTCGTAATAGCATTATGTTTCGTTAACGATAAGTAGTCCTCTTCCAGCATCACCTTCAAATGCCCTTCTACAATGAAGGCTGTCTGGCCATGTTCGTAAATACCCACCTTCTGTGGCACAATCCAGACCTTATTAAAGGTATTCACTGAAATCTCGGTTGTGCCATAAATTTGTTTCGCTTTTGCATACACCCTGTCCCAAAACATCTTACCTAAATCTTTTTGCGGATAGATTAGAGAGGCGGTCAATTGCTTAAGCATGTAATCTTGGGCCAATAGGTCACGGCCCATGGCCGTTTCCCCTAACGCTTGAGGCACCATGCGATCTTTCTCATAAGGTGAAAGGTTGACCCAAATGTCTTTATCAGGAATAGTCAAAGAGGCAAAGAAATATTTAATCATCCGGTCAGATTCTTCTTTGAGGGCTTGGCCAGATAATTTGGATTGACCAGGATCAACGATAAAATCAAAAAGGAATGGATTGTCACGATGGACAGTCAATCCTCTGATTAAGGCGGGTTCAAAATTTGGACTAACTGAAACCATTGTTCCAGGTGCTGGTAAATTTAAAATGAAATCGGCGTGGGCAGGAGTAATCGGGCCTATGGATGTAAATAGAAATGAAACAATAGTGGTTACACTTAAAATCTTTTTAAACACGATTATTCATCTCCTGGAGATGTTAATTCTTATTAAATCTAAAATAATCCGTCAACAGTGGATAATTTAAGAAAGGAATAATGACAATTCTAAAAGTGGAAAACGTTATCTTGAAAGGATAACATATATTTTGAGGTTGTCAATTTAGGTAGAACAAGGTAATTAGACATAAAATATTGAAATGTATGTACTTATAAGAATATAAAAGAATGTTTCATTTCGATATAGAATTAATCCCTCAATATATTAAAAACTATGCCAATTGGCATTCGGACCGCTCCAACTGAATCGCTTCCATTCAATAGTATCATCAGTCTTATAGACCATTTCATCCCAATGCCACTTCAAACCATTAATGTGAACTTTTATCCCCATCCGAAAAGCTATTCCACCTACGATAAATGCCCAAGGCCATCCACCACCTGCAAGCCCCCAACAAAACGGCATAAAAGCCCACAGAGCACTTATTGCAAAAATCATATAGAACATACCGTTTGGCCTGGTCATCAGCCCTACAAGCCCCAAAGCAACAATTAGCACCAACCATGAATGACATACCAAACCGGATAAAATCGAAAACAACACCAATTCTGACCATAGCAATGTTCGATTCTCTTCGCTTAACTTTGCACCTTTTTTGATAAGCTGAAACATATTAGTCCCTCCTTCTGTATTCCCGCTTTCGCGGGAATGATATGGTTTTGAAATTTTGGTGTCTAAATTCGATCTACATTTGGTTACTGGGAGTTAAAAAATATTAAAAGATGATAAAACAAAAAAACTCCGTTTATCGACGGAGTTGCACGATTTATCTAAAAAATAAAAGACTTAGAAAAAGATCAAAATAGTATTGCGAACGACGCGCTCTACCAAAACTGAGCTACCGACCCGTTTTACCAAAGCAATACTATATCAAATAATTACTAGCAAAAAACGGGTCGTTGTGCAGTTTCCTTAATATTTTTTCTGAGAAAGACTGCCCGACCCTGCGTTGAAGTTTGAATTATACAACACACCTATGAGCTTTGGAATTATTTTTTAACTACTGAAAATTAATCAGATGGTAATCATGGGAGGGGATTGACGAAATTGTTTTAAAATATATTCGCCCTTATCGCCAGAGACAAACAAATGGCCATCTAATACTTCCTTTAATGCTGGAGTAACATGGGTACAAATGTATTTCTTATTAAGATAACCCTTGGCACCCGCTTGAAGGCATTTAAGCGCGTAATGCAGCTCATCATGCGCGGATAACATCACGGCAGGTAAATGAATAGACCTATCCTTCATCGCCTGAAGCAACTCAAGACCACCTTCTCTGTTACCACCAACCGAGATATCCACTAAAGCAATATCATAGGAATTTTGGCTGACCAGATTCAAAAACTCATTTCTACTGGTGGTCATGGCCGCAATTTCCAAATCCTCACCTTCTTCGATGATATCCTTCATCAAAATGGAAATAAGAGGTTCATCGTCGATGATTATGATCTTTTTTTTCATGAAAGACTCCTATTAACGTTAATGAGGACAGTATCGGACTAACTTAAACCAAAACGAATCAACAGCATGGGCAATGTCGACAAAACCCTGAAAATCGGCCGGCTTATTAAGGTAGGCATTAACTCCCATGGTATAACACCGGCAAATGTCCGTAGGAAATTCCGAATTTGAAAACACTAAAATCGGGATATGAGCCCATTTAGGGTTACCTTTAAGATCAGATATGAGTTCCAAGCCATTTTTTTTGGGCATATTTAAATCAAGGATAATCAAATCTGGTCTAGGCATGTTATGAAAATCCCCCTGGCCTTTCAGAAAATCCAAGGCCATAAATCCATCATTGACCATATATAACGTGTGTGTCACTTGAGCTTCTTTAAAAGCCTCCTTGATTAGGAATTGTTCGGATGTATTATCTTCTACGATCAAAATGTTCATTATCTTATATGATTCAAAAGGACCGTTTTCTCAACTGACTCGTGAGAAACTGGGCTGGATTTTAGGAAAAAAAAGAATGTCGCCCCTTCGCCCAGCTTTGAATCGATCCAGATTTTCCCTCCATATTTTTCCACAATTTTCTTACAAATGGCAAGACCTATGCCTGTTCCCGAATATTCCGTCTTTGCATGAAGCCTTTGGAACATATCAAAAATGCGTTCTTTAAATTGTGGGTCAATGCCGATACCATTGTCCCTCACTGAAAAACCCCACCCATCATCCTGGCGGTTAGCGTAAATCTGTATTTCCAAAGGTTTATTACTTCTATATTTGATCGCATTAACGATCAAATTCTGAAAAAGTTGTACCATCTCCAGGTAATTGGCTGTTATTTTGGGCATAGAACCACATTTAATATCAGCACCAGATTCGTCGATAATGGTCTTGATGTTATTAAAAGTTTCAGTTAATACGCTAGAAATGTCCACCTCTTCAACTGATTTTTCTTTGCCAATCCGACTGTATTCCAGCAAATCCTTGATTAGCCTTTGGGCCTGGTTTACCCCCTCTTTGATAAACTTTAAATATTGTTTTTCATAATCATCCAGTTTAGGCTGAAATCTTTTTTCTAACAAATAAACAAAGGAAGACACCACATGCAATGGCTCCTTAAGATCATGGGAGGCCACATAAGCATATTCTTCCAGTTCTTTATTGGAACGACTAAGCTCTTGAGAAAGAGCTTTGAATGATTCTTCGGCCCGTTTTAAATTATCTATATCCGTACAACTGACAATCCAGCTAACCACCTCTTCATTCTTCATATCAGGAACAAGTTTTACCAAATGCCAGCGGTAGATGTTATCCTGAGCAGATCTCAGACGAATTTCAACTTCTCCATTTTTCACATTGCGATAGCGTAGGCGCAGCCAAAGGGCCAAAAATTTTCGTCGATCCCGTGGATGGATAAGTAAATCCCAATTGATGTCAGTTTTAAATCCCGTGTAATCCAGCCAACGTTGATTAAAATACTGCACCGCTCCGGAAGACTGCACCTTCACAATTTTATGTGGCACAGAATCGGCCAAATGCGCGTAACTACGCTCATTTTCCTGACGAAGCTCACTGATTTGCCGTTCTTTTTCCTGCTGCTCCAAATGCCGTAATTGAACAGCCTGTTGTTTAATCTGTTGATTTTTCTCAAAAAGATCAACGAAGATGTTCACTTTTGATTTAAGGATAAAGGGATCGAAAGGTTTGAAAATGTAATCAACCGCACCACTTTCATATCCTTGATTGATATGACGCAGTTCTTTGTTGATCGCGGTCACAAAAATAATGGGAGTATCCTTTGAACGATAATTTTCGCGCAGTAAGCTAGCAGTTTGAAAACCATCTAGCTCTGGCATTTGCACATCCAAAAGAATGACAGCAAAATCATTAAATAAAGCATACCGCATGGCATCATGGCCTGAAGATGCTTTAAAAAGATTATACTGTTCACAAGCAAGTACAGCCTCCATGGCCAGTAATCCATCCGGTCGGTCATCCACGACCAGAATATTGGTCTTGGTTAAAGGCTGTACTTGCTTAAGAGATGTGACATCCATTATTTGGTCAGCCATGAATACATCACTGCAAGAAGTTTATCAGTGTCTACAGGTTTAGTAATATAATCTGATGCCCCTGCGTCTAAGCATTGTTCACGATCCCCCTTCATGGCCTTAGCCGTCAAGGCAATGATTGGCAGATTCTCAAACTTCTGGATTTTACGGATCATCTTGATGGCATCATAACCATTCATTTCTGGCATCATGATATCCATCAATATTAAATCTGTATCTGGTTTCTCTTTCAGACGACGGATACCATTTTTACCATTATCAGCATGGCTGACAATCATACCCCATGGTTCAAGCACGCTGGTCAACGCGTAGATGTTACGCATATCATCGTCGACAATCAGCACCTTCTTGCCCTTAAAATCAGCATTTATAGGTAATTTAGGAATATTAGGCTCTGTGCTGATACTGCTAATGATCGTTTCAGCCCCAATGTAACGCTGTGGCAGATAAAGGGTGAAGGTGCTGCCTATACCAGGAGTACTTTCAACCTTGATCATACCACCTAAGAGGCGCGCAATCTCACGGCTAATGGTCAAGCCTAAACCAGTACCGCCATACTTACGTGAGGTTGTGCCGTCAGCTTGTTGGAAGGCCTCAAAGATAATATTTTGTTTCTCTACAGGGATGCCAATACCGGTATCTTTGACAGAAAAAGCCAGCACGGTTTGGCTGCGGTCTAAGGTCTCAACACCAAAGATCCTATCCTTTTCAACGGCTCTAATGTCCATAATCACCTCACCTTTTTCGGTGAACTTGATGGCATTAGACAACAGATTCTTTAAGATCTGCTGCAAACGGTTATTATCCGTAAACACCGTCTTAGGCAATCTAGGATCAGCGTTAACCGTGAAATTCAGATTTTTGTGTTCTGCCATGGGACGGAAATTGTGTTCTAGATATTCATTGATCTGCGGCAAAAGGATCTCTTGCGGCTCGATGGACATCTTACCCGCTTCCACCTTGGAGAGATCAAGGATTTCATTGATCAAGGTCAAAAGATCTTGACCAGTAGAATGCACGGTTGATGCATACTTGATCTGTTCTGATGTAAGATTATTTTCCTTATTCTCCGACAAGGATTTAGAAAGAATGAGCAGGCTGTTAAGCGGAGTACGCAGCTCATGCGACATATTGGCCAAGAATTCTGATTTGTACTTAGAGATCAAGGACAATTGTTCAGCTTTTTCCTCGAGTGACAAGGAAGCCATTTCAACTTCTTTGTTCTTAAGCTCGAGCAGCTTGGCTTTGTCTTCCAATTCCTTGGCTTGATTTTCCAACTCAGCATTCGAACGTTTAACTTCCTGTAACAACTCTTCTGTCCGCATGGTGGATGAGATCATATTGAGGATAACTCCGACGGAATCCATCAGCTGATCAAGGAAGTTAAGGTAATTAATACTAAAGGGTTGGAAACTAGCCAATTCAATGACAGCCTTGAGTTCACCTTCAAAAACTACAGGTAAAAGCAGGATATTCTGCGGATATGACTCCCCTAATCCTGAACTGATGGAAATATAATCTTGTGGTGGCTTGGTAATCAAGATGCGCTTCTTTTCAAAGGCGCATTGGCCTACCAAAGATTCTTTCAGTTTATAAGTATTGGACAGATTCTTGCGTTCATTAAAGGCATAGCTGGCAATAAGACTTAGCTCCAGATCGTCGTCCTTGCCGGTTTGCTGGGCCACAAAGAAAGCGCCATGCTGAGCATCGATCAATGGCGTCAACTCTGACATGATGAGTTGAGCCACGGCCGTCAAGTTACGCTGACCTTGCATCATCCCAGAGAACCTAGCTAAGTTTGTTTTCAACCAGTCTTGGTCTTTGTTCTGAGCAGTTGTATCCTTGAGGTTGGTGATCATCTGGTTGATATTGTCTTTGAGTGCCGCGACTTCACCTTGAGCTTCGACGGTGATGGAACGGGTTAAGTCACCTTTGGTAACGGCCGTGGATACTTCCGCGATGGCACGCACCTGGCTTGTTAAGTTACCGGCCAACTCATTTACGTTAACCGTTAAGTCCTTCCAGATACCAGATGCACCAGGCACCTTGGCTTGACCACCGAGTTTTCCTTCGATACCTACTTCGCGAGCCACGGTAGTTACCTGATCCGCAAAGGTACGCAGCGTGTCGGTCATACTATTAATCGTTTCTGCAAGACCCGCCACTTCACCTTTGGCTTCGAGAACGAATTTTTCAGACAAGTCACCGTTAGCTACTGCGGTCACGACCTTGATGATACCGCGCACTTGCTTGGTCAAGTTACCGGCCATGAAGTTCACGTTGTCGGTCAGATCCTTCCACACACCCGAAGCACCAGGCACCTTAGCCTGACCACCCAATTGACCTTCAATACCTACTTCACGGGCCACGGTAGTTACTTGATCCGCGAAGGTTGAAAGTGTGTCGATCATGTTATTGATGGTTTCGGCAAGAGCGGCCACTTCACCTTTGGCTTCAAGAACGAATTTTTGATTCAAGTCACCGTTAGCAACGGCAGTAACGACCCGGACGATACCACGCACTTGTTTGGTCAAATTACCGGCCATGAAGTTCACGTTATCGGTTAAGTCTTTCCAGGTACCCGAGACACCCTTAACGTCGGCCTGACCACCTAATTTTCCTTCGGTACCTACTTCCTTGGCCACACGGGTAACTTCAGCGGCAAAAGAGTTAAGTTGGTCCACCATGGTGTTGATCATGTTTTTTAATTCAAGAATTTCACCTTTAGCATCTACAGTAATCTTCTGTGACAAGTCGCCTTTAGCTACAGCGGTGGTAACCTTAGCGATATTACGCACTTGGTTGGTTAAGTTACCGGCCATGAAATTGACGTTTTCCGTCAAATCACGCCACGTACCAGAAACACCCTTTACTTCGGCCTGACCACCGAGTTTTCCTTCGGTACCTACTTCTTTTGCCACACGGGTAACTTCCGCGGCGAAAGAGTTAAGTTGGTCCACCATCGTGTTAATGGTATTTTTCAATTCCAAGATTTCACCTTTAGCATCGACGGTAATCTTTTGTGACAAGTCACCTTTAGCAACCGCTGTGGTAACCTTAGCGATATTACGTACTTGGTTAGTTAAGTTACCGGCCAACACGTTTACGTTATCCGTTAA
>Ga0206817_1134_pt4 | contig 12366 bp, 13 predicted proteins | sample Alteio_BWOrgCont_89_FD_152873 | JGI IMG/M metagenome (GOLD analysis project Ga0206817, IMG submission 152873) | Enriched cells from forest soil in Barre Woods Harvard Forest LTER site, Petersham, Massachusetts, United States -... | ecosystem: Environmental > Terrestrial > Soil > Temperate forest >...
ATGGTAATGATTCTAGGACCTATCGGGTGTCTTTTAAGAAAATTTTAAACGTACTTAAAGATTATTTTAAGCCGGAATGGGACCTTGATCGCGGGGGAAAAGAGTTGGTGGACCTCTTTAAGAAGACTAATTTTAAAGAAGAACATTTTCGGGGGTCTATTTGCACGAGGCTCAAGAAAATTAATGATTTGCGTTCACAAGGGAATATTGACGACAAATTGAGATTGATGAGCTAAAGAGGAAATTTTATATGGGATTAGGCCCAGCAGCAGTAAAGATGGATTTAGAGTTATTTAAGAGAGGTTTTTTAAAAGACCGACATTCCGTCATCGAAATGGGTTCACAGGGCTTGCATCTTAATTTGGCGGATCTTCAAGAGTTTTTTAACATGGCAGGTATTAATGATTATAAAAAAGAAAAATTTAGTGTATTGACGCATTGGCCTAATAGCCCGGAGTGTTCAAGTAGAGTATTTTATGAGGCCCTTGGCATTACAGAATATGCGTGCATTGATTTAGGCCAAGAACATGGGGCGATACCCGTAGATCTTAATTTTCCTTTGGAAGACAAATCTCTATACGGTAAATATGATGTAGTCACTGATCATGGGACCAATGAACATGTGTTTAATACTCCGGAAGCTTTTCGTACGATGCATAGGCTATGTAAAGTAGGGGGGATATTCATCGTTTCCCAGGTGATGTATCGCGGCAATGGTTATTATGCCTATAACCCCTCTTTTTTTGAAAGAATGGCAGCAGCTAATAATTATAAAATTCTATTTTCATCTTATAATATAGTTGCGCATACATGGACGAGCAATGGAAGTCCAAATCAGTTTCATGTGCCAATATCCGAAGATCTTATTGATACGCTTGACTGGTCAAAGATACGTGAAATAGGGATCAATTTTGTCTGCCAAAAGCAATCAGATGCAGATTTTTGTTATCCATCCCAAGCAGAGCCAATAGTTCGGAAAAATCAGGGGTACCCACTGCAGTTTTTGCAAAGCCCTCCGCGGGATTCGTATGTTCCAACTATCCCTGCGGACATGCATGGGAAAGATTTATTGGCAGAGTGTCAGGCTCGGTTATACAGCAGGATCAAATCTTATTTATCTTTAAGATTTAAATAGGTGGAAGAAAAGAAAGGTTTTATATGGGGTTGGACCCGGCTGCAATAAAGTTGAATTTAGAGTTATGGAAGAATGCTTATTTTAAAGATACCCATTCTGTTCTAGAGCTGGGTTCCCAAGGCTTACATCTTAATTTAGCTGATTTTGAGGAATTACTCGGTGGGGCGGGTATATCTGATTATAAAAAAGAGAAATTTATGGCATTGGCGCAATGGCCTAATGGTCCCGGGTGTTCAAGCAGAGCTTTTTATGAGGCCTTGGGGCTTAATGAGTATGCTTGTATTGATTTAAATAAAAAAGATGGGGCAATACCCCTAGATCTTAATTATCCTTTGGAAGACAAATCACTCTTTGGTAAATATGATCTGGTCACTGATCATGGGACCAATGAACATGTATTTAATACCCCCCAAGCTTTTCATACCATGCATAAGCTGTGTAAACCAACAGGAATCATGCTTATCAGTCAGGCGGTTTTTCGGGGGAAAGGCTATTATGCCTACGACCCTTCCTTTCTTGAAGGGATGGCGGCAGCTAATAATTATCGAATACTGTATTCATCGTTTGTGATCAATCAGTTTCATGTGCCTTTATCATGGGAGCTTATGGATACATTTGATTTCACAAAGATGAAGGGACTTAGGGTTTTTTATGCCATGCAAAAACAATCGGAAGCAGATTTTCGTACGCCCTATCAAGGCAGATTTTTATCACAGAATCAAAAACATCTTGGTTTCGAGGTGAAGTATTTACAAAACCCTTTAAGCCGAGCCTATGCTCCTCTTGATACATTTAAAGGTATTGATGACGATGCGCTGTTTGGTGAATTTCGTAAACGGTTAAATAAGAAAATTAAAAAGTGTTTGCATTTGAGTTAAAGGAAACAAAGGTATGTTATTTGAGAAAATTTCTTCTTGCCGGGCTTGTGGTCAAGCGGGTCTGGTTGATATTCTAGACCTGGGAAAGCAGCCCTTGGCCAATGCCTTGGTTGCGCCGGGAAATAGTACTATCAATAAGGTTCCTCTATCAACGGCTTTCTGTCCTAATTGTTCTCTTTTTCAATTGAAAGAAACCGTGAATAAAGAAGTGCTTTTCAATCATTATGTTTGGGTCACCGGCACTTCGGTCGCTGCCCGTGAATATGCCAGGGTTTTTGCTGATCGAGTGATCCAGCGAGCAGGTCTTAAAAAAGGTGATCTTGTTTTTGAGGTCGCTTCTAATGATGGCACTGTTTTAAAGCAGTTCTTGGCTCGGGGGATCGCAGTGCTTGGTATAGAACCGGCCAAAAATATTGCGAAGATGGCCACCGACGCTGGTGTACGCACGGATTGTGCTTTTTGGAATGTGGAATCTGCCAAACGTCTTATCCAGCAGATTGGTATTCCTAAAGTGGTGATGGCCCGTAATGTAGTCCCCCATGTCAGCGATTTGCATGGGGTGATTGAAGGAATGGCCCAAGCGCTCGATGCCAACGGGACGGGTATTATCGAATTTCACAGTGGCAGGATCATTGCTGAGGAACTTCACTATGATTCGATTTATCATGAGCATCTGTGTTATTTTACGGCCCATTCCATGGAATACTTATTAAAGCAGCATGGCCTTTATCCGTATGCGTTTGATCAAAGCCCTATTAGCGGTGGATCCTTGGTGGTTTATTTCTCAAAACAACAGCGTCCTTGGGAGAGGAGTTATCTTGATATTATTCAAGAAGAGAAACGAGCAGGGGTCGATGAATGTTCTACCTGGGAAAGATTTTCAGAGCAAGCCAAAGAACACCGCACGAAGACCTTGGAAGTACTAAATCAATTTAAGGGTAAGGTGATTGTTGGTTTTGGTTCTTCAGCCCGCAGCGCCACCTATATTAATTTCTGTGGAATTGGGAGTAATTATTTAAAGGCCATCATTGATAATAATCCGCTCAAGCAAGGCTTGATGACTCCAGCGGGTGATGTGCCTATTGTTTCTTTTGAGCAGGGCATGGCCTTAAAGCCCGAGGTGATTTTTGTGCTGGCATGGAATTTAGGATCAGAAATTATGGATGAATGCATCAAACGCGGCTTTAGAGGGTCATTTATCGTGCCCTTTCCCAGAGAGCCTCATATAATCTCTACACTTCCCGTTGAGGAGAAGGTTGTGGAGGAGGCGGAATAAAAAATAAGATGGAAATTTTGCCTTTAAAAATAGAGGGTGCCTTTCGGATTCCATTGGATGTGCATCATGACAGCCGTGGTTTTTTTACCAGGACCTATGATGAGGAAGCATTCACGAAAAAGGGATTGGTGACACAGTGGGTTCAGGAAAGTCATTCTTTTTCCGCCTATAAAGGCACTGTCCGCGGCCTGCATTTTCAAACCCAGCCGCATGCGGAGACCAAATTGGTGCGGGCCGGACTGGGAAGTATTTTTATGGTCTTGCTTGATTTAAGGAAAGCTTCGACGACATTCGGCATGTGGGAAAGTCTTACTTTATCTATTGAAAAGCCGGAAACTTTGTATGCGCCTAAAGGATTGGCCATGGGAATGTGTACGCTTGCAGATAATTCTTCCTTATTATATAAAATGGACACGGCTTATGAGCCTAAAAGTGCTAGGACGGTGCGCTGGAATGATCCAGCCTTGAGTATTCCCTGGCCAGTCGAGAATCCGGTACTATCGGATAAAGATAAGGCCGCACCTTTATTAAAGGATTTTTTGAGTGCAGAGGGTGCGCTGTGAAGGTGCTTGTCACCGGTATTACAGGCTTTATTGGGAAGAGATTACTGCTTCAATTAGGAACAGTCGATGAAATTACGGTGGTTAGCCGTAAAGTTGTGTCGGGATTTCCTAAGAATGTGACAGTAATCCAGGCTGATTTAAATGAGCCTAAAGGTTTATTTGATCGATTAAAGGTGATACGGCCAGAGGCTTGTGTGCATTTAGCCTGGGAAGGAATCCCAAATTATGGAGCTGACCTTTCCCGTCGGAATTTTGAACAGGGGAAAAGATTATTGCGGCATTTGGTGGAAGAATGCGGATGCTCCAAGATCATTGCTGCAGGTTCTTGTTGGGAGTACGGCAAACCAGATGGAACTTGCAGCGAAGAAGAGCGACCAGAGAAATTTCCTAAAGTTAGTTTGGATTTCACTCGGGTCAAACGTTCTCTAAGCGATATTGGATTTGAACTGGCAAGAAAACCGGGGATGTCTTTTATTTGGGTACGGATATTTTACGCATATGGGCCTGGGCAACGCGAAGGCTCATTGATACCGACGATGACCCAAGCGCTTAATAATAATGAATGCCCTGCGGTTAAGACCCCGCATAATGCCAATGATTTTATCCATGTGGATGATATTGCAGAAGCTTTAAATCTAATGGTGCATAAGAAGAATATGCAAACGGGAATTTATAATCTTGGGACTGGAAAACCGACAAAGGTATGGGAGATTTGTGAGTATCTTGAAAAGGCTTTAGGGAAAAGTCCTATTTGGTCAAAGCAGCTGCGTGATATGAAGGTTGAATCGACGGCCAATTTTTGGGCAGATATGTCAAAAACCACTGATGCTCTAGGCTGGAGCCCTAAAATTAGTATTGAGGAAGGATTAAAGCGTCTATGATTATTTCAAGGACACCGCTTCGCATGAGTTTTTCAGGGGGAGGCACAGATATCCCTGATTACTATAAGCACCGTCAAGGGGCCGTGGTGTCAACCGCCATTGATAAATACATTTATATTACGGTTAACCAGAAATTTGATGATCTTATTCGCGTCAGCTATTCCAAGACTGAGAATGTGAAATCTTTGGATGAGGTTGAGCACAATATTATCCGGGAAGCATTGAAATTAGTAGGGATCAGCAAAGGCATTGAAGTGGTTTACATGGGCGATATCCCGCTTGGTTCTGCGGGTATTGGATTGGGTTCATCCAGCAGTCTAGCCGTAGGTGTTCTTAATGCCTTGTATGCGTATCAGGGACGGCATGTTTCGGGTGACCGTTTGGCGCGCGAAGCATGTGAGATTGAGCTTAATATTCTGAAAAACCCTATCGGCAAGCAAGACCAGTATATCGCCGCCTATGGCGGTTTCCAGCACATTCAATTTAATTCAGATGAAAAGGTCTTTGTTGATCCAGTGATTTTTCCGTCGGAATCGAAAAATATTTTGAATCGGAAATTGCTTTTATTTTATACTGGCATGACACGCATTTCTTCATCCATTCTTAAGGAACAAGGCCAAAATACAGCTAAAAACATGGGTTATCTGGATGAGATGGTGGATCTCACGCGTAAACTTTTGAAAAAACTACAGGCCAATGATCTTCATGGTTTTGGGGAAATCCTGCATGAAGGTTGGCAGCTAAAGAAAAAATTGGCTAGTGGTATCTCCAGTGGTGAGATTGATGTTTATTACCAGAAAGCCTTAAAGGCTGGTGCGGTAGGCGGTAAACTATTGGGTGCTGGTGGTGGTGGATTTTTACTATTTTATTGTGAAGAAGACAAACAAAACAATGTGCGCCAGGCATTGGCTGATTTAAAAGAAACGCCTTTTAGTTTTGAACCACAGGGAAGTAAAATCATTTACGTGAGTGATTGTGATCACTCATTTCCACGATAAAGGAAGGGTCTGATGAAAGTTTTTGTCACTGGGGCTGAAGGATTTGTTGGTAAAAAACTTGTAGTGCGGCTTAAGGAGGGTGGCAATGAAGTGGTGGCCGTTGATATCGTGGCCACACCAGGATCTTCCACCATCGTTGCAGATATCAAATCCCGGGATATTGGAAAACTCATTCCCGAGGGAGTGGATGCCATCATTCATTTGGCAGGCTTGACCCGCACGCCAGATTGTCAGAATAAAGCCTACGCCTGTTTTGAGGCTAATGTGATGGCCACGTTAAATTTAATTGATGCTGCGGAAGTAAGAAAAGCCAAACAATTTATTTTTGCCTCTAGCGAATGGGTTTATGGGGAGTGGAAGGATGCTTCTGTTATCAAGGATGAAGAAACTTCTATTGATCCGCATACCTTGGTCGGAGAATATGCTTTTTCAAAATTAGTTAGTGAAGTCAATTTCAGGCAAAAGTTCCAACATGGGTTTTGCCCGACTACCCTTCTTCGTTTTGGGATTATTTATGGGCCACGGGAAAAGAATTGGTCCGCGGTAGAGTCACTTTTCAATGCGGTGAAGACTCAGGAAGAGGTCAAGGTGGGGTCGCTCAAAACAGGTAGGAATTTTATCCACGTCGATGATATCGTAACAGGGATTATCAGTTCTTTAGGCTTGAATGGTTTCAATATTATTAATCTCGAAGGGGATAAGCTAGTCACCTTAGGGAACATTATTGAAGCTTCAAAGAAAATATTAGGAAAAAATCCAAAGGTTGTGGAAACCGCCGCGGATAATTATAATCTACGGAACGTATCTAATGCCAAGGCAGCCCGGTTGATTAAATTCAAACCGCGCTTTGATTTAATAGAAGGATTAAAAACTTTATGACAAAATCTCCAGAAATTTTACAGAAGTTGGTTCGGGTGAGGATGGCCCAGCTCATCATCAACGAAATGTATAAGCAAGGGGCTTTCAAAGTCCCCATTCATTTAGCCCTTGGGCATGAGGCCATTGCTGTCGCCTTAGGGACGGTGGTGGAGTCCAATGACCAATTGATTTTGAATCACCGCAATATCCATTACAATTTGGCCAAGGTGCATTCCATAAAATCTGAAATCGATGAATATTTATTGAAGAAGGAAGGATTAGCTGGCGGTGAATTAGGTTCCATGAATTTCATTAATGAACCACAGGGCATCATGTATTCATCCAGTATTTTAGGGAATAATTTGGCGGTGGCTGCAGGCTTTGGTGCCGCCAAGAGCATCAAGAAAGATGGTGGAGTGGTTTTTGTGGTCACAGGTGACGGGGCCATGGAAGAAGGCACCTTCTGGGAAAGTATGGTTTTTGAAAAGAGCAATGAACTTCCTGTGATCGTCATTGTGGAGAATAACCAATGGTCGTTAGGGACCAAGATTGAAGAACGCCGCTGCCCCATTGATTTGCCTAAGATGGTGAGCTCCTTAGATATTCCGTACCTGCTTTTGTCTTCCAATGACACCTATGAATACATAGAGAAAATAACGGCTTTAAAGAAACAAGTATTAGATCAAAAGACACCTGCCTGTATCGAAGTGCCGCTAACCACCTTAGGATGGTGGCGCCAGAATACACCAGAGTTTCCAGAAGGCAAATTCATCAACTATCATGCTGGTCCATCTCCATCGGTTAAAGAACAGGAAGATCCTTATTTAGATCACTCCAGTGAAGATCCTTTGTTTGTGATGGAAAAATATTTTGATGCCAAGATGATTCGAAGCATGGCCTCTGATGCCTTGAGCGCTTTTAAAAAGGAACTGGTATGAAATACGTCGAATATATTAATGATCTTGTGAAGAAAAAAGTCTTTGAGCCAGAACATATACTGCTTTTTGGCCAGAACATTGCTGCTGGTTCATGCATTTCCGGATTTACCAGGGGGCTTAAGGTTAAGCCTGGAAGTCGCATCATCAACACACCGAATTGTGAGAGCACCTTATGTGGCGTAGGCTTTGGTTCCATGATGAATGGTGTGCCAGCAATTTTCTTTATGAAACAGCAGGATTTTTTATTGCTTGGCATCGATCAATTAGTGAATACCTATAATATTATCCGTCGCAAAGCGCCCAAGTCTTCTTTTACCATCATGCCTGTGATTGTTGATAGCGGCTATGAAGGCCCTCAGTCGGCCTTAAATAATTTTGCTGATTTTTGCTCGATCGCCCGTATTCCGGGGTATACCATTACCAATAAAATCGATGCGCAGGAAATCATCAATAAGCATTTGATTGCCCCGGGTTTTAGGATTATTGGGATTAGCCAGCGTTTATTTAAAACTGAGCTCATTGATATTCCTTATGTGTCCATGACTGAGGACCGTTCGATTTTTCAATATACCAAGGGTACTGATGTAACCATCGCCTGTTTTAATCTGTCCTTGCCTAATGGTTTGGAACTTCAGCGACGGATGGCTACTAAAGATATTCAGGCTTCACTTTTTAGTGTGAATGCTGCCATGCCCGTTGCCTGGGATGAGATTATCAAGGACGTTCAAATCACTAAAAGGGTGATCATCGTGGATGATTTAAAGAGTTTTAACGCTCCCTGGCAAGGGTGCTTAAATGCCCTTTATGCTAAAGGCGATATGAAACAGCATTTGATTGTGCAGCGTTCCTTTGAAGGCTATTGGTGTAGGCCGCACGCTGACCAGCTGCAGATGGATTACGATAAAATCATCGCAGATTTTAATTTTCAAAAAGCTTTAGTCGCTTAAAGTGGAGAAAAATTTGTGATTACGCAATTGAGGCATGTAGGTGTCGTGGTTAAGGATTTAGCCGCCAGCATGCATTTTTATAAAGATTTATTGGGTTTTAGAATCAGAAAAGAAATGGTAGAAGAATGTCCCTATATTGATGCGGTATTGGGGCTTGATCATGTGCGTTTGCAAACCGTGAAATTGATGCCAGGTGACGGCGCTGCTGGTATTGAACTTTTGTATTATCATTCCCCTGCTTCACCCCCAGGTGTTCCTTGTGCCATTCATCAAAGAGCAATTACCCATTTTGCCGTGACCATCGAAGGCTTAGACCAAGAATATCAAAGGCTTAAAGCGCTGGGGATTAAATTTATTTCTTCTCCGCAAGTTTCCGCTGACGGCGGGGCCTTGGTCGCTTTTTGCCAAGACCCTGACGGCAATTACATTGAATTAACCGAAGAACTTCGTAAAAAATAATGGCTAAAATTTGGTTAACAGGATCACGCGGATTTATCGGCAGGCCTTGTGTACATGCCTTGCGCAATGCTGGTGTTGAAGTGATTTGCTTTACGCAAAGTAGCAAAGATACACCAATGGCTGAAGCTAAAGATGCTCCAATCCATATGGATTATCTAAATCCTGTGGATATTAAAGCCAAGGTAGAGCGTTTGGGGCTTCCAAATGTTTTTATTCATTTAGGTTGGGGAGAGGTTTCGCGTCCTGAACATGCGTACCATCTGAACGAAGGTGTTGAGGGTGGGAAAAATTTGATCGAAACATTATTTGGGCTTGGACTGCAAAGATTCATCATCACGGGGTCCATCAGCCAGTATGGCGGCATTATTGGCAGACTTTCAGAGGAGATGCAGCCAGGTGAACGACTGACCAATTATGCCAAAGCCAAGAATGAAGTTGAGGCTATTGGATTACAAGTCGCCCAAGAATATAATAAGACCTTCATTTGTGTTCGCATCCCATGGGCTTTTGGCGCCGGCCAGCGTCAAGGGTCGCTGATTAATGATTTATTTCAAGCCTATCTTAAAAGTACACCTGTCAGTTTAAGTCCTTGTGAGCATTATAGGGACTATATCCATATGGTTGATGTGGTTGAAGGATTAAAACGTATCTGTGATGTGAATGAATCGGGCGTTATCAATTTAGGCAGTGGTAAGTATGTTCAAGTCAAAGAATACGTTATCGAATTATGGAAGCAATTGGGCGCTGATATGAACAATCTCAAGTTTGGCGCAAGGCCATTGGGATCTAATGAACCTGACCAACCTAAAAGTTGGTTTGACCTCACACGCTTAAAAAGATTGACCAAATGGCAGCCCACCCTTTCCTTGCAAGAAGGCATTGCCCAAACTATTGAAGATTTAAAGTTGGAAGCGAAGGAAGCTGTACATGGATAATGCGTTGGATTTGATCAGCGTCATTGTCACCAACTACAACCATGCGAAGTATCTCCCGCAGCGCATGGAAAGCCTTTTAAAACAAACCTACCCCAAGCTTGAGATTATCATTATTGACAATTGCTCGACGGATAATAGCCGTGAGGTTTTGGATATTTATAAATATGAGCCGCATATTAAAGTTGTTTATATGGAAAAAAATATTGGCAACATCAATACCTCCAATATGGGCGTTGATCTCTCAAAGGGAAAATTCTTCATTTTTGCCGAAGCGGATGATTATAGCGACCCTCAGGAGATCGAGCTGCTTTATAAGGCCATGGCAGGTAATGAAAATATTGGAGCAGCATTTTGCCGCAGCAACATGGTTGATAGTGAAGGCCGGAAATTTGGTGAGGATGTTGATTATAGAGACAAGCCGTTCAAAGAATATTGCTCTAAAGACACCTTAATTCCAGGGGATTTGGCTCAGCATTGGTTTTTGTATTCCTGCATTATCCCCAATTTTAGCGCGGTTTTATTCCGTCGCAAATATTATGATCTGGCTGGACGCATGACGCACGATTTTAAGACCTGTGCGGACTGGGATTTTTGGTTTCGCATGTCCGGTTGCTGTGATCTTTATTATCTGGTGAAACCTTTGAATTATTTTAGACGGCATGCGCAAACAACTGGTAATATTTATGGCATTCAATTGACCCTCACGGAGATCATGCGGATGTTGTACCGGGAGTCAGCCAAGGCCAACTTAAGTTTTTGGGAGAATTTGCATTTTAAGATCAATCTTGGTGTGATCTGGGGGCGTTACAGGACGCCTGATCCTGCAACATGGTGGAAATGTTTTCCAACGGTGTGGCGGGAGAGTTTAAAATATGATCCATTAAGTGTGCTGTATTTGGCCTTAGCCTTTATTAAAAGAAGCACGCAGCGGACCTTGAAGATAGCCTAAAATTAAGGGAGTAGCGATGAAATTAGTTGATCCTATCATGAAGATTGTTAGAAAAAATTTGACCATAAGGCACCGTCGGGCCTTAAGGATCATCCTTGCCCATCTATTTCCTTGGAACCTTAATCAATTGGCGGTGATTTACGGTTCAGATAAATGGGGCGGGCATTACTATACCGGCCATTACCATGAGCATTTCCGTAAATTAAGGTATAAAAAGTTAAAGATCTTGGAAATTGGCGTAGGTGGTTACGACGATCCCCATTATGGAGGAGCGTCGCTTCGGATGTGGAAGCGATATTTCCCCAACAGCATGATCTATGCCATCGATATCTATGATAAAAGCCCATTGCAGGAGCACCGGATCAAGATATTCCAAGGCAGCCAGGCCGACGAGGATTTCCTAAAGAAGGTTTCCGCAGAGGCTGGTCCTTTTGACATTATCATCGATGATGGCAGCCATGTGGTCGAGCACGTACTGACTTCTTTTAAGACCCTGTTTCCCTTGATGAAGGAAGATGGGATTTATGTGGTGGAAGATATTGAAACATCCTATTTTTCTAGCTACGGGGGAAATAGCAAACGCTTGGATGATCCTAAGACCTCAATGAATTTCTTAAAGCAGCTGACTGACTGCTTGAATTATCAGAAATTCTTGTTACCAAATTATATTCCGAATTTTTATGATGAAAATATCGTGTCTATGCATTTTTATCATAATCTGGTGATTCTTCATAAGGGACATAATCCCCAAACCAGTTATCCGCCGAAGCCCGTTGATTAAGTATGAGAAAAGTTTGGAAAGCCATTTTAATGCTTGTCGGCCTTAATGAATATGATTTTTATATAAGGCGAATGACGAAACGTCGTTATTGGTTCGATCCATTACAACCCAAGGACAAACTTCCTAACATAAGGCTTGTCTTTCCACCTGTTTCGCAAATTTCTGCCGAAGACATTAGACTTTGTGAACGTTTGATTGCTGCTTACCATAAAAGCCTCCAAGGGTTTGACCACGCGCAGGATGTGGCTGCAGGGTGGGAAGTGAATTATAAATTTTTTATTAATAAATTGGTTTTTGATTTGAAAAAGGCGGATGCCAAGATTTTGGCCACCACTTTATCAACCATGTTTCGTTCAAGATTTTTATATGGCATGAGCAGTGCGCATTTTTATAAGGGTTTATATGAAAATCGTATTGGTTTACGGATTTGGTCAGACTGTTTATCAGATCACCTGGTTTCTTTGGGAGAGTATTTATCTGTCATTCGCACCGAATGCCCGGAACAAGGAATCATCGGATACGCATTGAAAGATGGCGTTGACGCATTAGTATCCAAAATAAACCACAAAACAGGGGGTCTTTTGGCGTTTCCTGACATTGGATCACCGTATGGTTTGATTTCCAATGGTTCTTTAATAACCATGGAGTCACCGGAACATGCCTACGTGGCGTTACGGATCAAGGAAGAAATCAATAGATTTCTCAAAGGGACGCCTAAAGTAGTAGAAATAGGCGGGGGTTTTGGCGGCACTGCTTTTCGACTATTGC
>Ga0206817_1238_pt1 | contig 11815 bp, 10 predicted proteins | sample Alteio_BWOrgCont_89_FD_152873 | JGI IMG/M metagenome (GOLD analysis project Ga0206817, IMG submission 152873) | Enriched cells from forest soil in Barre Woods Harvard Forest LTER site, Petersham, Massachusetts, United States -... | ecosystem: Environmental > Terrestrial > Soil > Temperate forest >...
CAACTCGAGCCCCGCTCGCCCTTTCGCTTTTCGTTTCTGCGCGCGCGCCGCAGAAAACTCGAGGGCAAATCTGGTCTCTTCCAGCGGCTCTTTCAGATCCTTTTATTGAACGAAGACGAAACACTGGGCCGTCTTCCCGATCCCCACGCCCGGCGCCTGCTCACCCCGTTGGTGTCGCCAGCCGCCATCGCGCACGACGTTACGGCCTAGTCAACCGATCTCTATCGCAAAGCCTGCACAAAGAGAATAGCGAGGCCGACCGCAACAACATCCTCCAGCAGAGCCGCGGGCAGGTCGCGCCGAAACGCCGCGGCCATCCTGGCCCGCGCCGCCGCACCTCCCAGCGTTCCTGCCACCGCGCCGGCTGCTCCCAACACCGCCATCAGGAACATCGAGTTTCGCGCCGCTCCTACGGTTGCTCCGCACAGCGCGCCGCTCACAATGCGCGCAATAAACGGCCCCGCAGCCTTGCGACTGGGCGTAAAGGGAAGTTTGTCCGCAATCAGTTCTCCAATCGCCAGCACCGTGAGGATGACGTGCGTGTACTTGAATCCCATGAACGCCAGCGGCGTCTGGCTCACGTCAAGAATGCCGGCCCACACGGCCCAGCTGATGGCGCACGGAGCCAGCATCGATCGCATTCCCGCCACAATCCCAAAAACTACCGCACACAATCCAGCCATCAACTCCCCCCCACCGCGTGGCGCAGGCTTAGCTTTTCTTCTTCGCCGCGATCATCGCCTCGTTCTTCAGCAGCTTTCCGCCCTCTTCAATCACATACAGCCGGTTCGCCTCGAGACTCTTGAGCGTGTCCACCTGCCCCGACGGCCACTTGATCTCCACAAGATCCGCCTTTCTCGCCTCGCCCAGCCCGAAGTGAATCCGCAGATCGCTCGCCGAGTAATACCCGTTGCAGCTCCGCACTTCTTCCACCTGGGACAGCGGCGTTCCGGGCTTCGCATTCAACAGTGGAGTACCCGTCTGCGCCACAATCTTGATCCGCGCGCCAATCCCAGTCCTGTTTGATTTGGTGCCTACCAGCCGGATCTTGATCCAGCTCCGCTTCAGGTTTGAATCGCACCGCAGCAGTTGCGGCACCGCATTCACGCAGTTCACCACCGCATCCAGATCGCCATCGTTGTCGTAGTCGCCCACCGCAAAGCCGCGCGCCTTCGCCGCCGTCGTAATTCCCGCGCCGCCAATCAGGCTCACATCCTCAAACTGCCCATTGCGCAAGTTGCGGTATAGGTACTTCCGCTCTGCATACGACGCATCCACCTGCGTGCCGTCCACCTCGGGATATACGTGCCCATTCGCGACAAGAATGTCGAGCCACCCATCGTTATCGATGTCCAGAAAGCTCACTCCCCATCCCAGCAGCCGCGTGTTGACGCCCAGCCCGGCCTGGTACGTGCGGTCGTCAAACGATCCATCGCCAAGGTTCATGTACAGCGAATCCGTGTCGCCCGCAAAATTTGTTTTAACTATGTCGAGCAATCCGTCGCGGTTGTAATCACCCAGGCTCACACCCATGCCCGCCTGTGGCTTGCCGTCCGGCGAATACGCCACGCCCGCCTCGATGGCTTGGTCCTTGAACGTTCCGTCTTTCTGGTTCACATAAAACGTTGCCGACGTCGAATCGTTGGCCACATAGATGTCCGGCCACCCATCGCCATCGAGATCGGCCACCGCGCAGCTCAGCGCATAGGTACCCAGCGTTCCCCACATTCCCGCTCGCTGGCTCACATCCTCAAACGTGCCATCGCCCTTGTTGCGATACAGAATGTTCTTTCCGCCATCCAATCCCGGCGGTCCGCACGCCACCACGATCCCCTTGTACGTGCAGTTCGCATCTTCGGGCAGCGGCGTCTTCTTCAAATCCAGGTCAATGTAATTCCCCACAAACAAATCGAGGTGCCCGTCCTTGTCGTAATCCACAAAGCTGCAGCTCGAATTCCACCGCAGCCGGTCCTGCAGCAGTCCGGCCTCTTTCGTCACCTCGGTGAACGTGCCGTTGCCGTTGTTGCGAAACAGCGCGTTCTGCCCGTAGTACGTCACAAACAGATCGTTCCAGCCATCGTTGTTGTAATCGCCCACGCAGCAGGCCTGTCCCCATCCGCTGCGCGCAATACCCGACTTCACCGTCACATCAGTAAACGTGCCATCACGATTGTTCTTGAACAGATGGCACACCGGCTCATGGCCCTTCGGAAAGCCTTCCAGCCTCCATCCATTCACCAGGAAGATATCGACCCAGTCATCCTGGTCGTAATCAAAGAAGGCCGCGCCGCATCCGGTCGTCTCCAGCAGATAGCGATTCTTGTGCTCGCCGCCGAAGATGGTCTCCGCATGGAGACCCGCCTCTTTTGCCACATCCACAAACTGCACGCCCAGCGGCGTTCCTGTTACGGGCGAAGCCGTGCCTTTGGGCGCGGCCCGTACCGGCGCTTCATAGCTCTGCCGCGAATTTCCATTCGGCTTCTGCTGCGCGGACTGTCCCGGCAACGGGCGGGCGAGCCCCAGCACATCCTCCAGTGACAACACCATCGCCGTCCGCGATAGCGACTTCAAAAATCTCCGCCGATTCCAGCCCAATACCCGCGTCTCCCGGCGCGCCGCGCGCTCCGTTGCTTGCGGCTCCGCCCCAATCCCCGAGTATACCGGCGCGGTGATACACTCCTCTCTCCCGGAGAATCGCCATGAACCTTGTCGTTGCCAACGTGTCGACAAAAATTCCGCATGCCCGCTTTCGGGCCGCGGTCCGCGCCATCCAGAAACAGGTCACCAACCACTTCAAGCCTGAGTGGAACCTCGGCGCCGAACTCGAGCCGATCGCTCTCCCCCTCGGCGCCAGGAAAGCGCCTGTCCAGAAAAACGCCGACGCCGTCATCTATCTCTGCAATTCTTCCAATGATCCCGCCGTCGGCGTGAAAGATGCCTATGGCTACCATGCCGCCAACAACAAAGGCATTCCCTATGGCTTCGTCTACCTGGATGTCTGCGCCCAATCCGGAGAGTCCTGGACGTGCACGCTCTCCCACGAGGTGCTCGAGTTGCTGGCCGACCCCGACGCCGTCCTCACCGTCTGCGGGCCGGCTCCCAGAAGTGCGGCCAAGACTGTCTACTACGATCTCGAAGTCTGCGATCCCACGCAGGGCGATACCTACACCATCGACCGCGTCGAAGTCTCCAATTTTGTCGGGAAGCATTACTTCGGCATGTCGGGCGGCAGTGGCCGCACCAATCATCTCGGCAAGCGGCTGCGCCCCTTCGGCGTCCGTCCCGGCGGCTACCTGCAATACGAGCTCGGCGGCAAGGCTCACGTGATTTACGGAAGCCAGGTCACCGACCAGCAGAAGAAGGCCAAGAAGAAGATGAAGCAGGTTCGCCGCAACGGCCGCCGCGCAGTCCGGCTCATTGCGTGAAGCCGGCGCGTCAGGCGGCCTGTGCTCGTTCTTTTCTGATGCGCAGCAGCCAGTACGCCGCCATCGTGCACGCCATCACCGCCACCGAATATCCAGGGTGCCAATCGGCTACCAATAGCTGCACCCGCCCCGCTTGCCTCAACGATGGCCGCACCGCCTGCACCTGCACAGCGCCGTCGATCACCGCCATCAACCCCGCTCCCAGCAGTGGCCACAGCACGCGCGTTCTTCCGCGCGCCGCCACAAGCGCCAGCCACAATCCCGCCAGCACCGGCGCGCCGTAATAGAGCACTCGGCCCACGCCAAACCACACCACCGCCCATCCCTCGACCGGCACAAACGGCGTTCTCTCGTTCGGCAAAAACATCTGCCATCCCGTCCACAGAATCATGAGCGCCACGAAATACGCCGCGCCCAAAAGCACCGCCGGCGCAATCCCAAACACAGCCCAGGGCGCCCGCGCGCCCCACGTCTCCCATCTCGATGTCGCAACCATGTCGCCTCCTCTCACCGTCGGCAACACCCGCTCGCACAGCGCCGATCCCAACACGTTGACCAACGCGCCGCCCGGCCCATCCTCAAGCATGTTTGCAAACTCCGCGCCGTAGCGCTCCCGCCACGCCCGCGGATAGATCCTCACCAGCATTCGCGCCAGTCTGCGATTCATAGCGCCTCCAGCCGTTTCAACCCGGCTTTGCTGAACTGATGCAGCGTCGTCAGCTTTGCCTTTAATACGCGCAGCCCCGCCGCCGTAATCTTGTACGGCTGCCGTCGCTCCTCCGGCTCCAGCGGCTTAATCAGGCCCTGCTGCTCCAGCCGCGCAATGGCGCCATATAGCGTGCCCGGCCCCAGCCGCGTTCCGCTCAGTTCAACTATGTCTTCAATCATGGCGTGCCCGTGCTTGGGCCCATCGGCCAGGCTCGCCAGCACCAGCAGCGGCGGATCGGAGTAATGCCCCGGCTCCGTCGTGTCATTTGTGGCATCTACGTTCCGCGTACTACGCATAACGTAGTTATCGCACAAATAACGCACACATGGCAAGCCGCAGGCATCTAGCTTCGCCGAAACATCTCCGCCGCCAGCTTCCGGAATTCGAACTGCTGGTATTCGCGGACCACCAACGGCGTATACGTCCCCATGATCACCGTCAGCACGATGCCCGTCACAAGCAGCGGCACCACGGAATCCCGCGGCTCTCCGGCAATGATGCCCGCCATCGCAAACAGCAGGCATGCCCCTCCCAGCGCCGCCTGCAACATGTAGGCGCCGGTGATGAGCCCTTTCGCTTTGCCGCGCGGCATCAGAAAAAGGCTCGGCATCGTAATGGACAGGCTCACTGCCGGCACCGCAAAGGCAATCGCCAGCCGGTAGTGTGCGATCACTCGAAACCCTTCCGCAAAGAACCCGCTCATGGTCAATCCTCCTGCCCGTTCGCCCGATCCATCATATTGCGATGCAAAGCTCGAATCGACTTGGCCGCCGCCGGCTTCAGTTCGCCACGCTCCACCATCCCTGCCAGTAGCTCCGTCATGTCATCGCGCCCGCCGCCGCGCTTGCGCAACTGCGCAATCACGCGGTCAAGGCTGCCGCGAATCGTCGGATAACTCACGCCGTAAAGCTCCGCCATCTCCTTCAGAGAGCCTGAAGCCAGGACAAAATGCACAATGAAGTCGAGATCGTCCTCCTCCAGTTGCAGCAGAGGATGATCCCGCCTCAGCCCAGTACGGATTGCCGAAATTGCATGCGCCACGCCATCCAGAATCACCTTAAATAAAGTTAAAGTCAACCTGAATATTATTGAACGACAGATTTTGGGCCCTCAAAGCAAAGCGGCCCAGCCAAAGCCGAGCCGCTGCTCTAGTCCCTGGTCCCTGGCCCCTGTTCCCTGCCTCTAATACACGACCTTCAACCCGAACTGCACGATCCGCGGCTCAAACGTCCCCGAGATCGCACCGCCACCCGTCGGCGCAGAACCCAGCGTTCCCGAAAGCCCACTCGACGGCAGATACAGGTTCGTGTGGTTGAACACGTTGTACAACTCCGCGCGGAACTCGATCGACATCCGCTCCACCCCCGTCGCGAAGCGCTTGTTCAGATCCAGATCCGTCTCCATGAAGTTCGGCGTCCGGCTCGGATTCCGCCCCGAGTTCCCAAACGGGCTCAGCAGGTTTCCGCTCGAGTCCTTTGTCGCCGGCAACTGGAACGACGACAGGTTCACATACTGAATCGTCCCGTTTGACGCCCGCTGCGACAAGCACGAGTGCCCATTGGTGCACGTCGTCACCAGGCTCCCCGGCACGCGGTTCGGCCGATACTCATTCGCCCCGCGATACGTCGCAGAGATCTGCGGGCTCACCGCGTTGGCAGAGTTCGGCGTGTAGGTCAGGTTGAACGGCGTTCCCGCCTGCGCCGTGTTGATCGCGCTCACCTGCCATCCGCCCAGCGCGCCCTGCACCAGCGGATTCGCGCTGCCCAGCACATTGTGTCCGCGGCCTGCCGGCACGTCGTACACCAGGCTCGTTACGTTTGCCAGCGGCAGGTTGTAGTCGCTCTGGCTGTAGTCCGCGCGCAGATTGTAGCCATCCTGCGGCGAAGGCGTGTTTCCTTCCAGCGACGCCGACGCATTGTCCATCGAGTGCTCCATGGTGAACGAATTCAGCAGCGTCAGCCCGGCGACAAACCGCTGCTCATACTTCACCTGCACGGCGTTGAAGTGCGAGAAGAACACGTTGCCCGCTTCAGTGATATCGCCGCCGTTGAACGTGGTGCCCACGTAGCCGCCCCATGCCGAATACGGCCGCGTGAATCCCGCCGCCGGATTGATCTGGTTGGCGTTGTAGAAGCCCTGCAGCTTCAGCCCGTGATTGCCGACATAGGCCACGTCAATCAGCGTGTTCTTCGCCAGTTCCTTCTGCACATCCAGGAAGTAGCTCTCCACGTAGCTGTCTTTCGTGTCCTTGGGAATGTACGTAATGTTGTCCGTTCCCGGGTTGAAGTTCGTCGCCAGCCCCTGCGGGAAGCCCTGGTCCAGCGTGCGATAGCCCGTCGACGTCACACTGCTCGGCTGCGTCACCGACACAAACAGCGCGTTCGGCGCGTTGATCGCCAGAATGTCGCCCGAGCCCGCTCGCGTGTAGTGCACGTAGCTCGTTCCGAATCCGCCGCGCACCACCACGCTCGGCAGCGCCTGATACGCAAATCCCACGCGCGGCGCATAGTCGCCCAGCGCTGGATTCACCAGGGTCTTGCCATAAACGCCGCTGGCGCTAACGCTGTTCACAAATCCGCCCGAGTAGCCCGGCGTCAGCGTCTTCATCGTAGCCGTCGTAGGATCGAAGTTCGAGATATTGTTGTGCGCCTCCGAGTACGGCGATCCATACTCCCACCGCAATCCCAGGTTCAGCGTCAGCTTCGGATTCACCTTCCAGTCGTCCTGGGCATAAACGCTATCCAGCGACTGCAACAAATGCGCCTTGAAGAACGTTGCCAGCGCATAGTTGTTCGTCGTGCCGAACAAAAAGTCCGCCCAGTACGTATCGGCCGCAGGCGTCGCGTTCGCGCAGGCCGCTCCCGCGCTCGCCGGACACGCGCTATAGCCCTTCGCAAATGTGAACGAGCCGAACAGCGGATTCGAGTCCTGCACCTCCATCCACACGTGCTCGTATTCGTAGCCGAACTTGAGCGAGTGCCGCCCCTTCACCCACGTGAAGTTGATCTTCGGATCCAGCAGGCTCGGATTCTGCCATTGCGGATTGGTGCTCTGCCGCCCGAACGCGCTGAAGCCTCCCGAGATGCTCGTCGAAGGAAGGCCGCCCGCCACCGTCTTGTCCGTCGGCAGCCCCGGAATCACAATGTCGTTCTCGCCGATCGACAGCGTGTACTTGCCCGCCCGCGTCCCCGACAGTCCGATGCGCGCATCAATCACCTTGTTGGAGCCCATCGTATGCGTGTAGCCCAGCGCCACCTGTTGATCCAAAATCTTGATCCGCCCGTTCGTCTGCCCGTCCAGCGGCCCGGGGAGCGTGCGATAGTTAATGCCCGTCTCCTTGCGGTCGCTCACGCGCAGGAACCACGAGCTTCGTTCGCTCTGCTGAAAATCCAGCCGCAGATCGCCCTTGTCCGCGTTGTCGGTAAACGGCGCGTTCGTCGCGCAGTCGTTCGTGTCCACGCCCGTCGCCTGATTGATGCCCGCCGTCCCCGGTGCCACCTGGCATTGCGAAGGCAGCTGGTTGAAGTACCCCAGGATCTGTTTCGAAATCGGGCTGACGTCCGGCGAGTTCAGGATCGATGTCCCCGCCTTGTAGTACGTCCCCGGAGACTTGGGATCCTGCACGTCAACCTTGAGAATGCCGTTGATCTCATCCTGCGTCGGTACGGTCAGCACCACCGTCGGCGTCAGCGTCTGCCGGAAGCCTTCGTAGTCCACAAACCAGAACAGCTTGTTCTTCGCGATCGGCCCGCCGAAGTCGGCGCCAAACTGGTTGCGGTTGAATCCTGGTTTTGGAAACTTGTGCGTCCCGCTCTGCGCCTTGATGTACCCAAACGCATTCAAATCCGTGTTGCGCAAAAACTCATACAGCGTCGCGTGAAAGTCGTTCGTGCCGCTCCGCGATGCCACGTTTACGGTCGCGCCCGACGACCGCCCGTACTCCGCGCTCTCGTTGTTCGTCACCACCTGGAACTGCGAAATCGAGTCCGGCGGCGGCTGGATGATCTGGTTGTCAAATCCCTGGTTCGATTCGCCGTACGCGTTGTTGTCCAGCCCATCGAGCATGAAATTGTTGAACATCGACCGCTGGCCGTTGATGTTGTACGACCCCTGCCGCACCAGGCTCGTCACCGCCGTCGTGGTCGCCGCCGTCGGCGCCTGCCGTGAACCCGTCACCAGCGCCAGAAGATCGCTATAGTTGCGGCTCACCAACGGCAATGCCTCCGTCTGGTAGTTCGATATCTCCTGCCCGTGCTCGCTGGTTTCAGTCTCCAGCGCCAGGTCCACACCCTGCACTTCCACCGTGGTCTCCGCCGCCCCCACCTTCAGCGTCAGGTCAATACGCACGCGCGACGCCACCGCCACGTTAATCTCGGTAGCCCGCGCTGGAGAGAATCCGCTGTTCTCCGCCACCACCGAATAGACGCCCGCCTTCAGGTCGGGAAATTCATAGTCCCCGTTGCTGTTGGTCACCGTCTTGTTCACCACACCGGTGCTGGTATGCGTGGCCGTCACCGTAGCGCCGGAAACCGCCGCTCCCGATGCGTCATGCACCGACCCAACCAGACTTCCGTTGTCGTATTGCGCGTTTGCTGGAACTCCCAAAACCGCGAGAACCGCGGCAAACATAAGAGCAAAGAGCCATCGTTGTGTGTGCTTCATAGCTGCACCGTATCCAGCCACTAAGAAAGCACCGTGAACACAAGATCAACGCCCGTTGAATCGACACCAACGGGTTCCCATGCTCCATCGCGAACCGGGTCCCCGTCTTTCCCACATGGGATAGCAACAACTCACCCCGGCAACCGTCCAAAAACCAGCTTTCCACGGAGTACGATTTCCCCATGCCCAGATGCTGGTTTGCTGCACTCTTGTTTGCCTTTGCTCTCCTCGCCTCCTGCCAGAAGTCGCAAACCGACCTGCCCCCCATCCAGACCGACCACGAGTTCGACACCGACTCCAAAGTCCACCTCGACTCCCTCACCCCCGCGCAGATCGAAAACCTCGCCACCGTCGCCCGGGTCTGGGGTTTCCTCAAATACCACCACCCCGCCGTGGCCTCCGGTACGCGTCAATGGGACTACGACCTCTTCCGCCTCCTCCCCGCCGTTTTGGCCGCGCAGAACGCCTCATCGGTCAACGAAGTTCTCGTTAAATGGATCGATTCTCTCGGCCCGCTGCCTGCATGCCGAAACGGCCGGCCGTTCCTTTCAGGCGATCTCGACCTGAAACCCGACATCGCGTGGATTCATGACCAGTCCCTCCTCGGCCCGGGACTCGTTAACCGACTGGAGACCCTCTACTCCAGCTGTCCAGGCCCCAAAACCCCGTTCTACATCTCCCTCATGCCGGTAGCCGGCAACGCCCGCTTCGACCACGAGCTCTCCTATCCCGGCATCAAGTTTCCCGACTCCGGCTTCCAGCTCCTCGCCCTCTTCCGCTGGTGGAACATCATCCAGTACTGGTACCCTTACCGCCTCGTCTCCCAGCAAGACTGGGCGGCCGTCCTCACCGAATTCATCCCCAAACTTGCGCTCGCCAGAGACAAGGACGCCTACTCTCTGGCCATGCTTGAGCTCATCGCCAAAGCTAACGACACCCACGCCAATCTCTGGAACAGTCTCCGCGTCCGCCCGCCCGTCGGTCCCTGCTGGCTGCGCGTCCAGATTCGTTTCGTCGAGGATCAACCCACCGTCATCGACCTTCTTCCCGACGCCAAGCACCCTGTCCCTCTTCAGCGCGGCGATGTAATCGAATCCCTCGACAACGTGCCCGTCTCCAAGCTCATCGCCGACTGGACGCCCTTCTTCGCCGACTCCAATTCCGCCGCGCGCCAGCGCGACATGGGCATCTCGTTCACCCGCGGCGCTTGCGGTCCCGTTGCGGTTACGGTCCGCCGCGACGGCAAATCCGTGAGCCTCTCCGCCACGCGCGAGGAACTGCCGCCAACTCAAAAGATCAACACCTTCCACGACCGCCCCGGCGACACCTTCCAATTCCTCTCCCCGGAGATCGCATACCTTAAGCTCTCCTCCATCAAGGCGACCGATGTCATCGGCTACCTCGAAAAAGCCCAAAAAACGAAGGGCCTCATCGTCGACATCCGCAACTATCCCTCCGCGTTCATGCCCTTCACCCTCGGCCCCGCGCTCGTCACCACGCCCACCCAGTTCGCCTCCTTCAGTCGTCCGGACCTCGACAACCCCGGCGCGTTCCGCTTCGCTCCCGGCGACCCCATCTCCCCCGGGCCGTTCCACTACAAGGGCAAGGTCGTCATCCTCGTCGACGAAGTGAGCCAGAGCCAGGCCGAGTACACCGCCATGGCACTTCGCGCCGCACCCGGCGCCATCGTCGTTGGCAGCACCACCGCCGGCGCCGACGGCAACGCTTCCTCCATCCCGCTCCCCGGCAGCCTTTCCACCGCCATCAGCGGCATCGGCGTCTTCTATCCCGACCGCCGTCCCACCCAGCGCATCGGCATCGTCCCAGACGTTGTGGCGAAGCCCACTCTCGCTGGCCTGGTCGCCGGCCGCGACGAAGTCCTCGAGACCGCCATCCGCCAGATCCTTGGTCCCGGTATTCCCCGGACCGAGATCGAACGCATTGCGACTCCCTCTCGATGATCGACCTCAACGAGCTGAAAGCCGGGCGATGGATATCCCGAAAAAGCGAAGGTTGTGTGAATGCTGATACGGTAAGCTATTGAATATAATTATGTTATAGTTTGCCCGCAGGCGAAACTATGGATATCCAGCAGAAAAATATTTCTTCGTCTTTCCTAAGAAACTGTACGCGAGATACGGCTCCCATTTGGTCACGCGAACCTGGAAGCCAGTATGAGCGGATTCAAGCGGTGAAGACGTGCCCGTGCTCACGCACCAGTGTGATCAATGCGGCACGAACCGGCGAGTCGTTCCTCCTCGCGGCCAACACCATCTCCTAAACTCTTAGTTGACAAATCCCCACCGACCCGTCTAATCTCCTAACTCATTAGGAGATGCGAGTGACCCGACCCCGCCTGCCCGCCCTCACCAAGCTCGAACTGGAGCTCATGCAGATCATCTGGCGTCTCGGCCCCGCCACCGTCAGCGCCGTCCAGGCCGAGCTCCCTCGCCCCCTCGCCTACACCACCGTCCAAACCATGCTCAACATCCTGGAGCGCAAGGGAAAGCTCCGCCGCGACCTCAACGGCCGCGCCTACATCTACGCCGCTCGCGTCACTGAGGCCAAAGCCCTCGGCCAGGGCGTCCGCGACCTGGTCGACCGCATGTTCGTCGGGTCGAGCGAGGAATTGGTGATGAGCCTGCTCAAAAACGGCGAAATCGACGCCGCCCGCCTCGCCGACCTCACCCGACGCTTCCACGAAGAAACCAAACCGGACGAGACCAAACCGGACGAGACCAAAACGGAGGAGACCAAAAAGTCATGACCATCCACCTTGCCGACTTCGAATCCCTTCTCCTCACCGTTCTCGCCAACGCCCTGTGGCAGATCCCGCTCCTCTTCGCCGCCGGATGGCTGGCCGCCCGCGCCCTGCGCACGCTCGGTCCCGCGGCTGAACACCGCGTCTGGGTCGCCGTCCTTCTGCTGCAGGCGCTTCTTCCCGCCGCGTCCATCGTCCCCTGGGAGACCCTCCGCGGTCTTCTGGACCTCGGCCGCGAGTCGCTCAACAACGGCGCCC
>Ga0206817_1239_pt1 | contig 11806 bp, 8 predicted proteins | sample Alteio_BWOrgCont_89_FD_152873 | JGI IMG/M metagenome (GOLD analysis project Ga0206817, IMG submission 152873) | Enriched cells from forest soil in Barre Woods Harvard Forest LTER site, Petersham, Massachusetts, United States -... | ecosystem: Environmental > Terrestrial > Soil > Temperate forest > O...
AGGCTTCGGTAACAGAACTCGCCGGGCCCTTCGAGATGACCCAACCGGCCATATCAAAACATTTGAAAGTGCTGGAGCGCGCTGGTTTGATTTCCCGGGATCGCGATGCGCAACGGCGTCCCAGCCGGCTCCAGGCTATACCGCTGGCGCAAGCCAGCGAATGGCTCGAGCACTATCGCCGGTTCTGGGAGACTTCCTTCCAGCGCTTAGATGGTTTGCTCGGCGAGTTAAAGGCCCCCGCGAAGAAAAAGAAATCCCACAAAAACCGCTAAAGGAGCACTTATGTTCTATCCAGAAAGCTTTAACGTAACTACACCCAGCGATCATGAAATTCAGGTCACCCGGGATTTCGATGCACCGCGGCAGTTGGTTTTTGACGCCTTCACCAAACCGGACCTTGTGAGGCGCTGGTTGCTCGGTCCGCCGGGTTGGACCATGCCGGTTTGTGAAATTGATCTGAAGGTTGGCGGTACGTATCGATATGTGTGGCGCAAGTCCGGCGTAAAGGATATGGGGATCGGCGGCATGTTTCGAGAAGTTGTGTCGCCCGCTCGGCTCGCCGCAACAGAGAAGTTCGACGAGTCCTGGTATCCAGGCGAGGCCTTGGACACGACCGTTTTCATCGAGAAAGGCGATATCACCAAAGTCACCATCACGATCCTCTACGAATCCAAGGAGGCGCGCGACACGGCGCGCAGGTCCGGCATGGAGCACGGCATGGCGGCAGGCTATAACCGGCTTGAGGAACTGTTGTCGGCGCACACTACGACTAGCCCTTTAATCGATCCACCACAGATCACCGAGACCACGGCGCAGTTGGCCGCCGTCATTCACCTCACGATTCCATGCAATGAGATGCGCTCCGCCATGGGTCCCGGCATCTGTGAAGTCATGGCCGCCGTCAAAGCCCAAGGCATTGGGCCTACCGGACCCTGGTTTTCGCACCATCTGAAGATGACCCCCGAGAACTTTGATTTCGAGATCTGCGTGCCCGTCAGTGCGCCAGTAGTCCCGGTGGGCCGTGTGAAGCCAGGAACATTTCCAGCGGTGAAGGTGGCGCGCACAATCTATTGCGGGGCCTATGAGCGCCTCGGCGAAGCTTGGGGCGAATTCAAGGCCTGGATCGCGGCGAACGGGCACTCCGCGGGTGCGGACCTCTACGAATCCTACCCAGTTGGGCCGGAGTCGTCTTCGAATCCTGCCGACTGGCGCACGGAACTTACCCAGCCACTAGTCGTTTAAGTTAGGTCGTGTGGGCTAGCTGTGCTGGAACGTCCACCTGAGGATAACCGGCTATGCGGAAAAATCATGTCCCAGGACCGCACTCCGGTGGCACTGTCTAGAAGTCCGCTTCGGGGAGATCTCGGAGAAGAGCGTTTCTGGATGACTTCCGGATGGCCGACAATCCAGCCTTTTGAATTACCAAGCTAAAGAAAAAGAGCTGAGGACGGCCTCTTAATTATGGTGTTGAATTTGGAGTGCGGATCGTCAGCATGACCTCAGCTTAGGCCACGGAAGAAGGCGGTCAGGTCCGCTGCGACTGCCGCTGGTTCCTCAGCCGGGGCGAAATGCCCGCCGCGCGGAAAGACTGTCCAGCGCTGGATGTTGTATAGGCGCTCCAAATATGAGCGCGGCAGTTCGCCCTCGGGAACGGTCTGGTGCGCGAAAACACCAAACGCCGTGGGCGTGGTGACGTAGGCGGGATCGACCGGGTGCCAGCGATTGTCCCAATAGTCGCGCATCGACGAGGTAATACTCTGCGTGATCCAGTACAGGGTGAGCGTGGCGCATAGGAAGTCGTCGGTCGGCGTAACGTCGCTCCACGAGTGCCACTTCTCACCCAGGTATGCCGCGAGCCCTGCCGGGGAATCGTTGAGTCCATAGCCAACAGTCTGCGGTTTGGTTGACTGGATCGCGCTGTAGCCCCGCTCGGTCGTATCCCAGCCCCGGCTCACCGCAAGGTACGAACGCTCGGCATCGGACAGCTCCGTATCGTCCACCACGGGGGCGAGATCCGACTCCAGTGTGGTGAGATGGATCCCGATCACCGACTTGGGATGGTCTAGCGCAAGGATCGTCGTCACCCCGGCCCCAAAGTCATAACCGCTCGCAGCATAGCGGGAATACCCAAGCTCAGACATGAGCCGATGCCAGAGTTCCGAGACGTACCGGTAGTTGATGCCGACTTTGGGTGGACGCGGCGAAAAACCATACCCCGGTAGGGAGGGTACGACCACGTCAAAGTGATCGAGCATCGGCAGCACGTCCATGTAATCGAGGAAACTGCTGGGCCAGCCGTGCGTGAGAATGAGCGGCACGCCCCTACCTGAGGCCGCACGCTGGTACACAAAGTGGATGCCCTCCCAGGTGAAGTGGTTGAACGCGTTGAGCCTTCGCTCCCAGCCATGCCAGTCGAACTCGTGGGCCCAGTAGGACACGAGGCGTCGTAACCAGTCCAACTCTGTGCCCTGTTCCCAGCCTATACCTGGTATCTGGTCGGGCCATCTTGCATTGCGCAACCGTGCCCCGCAAATCATCGAGCACCTCATCCGCGACGTGAATCCGAAACGGTTCCACTAAAATTACCCCCTCTTGGTCATAGCCAGTGGCCAACTGAACGCAGGCAGTGTCGCACGGTCTCGTCGATCACTGTCGACAGATAGACATGGGGCGTTGCGGCCCAGATCAATCCCGTTACGACGTAGTTTAGATCATGCCCCTTTTCTCACGGACGATAATGTCCTCTACCGTGGGTGGATGAGTCTAAGAAACTGCCGACAGCGGTCTTTATGACAACTCTTCGTTCTCGTTCAACCGGCGCGACAGCTAGGTTTTACGTTAGAGGAAATCCGACAGTTGTTCTTAGGCTTCCGCAATGTCACTCCAGCTTCAGAGCGCTGGCAAAAGCTGTCTCAGAGAAAACTCGCAGAACTTGACATTTTGATGGACGGGATAAGGACAATCCGGCGCCTGCTCAAGAAAATGGTGCAAGACTGCCGCTGCGATACGTTGGACCAATGCGGAAAAGGGATATTTCAGAACGGGTGTGTGGAGGCGAGGGTGAGATCGCTACCCGCCAATCACCGACCCAGCCGGCTGAATCTTCGCGAAACATAAATCTCGCACCATCCGGCCACAACGCCGGAATGCCGCGCACGTGGTTCTCACTGGCACCGTCGAGCTGTTCCCGGATTACGCTCAACCCTTCCGTAATCCGATAAGGTAAGGTTGGCCGACCACTTGAGAACTGAAGGACGATCCACAATCGAATTGCTTCGAACCGGGTCGGTTCCGAGTGGCAGACGCTCAGCGTGAATTTGCGGTTATGGACGCGCGACGGCCCGTTGTCGTCTCCCAGTACTCAAGCCACTGCTGCCGAATGCCGTTGGCTCGTTCGATGAGTTCGTGGCTCGGGCTTTGCCCGTGCGCGACTACAACGACAATCCCGGTGTTGAATTTTCTTTGGGAGTGATCAACATCGGGTAAGCGCGGCCCTTCCGCGGCAATCACGTTTTGGATCGTCACTTTCGTTCGTTCGGCCCTGAATACCGGGTGCCCATTTGCGTCCTGACTGACTCGCACCATGTTGGTTAGGATAAAAAAGTCCGGCACCTCTGCGGCAGAAATCAAGCCCATCAAGTACAGGTCGAGATGAGAATAACCTGCCGCCGGCACGAAGTAGCCGTCACGGAGCTGCGTGAACGTTCCATCGAAATTGTCTTGCCAAACGCCACCTCCCAGAGTTGACGCCTCTGTGGCCAACGAATAAGGGAATGCGACGCGGGCCTGCAATCCTGGCGCCCAGTGAGGCCACGCGCCAAGGGAAATTGTTTCACCGTTGACTTTCGCTGAGACGTAGGCGGACCAGCGGTGGCCCACTTCATGGCCGAGGTGTCCAATCGCGTAGTTATAGCGAAAGGGCTTCCGGTCAGGTGAGCCCCCCATGAGTTGCTGCGCGTAGAAAGTTATGTCGTGACTGTTTCCGACCGGCGCTCCTTCTGGAGGCCATGCTTGCGCTTCGTTCGAGCCCACCCATACCGGCTGCGCGAATCCCAACTGGTATGTGCCTTGCGTGCAGCGGCTCTCCAAGACCTGATGCGTTTGCTCGTGCTCTGTTTTCCCAATTCCTGTTACCTTGCCGCCTATCGGGCCGTCACTCGGAGTACTTGCCTCCTGATTATCAATACGGAAATCGGAGTAATAGGCCAGAAAATCGAACTTGTCACCGAGAGCCTTGATAACAGTGCACGAGAGGTCCTGCGGTTGGGGCGGAGCAAGGTAGTGGAACGATTCGTATACCACTCCAAAGGGACCATCCTTCTGCGAGAGGGAGGAAAAGTGAACCGCCGCAGGTTTTATTGCACCTGACGGTGCTGGGTAGATCCCAACGATGGCGTCCTTCGCCGTCAATTCTTTATACGACATCTCAATGGATCCGTCGCGATGGAGCACGGCCTGAAAACGATTAATTGTTTTGAACCAGCTGAAATCGAGGAGACCGCCAAACGGCTCGGTGAGATCCCATGTGATGGCTACGCGGTCGGAAAGCTCCTTCAAATAGCGGGGACCGGACATCCGCGGCTTCAGAAACACACAAATGGCTGGGGCTTTGTCGATCAGTTTGCCGGCGACCTCCGCCAACTCATCGAACCGGTCTAGGACGATTCCCCCGTCACGATTACCATACGGGTCAAGTCCGACATCCTTTTCAGCCGCGCCGAATCGGATCGATCCGGTTGTTCCAACAAGGAGCGAGTTCCACGATTCGCCGGAGAAAGGAAAAGCGAATCTTTTGAAATTGGCTTCAGCACTGGCCAGCTCAGGACCATAATCCGAATCCCAGTTCAGAGGCCCGCTTGCTACACGGTATCCAGAACCGTCCGGCGTGAAGCGCAACGTGTGACCAGTGAGGTCGAACAGGTTGGCCTTGCCTAGCGCAGTGTCATCCAATTCCATTACGATCAGGTTGCCCTGGGTCGAGACCTTACCGATGGAATGGCCGCGCTCATAATCTTGCTGCGCATGTGAAAAGCTGACAATCAACAACAGCCCAGACGAAACTAAAACTGCACTGCGGCATAAGCAGGCGACCAGTTTCCTCACGTCAGCTCCAATCCGCTAGAAGACACGACCACTCGCGCACAGAATACGCGAATCTCCAGTTTGAAAGAAAACCACGGATTTGCACTGTTGATGAGAGCAGGCGACCGTCGCACCGCTGCGACTATGGCCAACTCTTCCGATTTGCCAAGCTCCGAAAATCGTGATTCTGGTCGGATTACGGGCAAACCGGAAGTTGAGCTAAGAAGAGGCAAGCGGGCCAGAAGTCGGCATCGAGGACATCACGATTGATCTCCCGGAAGAGCGTTTCTGGATAGTTTCCGGTTTGCCGATAGACCATCGCCATCGAAGCATCCGCTGCAGTGGGCTGCAAAGACTATAATGACGCCCACGCATGGGGCTCACGTCTGGTACCAAGCTCGGTCCTTAACATTTTCGCCATGCGCTTCATCTTCTGTCCACCTGGCACAGCCAAAGCGCTTCGGAAGTCGACTTGGGACCCGATTGACGGCAACGAGCACATGTTGGTTGACGAGGTGGTCAGCTTTTTCCGGCTAGCCAGGCCGAGCAGAATGCCAGTTTGTCTTCCAGCGGAATCGCTGCGAGGAGAAGGTTCACCCGTTCCGCCACCGCCGGCTGCATTCCGTGCGCGTGCGTGGGACGATGGACCGTCGCGACAGCAACGGATGCGCCGCTGACGGTTGTCTTCTTGGAGTGGGGACTCCGGCCTCGGTGTTCGTGACAGTAGCCGGTGGTGTTGTTAGGGGCCAATTTTCCTTTGCACCCCGAGATCTTGCAACTGCGGGCCGTCACGGCCATCGTGTCAATCATTACATCCTCCAGAGGCTTCCGAGCTTCCCTCGTTTCCCTTAGCTGCTTTACAAGGCCCACAACAGTTTGCGTTGGAGAATCGCGGATTCCCTTCGCAATCCGGAGCTGAGTCGGGCAGGGTACCGAATCCACACAAAAAACGCAGATCGCCTTGCAGTCCGCGCCTTGGTAGGACGCGGCGCAACCCGGCCCGTGAATCGTGAGACATCGCTCGCAGTCCATCTCCGAACGATAGCAAAAAGGAGCTCAGTGATGACAGGTTGAAAGATCATGAAGTTGTATTCCCCGCGTTGGACAACCAGCATGGTGCCACAGTGCAGAGAGGAAATCACTCGAACGCATGCTCACGATTCGACACGCTGTGGCACACCGGGGTAGCGCCGCGCGCCGAACCAGCGGCGAAAAAACGGAGCCCGAGGTTTTGTGTTCAGAATCGTGTTCAATTGGCGACGACAGTGCCCCATTCTGGCCCGCTCTGCCTGCTGTAGCTCCTTGATTCGCCGTTGGCCGAGGGGTAGACTACAGCTTCCCAAACTGGGATCCTCCAATTCTGCAACGCCCAAAGGGCCGGGCTCCGACTCAGCAAGACCGACGCGCGCGCGGCAGCAATGAACGTTGCGGCCTCACCGAAGCAACCTTAAGCAGCGGCGGACCAGGCTTCGCGAAAAAGTGATCCAACGGAGGGTAACTCTGGCCCGACGGTTCCCACGAGATCGTCACCATCGCACTTGACGTATTGGTCATAGCGCCCGACTCGCTAACCCCAGCGAAGATCGGCAACTCTCCGGAGCCCTCACCGTGCGGCGGGTGTGGAAGCTCGGGCGTGTTTTCTTTGGGAAGTCGCGCGGGCGCGGAGACTGCGTAGGGTACTGTGAGGGACGCAACGGGAACCGAGATCGAGCAGGCCGGCAAGAGAAGAACTACAACACGCGAAACGTCCGACGGGTTCATGCGGTTCCTATGGCAATTGTAGACAAACCATAGGTGATCCCACAACGTTCAACGCAGCGCTTATGTCACAAAAGCTAAATTGGCATAAGAGAACACGCTTGGTCTGACTTTCACCGTAATCGCCAGATGCACGAAGCTTTCAAGGTGTGATGCGCCTGGTCCTGGAGGTGGCGCGAACGGTGCGAGCCATTTATCTACCGTCACGCGCACATCTGTGATGAGACAATCGTTTTCCGTCAAACAGAAAAAGAACGGGTCTTCATCAGCTGCTTTCGTCACTCCCGCGAGTTCATTTGAATTCTGTGGCACCTGCAACGCGTCGAAAAGAGTCTTCAGGCGATTGTCTATATCCCCTGACTCGCTGATCGGAGTGCCATTGTCTTTTTGCAATAGAAGTACATCTAGCCCGCAGGTAAGTCCCAGATGGGTGCTAACGAGTGGCACGAACTTGAAACCGCATCTATCGAAACTATCCCCTAGCGTCTTCCAAATGCTCTCACGAGGCAGAGCTGCGGCCGTGGTGATGCGCCGCGGATTACTTCCAGCGGGGGGCGCCGAAAGAATGGAGTGTTCTTCAGATCTCATCTTCAAGTCGGGTACAACCTGCCATAGTTGAGCAAGCTGTTTGTGGATCGCCTTGCGAATGGCGTGCTTCTCTGCAACCATTCCGCTAGCTTGCCCTGATCTCAAAGACCCTTCAAAAACGAGCCTGAATTCCATTTAGTTGTTTCTGCTCCCGCCGGGCGGCGCTAGAAATTGTTGAGGCGAACGCCTTTTAGCGCCCTTGGCTTAACCTGGTCAGTTTGTGGTCAAAGAATCCCGCTCCGCTGGGGATTTCGGGAAGCGACCGATTCGCCGTAAGTCGTTGAAAGTATGGTGGCCAGGGACGGAGTTGAACCGCCGACGCCAGCCTTTTCAGGGCTGCGCTCTACCACCTGAGCTACCTGGCCACGTTTTCAACGCTCCGCCGCCGAACGTTTGCGAGTTGTGGGCTACGCCAGACTTGGCGGAATTGCCGGTAGTCGCGGGTAGTCAGTCAAATGCGGGAGCGCGTGGAACAGCCCCGATTATAGCAACCAAGGGGAATTCCCTCAACGCAAGAGGTGGTGGTCGCGAGAATAGGCCTGTCGCATTCGTCTGTGGCACGAACAGGTTCTTATCGAGCACACCGTTGCCCACGAGCGCTAATCCGGTGTCACCTCCAGCAGAACTCCGTCGCCTGGAAGCGCGGAAATGAACTCGTGTGCATATTTTTCCTTCAGATGAAAAAGGTGGTTCATGCTTTCTATTAATTATTTGAGGCGGACTCAGGAGCGCGGACAGAATCGCACCGTACAAACCGAATCCACGTTACGCGCAGCGATGAGACAAAGCACCACACAACAGTCCATGATCCACTGAATATGTATCCCGCATCTTTCGCCAGCAAACAAGAGTCAGCCCAACACCGCAGAGCCGGACGAAGCAATCAGAGTCCCGTTCAAAACAGTGAAGGCGCACCGGTTGGATGCGAACCAGTAAGGGATCTCGCGATAGTCATCGGCTTCGAACACAGCCAGGTCCGCGTCCTTTCCCGGCTCAATCGAGCCTTTTCGCTCGCCGAGCCGCAGCCCCCATGCGCCGTTGATAGTTGCGGCGGAAATTGTCTCTGCCGGCGACATCTTCATGTGGGTGCAGGCCAGCGACATCACGAACGGCATGCTGGGTGTAGGCGACGAGCCAGGATTGTAATCCGTAGCCAGAGCTACAGGCACGCTCGCATGGATCAACTTTCGCGCGGGAGGAAACTTCTCCAGTCCGAGAAAGTAATTCGCACCGGGGACGAGCGTCGCCACGGTGTCATGTCGAGCGAGCGCTTGAATGTCGGCGTCGCTCACGTAATCCATGTGATCCAGAGAGGCTGGATTGTAGCGCAAGAGTCGCTCCAATCGAGTCTCGCTCAATTGGCAGACGTGCGCCCGCACGTCCAAGCCATGCTTCTCCGCAGACTCGAAGATTCTTGCAGTGTCCTCGGCGCTAAATGCTGCGCGCTCGGTGAACACATCCACAAACCGGGCCAGCTTTCGCTTTGCTGCCTGTGGGATCATTTTGTCGCAGACTTCATTCACGTACTCATCCGCTTTGCCTTGAAACTCTTTGGGAACCACGTGGGCGCCGAGAAGCGTGGCCACCACTGTGCCCGGCCAGCGAGCTGCGGCAGCGCGAATGGCGCGCAAACATTTGAGTTCGGACTCCAGCGTAAGTCCATACCCCGACTTGGCCTCGACAGTCGTCGTGCCCTGTTCGGCCATTTCGTGCAGGGCCTGCAGCACCCTCTCGGCTAGCTGACTCTTCCCCGCCTGGCGCACGCTCTCTACACTTGACCGGATGCCGCCGCCCGCTTCCGCGATCTCTTCGTAGGTAGCCCCGTAAATGCGTTTTTCGAAATCGATGAGGCGTGGACTTATAAAGGCGGGGTGAGTGTGGGAATCCACGAATCCGGGGAGAACGACTTGATGCTCGCAGTCGATCTCGATGACTGTCTTGCGATTCTTCTTCAGCCACGAGTCGCGCAGCGCGTCTTTACTCCTGCCGACAGAAACAATCTTCCCCCCGAGGCAGAGCACGGCGGCGTCTTCGATGATGCCGAGTTCTTTCAGTTCTGGCCCCCGGCGTGGACCCGGGTTAGCGGAAGCGGAGCGTAGGGTGAGGAGTTGGCCGATGTTGATCAGCAGCAGAGCCGGTCGTGATTTTGCGGAACGGTTCAAGTTATTTGTCTCGCAGTGGGAAGCTGGTTGATTTGTCCAGGGTCTGCCGAGCTTTGCTCGGCCGGACGGGCGAGGGCGTCCGTCCCCACCGCAATCTTCGCGAAGCCGGCGACTAACTTTTCATCGGCACTTTCACGCCGGTCTTCTTGGCAAACTCTATTGCTTCATCGTATCCTGCGTCGACGTGGCGGATCACTCCCATGCCTGGATCCGTCGTGAGCACGCGCTCGATGCGTTTCGCCATTGCCTCGGTGCCGTCGGCTACCGTGACTTGTCCTGCGTGCAGCGAGTAGCCGATGCCCACGCCGCCGCCGTTGTGGATGGAAACCCAGGAAGCCCCGGCGGCGGTATTCAGCAAAGCGTTGAGCAGCGGCCAGTCGGCGACGGCGTCGCTGCCGTCCTTCATGCTTTCCGTTTCGCGGAATGGAGACGCGACCGAGCCGCAATCCAGGTGGTCACGGCCAATCACGATCGGGGCTTTGATCTTGCCCTTCTTCACCAGATCATTCATGGCCAGGCCGAACTGGGCGCGCTCGCCGTATCCGAGCCAACAGATTCTCGCGGGCAGGCCTTGAAACTTGATGCGCTTGCGGGCCAGATCAATCCAGCGCCGCAGGATGCGGTTCTCCGGGAACAGCTCGAGCACCAAGTCATCGGTAACGTGAATGTCCGAAGCCTCGCCCGATAAGGCCACCCAGCGGAACGGGCCGCGGCCCTCGCAAAATAGCGGGCGAATATACGCGGGCACGAATCCCGGAAAGTCGTACGCCTTCTTCACGCCTCGCTGGAAGGCGAAGGTGCGAATATTGTTGCCGTAGTCGAAGGTGACTGCACCCATCTTCTGCAGTCGCAGCATGCCTTCGACGTGTTGCGCCATGGCGTCAAGCGACTGCTCCTGGTAGGTATGCGGATCGCGCTGGCGCAACTCCAGAGCGGCTTCCAGCGTCATGCCGTTGGGCACATAGCCATTTAACGGGTCGTGCGCGGACGTCTGATCGGTCAGGATGTCCGGCACTACGCCCCGCTCCGCTAGCTCGGGAATGATGTCGGCGCAGTTCCCTACTAATCCGACCGAAACATTCTCTTTCTTGCGCACCGCGTTCTTCAGGATGCGCAGGGCCTCGTCGAGTGTCGTGACCATGAAGTCGCAATAGCCGGTCTTGAGGCGTTTCTTGATGCGCTCGGGATCGACGTCGATGCCTAGGAATGCCGCGCCCGTCATCGTCGCTGCCAGCGGCTGGGCTCCGCCCATTCCGCCCATTCCGCCGCTTACGATCAACTTGCCGGCGAGATCTCCGCCAAAGCTTTTTTCTCCGGCTGCTGAAAAGGTCTCGAATGTGCCTTGCACAATTCCTTGCGAGCCGATGTAGATCCAGGAGCCGGCGGTCATCTGGCCGTACATCATCAGACCGGCGCGCTCCAGTTCGTTGAACTTATCCCAGTTCGACCAATGGCCAACCAGGTTCGAGTTCGCGATCAGGACCCGCGGCGCGTACTCATGGGTCTTGAACACGCCTACCGGCTTGCCGGATTGCACCAGCAGGGTCTCGTCGTTATCGAGACTCTTCAACGATGCGACGATCGCGTGATAGGCCTCCCAACTGCGCGCTGCGCGGCCGGTTCCGCCGTAGACGACCAGGTCGCGCGGGCGCTCGGCGACTTCCTCGTCGAGGTTGTTCATCAGCATGCGCATGGCGGCTTCCTGCTGCCAGCCTTTGCAGGAAATGCTGTGGCCCCGCGGGGCACGAATCGGCGCGTATGTTGAGGGGGTGATTTCCGTTTCGACCGGCATGCTTAGATGTTAGTGCTTTGACCGCCAGTCTTCAAATCCGGTCCGCCTCGCCATGCGCTCCCGAGTTTACCGGGGGGCTTCTTTGTTCGGTTCGGTGATGCCGGCGAACTCGAGGACGGTGCGGAGGTCGCGCCAGTTGCCTGCCATTGCGCCGGGGATCGCGGCTTCCGCTTGTTTGATCAGTTCGCGTTCTTCCGAGTCCTCGAGGTTGTCCGAGGATGGATCGGTCTTTCGCTCCTTCGGAGCTGGATCATTTTCGGGTTCTGTCCCACGGCTTGCGCCGTGGGCTGCATTCTTTTGCCGCTCCGCGGCTGCTTCTGCGGTTGCGCTTGCATCGGATTCGTTCTGCGGCGATACGAGCAGCTCGGCTGGCGCTTCGCGCTGCGCGACGGCGTTGGTTTCGGCCTCGCGGACCAGAGTGTCC
>Ga0206817_1240_pt1 | contig 11765 bp, 11 predicted proteins | sample Alteio_BWOrgCont_89_FD_152873 | JGI IMG/M metagenome (GOLD analysis project Ga0206817, IMG submission 152873) | Enriched cells from forest soil in Barre Woods Harvard Forest LTER site, Petersham, Massachusetts, United States -... | ecosystem: Environmental > Terrestrial > Soil > Temperate forest >...
TGCGGACAATCTTTCGCCTATTTCTCGCATAACAAAGGGTGAATCAAATAACCCATGAATCAATAATGCACCGTAACGTTTTTGATTAGTTTTGCAAGGTTTAGCAGGGGGAAGCTCAAAAGGGCAATTGACGTCAATCTTTAACTCACGATGCGTATCAAGGTCTTGCCGATATTGGGTAATAATTTGTCGGCATTTTAGTGTATACTCGCGAAAACTCAACCCAAAGTCATTTATGGGATAAGTAATACCTGGATCTTCTAGGAGCATTTGTTGTTTGCGGAACATAGTTTGTCCATTATAATACAATATTTCCATGATTCATTAATTTTTAGCGGTTTTCAATGAAAGTGAAATTAATACTAATATTCTTGGCTTTTTTATTGCTCCCTTCGCTGGCGTGTGCGCGGATATCAAGCGGTCTGGGCGGTTGCCGATAATTTAATGGATCCGGTATCAGTGATGACCAGCTTTGTAATTGATGGCTCACAAATTGCTGGGATAGCTTTTTTATTTGGTGCCTTTATCAGGTATACAAAATATCGAGTGAACCAACTTGAATCACCTCTTAGTACGGTTGTTGTACTATTTGTGATTGGTTTAGTATTGTTAGGAATCCCTCTTGCACATAAACTTTTGTAAAGTGAGTGATCTATCGTGAAAAATACTCTGTTGAAATTGATTGTTAGTGTTGCGTTTTTATTTTTACTAAGTAGCTGCAAAGATTCTAAGTTGACGTATGCATATTTAATGCAGCATCCTGCTTTGATGCAGCAAGAATTGATTCGTTGTCAGATGGTTGTAGTGCAAGATGAACAATGTAGTTTAGCCAAACGTGCTTCGAGTGATTTTGCTACGCTGATGACTGAGTTGCAAACTAATCAAGAACAATTTGGCGAAAAAATTATGCGTGCGCAATGGTTGCAGGCAACTTCACATCAAGAAATAATAGAGATAAAAAAGAAAATAGCGGAACTAAGCCAAGATCCTGCTCAATCTAAACAACTGGATGAAGCGAAACAGAATTTGCAGAAGGCTGAGGTTGTTTATCAGACTCAGCGAAGTAATGCTAAAATCTTGATTGCTGTGGTTGGGATGATGAGGATGGAGTAAGATTTAAAAAATTAAAACCATAGCCCCGCTGCCGTCGTCCCGCGGGGACGACGGCAGCGGGGCTAAGTCTGCAACAACGCCCCCGCAGCACTAGGTAAACAAATTTAACGATGATAGGGATGATTCTGCAAAATACTCAACGCACGATAAAGCTGCTCAATTAAGATGACTCTTACCAGTGGATGAGGCAGGGTTAATGGTGATAATGACCAGTGAATTTCTGCTTTTTTAAGGCAGGCATCTGATAGGCCATCGGGGCCGCCAATCAAGAAATCAATGTTATATTTTTCATGGCTCCAGTTTTGTAAATTTTTAGATAATTGTGGAGTGTCCCACGCTTGGCCTTTGACGTTTAAGGCAATCACTCGGTGGGTGGATTTGATGGTGCTTAAAATATTTTGTCCTTCACGTTCGATGATGCGGGGGATGTCAGCGTTTTTTCCGCGTTTTTCAGCGGCGATTTCACATAATTCTAGTGACCATCCAGGTGGAAAACGTTTGGCATATTCCTGAAAGCCTTCGTTGATCCAGGAAGGCATTTTAGTACCAATGGCTAGAATACGAAGTAACACGTTAACCCTTTTTTTGTTCGCGTATTAGCTTGATGGGTTCCCACAAATCTTCGAGGTTATAAAATTCACGGGTGGTGGGGAGCATGACATGGACGATGACGTCGCCTAAGTCGACTACGACCCATTCGCCTTCGGTTTTGCCTTCTGAGCGAATGAAGGAAACATGACTTTGTTTTGCTTTGGTAATCACATTTTCCGCTAATGCTTTGACATGGCGAGTTGAGCGGCCAGTACAGATGATCATGACATCCGCAATGGTAGTGATCGTGCGTACGTCAAAGGTGATTAGATCAATTGCTTTTAAATCATTTAAAGCATCGATTGCGATTTGTTGTAATTGTTCAGTTTGCATGAAATAAAATACCTATCTTACTTAAAAAAAAGGGGGTCATTATATGCCACTTAGGCTGTAGATGCCATGTTGTTTAATGTACTTATAGACACTGTCGGGTAGAAGATAGCGGGGGTTTCTGCCAATTGAAATTTGCCTTCTGATGTAGCTTGCTGATATTTCAAGGGGTGTGACGGGATGGAATAAGATGTTTCCAGCTAGGCATTCGTGTAAGTCACTTGGAGTTTTCTTTAAACGTTGTTTTAAAAGATCAGCTACTATGCCGGTGGTCGGCAATTGATAGTTGGGCCGATGAGCGATGACTAGGTGGGCGTTTAGCAGAATTTCTTCATAGCGATGCCAGCTGGGAAAACCTAACAAAGCATCGATGCCAATGATTAGGCATAAAGGGGCATCAGGGTTTTTTTTGCGTAGCATTTCTACTGTATCAATACTATAGGAAGGACCTTTGCGTTGGATTTCGCAATCATCTACTTTTAAGGCCGGTTCAAATTCAACGGCATGTTGTGCCATGGCCAGGCGTTGTTCTGGTGTCGCAATGGGTAGTTTTCGATGAACAGGTTGGTAGCAGGGGATAATCCGGACTTCGGCTAAATTAAGTGCTTGATAGAGTTCTAATGCAGTGCGCAAGTGCCCAAAGTGAATTGGGTCGAATGTTCCACCTAAAATACCGATTGCCTGTTGAAGTTTTTGCATAGTTAAATGTCATTTTATTCAGTGAGTAGAGTTATTATACCTTATTTTATAGCACCCATGCTTAAAGCTAGTTTTTCTAATGCATCCCAGGTATTACCAGGTTCCGTACCCTTTATCATGCGATCAATTTCAGCGGCCATGACTAATAATTTCCAGCAGGTTTTTTGAGTGGCACGGCGTAAAAAATGTTGGATCGGGCCTTGTCGCTTTTCCCAGATGCGATATTGTTTAAACAGGGCTGGAAGTGGCATGCCTTTTTGAGTTTGTTTGGTGAGTGTATTGAGGAGGCGTAATTCGTTGGTGAATGCCCAGAGTACTAAGACTGGCTCGATACCTTCGGCTTGCAGATGGTTTAAAATTCGCAAAGATCGTTCGCTGTTAGCGGCGAGTGCACTTTCTACTAAAGTAAAAATATCGAAATGCGCATTATCGGTGGCAAATTCTGTTAATAAATTTTCATCGACGGTAGAAGAGTGGGCATTTAATAATTTTATCTTTTCAATTTCTTGTGCAGCTGCTAATAAATTTCCTTCACAATATTTTGCTAACAATTCTGCTGCGCGTTGTGTGAATGACAAATCAATTTTTTTTGCTCGTTGAATAATCCATGCAGGCAATTGTTGAGGAGTGACAGGCCAGATGGGTACCACAATATGTTTTTCAAAGGTTTTATACCAAGCGCTTTGCTCAATTTTAGAGTCAATTTTTTGTATGCGTACGATGAGCAAAGTATCAGGTGCTGGATGGTTCGCATATTCTTGTAAAATTTTGCTGCTGGCTGCTGTTAATTTAGCATTTGTTAAATCTAGTTCAAGCAATCGTTTATTTGAAAATAGCGATAAACTATGTGTTGCGATATGTAGTGATTGGGTCCACTCGCCTGAGTCAGCTAGAATGCGTTCGCGTTCAGTGAATCCTTGTTTTTGCGCAGCATCACGAATGATTTGCATTGCTTCTTCAACCAATAAAATTTCTTCACCACCTATCAGATAAACTGCAGCAAGCGATTTGGAAGCAAGCTGTGGGAGTTGCTGTAGGGTGATTTTCATGGTTAGTGTTTCTTTGCTGGCAATTTATTTAAAATGTCAGTGACATCTTGTGAAGATAATACACTCATAATATCAAACACGATGGCCAAGCGCATTTGTTTGTATAAATTGGCTTGTTCATTGCTGCCACCTAAAATTTGATTGGATTGGATAGTGAGTGGGCGTGATTCAACTACGGATTCTGGTCCGGTAAGTGATTTTCCATTAGGGTCACTGACATGGAAGGTGACTGTTAGCGTCAAATTATATTGCCGTGTTTGTTGGGTACCGCTGATACTTTGTAATTGTTGCCCTTCCACTTCATTTTGAATCACAAGAATAGCGTTTGCATCCGCCGGGCTGCTTGCAAGATAAACATCCGACATTTTTAGATATTGTTTAAGATCTCTGGTTAGCTGTCCATAAGGATCTTTTGTTTCTAAATATAAACGCTTTAAAGGAGAAGCTAGTGGCATATCTCCGCGTAGATGGAATCCACATCCCGATAGAGTCAAGATACAAACAAATAAAATAAATTTTTTGAAAATAGCTAGCATGAATTATTCCTCGACAACAATATTGATGAGTCGGCTTGGAACAATCACTATTTTTTTAATGGATTTTCCATGGACGCTAGTTTGCACTTTTGAATCTTGAAGAGCAGCACCTTCAATTTGTTTATTGTCGGCATTGGCGGGCACAACAATGCGTGAACGTAACTTTCCATTGATTTGTATGACTAATTCGATTTGTGCAGCTTTTACTGCATTAATGTCGACTGTTGGCCAGGGCGCATCAATCAATAAGCCATGGTATTGTAGCTCTTCCCAAAGTTGTTGCGCGATATGAGGTGTAATGGGTGCCAGTACGCGTAACAAAAAGCTAATACCTTTTTGCAAAATAATATTGCGGATATCTGATTGTGTTGTGGCTGCATCTGGAATTTTTGCCAAAAGATTGAAAAGTTTCATGCTGCTTGAAACAACGGTATTAAATTGCATGCGTTCATAATCAAATTTTATTTGATCCATGATTAGATAAATTTGTCGCAAAACTTCGCGTTGATTAGAATCAGCGTAATCGAAGTCCATGGCGAGTTTGTCGACATTGGTTTTTTGGTTAGTTTGGATCATATTGTTTTGTTGTTCGTGGCAGAAAGACCAAAGTTTTTTGAGAAAACGAAAGGCTCCCTCAACGCCGCTATCAGACCATTCAAGATTTTGTTCTGGTGGTGAGGCAAACATAATAAACAAACGAAGAGTGTCGGTACCGTAACGTTCGATAAGAGGTTGTGGATCGACAGTATTTCCTTTTGATTTGGACATTTTAATGCCCTGGTTTAATACCATGCCTTGAGTCAGTAGGCGTTCAAAAGGTTCGTCTGATTTTAACAAGCCTTCATCGCGCATGGCTTTATGGATAAAGCGAGAATAAAGCAAATGGAGTACGGCATGTTCAATACCACCAACGTATTGATTAACCGGGGCCCAATAATTGGCACGTTCATCTAGCATTGCATTGTCTTGATTGTAACTTGCAAAACGCGAGTAATACCAAGATGACTCAAAAAAAGTATCAAACGTGTCTGTTTCACGTTCAGCAGCTTTGCCGCATTGTGGGCAAACAGTTTGATAAAATTCAGGGATGGATTTTAAGGGTGAAGCAACACCAGTAAATTGTACTTTCGTGGGCAATACAACCGGTAAATCTTTTTCTGGAACGGGGACAGGCCCACAGTCTGTGCAGTTAATAATGGGAATAGGTGCTCCCCAGTAACGTTGGCGTGAAACACCCCAATCGCGTAGGCGATAAATAATTTTGCGCATTCCTTGTTTTTGTTTTTCAAGGTGCTGAATTATTTGTTCACGTGCAGTTTTTGAATCTAAGGCAGTAAATTGTCCTGACTCAATCAGTTTGCCATCATCGGTAAACGCGCCGTTTTTAAAATCCCAGAGTGAACCATCAGTCGGGGTGATGACTTGTTTGATAGGTAAGTTATATTGTTTGGCTAATTCAAAATCGCGTTGATCGTGACCAGGTACAGCCATGAGGGCGCCCGTTCCATATTCCATCAAGACAAAGTTGGCTACCCAAATAGGAATTTCTTCGTGAGTGATAGGATGAATAGCGGTAAGGCTCGTTGGCAAGCCGCGTTTTTCAAGGGTTGCCAGTTCTGCTTCAGCCATTTTAATGTTTTTGCATTCATCTAAAAATTGTTGGAGTTTAGGATTGTTTTTTGCAGCTTGTTTAGCTAGTGGATGTTGTGGTGCAACTGCCAGATAGGTAACGCCAAATAAAGTATCAGGACGTGTCGTAAAAATCGTGAGTGGTGCATTGCCTGCTACATTAAAAATAATATCGACACCTTCTGAACGGCCGATCCAATTGCGTTGCATGGTTTTAACTTGTTCGGGCCAGTGTGCAAGTTTATCCAGGTTATTTAATAATTCTTCTGCATAAGTTGTAATTTTAAAAAACCATTGTGGGACTTCACGACGTTCAACTAATGCACCTGAACGCCAGCCTCGGCCATCGACTACTTGTTCATTCGCTAACACAGTTTGATCGACTGGGTCCCAATTGACTTCGGCATTTTTTTTGTAGACTAAGCCTTTCTTTAAGAGTTTTAAGAAGAACCATTGTTCCCATCGATAATAACTTGGATCACAAGTTGCAATTTCACGGCTCCAATCATAGGCAAACCCCAAGCGTTTGAATTGTTTGCGCATGTATTCAATGTTTTTATAAGTCCACTCAGCAGGTGGGACTTTGTGTTGGATAGCTGCATTTTCAGCCGGTAATCCGAATGAATCCCAACCCATGGGTTGTAAAACATTTTTGCCCAGCATTCGCTGATAGCGTGCAACGACATCACCAATAGTGTAATTGCGTACGTGCCCCATATGTAGATAACCGCTTGGGTAGGGGAACATAGATAAGCAATAGAATTTTTCTTGCTTGCTATCTTCAGTCGCTTGAAAAGAATGATTTTCTTCCCAAAAGCGTTGAATGTTTTCTTCAATAGTTTTCGGTTGGTATTGCTCTTCCATGGGTTTTTCTCGAGAATAAATGCTAATAATGAATTGAGTAGGATACCGCAAGATAGAGGAATAGCAAGAGGTTGGAATTACTTTGGTCTACACTGTTTCCAGCCAAAAAATAACAGGATAATTAAGATGAATAAAATAGGATCCATGCCAAAACGCTGCCAAGGAGTATGACCTTGAGTAGGTTGAACAATATCTGTTAACACAGTTTGCTCAAAAGGTTGGGCGGCAGATTGAATTTTTCCGGTAGGGGTGATGAAGGCAGTCAGACCGCTATTGCCAACAAATAATCCAGGACGTCCTAGTTCAAGCGAGCGCATACGCGCCATTTCTAAGTGTTGGACTTGTGCTATAGAGTGACCAAACCAGGCATCATTAGTAGCAGTCAGAATAATACCTATATTTCCATCATGTCGTAACACTTCTTCTGGGAAAGCAATTTCATAACAAAGAAAAGTAGAAATCTTGATGTCATTAACAGTAATAGGGGGTAAATCTCCATTTCCAGGCGCTACATCAGACATGGGTATTTGCAAGAAATCTAATAATTTCCCGATATAGCGTTTCATTGGAGTAAATTCTCCAAAAGGAAGTAAATGTTGTTTTGTATAAAGGCCAGATCCTTTGCCTAGGGTAATGACGGAATTGTAATATTCGTGATTTTCAGGTGATTTAATGAATATGCCAGTGATGACTGCAGCATTGTGTTTCGTAGCTTGACTGGCAATACCTGCAAGATAATCTTGTGCATCCTGTAACGTGATGGGCACGGCAGCTTCTGGCCAAATAATAATTTTGCTGTCCCAATGTTGTTCAGTCAATTGTTGATAAAGATCTAGCGTGGGTTGCAAGTGTTCTGGCACCCATTTTAATTCTTGCGGGACATTACCTTGAACCAGACTGACTTGAAATGGTTTGCCATCGGATTTTGTGAAAGAGATAAAGCTTAAGCTGCCGCCTAACACCCAAATAAGTGCTAAGCCAAAAAGATAGAAATAAGCATTTTTAGCTTGGTTACGTTTGAATGAAAGAATAGCGCTCAGCAACAGGCTGCTACTCAGTACTACGGCAAGAGAAACAGCATAGACACTCATGAGGGGAGCATAGCCTTTAAGCGGTGAATCCATTTGGCTATAACCTAGGAATAACCAAGGAAAACCAGTAAAAATCCAGCTTCTAATCCATTCAAATAAAACCCATGTCGCAGGAAAGACACAGATTATTTTAGCGGTTGATGTTTTTGGAAAATAGCGATTGAACACATAACCATTAGTTGCAGGAAAGAGTGCTAGTATCAGAACAAAACCGATAGTAATCATGACTGAAAGCCAAATAGGCACATTCCCAAAATCATGCATGCTAATATAAACCCAGGAAACACCTGTTCCAAAGAATCCCATCCCAAAGATCAAACCGCGTAAAAAAGCGCGCGATGCGCAAGCAGTGAGCCACGCAACAAGTAGAACTGCAGGTGCCAGAATTGCAAGAGGAAAAATTTCAAAAGGGGCAAACGAAAGCGTGAGTAATGCACCCGCGATCAAACAGGCGACTTCTCCAAACCAACTATCCATGAGCTTTCTTAAATTGATCAAGCGAGCTTAATCCAAAAACATTCTGCTTAATGATCCAGCGCCACTAATACGGCGAATGGCTTCTGCAATCATGTGACTTAAACTAATGCAGCGGATACGGCTACATTTTTTAGCTGCATCAGATAATGGAATTGTATCAGTCACAATTAACTCATCTAAGGATGAACTATTGATGTTATCAATGGCTTTTCCAGATAAAACAGGGTGCGTGATGTATGCCACTACTTTTGCAGCACCATGTTCTTTTAATGCATCAACTGCTTTGCAGAGTGTGCTGGCAGTATCAACAATATCATCTACAATAATACAATCACGATCTTGTACATCACCGATGATATGCATTACTTGTGCTTCATTCGGTTTTGGGCGACGTTTATCAATAATGGCTAAGTCGGCATCCGTTAATCTTTTTGCGATGGCTCTTGCGCGAATGACGCCACCGACATCGGGTGACACGACCATAATGTCTTTGTAAGATTTTTTTAGGATGTCTTCTAGCATGATGGGCGTACTATAAAGGTTATCGACAGGCATATAGAAAAAACCTTGAATCTGATCTGCATGCAAATCAACCGTCACCAGGCGGCTAATACCAACCGATGCCATCATATCAGCAGTAATTTTAGCAGTAATGGGTACGCGTGAAGAACGAACGCGTCTGTCTTGTCGTGCATAACCGAAATAAGGAACAACGGCGGTAATTCTTGCAGCTGATGCGCGACGTAATGCATCAGCCATGATGATTAATTCCATCAAGGTATCATTAGTGGGTGCGCAAGTGGATTGAATAATAAAAATATCGCGGCCACGGACATTTTCTTGAATTTCGACCATGATTTCGCCATCACTAAAGCGGCCTACATGTGCCTTTCCCATGGGAATATTGAGATGTTCAACGATATGTTCTGCTAATTGTTGATTTGCATTCCCACTGAAGATCATTATTTCTGGCACAGTCGGATTCCTTAGTCACTACTTTAGAGAGTTGGCTGGGGTGCTAGGGATCGAACCTAGGAATGCCGGGATCAAAACCCGGTGCCTTACCGCTTGGCTACACCCCAATTGAGATAGCCTTAAAAAATCGCCCTTTATTCAGGGAGCCTATTTTGCGTAAGGGTAGGGTATGTGTCAATTGATTTTTAAACACAAAATGATCTCCTTGAGTAACAAAAAGTATTTTGCTATGGTACGCAATCTTTTTTTATACCCTCTGATGTTAATTAATACATCAGTGTTGTACTCAAAGTTAGGAAATCTTATAACTAGAAAAGTAGGAGAGTGTTTCGTGAAGCAACAGCTAAAACCATTTATCATCAGTCTTGGGTTGATTAGTTCCCCCATTTTTGCAGAAACTACAGATAACCAGCAGCTTGAAAAATTAGAAAAGCAAATGGCGCAAATGCAACAAGAAATGAAGGTGCTAAAAGCACAATTGCGAGAGAAATCGCGCGCATCGGTATCACACAAAGCCCAACAAGCGCCTGCAGTAACACACCAAGCAACGCCACAATCACCAATGCAAGAATTGCCGCCTATACCAGCTGCAGCAGGTGAAAATACAGTTATTAATGCACCGCCTTATACTTTGCCTAAAAATGGCATCCGATATTTACCAGTTGATTTAGATACACCAGGGCAATCATTTGTTTCAACAGGTCCTTATTTAGGTGTCCCTATCGAATATTCAGGTTCCAATTTGGTTATTAATAACCCGAATATTAACGAAGACGTTTCATTACTAAAGTTACGAAAAAATATTAATACTCGTTTAACTGAGTTGGGAATTTCTCATCCTGAAGATCATGCCCATTTGTTATTAAGTGGTTTAATTGAAGGACAAGCCAGTGTGAAAAGTGGTGGAACTGGTGCTGATACCTCAGACATCGATCTTACCAGTGCCAAACTGGATGCTTATATTTTAGGCCCAAGCAGCTGGACATCAGCACTGATGACATTTGCCTATGATAATAATACAGGCGCAACAACCGGTGTTATTACCACCCAACATCGAGTAGCAAACTCGCGTGTTTTCATCGACAAAGCCTTTATCACTATCGGTGATTTCACCAAGTCACCTTTTTATGGTTCTATCGGTCAAATGTATCTGCCATTTGGTACTTATAGTACTAACTTAGTCACATCGCCCCTTACCAAAACATTGGCTCGCGTCAAAGATCGAGCATTGCTATTAGGTTATCAAGGCCAAGGACCCGATGCGTTTTATACTTCTGCCTATTTATTTAAGGGTGATAGCTATATGTCATCCACCATCAAAAAGATTAATAATGGTGGCATTAACGTAGGGTATCGCTTCAAGCGTGAGCAATACAATAGCGATTTTGGCGCTGGTGTCATTGGAAATATCGCAGACTCTGTGGGAATGCAAGATACCAACAATCAGCCATTATTTGGTGGTTTTGGTAATACATTCAATAGTTGTGGTCCTCTAGGGGCAGGTTCTTGCGGCAATGAAAAATTAGTCCATCGTGTGCCAGCCTATGATTTACGCGGCTTATTTGCCATAGGGAAAAGTTGGAATTTCATTGCTGAATATATCCGCTCATCAACGCATTTTAATATTAATAATTTGTCGTATAACAGCCACGGTGCACAACCACAGGCGTTAAATACCGAATTGGCGTACACTTTTACCGCATTTAATCGACCGATGACGCTTGTTGGTGGTTATGGTATGACGAAAGAAGCATTGGCGATTGGTTTGCCTGCGAGACGCTATTCGTTGGTAGCTAATACCTCAATTTGGCGAGATACATTACAAAGCTTGGAATTGCGTCATGATATCGACTATGGAAAAACAGTGACTTCAACCGGACAGGGTATTCTAGGCCCAACCGGCACTGGTCGCTCAGATAACGTGGTTACAGTACAGTTTGATATCTATTTCTAAACAGCCTGGGGGGTGAATTTTGGGGCAGCTGCCTTAGTCACCCCATATTTTCCCCCTAAAAAGCCTCCAAAAGTATAGTCAAAGTAAGTTGCGTTGCGTTATACTCGTCCGATGAATAATAGACTGAGATAATGAAGAATTTATGCAGCTAAAGAAGATTAAACTATCAGGTTTTAAGTCATTTGTTGATCCTACAACAGTGCTCGTCCCTAGTAATCTAGTCGCCATTGTTGGGCCTAATGGGTGCGGGAAATCCAATATTATTGACGCGGTTTGCTGGGTCATGGGTGAAAACTCAGCCAAGTATCTGCGTGGTGAATCGTTGGCAGATGTTATTTTTAACGGCTCCAATAGCCGGAAGCCCATTGGTCAGGCATCTGTTGAGTTATTGTTTGATAATAACGATGCTAGCCTGGCGGGTGAATATGCTTCTTATGCTGAAATTTCTATTCGACGT
>Ga0206817_1248_pt1 | contig 11351 bp, 12 predicted proteins | sample Alteio_BWOrgCont_89_FD_152873 | JGI IMG/M metagenome (GOLD analysis project Ga0206817, IMG submission 152873) | Enriched cells from forest soil in Barre Woods Harvard Forest LTER site, Petersham, Massachusetts, United States -... | ecosystem: Environmental > Terrestrial > Soil > Temperate forest >...
CCGTGATGTCGCAATGCTCGAAGCGAAAGGCGGGCGAATTCAGAAGAGAGCGCAACCGCGCGACCTTGAGCGCAACATCATAGTAGGAGTTCATGTTGTCGATTCCGACAACGCACGCCCCCAGTGGCGAGCAGACGCTTTGTGAGGTGGAAACCGATGAAGCCTGCCGCTCCTGTCACCAGGACGGAGCACCCAGCCAGATCCGATCCGGTCATCCCCGTCCGCCCCAATTCAATCTTTTACCACCCGATACCGACATTAATTGTCGTTCCTGCTGCGATACTTCCGCACGGTGGACCGTTTCGAACGCCCACTACGATTGGACCATAGAAACGTTGCGGCAACCCAGCTAGACCCCTTGACAATTTGTTGCCCAGCTGATGCATTAGTCGTTGTTTCGATCCCGTCCACGACCGACGGGACCTCATCAATCGCTTGTATCTCATGGAGAGCGAGATGACCCCTTGGACTCCCGAAACGTTCGATGCATACGATGGTTGGCCTGCCAGGGCATGGCGGTGTGGAAGAAATCGCTGGGTCGACGGCGTAATGGAGAAAGCGGGTCCTATTTTTGAAGCCGGATTCTTCCGTGCAGTTAGGAGTCTGGCCGAAGACAAGTCTCGTGCGGTGTCGGAACTCGCGCGGGAAGTCGGCTTACCGGAGGAAAAAGTGATCTCAGTCATGGAGAAACTTGGTTTAACTGAAATCACGCGTCTCCAGGCAAAGGCTGATACCAAGGCTGATACCAGTGCCAGAGTCGGATTTACCGAAGAGGTTTTCCGTATTGGGCGAGGTCCGATTATATATTAGCGGCCAGTCACTCATACGGGATCTCAGAGCTGCCTTGGGCATCCATGACGCAAGGGACTCTGGGAGAATTACTAAGCCAGCAACCGGCATTGGAGTTTGACTTCGGCGAGTATTTGCTATCCACTCGCTATTCAGCCGCGTTGACGAAACGCTTTGCAGCGTTCCTCGACGCCATGCGCGCAGAGACCGGCGTTAATACAAGGACTCGAGTGGCGCACGCCTTTGAGAGCGGGGGGCTTGATTACGTCCCACACTACCGAAGCCAACGAGAGCGCGGTTACTCTTTCGATAATTTGCCGCCCATCGCAAGGAGTGACATACGAGAGCGACCCGAACAGTTCGTGTCATCGGTGTTGTCTTCGAAACTCTGGCGCGGCAAATCCCACGGTACGACCGGCCGGCCAGCGGACATATTCTATTCGGATGAGTACTATTTTGACGCTCTTTATCTGCCGATACGTAAAGCGGCCGCCATCTATGGCCTTGACGAGCCGTTCTCTCATCGCGTGTTTGCTGCTGGAATTGGTGAGACCGGAGACTTTGTCCTTTTGGATCCGACAGATTCTGTGGGCCCGTACGTAGAAATGGCAGTCGACACAGCGAATGGTAAAACCGTCAGCCGCACAGTGGACTTTATTCGGCAATATCGGCCTGCGTTCGTTTCATCTCGTCCGAATCTGCTACTGTTACTGGTCGAGCAACTCATGTCGGCGGACCTAGGTGACTATAAGCCGCTAGCGGTGATGTCAGGAGGGGAGACGCTTCTGCCGCATGTAAAAACTAAAATTGAACGTACCTTTGACTGTCCGGTCATAAACCGATATGGAATGGCCGAGTTCGGTTTCATTGCCTCACAATGTAAAGATGGCTATCTCCACATTGACGCATCGGCCCACCACGTCGAAATAGTAAGTGACTCCGGTTGGCCCATCGGCGACGATATTGTGGGCCAAATAGTGATCAGCGGAATCGGAAATTCAGCCATGCCGCTGCTTAGGTACAATACTGGAGATATTGGTGCGCTGAGGCGGGAACCTTGCGGGTGTGGGAGCTGCTCCCCACGCCTAGTTCACTTCGGCGGCAGAGAGATTCCCAATCTAAGCCTCCCGACTGGTGGGTCGTTCTCACCTTTGCTCTTGACAGCTTCAATATTTGATCGCTTCCCCGAAATGGAGGATTTCGAGCTTCTCCAGGAAGCAGATGGCGCGCTTGTACTATCAGTAGAACTAGGTGATAAGGCAAGTGATCCTATCGAAAGTTTGCATTCTATTAGCAAATTTGTCAAAGACCAGTTACCGGAGGGCGGTATTACGGTTCACTGCCGTTCCGTCAGGTTCTCGAGACACGGAAAGCGCCAACGCTACAAAAAGGTATCATAGGAGCCACGCAAAATGCGGGCCGCGACTTTATCCGCAGAGGCTGGTTCGCTCCGCTCTGAAGCGTGCGACCCTTCGTTAGCCTGCTCCACGTTCGGGCTATGGCCGACCGAAATCGGCAGCCTTCTGCCGCTGCACTGGTGCCCTCCGCCCGGAGCTGCATTGGTGCCCGGACTCGTGCCAGATCGGGGGCGCCGCTTGGCCGAACGGCCCCGGAGACTATTGAATGCTTGGGGATAACCGGGTTGTCTCACGGACCCCATAGCACTCCGTTTCACATGCTGCTGCAGCCGCTCGATATCGAGGATTGAAGTGAGGCTCGGGGACTTTCTAACCGCATATCCCAACTTTCGTTTCGACTTAGAAGAGCATCTTCGCTCCACGATGGTCTCGGCGAGTCTGGCGAGGTCTCTTAAAGATTTTGTCTGCGAACGAAGTCGGCGCGCCAACGTGGAGGATTACGCGGCGCGTATTGTCGCCTCCGTCAACGAGGGCGGGTTGAGGGGGGTTCCGGCGTATCGGTACCTTCCCAAGATTGACAAGGTGCAGGACTTACCCTTCGTCGAGAAGGACGACATCAGACGAAACGGCATGGCATACATATCCACGAATTTCACACCAGATGATCTGTGGGCTAAAAAGACGACAGGGTCGTCGGGACCGCCGCTCACAGTGTTTTATAGTGCGGAGTTTTATTTTGATCTTCTCCTATTATCTATCCAGAAAGTCGCCCTGACCGCTGGAATAGCTGGCGATGACCGCCCCATTTTCTGCCTCGCCATTAGCGGAAACCGATCTTGTACAGAATATGTTGCGGTCGAGCCGAGTAGGCATATAGGGCTAGTTGTCCAGATTTTGGTCGAGGAGAATAAACCTGAGTCGTTTCGGCGCGCGTTACGCATGATCCGAAGGCTCCGACCAGTCTGCGTATCATCTAAACCTACAATCTATGAAATCCTCTGTTCTCTCGTTGACCGTGAGCTCGACGCGGAGTCCGCGCCCGAAATCGTGCTGTCCGGGGGCGCTCAGATGTCACCATATTTACGAGAGGAACTTGCGCGTTGTCTGTCTGGAAAAGTCATTGATACGTATGGAATGACGGAGTTCGGCCTCATTGCAAGCGAGTCCGACGAGGGCGAGATGCTCATCGACACGTCAGGCGTGACCGTTGAGGTGCTTGATGAACAAGGCCTCTCAGTTCCTTCTGGCCAAGTTGGCGAGCTAGTCATAAGCAGTATAAGAAACACGGCCATGCCGCTACTGCGATATAGGACCCAGGATTTGGGCGCGCTTGACTCAACGGGAACTCGGTTGAAGCGTTTTAGCGGACGGAAAATCCAGTGTTTTAGACTTAATGGCGGAGCGCTATTTTCTCCAACCTTCTTCAACGATCTGTTTTCTAGGTTTGGCGAGGTTGGCGAATTTCAGCTGATCCAGAAGCAAATTTCTCAGTTTGAGCTGTTGATCGACCTAAGGCGCGGCGTGGCAACTGACCCCAACTTACTTGAGCGGGTTTCTGCGTATATAGCGGATTCTATCCCGGGGCGACCCCTCGTGAGCGCCCAATTGGGCACGCGGCGCACTGGCGAAAAATTCGAGCGATTCAAGACTTATTGCCGCTAGCGACGCGAGCGACTTCAATTTGGCTGGCACGGGAGAAGCGGCCGTCAAGTATGGTCCGTGAGGTTCCTGGGACGGAACGGAGAACCTGATAGCGGAAGGGGTCTGGCATGACTCGAAGGACGGATGACGCAGAGTTGATTTTCCATGACTTGCGTGTCACTTCCCTTGGGCGCACTGCGACTCTGGTTCTTCGGGGGCGTCCTTTGATAACGATAAATAAAGTTCGACAAATATCCGAAGAACGTGCGGTCGCGGAGGGGACCAATCAATCATTGATGTTGCTCAGAGTGCTTGCGAACGACGAGTCAAGAAGTTATTTTGTGGACTTTGAACATGGCCGGACGAACATGCGGGAGGTCAGCCCACACCTCGTGACTCTAAATGAGACGCTGGCGTGGCTATTGCCAAGAGGATATGTTGAGCGGCAGGGAGACGTTGCGTTCTACGAAACAGTTATCCCTAATCATGTAAAAGAAGTCGAAGCAGAAGAGTTTGATTGGCTACTTTTTCCACAACTTGGGGGAAGGCATCAGTTCGCGCCAATTTCAACTACAAGGTTTTTCGTCGTGTCGGACCAGCAATTTTTCCTGCGTGTAGAGCGAAGTCAGCCGGTGATTCACCCCGAGCACCCAACCGTTGAGCTTCCGGTTGGGGGATATGAACTCGTCGTTGCAAGGGGCCAATCGTTACCCAAGTTCGTGGAAGTCCGAAGGGCGAGGACACTCTTGGTGGGGATTTAAATCGCGTTAGTCTTCTCAGATGGCTGATGGAGTACGGCCCGCCGTCCTTTCGGTAGCCAGGCAGCCAGGCGACGCCCGTCGACATCAGATGCAAAAGGCCTTAACTGTTGCTTCGTCGACATCGATGCCGATACCGGCTGCGTCCCCGAGCAGCACGTTCCCGCCAGCCAGCAGGCGCGCCGGATCTGGCGCGATCGCGCGCAGAGGGTTAGCCGTTTGGTCTATCTCTACCATGGCATTAGGCGAAATCGCCGCCGCAACTTGTAGCGACGTTGCTGTCATGACCGGCGAGCCCCACGCATGCAGCGCCACTCCTATGCCGCGGTCACGCGCGGCGGCCGCAACGCTCAGCGTATCGACGATCCCGCCGGCGGCCGTGACGTTTGGCTGTATCCAATCTACGACGTTGCAATCAGAGAGCCTGCGTAGCATTGAGGCATCCAACGATTCTCCCGCTGCGACGGAGAGAGGTGACTGGGCGCGAAGCTTAAGATAAAGGTCCGTCCTTTCGGGATGGAAAGGCTCCTCCAACCACAACACGTTGGACTCGCGCAAGACACCGGCTATGGCTAACGCGGTTGGCAAGTCGTACGCGCTGTTCGCGTCCGCCATCAGAAATGCCGAGCCAATCGCCTCCCGAACAACAGCAATCCGTTCCGACTCCACGGCCATAGGCAGGCGTCCGATTTTCATCTTCACATGGGTGAACCCCTTAGATACGTAACCCGCTGCTTCGACTGCAGGTACGTCGTCCCCGTAGTAGATCCCCGACGCATATACTGGAACCGACGCCGCATGAGAGAGGCGTAAGAGCGAGGCTAGAGGTCGGCCAGCTTCGCGCGAAAAGGCGTCCCAGATCGCACAATCCAGCGCCCCCAAAGCAGCCGCTGTCGCCCGCTCCGGCGCGCCATTATGCAAAAGCTTGTTGCGAACTGCCGACAGGGAAATATCTCCTCCTTCTACTTCTATTCCGGTGAAGGCCTGTAACACTTGTTCACCCAGAATCTTGGCCGCATGAGGGTTGAGTGTCTCGCCCCATCCGACCGCGCCGCGCGCTGTGTGCACGCGCACCAACGTGGTTCGGCGCACCGATGCAGTACCCGTCGACCAGTGGAATGGACGATCCAGCGGCGCCGCTAGAGACAGTATGTCGATCCGCTGGATACGCATTCCACTCCTCGCGCAATGCCCGATCTTGGCGAAAAACCTTCTTGGTCTGTTGAGCGCAAACGGCAGTCTCAATCACTCCCGACAATCGAAAAAATGGACCCAATAACCCATGAAACCTCCGGGGCCGTAAGTTCCGGAAAGCACGGAATCGACAGGATCGCGCGGTTCACCTTAGCGGCGATGGGAAACTGCGAGGCTGTCCAACCGAGGCGGCTTAGCGGAGGCTGGTCGACAATAAGTTTGGGGTAGTGAACCACCGCCGCGACGCCGTAGTGGGCCATAGCGGCTTGAACGCGATCGCGCTGAGCCACGCAGATCACGTATTGATGACGCGCGTGCAACGATCCTGGCGTAGTCGCCACCGGCTGAATTGCCGTATCGCCGAACGCTGTATCGTAACAGCCCGCGTGGTGTCGTCGCGACTCGTTCCACTGATCGAGCTTGCCGAGCTTCAACGCGAGCACGCGATCGTCAATCGTCCGCAATCGCGAATTGAAACCCAACACTTGATGTTCGGTCTTCGATGCCCGACCGTGATCTCGCAATGCACGTGCAGCGCGCGCCCAACTCTCACTTGATGTAACAATTGCACCTGCATCTCCCAAGGCGCCGAGGTTCTTTCCGGGATTGAAGCTAAACGCTCCCATCGTTCCAAGCGGCACTTTTTGCCCCAAAAAGGAGGCACCTACTGCGTGTGCACAGTCCTCCAGCACGATGATGTCCTGCCGTCCTAGGCGAGCTAACATCGCTTCGATCGCCACCACATCGACAACGTTGCCGAAGAGATGGACCGGGAGAATCGCCTTCGTCCGCTCCGTAAGTTCCTGTTCGACCAAAGGGAGTGACATCAAATGCGTTCGTTCGTCGACATCGACGAAACGGGGCGTCGCTCCGCAGAGCAAAATCGCCGCCGTCGACGCAAAGAACGAATTGGGGACTGTAATAACTTCATCCCCTGGCCCGATGCCCGCCGAAAGCAACGCGATTTGGAGCGCGCTTGTCCCACTTCCGACGCCTACCGCAAACGGCCGGCCGCAATAATCCGCAAATTGAGATTCGAAGAGTGTCGGCCATTGGCTATTTAAATATTGCCCTGCCGTTATAACATCGCTCACCACATTGATGAGATCGTCGCCGAACGTCGCCTGCTGCCGGGGTAGATCAAGGATAGGCACTTTCATTCCGTTTCGGCCTCTCCCGGATTAGGGTCACGAACGAATCGCATACCGAGTTGAGAATATACATCGCGTATCAGACATAACACTCGGACAGGTGCGCGATCGTTTGGTGAATGTCTTGCGTAGTACTGAGACATGAAGTCTCTAAGCACACCTTCATATTCATCGTCGGCCCAGGGTCCAAGTATTTGGCCGTCTATTTTTATGCAGCGGTGTTCGTGGTTTACTTCGATGGGTTTGCCCTCGCGTGTAATGAAGTTAGTGATCTTCCGTTCGGGTCGTGCACGCCAGTCAACTTGAGTCGACCCACGGCCTCCATCGAACGACCACTCGATTGAGCATGCTGTCTCTACCTCCTCTCCCAGCACCGCGTGTGCACGCATCGGCCGCAAACCCGCGACGAGACGCTCCACCCAATCGATTTGATTGATCCCGACATCAAGCAGCACTCCGCCACGCGAAGAGGCCGCGCGCCGATACCATGCTGGCGCCGAAGCCCAGTCCTCAAGCCAAGCCTGTTGGAACGTGCTGATGCCGCCATCGAGCCGGTCGGCGGCTCGGACGATTTCAGGGCGATGGCGCACGTGCATCGCGGCGTAGAGCAAAAGCCTCCGGTCGTCCGCGAGTGTCAGTAGCTGCTCCGCCTCGACCGGCGTCGGAGCGAGCGGTTTCTCGCAGAGCACGGGGAGCCCGCGGTCGAGGGCAGCCTCGACGAGTGACACATGTGTCGCGTTGGGCGACAATATGAAAACTGCGTCAATGGCGCAGCCAAGAAGTTCCTCCAGCGATCCTGCAACGGTGGCCTGGTTGCAGAATGCGGCGCTGCGCCGCGGGTCCACATCATATACAGCAGAAATCTCAAGGCCACGGATCCTGGTCGCGGCCCTCAGGTACAGCCCAAACACCATCCCCGCCCCGATTGCCCCTACCCGGATCATTTTCGCCTATGTGAGATCGGCCAAACTCAGAGCAAAGCGACGATAGCTATCCAAGACCGCGTCCAGAGGAACATATCGAGAGTCAGCCTCAAACACACAGATAGCGTCCTTTGGAATTGTCTCGATCAAGGTGTGCACCGGCACAGTCCCGGCTACGACCCTTCCGCCCGTTGCGGGTCGCGAATACTGCACGGTGCCTTCAAGTATGTCCGAAAACGCGGCGTTCTCAGCGCCCACCATAAGTTCCCCGGAGGTCCGGGCAAGCCACATAGGCACGTCCAACGGCAGATGAGAGTCTACTTCCTGTAATCCGACCCGGGCCTCGAGGTCGTTCCAATGACGGTCCACACAGAATCGCCCGGCGAAATTTTGGTGTACGTGCGCCACCCGGATGAGGTTTCGCGCTCCGACAATGCTGTCGCGCATTTGCCGGTTTAGAGCTGTCTCGGCCAGAAGCAAATGGCCGACATCGAGGCAGACGCCGACTTCTCCTTGGAGCGCCGCTGCGATGTCAACTACGTCTTGGAGGACGATACCGCCATAGCCATGGCGCGGATTCAGGTTTTCCAAGACAAGCTCGAGCTTCGGAAAGCGTTTCCGCCAAGTCGGAAGCAGGCCGGCTAGATTGTCGATAGTGCGGAACTTGGCGGCAATATACGGCTCCGAATGCACATACTGGGACATGGAGAGGCCGTCCGCGCGGATGGCGCGCAGCGCCTGCATTCGTTCCGCGTCATCAGCCGGCAACCCGTCATCTACACAGTAGAAGGCGTGAGCAACGACATAGCGTGCCCCGGCAGCGGACGCGATTGAACCGGTTTCGAACAACGCCCGCTTCGTCCGCTCCCATCTACCCGGAGACGCTCCGGGATCGATGCCGTATCCATAACTCGGACATGGTGCGTGTACGCCTACGATGCGCGTCCCAGCACGCTGCATCCCGTCAATAACAGTGTCGAGTATTTCGAAACGATGCGTCGAAAGTTCAGCGAACGGAACGCCTGCTGCTTCGATTGCGGCCTCATGGGAAACGAAGCAGCCGCTGCTCAACGCACAGATCATGGAAGCCACTGTACGAACGCTTGGTTGAATTCAGCGCGCAGCCCCGCGTCATCGCGACGGAATCCGGCGTAAATTGACTCGATGAATCGGACAGTTCGGGCCCCCTCAACCGCATCGACGATCTCAAGGTCACGCTCGCCGTTGAGACGACGCGCAACGCGACCAAGATAACCACGATGATCACCTGTAAAAAGCGTTTTATCAAGAAAATCATCAGACAATGCAAAACTATCTGGACAGCTTAACTCATCGAGATCACGGCCTTTAACTTCGTATATCCCGTTTTCCGCTTCTACTAACAAAGAGCTGACGTTCACCCCTTCGGGCGCAGCCGTAGTACATTGAAATTTCGCGATGGCACCGTTCTTCAGCTCCAGGCGACCAATTACGGAATCTTCGCAAGCAACCTGGTGGCCTATATTGCCGAAGCGACCCGCTTGTTTCACGGGTTCGCCGAACAGATAAATCAAAATATCAAGAAAATGACTTGCCTGGTTTACGATAACACCGCCACCGTCGCGTTCGCTGCGCCACGACTTGGCAGAGAAGTAGTTACCCCGTCGATTCCAAAAGACTTTAAGCTCGACGCGCTTTACCATATATTGCTTGAGTGCCCGGCGTAACAGTTGAATAGAACGCGAGAAACGACGCTGGCGCGTGACGAATACTTCGCAAGCGTGTTGTTGGCTTGCCGATATAATACTCCGTGCGTCGGATGTGGTCATGGCCAGAGGGTGCTCGATTAATACATGGCGCTTAGCCATTAGGCACTCCAGCGCGATTTTGGCGTGAGTTCTGTTTGGCGTACACACGCAAATCAAGTCGAGTTCGCGAGAGAGCATCTCTTCAAGAGACCTTACAAACTCCGTGCTATATTTGCGTGCGAACGCGCGCCCTTGCTCCTCGTTCACGTCTGTTACGAAATCAAGTCGGAGTGTATTCATTAGCGACGTCGAAATCTCGCGTCCGTAACGATCAGCGATATCGCCACAGCCGACCAGACCTACGGAAATTACCCTTTCCACCACGCAATACCCGCAAAGATGGTCCGATTGGACGAAACCCAGGTGACTAGGAACTCGACGCGCGAGTTCGCTTATTGCACCCTCCGTCTCGCACCGTGCCACTTAGCGAGACGTCCAAACAGGGATGGTTTTCCGATGATGGGTTCGATACGGGGTGGTAGCGGAGCCGATCTCAAAGCGCTCCTCTCGACCGAGTATTTCGGATCGCAGCCATCCCGGCACCGTCATTGCCTGCGCCAATAAACACGAGGTACGCCGGGGCTTAGGTGAGTTATGGTCCCCTGCTCACGATAGGGTGTTAATCGTTTCACAAAAGATAGTCAGCTAGAATACGGCAGTAGCTGGTGGCGCTCCTTCATGCCTTCGGGGAGTTCGCCATAGAGCTCATCGAAGACTTCGAGACCGTTGCGTCGATCGCCATCTGTCGCGCCCTTTCGATGATCAGCGAACCGTTCTCCGTGATGGGGCGTCCCCCACGCGCTGCCGCGAGATCATTCAGTTTTTCCAGGACCAACGGCCACATATCCGTAGCGTCAACATTGTTTGGGTCGAGCGCGCCTTTCAGCTCATTGGGTGTCATGTCCACCGCACAGGCCAAAGCAGTCGCAAGGGAATCTTTCGATGTCAATTTACCCGCGTGGAAAGCGACGATTGCCATGACCGCGGATTTGAACTCATACCATTTCAGGTCATCCTGGTTGGCGAGGCTGCTGACCCACTGGGCTTCGAGGCGAGTAAGGCGTACCCTGGTGCGCGTCTTCATCGATCCCGTCCCTTTTCGAGCGCCTGCAAACGCTGTTCAAGTTCCTCGGTTTCCAGTGCCTTGCGCCGCAACTCCAATACAGAGGCCGCGGTTGCCGCCTCGTCTGGAGTCACGTCGCCTGAGGCCATCGCCGTTATCAGCGTTGCCATGGCCGCCGAGATGTCAGCGGCGGTCTTCACGGACGGCAGCTCAAGATATACAGGCCGTCCCCTCCTGACTGGCGAGATCCGATCCAGAATGAGCCGCGCAGCCGTCATGTCGCCGGCTTTTGCTGCGTCCAATACGGCCGGAACGATGTTTTTTGCGTCATCCTGCATCAGCTTTTCTGCGAGCACCGTCGTCCTATTGCGGGTGCCTCGTGGCTTTCCGCTTGGATTGCCGGACCGCCCCTCGATGACACCTGGCGAACCATCGGGGCCCTGCTCGACTGCTTCACCCCAACAGAATGCGCAAACTACTTCACGAACGCAGGATACGCTTCAACCTAACCAGATCGCGCTCTAGGCTCAGGACTCATTGATTAGAGCCAGAAGATGACAGCGGCGGCGATGCAGATTGCCGAGAAGTAGGCGTGGGCGCAACGGTCGTATCGGGTGTGGACGCGTCTCCAGTCCTTGAGTCTGCCGAACATGTTCTCGATTCTGTGGCGCTGTTTGTAGAGGACGG
>Ga0206817_1250_pt1 | contig 11293 bp, 9 predicted proteins | sample Alteio_BWOrgCont_89_FD_152873 | JGI IMG/M metagenome (GOLD analysis project Ga0206817, IMG submission 152873) | Enriched cells from forest soil in Barre Woods Harvard Forest LTER site, Petersham, Massachusetts, United States -... | ecosystem: Environmental > Terrestrial > Soil > Temperate forest > O...
AAAATTTGGGTTTACTTGTGACTATTCTGGTGTCTCTTTGCTCCTAAAAGATTTTGCCAGCCCCTGGCATTGTAATTTCAGCTATCCAGATAAGGGTAATCGAAATAACTTGGTCTTTGCTGCTGCCTTGTTTGCTTTCATGAAGGGGGAGCTTACCAAACCGGAATTCCGCTATTATGTGCTTCAACTACATGACCATAGAACAAAACATACCAAGTTTATAACAAGACCGATCATCCATTGGAATAAACTGACTCCAGGAGGTTGTTGTATCTGCGGCCAGCCCAAATTGTCCACGCATGCCCTATATTGTCCAATGTGTACCAAAATAGCTCATCGAATGAAGGCGCGTCGATTTCCTGCAAAAACCAGAAAGGCTATTTGGAATTATATCCGTAAATATGGCTATGTTTGCTATTACACCGGAATGCCGTTAGAATTAATAAGCCCGCATGACCCTTGGTATCTCTCTTTTGACCACTGCGATCCGCGAGATCCCCATAAGGTGGTCATCACCTCATTTTTTGATTAATGATATGAAAGGCGACTTAACCGAGAAGGAATTTTGGTATTACATAGCTCAGTTAGCCAATCATTTTAGAAAAGGAACGCCAGTCCATAAGATTGAGCTCAAATATTGGTCTAGACACTACAGGCCGTTGTAATGAATGTTATTAGAAGGGGACAGTACCTATATTAAAGAAGGGTAAGGACACCTCAAAAAGCGTTTGGACTTTGACTTAATTCCTCGTTTGTGTTAAAAATAACCCTATCAGTTTCCCCCAAACTGTTCTAATAAATTCCCCCTAAATTCCTACAGGTCTTTAAAGTTGACAATGTGTAGCTTATAAGCTACACTATGAAAGGAAGGGGAATGAATAAGGATGTCCTTTTCTACAGTACCAGGAATGGTAAGGAGCCATTTACTGAATGGTTATTTAGTTTTAAGAATAAAATTACGAGAAAACGAATTGAAGCTAGAGTAGATCGACTAGAAAAAGGTAATTATGGTGATCATAAGCGTTTTCACGGAATAATTGAATTACGGTTAGATTTCGATAAAGGCTACAGAATCTATTGTGCTGAAGATGGTGATAAGTTGATCATCTTGTTGGTAGGAGGAGACAAGACTTCTCAAGATAAAGATATTAAGGATGCTTTAGAATATTGGAGGGATTATCATGAAACCAAGAAAATATAGAACATGGGATGAAGTCAAAACTGAACACTATACAAAACATCCTAAAGAGATCAAAAGCTATCTGGCTATTTCTCTTGAAGAATATCAAAAAGATGGGGATGAGAGGGCTTTTCTTTCAGCGCTCGCATTTGCTGCTAAAATTAATGGAGGATTTAGTAAGCTATCTAAAAAAACAGGTCTTAATAGAGAGAATCTCTATCGCGCCCTTTCAGCTAACCGTTCTGATCCAAGGCTTTCAACCATTAGGCGGGTCCTTAATGCTCTAGGTTTCTCTTTAGCTATTAAGTAAGTTTTTTTGCATAATTTATACTTCAACCGTATAAAGCCACCAACCCATTTCTTTAGTTCTTCCTAAAGAGCTGCGGTTAAAGTAAATCTTCATGGTTCCGTGACTAGCTGTTTTAATCTCAAACCAATGCTTGCGGGTGTATTGTTCGCCGCTGCCATGACGGCAGCTGCCTGTGGTTCGCCAGCTGCGTAAGGTTTCGGTGATCATGACTTTTTGGTTACGCCAGATGAATTCTTTAGGTAATCCAGGTGCGCCGATGGTCATGTTGCGGGTGTCGTAGCTTTCGATGATGGGTTTAATGGGTTCGCTAATGAATTGTTTGCTCATAAAATTATTATACGCTGATTAAATTATCTTGAATAAATTTCTTAAATGGAGTAATGTTGCCTTGGAATAAACAGAAAAAGGAGCGGTAATATATGAGTATGTTGATACAGGTCATATTTGTTATCCTGGTTATATTGGTTTTTTTAGTCGTTTTTTTTAATCTTAAATTTGCTAATTATTTGAAATTTAATCATAACGAGGTCTGGTTAAGGTTGAATAAGCCTTCCTGGGCGCCAACTTCGTCAAAAAGTGATCAGTTGTTGATGAAGGAATTTTTGGAAAAGAATGGTTATTTAGAGTTGAATGATCCGAAATTGAATTCATTGATCGCTTTGAAAAATAAAATTTCTCTGGCAGCAATGATAGTTTTGTTTATATACGGTGGCATGTTTCTTGCGTTTATGCTCAGGAAATGAAATCAAACACAGTCAAACTTCATAGGGTTCTGCGCACAACACCTGAAAAGCTATATAAGGCGGTTCTTGATCCAGATGCTGTGGTCAAATGGCTGCCGCCAAATGGGTTTACCTGCAAGGTTCATAAGCTGAACGCTAAAGTTGGTGGTGCTTTTAAGATGAGTTTTACCAATTTTGGGCCAGGAAACAGTCATTATTTTGCCGGAAAATACCTGGAATTGGTACAGGACAAGAAAATCCGTTATATATCGATATTTGATGATCCAAATTTGCCAGGGTCAATGCAGACCACAATTACCTTAAAAAAGGTCATATGCGGCACAGAGATCAGTATTGTTCAAGAAGGGATACCAACAGCTATTCCAACTGAAATGTGTTATTTAGGCTGGCAGGAGTCGTTGATCTTGTTGGCGAAGTTGGTTGAACCGGAGATACCGGGATGATGTGCTACAAACAAGAAAGGAGAAATTCGTGGGCGAAGGAGCTGACTAGCAGGCTCTAATTGAAAAATGGATCAAATCCAACCCTTCAAAATCCGCTTCAAAAACTTCTTATAATATATGTTATGTTAAGTTGTTATATAGGAAATCTCCTCTCACATGGCTTTTAGCATTGTTTTTAGATAACCGAGAAATTTGCCCTTACTTACCTCATTTCTAGGGATGCATGTATATAGAAACTCCTTCCAATGCATACGATTTGTGACTGCTGTAAAAGAACTCATCCGTAAACATAAAATCAATTCAATCAAAGAATTTAGAGGAAAAATCGATCTGGATATTGACCTCAATACACTTCGTGGACGATCATGAATGTTTTAGTAGAAACATCTGCGTGGATTGATTATTTACGCGTTGGAACGCTCAATCGGACCTTCAATAGCCTGATTGATGACAATCGCATCGTCATTAATGAATTAATCCTAACGGAGCTCATTTCAACATTGGCAGTTCAAAAACAATCAAAATTTATTGCCCTATTACATCTTTTTCCAAAACAACCTATTTTAATCGATTGGGATGAAATACGTATAATGCAAACCCAATGTTTGAAAAAAGGACTAAATGGAATAGGTATTCCTGATCTCATCATAACCCAAAACGCTATTCAAAATCATACACTTCTTTATACATTAGATAAGCATTTTCGTTTGTTAACAGGAATCACTTCATTAGAACTTCTATAAGATTCAATTGGGAGTAGTAAGAAATATTCTTAAATCTGTCAGATTTTGAAGACTAACAATTACTGGTATAAAACCAGAAGCGTTTTGGAATTGGCGGAGCATGGCGGAATTGATATGGAATTTAATTTTTTCGCTCGCGAATGGCGACTGTAAAAGACTATCAGTAGTGGTTAAGTCAATACCGCCGTTCATGGCGCTATCTCTAATTTGAATATTATTTCTTCCTAAAATTTCAGCAATTCGATTCTTCCCTAATATTGGATATTCAGCTACAAGTTCATTAAATTTACTACGAGTTATAGAATTTTTTCCTCTAATATAAAAATTTCTTGCTCTTGTATTTAATTCATCAATTGCTTTTTGGAATTTTTTAACATTGCCCGCTGTAATGATTTCATATTCAGGTAAAATTAAACTAACTTGATGTGCGCTCAACCCAAACCTCTTCCCTAATTCAGCCTGCTTCTCTTCCACTATCTTCCCTCGATTCTTCTCCGCCCATACTCTTAAGGCTTTCACTCTTTCTGATTCATTAGCCGCTGTAGTGATTCCATAATTAGTTAAAATGCCATCAACTATTAATGAAGATACATCGAACCGCTTCATTAATACCTCCTTCGTTTCTTCCACTTTCTTATCTCGATTCTTCTCTGCCCACAGCCTTATGGATCTCCTTTCTTTTGTTTCATTACCCGCTGTGGTGATTTTATATTTGGATAAAATTGAACCTACTGCTGCTTGAGTTAACCCGAACCTCTTCCCCAACGTCCTTTGCGTCTCTTCAACTTTCTTACCTTGATTCTCTTGAGCCCATGCCCTAAAGGCTTTCCCTTCTTTTTCTTTATCTCCTATAGTAGTGATTTTATACTCAGCTAAAATTACGCTAACTGCTCCCTGAACTAACCCAAACCATTTCCCCAACGCCCCTTGCGTTTCTTTCACTTTCTTTCCGCGATTCTGCTCCGCCCACGTCCGTAAGGCTTTTACTTCTTTTGTTTCATGACCCGCTGTGATAATTTTATATTCAGGTAATATTCTACCAACTGTTCTTTGATGTAACCCGAACCGCTTACCCAAAGCTTCCTGTGACTCTTCCACTTTCTTCCCACGATTCTGCTCCGCCCACGTTCGTAATGCTTTCACTTCTTCTTCTCTATCTCCCACGGTGGTGATTTTATATTCAACTAAAATGCCACGAACTGTCTTTCTGTTTAACCCAAACTCTTTGCTCAAATCTACCCGCGTCTCTTCAATTTTTTTCCCGCGATTCTTCTCTGCCCACGCCCTGAAGGCTTGTCCTCCTTTTAATTCGTTACTCGCTATAGTGATTCCAGAATTAAGTACTTTTTTACCGGTCGTATCTACACTTAACCCGGGCTGCCTATCTAACTCAGGCTGTATTTCTTCCGTTTTTTCCCCTCGTTTCTTATTTGCCCCCGTCCATAAGACTTGCCTTCCCTTCAACGCACTATCCGCCGTGGTGATCTCATAATAAGGTAATATTTCACTCACTTTTGCTTTAGATAATACAAACATCGTCCCCAACCTAGCCAGCGTTTCATCTACTTTCTTGCCTTGATTCTCCTTTGCCCAGGTCCGTAAGGCTTTCACTGCTTTTGATTCACGCCCTCCCGTGATGATTTTATACCTAGGTAAAACATGACGAACTGTTGATATAGATAACCCGAAGCGTTCGCTCAACTCCGCCTGTGTTTCTGCTACTTGCTTCCCACGATTTTCTTCTGCCCATACCCGTAAGGCTTTGCCTCTTTCCGTGGTGATTCCATAATAATTAGGTAAATTATTATCTATCGTATCTACACTAAACCCGGGTCGTCTATTTAACTCAGGCTGAGTTTCTTTTACTTGCCTCTCTCGATTTTCCCCAGCCAACGCTCTTAAGAGTTTCGTTCCCATTGATTCAGTTCTCCTCATGCCGGGTACATAACTAGGTAAAATTAAACCAACTGTTACTACAGATAAAACGAACTGCCTGCTTAAAGAAGTCCCCGCAGTTTCCCTTAACTTTCCAGGATTTTTTTCCGACCACGCCCTTAAGTTTTTGACTGCTTCTAATTCAGATACACCTTTAGATTGCATTGCTTGATCAACACCCTCAATATTAATAGATAAAACAGCTTTATCAGATACCGGATCAGACGGTAAGTGCAGTGTATATGACATCGCCGCATCGACATTAATTAAATCTTCACCACCAGAGAAATACTTTCTTGGCATTGTCTCCTGTGTTACGGGATCGATATCTTCTTTAATGTAGTTGTATACCCCCTTTTTAAAAGCTTGTAAATACCTCTCATAAATCCTTTCTTTCTCTTTCGGATCATCAATATTGACCCCTGCTATCTTATTTTTGTCCGTGTAGACCTGTTCTAAAATACTGTCCTTGATTTTCTTTTTGTACCACGCAGCTAGAATAAGCGAATTGTATACTTGCCTCAGTTGAGAAAAATTCTTATCTTCATTGACTTCTTTAGTCAGTTCAGGAATAACGATCTCACGGACGACTTGGCTGCCTAATTGATTTATATTTTTAATTTTTGTCTGTTCAGATTGAATCCCTTCATGTTTTTGCAATGAAAGATAATCTTCTTCCAACATGACCTTAAGTTTTGATTCGACCACGTATGCTGTCCCCGCTTTAGCATTTTCATAAACCACCGCTTTTTGTGGCAAGATCCAGACTTTATTAAAAGTATTCACTGGAATGTTGGTCGTACCAAATTTCTCGGCCGCCTGGGCATAAATTTTTTGCCAAAATTTTTTTCCAGTCTCACCATCAGGATAAATTAAGCTGGCCGTTATCTGTTTAAGCATATAGTCTTCAGCTAATAAATCGCGTCCCATTTCTGTCCGCCCAAACGATTCAGGAACGATACGATCTTTTTCATAGGGACTTAAGTTTACCCATAAGTCTTTCTCAGGGATTGTCAAACTAGCCAAAAAATATTTAACCAGCTTGGTTGATTCTTGCTTTAGCTGATCAGTATCCAATCGGCTATCTCCCTTGTCTAGAATGAATTCAAAGCGGAAAGGATTATTGGGATGGACCTTTATGCCTTTTAAAATCGGGGGTTTAAATTCATGGCTAAGATGCACCATCACACCCGGTGCAGGCAAAAGAAAGTCTTGCGCTTGGGCCAAAGGCAGCGGCCCAAACGTATTGAGCAAAAAGGCAAAAATAAGCCCAAGGGCTATATTAGCTCTTAAATTTAGATACTTTTCCATATATAGAAAAGTATGCCTTATTTATGTGATTTTTGCCACTTTTTACAGGTTTTAACGGGGGCTTATAGATAATATTTTATTTAATTCCAACTAATATGTCGCTGATTTCCATATTCACTTTTGACGGCTCTTGATTATTCTTGGCAGGTATGGTTTTATAAGGCCAAAGTTCGATGGTGTTATCAGCACCAAAATTTAAATAGGGCGTTAAATTGATATCAGCAATCAAGCCAAAAGGATGAAGAAAACCGTTATACGCAATAGGGTGACCATTCATCACCACCAATCCCAGCCATTGAGAAGGTGTTTGGATGCGCAAAAATACCTGGCTGCCTTGCCAAGTGGCTGGAACATTAAAACTCCGATTTAAATAGTTACCTTCAATTGTTCCAGGAATAGATCCGGTTGAATCAGTTGATCCATCAATCTGCCATCCGCCATCAAGCGATTGAGAAGAACTTAAATTTTTTTCATATGAAATCCAGACGGTTCCTGTAAGACCTGTTAAAGGTGATTGCCCTTCAACTTCTACAGCCAAAATATTATTCCCCGGCTTGATTGCATCAGTAACATTGTAATTTAAGGTTTGGCTCCAGCCATGAGCAGAATACGTGGTAATGGGCTTGCCATTCACAAAGAATTGCGCTTGATCTGAAGCAATCGGAGTATCGAAACTATAAAGATTAAGCAACACATGTCCCCCACTCCATTCGGGTGGAACAGTAAAGCTTGAACGGTATAACCCCACTTGTAAATTATCGGTATTTCCCTGTCTTGTCACAACCCAAGCACCGCTGTTGATCATCGACCATTGAGAATCATCAAAGTCTGGTTGCAGCCAATTGCCAGCTGAAAAAATGGTCTTATCAGGGTCTGGTGAAAATTTCCATTGTTCAAAGGGTATGGTTTCCTTTGAGGCGTTCTGATCTGGAGTACCAGTTTCAGGCGTCGCGGTTGCCCGATTCATCCAGTATTTTGTTTTTTCGCCCCACCAAACCGGAAGAGCATCAGCAAAAGTTCCACGCATGGTGGCAAAAGCCTTTGTTTCATAACTGTCAAACGAAAGATCATGGATCGTAATAAATCCATCTGACGAATAATCGTATTGAACAGGGCTTCCGCTGATCAGGTCCCAAACCTGTACTGGGTTTTGATTCACATGGAAAGAAACATCACCGGTGGTTGCATCTTTGTTATTATTAAAAGCAATGAGCCATTCTTGTAAACCATTTTTGGTTATGGTTTCTCTTGTCCAAATACGTGAATCAGTGCTTTGCGTATTACGCAACACATTTAAATCTCCAAAAAGTTTTTCAAAAAATTCTTTATCAGTGGCCCACGCATCATTTTGTTTATTCCAAGAATCAGGATGATGCCAAAAAGAAGCACCTAAAACAATGATGCGTCCATTGCCAATCGGGCATATTCCAATGGCAATATTTCCATCATTCCATAAGGCTAATGGCACGACGCCAGAAGAGTTGGCCGTCATGCCAATACCTTTGTTGCCTCCAAAAGTGCGATTATCCCAACCTTGAAATATAGGTAATGACGTCTGAAAATGTACCGGCCCTTTTTCATCAGCATTGGCGACTTGCATTCCGGTTAATGGGAAAATCGGCCACGCATTAGCTTGGGTTAAAGAATTCCTACCTGTATCAGATTCCGCAATAAAGGTGCCCCCTGCTTGCACATAGGTATTAATGGCCTGGATTAATTTGTCATCCATCACCGATGTTCCATCATCAAAAATCACTGGATAATCTTTAAGTAAGCCTGCTTCCAGTTGACCTTCACTCGCATAAACAAAATCAAAATGAGCGCCGTTTAATTCTTCTCTAAGGTCCCATGTGGTAGATGTATTAGACCCAAGTGTGGAAGGCAGTGACGCACGTAAAAGTACAATGGAAGGTTTTTCAGGCAATGATTTTCCAATCAGATGTAAAAGCCGCTGATGTTGACTCATCCACCCTGATTGATTTTCTAATTGCATGTAATCTTCAATGTCCCAGTAAAAATCATGGCTACTGTCCCCATCGAGGAGAATACGTCCTATCATGAGGTCTAATTTATCTATGTTAGGTTTCGCGGACGCTTCACTGGTGCCATAAAACCCACCGACAAATCCCATGCGTGACCAATAGGGATAATAGCCAGCTTCGCGGCCGGTATTTTGTAATCCCAGATTCCATTGGGTTGCAAGATCGTCCATGCCGGATGCAATCTGCAATGCAGCTCCTGCTGATAAAACCAGTGGTTTATCGGGTTCAATGTTGCGGGCAGCCTCGATGGTCCTTTTAGCAATGCTCACAACACTATCAGCTTGCCATAATCTTAAGTCCACCCAGCGGGCATTGAGCTGTTGATTAGAGAAAGGAAAAGACTCCGGAGCAGTTGATGAAATAAACACAGGCCCATAAATCCAGCCACCAGAATCAGCATCAGGTTTTAGAATAATTTCATTTTCACCTGGGTGTAAGGCAGAGGTGATGTCTACAGAAACAAAGCTTTCATTATGGGCATCTAAAGTGCCAAAGTCTTGCCCATTGACTGAAAGCCCGATTTTATCATGGGACCTGGTGCCAAAACTATAAACGAAATAACTTTGCGGAGCATTCCATCCGTCAGGAAGAGTAAATTTTGTTCTGTAGGTCGCGGCTCCGAAAGGCGTAAAAAGTTGCTTTTCGGATGGTGGTAAATCAATGGGGGTCCAATCATCATTGTCATCAAATTTTCTTTCCCAAGGACCTTGAAGGTCAATACGCTGTCCTACGGATTCTTTGATGAAATCATTAACATCGGGGACTTGTACTTGTTTCCAGTCAGTGAAATGAGAAGAATCGCCATACCAGCGCTGTCCCATATCAGAAAGGCTATAATGCCCGGTATTTTGCAGCCATTGTTGAAATGAAGACTCTCCGCCAGGAGAATAATCACCTAAATCAGTGGACCGGTAATGAATAGTGCTTTCATCCCCTGGTTCGCCAGTATGAAGATGCCAGCCACCTAGGTTAGGATTATTAGCATAGCGCTTCATGGTTTTGGTGAGGAAATAAAGACCATTTTTTTCCCACGTAGACTGATCTTCTCCCCAACTAAAAAAATGTGACGCTGCTTCTCCTATCCCTCCCCAACTGCCTATTAAGGCTGATGGGGCTGTTTGCAGCATCCCAGAAGGGTCATTATTATAAACCCATAAAGGAGCCCGGCCATCTGGCGAAATATTGCCCACCACCATTCCATTATTTTTTTGGGCTTCATTAACTTCATAATCTTCAGGAGCCCATTGAATGACATCAGGGGCTGGATTTTCAAATACTAATGATGTGCTCCCATCCATGGAGATGCCACCCAGGCCAAATTGCTTGATAAATGGCCAATGATTCTCTAATCCAAGTTTATGCTTGGATGTCATTTTATGTTGATAGGCTTTAAGGGCACGTAGATCATAAAAATCCAGGGCCATGGGATAGTTTTGTTGCGGCTGAAAATGAGCGTCTGTTCCTAAAAGCAAAGGTTCATTAGCTGCGGCGCTTAAAAGATCGTCTTTAGATTTGGCCATCAGTACAATGACCTTTAATCCAGAGCGTCCTGCAATCAAATACCCATAAGGGTCCCAACTATGGACAACAACTGTGGCAGTGCCCACTTTTAAATTTTCTTGTACATGCTTATTCCCTGCGTCCCAAAAAAGATCAGCCAGAAATTTGCCTAAAAGCCAATCTGCTTTGGTAGTATTTTCGCAATCAAATTCTGCTCTTTGGGGGGAAATATCAGCCGTGATGTGACCGTACATTTTTAGATCAACAGTTTCACTGGCAAAGGTAGGAAAACTTATAAGAACGCTTAAAATGAAAAACCAGAAGATTTTCATTCGCATAGAATCAGATTATACATAGATTCTATGGAATTTTAAAGCAGGTATTTTAACCACAGATCATGCAGTTCGCCTAATTTTATCCGCATCACTTCCATGAAACCTTTAGGCCGTCGAGGTATTTTGATGAGCTTTAAACCAGCCTGGCTTACGGTCAAATCTCCCTTTTTGCGATTACAGGGTTTGCAGCAAGTGACAGTATTTTCCCATGAGTCAGCGCCACCTTTGGATTCTGGGAGAATATGGTCAATGGTTGCTCCATCGCCTTTGCAGCGATTTGAACAGTATTGGCAAATATAGGCATCACGCAAATGAACATTGCGTTTAGTATAGGTGATTGAACTAATCTTTTCATACAACACATGGACATATTTACGAAGCCTGATCACAGCCGGCATGCGCATTTCAGTAGTTGTAGAATGAATGACTTCATCGTAGGTTTCTTCGACAATGACTTTATTGGTATAAGCTGCACAAACAGCTTCTTTCCAATCACACACGCCGAGGAAGGTATAATCCATGTTGAGGACCAAGCATTTGCTGCTCATCAGATTACTCCTTTGATTAATACAAAGCTTTGGCTACGTTGAGAAATGAAGATTAGACTTTTTAAGCAGTTGGCGCATTGACCAATTTCTCTGCTCGAGAGGAATTAAGGAAAGTTCTATTACTTAATAAAATTATATAGCGAGAAAATCATTTGTACAACAAAAAGGGCAATCTTTTTTGAAGAGATTGCCCTTTTGAATAA
>Ga0206817_1254_pt1 | contig 11191 bp, 6 predicted proteins | sample Alteio_BWOrgCont_89_FD_152873 | JGI IMG/M metagenome (GOLD analysis project Ga0206817, IMG submission 152873) | Enriched cells from forest soil in Barre Woods Harvard Forest LTER site, Petersham, Massachusetts, United States -... | ecosystem: Environmental > Terrestrial > Soil > Temperate forest > O...
CTGCAACACAAAAGTCTATAAATATGGAAAAATTCGGTGGTCTACCAAAGTTACAGGCATCACAGGGGCTTCTCTTGACTCTTGCAGATAAAATCAGGGATAACATCGCAAAAGTATCTGATCAAATGGAAATTGAGGTCAGATTGCGGCAAAAACTTGAAGGAGAACAGCACAAATCAGAAGCGGCGGAAGCAGCGAAATTAGAAAAGGAAGAAAAGAAAAAGATCAAAGAAAAAGAAAAGAAGAAGAAAGAGAGAGAAGAAGAGCAAAAGGCTGCCGAAAAACAAGAAAAGCATAGACGTTTACAAGAGGCTAAGAGTGATGCGCAAGAGGTCAAACGCACTATCGAGACCCTTGAACGTTATTCATCAGACGCCAACGATACAAGGGCGATGCTTGATGCAGTAACTACCTTAGTCAATAAGTATGCTGATAATGAACATGAGCTTGTAGCAGTGTCTACATCGCTTAGTGATGCATACAATACCTTGCTCGATACGATACAAGTAATACACGATGCTTTTCGAGAAACATCCGTTGATTCTCGGCCAATACGAGCACTTAAGGGGACTCTAGAGGATGTCGATATGGCTGCTAAAAGAGCACAGAATCGTCTTACTTCTCTGAGAGTTGAGGGTTGTCCGGAGGAAGTACGTATAGTCTTGCGTGCATTGGCAAATACATTGAAACAATCGGCTGAGAATGTGATAAAAGCAATTGATAATATAGAGTCCACAATTGCAGCAAAAAAATCAGTGCTACGACAAAGTGCAACAATGTCATCAGAGTCAGTAGGAAGAAGCAGAGGAACGTTGGCGCCGCTTACTAGTACAATTGTGGAAGAGGAGCCCGAAGAGGTTACCATAATAAAGCCTGCTGTTACGTTAAAAGAACCTCCTGCCCTACCTTCTCGACGAAGGTTTCAGCAGCAGTAAAGTAAGGGGATGACCGGCGTGTATCACCGCGTGCTAAACTGATCATTGTACATTCGCTGTATCTCTTGACTGGATGTTGCTTCGTACGGACCTTTATCAGTGCGGTATCCCATGAAGCGTGGAAAACGCAGGGCAAAACCTGAAACAGCATCTGTTTTGCAAGCTGTGTGTAGGGGAGAAAGTGTAATTTCATCAGCACGAATCTGACATATAATGCGCGGCTCAGTGCAGACATCTGGCATGAGCTGCCGGTTACATTCAACATTGTGTGGTATATCGGTACATTGTATGTTGTCGCATTGCTTTTTAATGTCTTCCCACCCATCATCATTCAATCCGGTACCGATTTTTGCTATAGTCTGAAAGCAGTCTTTCGCTTTGTTATATACGCCAACCAGTAATGCGCCGATCCCGAGTGTTGTACGTCTACCTTGTCCTTTATAATAACCAAGCACCACACAATCAATGGTATCTTCCAGAGAGCCTTCGCTGTGCATTTTTAATTTGATCCAATTAAAATTTCGTTTTCCGGGCTGGTAAGGTGCATCTGGTTTTTTGATGACTAATCCTTCCAGACCAGCGGCTATGGTTTCTGCAAGATAAGTTTCAAGCTCTTGGGCAGTAGTTATAGCGCGTTCCTCTGTATTTTTTATTATCTCACTTTGCAAAGAATCAACAATGGAACGTAGTTGAGCACGCCGCGTATGTAACGGCATAGCTAGGTAGCTTGTGCCATTGTAATATAACAGATCAAATAAAAAGAGCTGTAAGGGGAATTCTTGCATAATTTCTGAAATGTCGTGCTTTCGCCTTCGTTTGGCGGTTTCCTGAAAAGGTAAAAAACTGCCGGTATTTTGGTCAAAACTGATGGCCTCACCTTCACATACAAGAGTCTCTATTGCGAGAGTTTTAAATGCTTCTACCAAATCAGGGAACATATGCGACATATCTTGTATATTGCGAGAAAAAAATTGAATATGCTTGCTACCATCTTGCTGTGTTGCAATGTGCACTTGTAATCGAAGACCATCAAGTTTTGGTTCTGCAACACAAGGACCAATTTTTTCTATAATAGCTTGTGCACTGGGTAATCGTTCAGCTGCAGCGGGACGTATAGGAATGCCAACATGTATTTTCATAGCTTCAAGATCTTGTACGCCATTTGATTTTAGTGTACGTGCAATAAGACCTATATCAGCGCATATATTATAGGCGTCTTCTATGGTAGAATGCAGTGATTTGTTATCGGTTACCATCCAAGATAATGCATCGATGATGGTCATGTCAGAAAATCCTAGACGTAATTTGCCGAGAATGATTCGTGCAATATACTTGGCTTCTAGAGGTGTAAGCATTGCAAGGAGGGTACGTAGATGCGTAATTTTCCCCTCATGCGATCCTGTACCACTTATTTTTTCAAGCGAGACAAGTGAATTGTACACTGCTGTTATGCTGAGTTTGCCACTTCCCTGCCAGGTGTATGTCATAATGACATCGCCAATATCGCCCTGTTTTTTTGTTGCTTGTATAATTTCTGGTTCTGCGACTGCACACAAATGTGCCACAATTTTAATCATTGTCTTTGATGCAATGGCAAATTGAGTTGGTATGTATGTAGGATATAGTTGTCCCAGAGCAAGGTTACAGACTATTGAAAGCTCATCGGGACTTAGTTGTTTGAATAGATCGGCAAGTTGAACAGTGATGATAGTGCGTGATGTTGCGTGAGAAATTGACTCAAATACTTCAGCAAGATGACAAAAAAACATGATTAAGAACTCCGTTGTATTCCTTCGAAGCATATCACGCTTAAAACTACAAAAAAAGGATTTTGTTGATGAATATTTTGGTCAAATGTAGAAGATGGATATAGAGAGCTGGCGTACGAATTCTGTCAACCTCAGCTTTTGCAAGGTCCAATATTTGTTCCTGCCAGCTGTTAGGGACAATATTTTTCATGTACTTTGATGGGGAATAAAGGCCCTCGCCATAGTGAGTAAAGTACATGGACCATTCTTTTGGAGATAGCTGCTGCAATATTGCGGTAATACGTTCGTAGAATAGTGGAACATGAGCTATACTACTACTACCACTACTTTTTTTATCGTATTGGTCTATAAATGCCTTGCAGTCGTCAGAAACACCAATGAAAGCAGATTTAGTTTTTGTTCTTGATGGCAGCAATATTTCAAATAAACTAATTCTAAACCACGAGATTATATTTTCTTTCTTTGTAAGCATAATATCACAGAGAGCAAAATGGCCGATGGGCATATTTTTGGTGATAGTCCTGCTTGTGTGATCATCTTCTTCAGACCAGACTGGTACCCACGGTACATCTCCACGTTGAATTTTATGGATTTCTTCTCGTATAAGGGTATAAAGGGCCTGCTCTGGTGCCAATGGTATAGCAGGGTCACTCTCCAACATGAACTCGCTCCAAGTATCTAATGATGGCAGTGTTGCGAGGGTAAGGGCTTTGCTAAAAAATGAGTGATCATGAATGAGGATTCTCTCTTGCGTATGATTTGTTCCTCTTCTATTGTTCTGTATTAGTGTGACCTCTTTATCATTCTTTTTGATCTGATCTATAAGGACTTGAACGAAACAGGTAGCACTATCTTCTCTATCCAAAGTTTCAGAGGGGCCTAGTTTTACTGTAACACGTTTATGATCGCGGTAAATTTTCATCCAAAGATCGGGCATTAAGCAATCCGTGATAATCTTTGGGGCAGTCTTTGGTAGCTCCCGTTCTATAATTTCGCGATCTCGTAGTGAGAGGGGAGGTATGGGAGGTATGCATGTGCGATTGGCATTGTTTGCTCTATGTTGTGCACAGAAATCGTAAATGTTGTTGAGCTCAGGGGATGCACAAAAGCGATCATACATAGAAAGTCCCTCAAGAGGATACTTTTTCTCTGATTGTATGGCGTGACTGAGTTTCAAAAGCGCATGTGCATATGGTATGTCGGTCAAGAACATCATGTATACTTTGCTGCTTTGTGGGTTATTGTCAAAAATGTGTTCTTCAATAATTTTTTTTCCTATATCATCTGGCAGCTGTAGAAAGCAAAGGAAAAGATGTAAAGTAGTCCCGGAATACCTTTTGGGAAGTTTGTTGTATGTTGCTTCAATTTTGAGGTCAAGAAGGCTTTTTGTTCGTGCATCAATGATGCATTTGTTTTTCATGGAAGCAGATGGACCTGGGTATTGCAAAGCATACTCAGAAGATTGCAAAAGTAAGCGTTGCATGCTATGCACGCACGAGGGCAATATGCAGAACAAAACAGCGATGATTGTATTGTACATGGTGCTATTTTCCGTGATAATGTTTCGATTTCTATGACTCACGATGTTCATTAAGTTTTTTTACTAGCGATGAAGATGGACCAAGTATTTCAGAGCGGTGCTGAAATACGTATTGATCGTTGCTGCGTATTTTACGTTTAATTTGCTTAATTTTACGACTGTTTTTGTCGAAAAAAAATATATACTTCACTGCGCTTTTTCCGATCTCGGCAATGTTGCGCATTGCACACGATTCTGTTGTTAAGTCTTGTTTTACACATGTATTAAAAATTAAGCCGGTCACAGATTCCCATTGCGATATCACTTGTTTTATCTCCACGTAGTGCCTTGGATAGTCTGCTGTGTCATGTATCTTGTTTGTCGATATTTCTTCATTTAACAATTTGACTATACGTGAATTTTGATTAAATTCGAGTGTGCGCGGTTGTCGATAATGATACGTCTTGTGTATCATGTAAACCTCGTTATTATGGTCAAAAATTTGGTAATTAATGGCACTAAGATAGTAGCTTGCTCCTCCTGGGCTTGGCCAGTGAACTTCATTGGATGGGTAATTACATGATTCGTTCGCCAATACAATCGCTTCGTACTCATGATCAACGGGGATATCATTGTCTCGTTCATAGGAACTTGGCAGCAATGACGGGTTGATGGAACAAAAATTATGGGGGGAGGTCATCCTGACTTCTTGCTGTTGTTTAACATTGTCTTGTGGCTTTTGCGTGTATTTCATTTTGTCAAGCACTGAGTCTAGCACACTGAGAAGCCAGTACCAGAATTTAGTCAAAAAATACATTTTATTGTACTCACCCGCTACTTTATTATACGTATCATGGGGTTTATTCAATTCATCGTGTGCTGCAAGTGTAAAAGGATTTTCAGCTGGTTTTCCCTTAAAACTTTGTACATAAAAACAACTATTTAGAGCTTTGGCCAAGAGAGAAGAGCTTGGAAATTCTTTTTTAATGATCTGATCTGATATTGATACTTCTGAAGAAAATGTACGCGGACAAGGGCAAATGAGCTGAGAAATAGTTTCACAAGCAAAATTATCATTATGTTTAAAGGAAAAATAACTTATTTTTTGTCCATTGTTTACTGATAATTTTACTACATTATGCAATGGAATAGAATCTGCTTTCATTCTATTTTTGTTGATCAGAAGTTTGGCAAGATGCATTGCTTCGGCACTATTGTTTGGCCCATTTATAATAATGTCTTCCTTTTCTTGAGGCGAAAAAGTCTTTTGCACAAAGTAGTCAGCAATGTCTATGAAATATCGAGAATCTGAAGCGCGTAAGTAGGTAAGAGCAAAAGACAAAAAGAAAAATACTTTAAATTTACTCATCAGACGCTACCTTAACACCGACTTTCTTAAATACAGTACGAAAAATATTCTGTATCATTATACTGTTGTCAGTAATATGTGCAATATTTGATCTTTCAGACCCACAGATCTGCTCAGTATGCCCTTGCATCTCCTGCGCATGTATACCATTGCAAGTAACTTCTATTGAACATAGAAAAACCACCAGGTGTAGGGTATGCACCAGTAAAGTACCAATCACCGCGATGGGTTGGCATTGCAGCGTGTAACCCGTCGATTGTTTGGTAGATGACTGTTATATCTCCGGACCAATCGTGTGCATTGGGCCGAAGAAGTTCTGCTATCTGTTGTTCCAATCTAACTTGACCAATTTGTTGATAAAAAAGCCATATGTATTGGGCAGTACTTCTTGTTGCAGGATTTTGACATGCGGTGATTGCAATAGCATCCAATAGTTCCTGACTTTCTGTTTTTTGTATAAGAGTGGCAAGTGCTTGAAATGCGACTAATTGACCAATTTGGCTCATATCAATACCGTATCCATCAGGATATATAATAGGAGGAGTAGTACTTACTACAACTATTCTTTTTGGACATTGCGCGATCAATTGACCTAAAAGCGTGCGCATGGTAGTGCCTCGCACAATAGAATCGTCGAGTACAACAATGGTAGTCTGTGGTCCTATGATAACATCAGGATTAATTGTGTATGCACCAGAAACAACTTTTTGACGTTTATCGGTTGCCGTGATAAATGTGCGCCGTTTTTTTTGTTTTGTAATCAGTGTATGTTCTACATGTACATTGTTTTCTGTGATGCGTTCTGCTTCCTCAATCATACCAATAAACGAAGCATGCGCACTATGAGGAACATAGGTAAAAATTGTATCAGTAGTATCATAATCCAATGCTGCAAGAACGCGCTGTGCAAGAAGGCGGCCGAGTGTTTTGCGCTCAGTAAAAATATCCGGATCCTCTGCCGAGCTGAGATAGATACGTTCAAAGATGCAGTGATGATGTGCACGTGTCTGACAAAAAAGAACGCAGGTAGCGGCAGCGCTTTGGGATAGGACAAGAACATGGCCTGGTTTTAATTCTTGAATATCATCAAAAGTGCATCCACAACTGCATACGATAGCGTGACGTTCGGATGCTATGGCATAATATGTTTTATTTTCGTAGTAAAAACAGGGGCGTATACCTGCCGGATCACGGCATACAAATACTGTGCCATTGGAAAGAGCACCAACGAATACATAGCCTCCATCTAATAATGCAGTTGTTGATTGGACTACACGCACAATATCAATATTGTCAGCGGGTTCTTGATGCACAAAATAGTTAAAAAGTGCGGTTATTATTTCCGTGTCACTAGGTACAGTTGTAGCGGTAATAACACCGTGTTCCATGAGCCATTTTTGCACAGCATTGATGTTGGTGATGTTGAAATTACCTGCGATAGTCATGGTGTTGTTATGTACGGCATCCACATGTGTGGTTGGTTGGCAATAACAAATATCACTACCAGCATAGGTACTGTAGCGAATGTGACCTATAAAGGCAATAGGAGCTTCTGACTGATGTAATAGATATTTGTGTAATGCTTTGTGAATTTCATCTATACCATGTTTTTGTTTTGCATGTGCAGTGATGGTAGATAGACGATTATGTTTGTATATGCATGTTGTAAGTCCAATACCATCTTGTCCCCGATGGTGTTGTGATTTTATGAGGTTGACGGCTATGGTGAGAGCGATAGCACAGTCAGTACCACTCTTTGGATACCATAATACAATGCCACATGTAAAAACATGACAGGCGATACAAAAGCAAAGCAATGTGATTGCGCATACTACTTTTTTGTACAACATGTACTTCCCACAATCTGTTCTTTGTTCTCTTTACACTATCATCATCTACAGTAATTACAAACGTTGCATGATGTACGTAAACGTAGCAAAATTCATCGTATAATAAGGCCATTTTGTAATCGACTGCAATTGTAATAGTTGGTTTTTTGTAGTAACTTGTACGCGTGCCATAAATGTGTTCTGAAAAAATAGTTGAAGGTTACATACATCATCATTATGAATAACAATTTGTTGTTATTGATTGCTTGTATATTATTCAATGCAATATCGCCAGTCGTGGGAATGCACAGCAGTGTAGAAACGGTTTTTGAAAGACCAGAGCTTTACAAAAATTTTTTTGATGCTTGGTTTACATCTCAACTCGAGCGGCATTGTATGGATTATGAACAGCTAAGTTCGTATACTAAATCCCAGATTGAAGCGCATGGGAAGAATTATCCTGAAACGCTATGTAGTGAAAATTGTTTTCATCATTGTGTCGAAGATCTTGAAAAAAGGAAAGAAAAAAGAGGTGAAGAGATTGCGGGTACGTTGAATTTAGCGTTCCAGTTTGCTAAAAGTAAAAGTGCCATGCACTATATCATTTGGTGCCAATCCGGTTGTATATACAGTAATCCGCTGCAGGTCATAAAGATGGAAGACAAAGATGCTTGGAAACACAAGAAGATTTTTGTGCGACCGTCTGTGTTACAGGACATGGAATTGCGTACTCCTAGTTGTCTCAGCACCTACGAAGAGTTTCTACGGGAGAAGCCGCCTTGGAAACTACCAGTGCGAGGACGGAATTTAAAGCTAGTAGTATCTCATAAAGATTTATTATCGTACCATATTGATCAACCTACTGATTGGCCCAAGCATAATGCTGTTAAAAACGCTCTATATTGCCGTGCATATTCTGAATCAACAATAGCACTGCACAGATCATACTATGACCTGTCAGGCGGTACTATGTCAACGAGGTCATTGCTCTATTCCCTGCAGGATCAAAAAGAGATTGGTATACCACAAGTATCTGATGATTTTGTGGTTGCCTGCGGTGACACCGGGTACCCAGTGGTGCGTTGGAGTAAAGGGATCATAACAATGCAAAAGAGCGTGGAAAAAGAGAGTGCAAAAAAATACGAATGTCCGGATTTATTGCAGTCCTTACCGAAAAAAATTCACCTTCACACTAATAAAAAAGATATATGGTTTATGACAAAATCAGATTTAGTTTGCATCGATTATCAAATGGAAGAAATGCTAAAGATCGCGATACAGCCTGTTTTTAAAATATTCTTTAAAAACCGTGAATATGACTCCTTTTTGGTAGAAGATGCAGATAATGATGACGCTATTATTTTGCTTTACGAATTTAGATATCGCACGGTGTGCAAAGAGTATCGTGATTTGGTGATATCACCATTACAGGAAGTACCGGAAGAGAAGTATGCAATAATAGACAAGGCAAAAAGAGAGATGGGGCGTTGGCAGTACGAGCAGCGGGTAGGTGAGCCTCTGATGCATGCAAATATGGATCTTTCTTATGTTAAACAGTTAGGACTTTTTTCACTGGTGCAGTGGAATTTTGAGATGTTAGATAAAACATTTGCTCCTGCTGTATATGACATATCGAGTGGTATGTTGATTGGTGCCAAAGGGGAAAAGAACAAAAAAAATATAAATGAAATAATGATAACGCGTACATTACCAGCCAATCTCTCTATAGCAGAATGGTTATTATTCAAGGCGATTTGTGCATGTTCCGCTCATTCTCGCAATAACTATGGCAGAGCATGGTGGGACAAACAAGAGTGTAGAGACCCTGTGCAGCAACTATGTAACCTGGCAGATCGTATTACTGATCCGTATCGCGCTGAACAATTTAAAATCATTATAAAAAATAACATAGTAATGCCTCAAGCAATTTTAGATGATGCAAAATGCACTCAAGAAAAACCTAAAGTACGATGCCCACAATATGATAACTACATATTTGCTGTCGGAGGAATAACCTTTGTAGGTGGATTAATAAGTCTATTATGTGCGTATATAGTAGGTAACAAATCTTTAATACGCTCAAGTTTTGCAGCCTGCTCTGCAGGTGGATTGATTATTGGAGGGCTTCTCATTAAATTTTATATAGAAATTGACAGAAAGCTTGATAATGGCTACAAGCAAATGCATCATAATGACGAGCTGATGAAGTATTCTGAAAATTTTGCAATCATACTAAAAAAATGTACATGATAGAATTTTGTTGAGAGTGCCTGTATGAAGCGATATTTTTTGTAGTCGATTATATATATCATCATGAAGAATAATTTATTATTATTATTTACTTGTATATTGTTCAATGCAGTATTGCTAGTCATGGGAATGGACGGTGGGGAGATGGTTTCTAGAATCCCAAATCTTGTGTCAGAACTTTATGCACATTGTCTTGACGATTGGCTTAAGGGCCAACTCAAGAGGCATTGTATGGACTATAAAGAGACAAATGCGGATCATGAAAATCTTGAAGGGCAACTTTGTGGCGAAAATTGTTTTCATCATTGTGTAAAAGATCTTAAAAAAAGAAAAGAGAAAAGAGGCGAGGAAATTACGGGTACATTAGGTCTGGCGTACCGATGCGGTACATGTGAAAGTGCCGTGAACTATATCATTTGGTGCGAATCCGGCCGTATATACAATAACCCGTCGCAGGTTATAAAAATGAAAAATAAAGATGGTTGGAAGGAAGAAAAAATTCTCGTACACTCATCTGTACTGAAGCCCATAGAATCGTATGTTACCGATTGTTTTGGTAATTACGGGGTAACGATGCAATGTACGCGCAGTGCGCTCGAACGGACAAAAATATCAAAACAGCAGCGAAATTTAGATCTCATAGTATCGAATTTTGAGAAGCCAGTTTACCATGATATCGGCCATTGTATTGACTTGCCATTTGTTGCAAACCAGAAGGGCGGGAATATTTTGCGCGAATGTTATTGTCGTGTATATTCTGCAGCTGAACCCATAATTGCACTGCACAGATCACACTACAATCCATCAAGCGGTCTTATGAAAACGCGATCATGGCTCTATTCCATGCAAGATAAAAAAGATGTTGGAATAGAGCAAGTGTCTGATGATTTTGTAGTTGCATGCGGTGGCACTGGGTACCCGGTAGTACGTTGGAGCAAGGGGGCAATAACTGTGCAAGGGGATGTAAAGGGAGAGAACGTAGAAAAATATGAGTGTTTAGATGTATTTCAATCCTTGCCAGAAAAAGTTCATCTTCATACTAATGAAAAAGATGTATGGTTTGTGACAGAAGAGTTGGAAAAATTTCGCCTAACTTGTATCGATTTTCAAGCTAAAAAAATACTGATGACTGAGATGATGCAGCTTCCTCGTTCTCGGGTCCTTCCCTGTGAGCAAATGAAGCCATTTCGTTTGCTAGAAGACATAGATGATCAGAAGATTATTTTGCATTATGAAAAATTTTATTGTACGCACGATTCCCATTTGAGTTTTACTATGCATTCAGGATTTTGGGCTGTAAGTAAGGCGCTTGATGAGTTAACTATGTCACCAGAGGGCATAATACCAGTTGAGGAATATAAAACGTTAAGAGGTAAACAAGCATGGGGGCAGGCATTGTACCCAGGAATATCGACTATTATACGTCCCCGTTATCAATGTTCTTCCTTGCCAATAAACTGGAAATTTAATGGCCTAAGTTGTGATTTTTTGCCTCGCACATACGATGTAGCGAGCGGTAT
>Ga0206817_1074_pt2 | contig 10899 bp, 2 predicted proteins | sample Alteio_BWOrgCont_89_FD_152873 | JGI IMG/M metagenome (GOLD analysis project Ga0206817, IMG submission 152873) | Enriched cells from forest soil in Barre Woods Harvard Forest LTER site, Petersham, Massachusetts, United States -... | ecosystem: Environmental > Terrestrial > Soil > Temperate forest > O...
ACACGTTGAACTGCTGTTGCTTCCGTTACACGTTACCCCTGTCCAATCTGTAAAAGAGTACCCGCTGTTGGGTGTTTCCGTAAAGGTTACCGATGTCCCATAATTTACCGTTGAACCGCAGGCACCTCCACCAACTGTCAACGTACAAGCAACCCCTCCGTCAGCAGATGGACTTGCCACAGAGGCAATCGATTCAGTCTGTGTCGTATAATTGGCAGTGACGCTAACCGGCGCGGTAACTGATGTCACGATACACGTAGAACTGCTACTGCCGTTAGAACAAGTTGCGCCAGTCCAATTTGAAAAAGCATACCCTGTATTGGGTGTTTCCGTAAAGGTCACTCCTGTCCCATAATTGACACTCGATCCGCAAGCACCTCCACCAACTGTCAACGTACAAGCAACACCTCCGTCAGAAGATGGACTTGCCGCAGAAGTGATTGATTCAGTTTGTGCACTATAATTAGCTATTACACTCACCGGCGCATTAACGGTCAAAACACACGTTGAACTGCTGTTGCTTCCGTTACACGTTACCCCTGTCCAATCTGTAAAAGAGTACCCGCTGTTGGGTGTTTCCGTAAAGGTTACCGATGTCCCATAATTTACCGTTGAACCACAAGCACCTCCACCAACTGTCAACGTACAAGCAACGCCTCCGTCAGAAGATGGACTTGCCGCAGAAGCAACTGATTCAGTCTGTGTCGTATAGTTGGCCGTGATGCTAACTGGCGCGGTAACTGATGTCACGATACACGTAGAACTGCTACTGCCGTTAGAACAAGTTGCGCCAGTCCAATCTGAAAAAGTGTAGCCACTATTGGGAGTTTCTGTAAAGGTCACTCCTGTTCCATAATTGACACTCGATCCGCAAGCACCTCCACCAACTGTCAACGTACAAGCAACACCTCCGTCAGAAGATGGACTTGCCACAGAGGTGATTGATTCAGTTTGCGCAGTAAAACTCGCCAATATGGTAGTACTCGAATTAATTGTGACCGTACAAGTGCTGTCAGTTTGGGACGCCTCATTACACGTCACTCCACTCCAGGAAGAAAATGTATACCCAGTACTTGGAGTTTCAGTAAATATTTCAGATGTGCCACTGTTAATCGTTGACGGGCAGCTGCTGCTGTTGCAGGCAACGGTCCCATTACCTGAAATATTGACTGTCAATGGTTCAGCTACAGTTAAACTCACTGTGCCATTAGTAATCGAATTAACCGTCGTGTTACTGCTGTCAGCATTGTCAAATTGCACCGCACTTAAAGTAAGCGCTGTTGGCGTAGTGGAAGCGGAATTACTTACTGTAAATTGAATAGTGGCTATCTGCTGTTGAGTTGTCGGTGAAGCCGACATTGAACTTCCTGTAAAGAGGGCAATGGTCATGGTACCGGGCGTACTGGTATTAGGTTCAATAAACCAACCGCTGGTGGCTGAACCTGTAGAGATAACAGGTGCTGTACATCCGGAGTTTCCGTTAGGGCACAATACCGTTGAATCATAGGTCAAAGTAAAGAGAAAACCATCAACAGCCACATCTGTATTGACCAAGACAGAAACGGTGAACGTTTGTCCTGGCGAAGTGTTGGTAGATGCAGGAGAAACGGCGATGTCCGTCGCTGCCATGGCTGTTCCAAAAGAAAAGAAACAAAAAGTGTAAATCCATAATGAAACAAAAAAACCTAACCTCTTCTTAAAAAGGTTAGGTAAACTCTTAAATGTCACTTCGGCTTTTATTTTCATGGCGGTCAGGCTGTCCCCCCTTAAGGACCCTATAACTTTGCGTCCCCACCTTACGATGGGTTTGCCTTTATCATATCTTCAATTCGACTCTAGGCAAAGTATAACATATAATTTTTAAAATACCCAATTTAAAGCCCATTTTTCCTTAATTCTGCGCTGGAAACTTGGTAATCAATCCCACCACATATTTAGCTATTAACACCGCATCATTAAGCGTTATCGTGCTGTTACCATCAACCTTGGCATTAGCAGCATTAAAGTTGGTTGGATTTAATCCAACCACATATTGGGCCACAGTCACCGCATCCTGAAGTGTTACCGATGTGTCTGTTGTCAAAACCTGTCCATATGCAGGACTACTGGGAGAAACTGTAAAATCAGCTGTCACGGATTGACTTGAACTCATTGTTACCACACAAGTTGATGACGTACCGCTGCATCCACCGCCTGACCAGCCGGCAAAGGTGGAACCTGAGGCCGGAGTTTCGGTCAAGGTAACCGATGCTCCTGAATTAAACGAGGCACTGCAAGTGCTTCCACAGCTAATACCTGTCGGAGAACTGGTAACGGCCCCTGATCCTGTTTCGCCGCTGGATTGGCTCACTGTTAAACTATACGTAGGCAAATTAACAGCAATGCTCACCGGAGTTGAATACGCCGTCAAACCTGCATTATCTGTTGCCTTCGCATAAATCAAATACGTCCCAGGTGTAACATTGGTAACTGTAGCGCCACTTTCTTCCACAAAAGAATTATAAGCGACGCTATTCCAATTAAAAGTAAATGGAGCTTGCGTCACAGTCCCCACTAAATAGGTGTTAACATAAAAATCTACCTTGGTCAGATTAGTACCTGAAGCATTGGCGCTTAGGGTGACATTAGCTGGAGCAGTTGAAACAGCCCAATTGGTGGGAGAAGTCAAACTTACCGTGGGCGGAACTTCTGGTCCAGCTGTCACAGTCCAATGACTCCCATTCCATGTAACCTGCATTTCCTGGTCAAAAGGAAGAGTGACCGGTGTCAGGCCAGTAGTATTTGCAGACAAATAGATTTGCGCTGAAGGCAAGGTTTGCCATGATGAATAATTATAAATGGTCATCGTAGGATGTGCGGGAGCAGCAGTGCTCAAGGGGGCCCCACTTTGAGGAGGAGCAGGATTAGCAGGAAAAGTCGTCGGCCCCGAAGAAGGATCGGGAGTAATAGGATTAGGACCATAGGTTGGTAACGTCGATGGGTGAGCGTCATCGAGGAGCCAGATTGAATTCGATGCTGTCCAGTTAATTAACTGCGCACTGCCCCCCGTCGTATAGGAAATCAATTGGGTACTTCCATTTCCCCAGGTATCTAACGTAGGAGAATAATCATTGGAGCCATCATCATTGATCACTTCCGGCTCATAAGGCGCAGCCAAGGAAATATTGCTAACAAATCCATTCCCAGTGGAATAATTATTTGAAAAAACATCATACGACATCGTGTAACTTCCCCCCATTCCCTGACCAGAACCTACGACCATGTTATGCCGAAAAGTTAAGCCTGACACCAGATCATTGTAAGCTCCAGAAAAATCAAAAGGATAGTATATATTCGACACATAATTTCCTTCAATGAGGATATCATGATTTGTATCCCCCGACCCGTTTGACGGCTGATACCCTGCGCCGTTTGTTGCAATGGCTTCAGCGCCTCCAAGAAACCGGTTATTCCGGACCGTCAGCCTTGCAGAAGGAGAAAAATACATGCAATCTTGAATAACATCAAAGGTATTGCCTTCAACCCTGTAGCTTTCAACCTCATTGCTTGTCAAAGCTCCCACTAAGGCCATCCCCTGTTTTTCTACGTTGGTGACAATGTTATTTGTAAATGTTGATTCTGTGGTATTGCTGGCTACTTGAGGATCTATAATATTGCCGGCTAATTGATTAGCATATCCTGCGTAAAATTCTTCCCCTTCAACTACATTGTCAATGACATTATTATTATAGGAATGCGAAAATGTTAAGTTAAGGGCATCCGCGTTACCATCGAGAAGAGAACTGTTTTCGACAACATTAAATTGACAATTCGCAGCTGTTGTCGTGTTATTTGTATAATCAGTACAGCCGCCGCCGGATGTGCTTTTAAGGATCTCGCCGCGCCAATGGATAAAAACGTCGTTATTAAACACCTTCAATCTTTGCAACAATGTGGAACTACTATCAATCACTGCATCATGAGTTATGTCCCATCCATCGCCGGTAATGGAATTTGCAGGACCGTTACCGTTAACCGCGCGTCTGCCCTGGGTCACTCCGCCGTCAAAGGTCAAATTCCAAAATTCCAGCGGTAAAAGTGAAGCAATATCCACACCCCATGAAGGCCCCGCGGTCATAAATGTCGGTCCACGCTGGACATATTGACCGCTTTGATCAAGCTCCCATGCCCCGTTACCTAAAAGTACTGTTTTATTAACATCTTCCCCCACAAATTTAATGCCCGATTTAGTAATAGTCACGGCAGGATAAACAGCAGCATTGTTACCCATATAAAAACCAGAAGGATTCAGTACCTGCGAAGACACCATCAAGTATTGCCCTTGCGGCACATAAAGAATTATTCCATTGGTTAAGTCCATCGTTCCACTAGCAGCTGACATGGTCCTGCCAGGAGCCTGGGCCAAAACAGCTGTACTCGAATTGGTCACAGATTGGATGGTGGTAAGTAAATTTTGATATACCCCTGCAGCCACAGGTATGGTAATGGTTTGACCCACATCGGACTGGGTCAAAGGACCATTAGGGCTGTTAGGGTTATAGATATAAACAGAAGTACTATTCACAACGATCACAGCATTCATTGTTTGGCCGGCATTGGGCCCTGTCGTGATTGTTTCTGTTGTATTTGTACTCTGGATAGGGGCCACGGCTAATACAGCGTCATGTGAATCAGTAACGGAGACTATTGTCGTCGTCAAAGTCGTATAAGATGCAAGAGAGGCCTGTGGAATGAGGATAGATTTATTGACATCACTCTGGCTTAAAGAATAGTCCGTAATATTAATAGAAGCATTATTAGCCGTAGTATTGGCATGGAAGGGTATCACGGCACTGTTGACGGCATTCTGAAATGCTGGCGCATTATTGGTCCCAATAACACAATACGCCGCTGTCAAGCTTTGGCTCGGGGCTTTGGCAAGTACGGCCGTATGGGCATCGGTCACAGAGCTAATCGTTGAAATAAAATCTTGAGAAGTACCTGCTCCGGTCGATGGACCAGCCTGAAAAATCTCAATCACCTTGCCCACATCAGCCGAGCTAAGGCTATGAAAAGCATCAATGGTAATGGTGGTGCTTGACTGAGTGGTATTGGCGGTTAAGCGTTCCGCATCCCCTTTAGCACCAAAGTCTGTCACCATATTTTCAACAACAGACCATAGCGCGCTTGTTGACGGTGGTGTCCCAGGCGTATTAGACACCGTTACGGTGACAGATGAATCTGCAATATTACCATTGATGTCGTGCGCCTCTGCACTGATGATATGATTCCCGTTAATCAATGGGGTAGTATCCAACGAATAAGAGTACGGCGAAGACATTACTTCCATTCCTACATTGACGCCATCTACTTTAAATTGGACACCGGACATCCCTGCATTGCTTGAAGCCGTGGCAGTCAAACTCACTGAAGTCCCTGAAATTGTTGCTGAATTGGCGGGCGTAGTCAAAGAAACTGTGGGAACTGAGCTGCCTGCTGGATTTGCATTAACACCCAAATCATAAAGTGTTGTCACATCACTGCTTGAAAGCGCACGATTGTAGATGCGCACATCATTAACTTCACCGCCAGTTATACTAAATGGCCTTTTGGTAAAATTGCCTCCGCCCTGGGCAAAGCCAGCACTTGAAGTGTTCGCGGCAGATTGTTGTACCCCATCAATATACAATGTATTTCCGCCGACATTATTTAAAATAGCCACATAATGATGCCACGCACTTAAGTTCGAAGAAGCCCAGCTATAACAAGATTGATTAGCTGCACTCACTAAAACATAATTACCACCGCAAGCACCACCTGATGAACTAAACTGAAATATATGGTTATTTCCTGAATAACCCAACATGAACCCTACACCGTATTGACCCCAAAAACTAACGGTCACCTGATTGGTGGTGCTTAAATCAACACTCGTTGAAGTCCTGACATTAGGGTTGCCATTGATGTTATAAGCATTCACAAACTTTCCAGGGGTGATCCAGGTTGGAGAATCAAGCCAAATAGGATAGCCATTGCCGGATGAATCCTGGGCTTCATAGCCTTGCCCTTCATCAAACTGCCACCAGGCGACAAGGCCGCTATTGATATCTGCTTGAGCTGGAACTGCAGTTAAAATTGCAATTATAAAAAACAAAAAACCTAACCCTTGTCTTAAAAGGTTAGGTGAATTGACAGTTGTCACTACAGATATGCTTTTCATGGCGGTCAGGCTGTCCCTCCCTCAGGACCCTTTGACTTTGCGTCCCCACCTTACGATGGGTTTGCCTTTTTCATGCTATAAATACTTCTCTGTACAAAGTATACCCTACAAATAGGGGAAAAACCACTTTTTAAGCTAAAATTTCTCACCTACGGCTGGGCTGGGAACTTGGTAATCAGCCCCACCACATATTTGGCTATTAATACCGCATCATTAAGCGTTACCGTGCTATTGCCATCAACCTTGGCATTGGCTGCATTGAAATTCGCTGGATTCAGACCAACCACATATTGGGCCACAGCCACCGCATCCTGAAGTGTTACGGATGTGTCTGTACTTAATGCTTCCCCGCAGCTTGCCCCGCAACTCGAAGAAGCTCCTGGTACTGTTAAAGTCGCCGCATCACTTGTCACACTGCCTGTTGTGTTAGTGACAATACATTCGAATTGTGTCCCATTATCTAAAGTGCTTGTTATTGGCGTTGTATACGAAGCGCTGGTGGCCCCGGTAATTGGTGTCCAGCTGCCACCGTTATTTACACTTTCTTGCCATTGATAGGTCAGCGCTGCTGTACTACTGGCCGCGACTGTAAAGGTTGCCGTGTCCCCTGCTGTAACGGATTGACTAAGAGGCTGGGTTGTAATGCTGGGAGACGCAATAGCAGCATTGACTGCAATCGATACCGGAGCTGAAAAAGTAGTAATTCCATTGGTTTCTGTGAGCTTGGCGTAAATTAAATAAGAACCGGGTGTCACATTATTAATAGTCCCTGGTTGCATTGTCCCAGATGAATCGACGGTTTGACCAGTAAAGGACGTTGATGTGACATTAGTTAAGGTGAAACTATAGCTTGATTGATTGCCCGTGACTGTCCCTACCAGATAGGTGTTCACATAAAAATCTACCTTGGCGATGGTAGAACTTGAGGTAGCTGAAGCGCCCATGACAATATTCACAGGGCCTTGCCCCAGATTAGCGCTAGCACTTGGACTTGTTAACGAAATCGCTGGTGGAGTTTCAGGTCCTGCGATCAAATTCCATCCCACACGGCTATTGCTATTACAATAACCAACGCTATTGCTAATATTATTACTATTACACCAGGCAACAAAAACCTCCTGGTGATAGGGAATACTTATAGGCGACAACCCTGATATATTTCTAGACAAATAAAGCGGAACTGCGGGTTCTCCACCACCTGGCCAGTCAAAATTATAAATAAGCATCGTTGGAGTGGCTGGAACATCCGTGCTGGCAGGAGTAGGAAAATTACCAATATAATTAGGCGAAAAAGTTGTCGGCCCAGAAGAAGGATCAGGAAGAATAGGTGTCGGACCAAAGGTCGGCATGGTCGAGGGTTGACTATCATCTAATTCCCAGGGATCAGTCCCATTGTTCCAAGTAATTTGATGCCGCGTGCCTGATGCATAGGTTAGGACATCAGAAGCACCATAAGACGTTTGCCCACCATTTTGTGTAAGAAATCCATAAACATTACTGCCATCATCATTAATTACTTCCGGTTGATAGGATTGAGCCTGGCTCGTATTGCTAATAGATACACCTCCATAATTATTTGAATAGATATCATAGGACATAGTATAACTGCCACCACCAGCGCCAATGTTATGCCGAACAGTGATCCCCGTATTTAATCCCTGATAAGTTCCATTTATACCGATAGGAACAGACATCCCGCCATTCAAATAATTTTGTTCAATGAGGAAATCTTGTTCATAATCTCCTCCTTCATAACCTGCATCATCCGCTTCAACACCACCTACTCCTCCTAAAAACCGATTGTCCCGGATAGTCAGATGAGCGCCAGGAGTAATATAAATTCCGTAAAAAAGACCATCAAAGGTATTGTTTTCAATTCTATAGCTGGTATTTTCATCAGATAGTTCGGCACCATCTACCGTAATACCCGCATTGCCCATTTGTTGGAGATTATAAATGCCTGCATTAATAATGGTGCTATTTAGAAAGGTGGATTCTCCATAAGCGTACCCTTCCCAATATTCTTCAGCCATGGCCACATTATCTACATACAGGTTATTATAAGTATGCGTAAAAAAAAGATTAAGGGCTGAGGCATCCCCATCGATAAAGGAAGTATTTTCAATATCGTTGATCTCTTCCTGGGTAGGGTCAGTATAATTGCTATACCCGTAACCACTGCCGCCGGTGTCCTTCATCATCTCGCCGCGCCAATGGGTAATGATACAATTGATAAATGATTTATAAAGTTGTTCTCGGGCGGTACCTGTATCAAGAAATACGTCATGGGTCAAGTCCCAGCCATCTCCTGTGACAGGACTGGCAGGCCAATACTGGCCTGAGGTATAGCGTTTGCCCTGCATCACACCGCCATCAAAGGTAAGATTATAAAATTCCAAAGGCAAGTTTGATGTGACCGGCCCTGAGGAGGGATTGGTGACATCAAACATATTCCCCCGTTCGGCGAATTGGCCAGAACCATCCAATTGCCAAGCCCCATTACCTAAAAGAATGGTGTGATGAACATCCTGGCCTTGAAACCTAATACCTGCTGAGGTAATTGTAAACCCAAAAAAAACGTTGCTTTCGTTAGACATCGAAAAACTGGATAAAAGTGACGGAGGCACGATCAAATATTGACCATTAGGCACATACAAGACGATTCCTGAATCAGTGTCCATACTGCCGTTTAGCCCATTGGCTGTTACGTTGGGAGCAGCGGCTAAGACAGCGGTATTATTTAAGGTATTGACGGAACTGATGGTGGTGTTTAAATCAACAAAGGTTGGCAGCACATCTTGAATAGTTATGGGTAGACCGCTAACTTGTGCCATTGTAAATCCGACAGGGTAAATCGTAACAGTGCTGCTCCATTGATTTTGGACCATCTGAGTTACCCAAAAATTATATGCATTGGGATTTGTACCAAAATATCCTGAAATAGACGACGCCTGCTCATTATAGTAGGGTGTATTAAGCGTCAATGTATAATAAGAATTCCCCGTAATTACCTGGGTTGTGAAGCTTTGAACCGTTGATGTAAAACTATTCAGTACAGAATTTGGTAATGGTACAGCATTATGAAGGGTGACAGTTAAACCAACGTCCTGGCTGCTTAACGTATGACCTGTCACAGTAACGGTTGCACTTCCGGCAGTGGTATTAAATTGAACGGGTATTTGGGCAGTATTAACTGCATTTTGAAAAGCCGTGGCATTATTCGTACCAATAATAGTTCGAGCAGCATTGACGGTGCGGCCAGGCGCCTTGGCTAAAACAGCTGTTTGCGCACCCTGAACTGAGGCGATCGTCGTCACTAAATCCTGATAATTCCCTCCTGAGGTTGGTGCCCCTGCTTGGAAAATTTCGACCACCTTGCCCACATCAGCTTGACTTAAAACATGGTCTTGGTCAATGGTGATCGTTGTGCTGCTGGCCGTGGTATTAGCCGTTAAACGTTCAGCATCACCTTTAGCACCGAATGTTTGGGTAATATCTTCAATGGTTGACCAATTCACACTCAAATTTCCTTTAAAGGTTGTATAAGTCTCTGTCGTTGGTGAAGGCAAGGATGGCGGTGTATTATAAACAATCACCGGTATTCGGGTCGCTGTTACATTGCCATTGCTATCATGAGCTTCGGCGGTCAAAATGTGATTACCATTAGGAAATTGGGTGGTATCAATGGTGGTCGTATAGGGCGAACCTGTTACCTCAGCACCCATGTTTGCCCCATCAATTTTAAATTGAACGCCAATGATATTGGCATTACTGGAAGTGGCCGTGGCTGTAACGGCAAATGCGGAGCCTGAAATAGTTGCTCCAGAGCTAAGTCCCGTCAACGAAACATTGATGGTATTAGAGGCTGAAGGATCAGCAGTACTGCCCGCACTATATAATGCTGAAACATCAGCACTTGAGAGGATTCTGTTGTAAACGCGAACGTCATCGATAGTTCCCACCGCATTATAATTACCCATTAAGAAAAATGGATGTTTAGAAAAGGTGCTTGTACTGGCACCACCTCCATGAGATGAAGTAGGGGTTTGCAGTACGCCATCAATATATAATTGGATGGCTGGAGCATCATAATTATAGGTCACTACATAATGATGCCAACCAGAAGGAGCAGCCCCATAACAAGCGCTGCCGTTAGCTGCCACATAAATGTTGCCTGAACAATTATTACTGTCAGCAATATTGAGAATAAAATAATTGGCATTACTACCATTACCGAATTGAAAAAGTGTTTGGGTGCTGCCACCGTTGGGGCCTGGATCGAACCAGGCGCTAACTGAAACCTGACTGGCATTGCTTAAATCAAGACTGGTTGCAGTATTGATATTTTGATAATTGGTGCTATCAAAATTAAGAGCTGTACCGATCTTACCTGTAACCCACTGCGGATAATCGATATGGATATCAAGCCCATTACCTGAAGAATCGTGCGCGACAAAACCCTGGCCTTCATCAAACTGCCACCAGGCAACAAGGCCGCTATTGATATCTGCTTGAGCTGGAACTGCAGTTAAAATTGCGATTATAAAAAACAAAAAACCTAACCCTTGTCTGAAAAGGTTAGGTGCATTTAAAATTGTCAGTACAGCTTTTGTTTTCATGGCGGTTAGGCTGTCCTCCCTCAGGACCCTATAACTTTGCGTCCCCACCTTACGATGGGTTTGCCTTTTTCATGCTATAAA
>Ga0206817_1259_pt1 | contig 10767 bp, 8 predicted proteins | sample Alteio_BWOrgCont_89_FD_152873 | JGI IMG/M metagenome (GOLD analysis project Ga0206817, IMG submission 152873) | Enriched cells from forest soil in Barre Woods Harvard Forest LTER site, Petersham, Massachusetts, United States -... | ecosystem: Environmental > Terrestrial > Soil > Temperate forest > O...
AAAAGGATTTTTGTATAATCCTTCTGAATATCGAACTCCCAGTTCATGAGCAAATGATAATGCAGCGGTATTCGAAGTGAATGGTGCTGGAATCACGACATCAGGAATAGTATCTGGATATTTCTTTTTCCATTGGCGTGCTAGATTTTGTCCCATGCGCAATCTTGCGCGATAAACACTCACTTCATCGAGTGTGGAATCAGGACGGGCAAAATAAACATATTCAAAGATGCAGGGTGAAAATTGTTTTTTATTAATTATTTTTCGAAACAACTTCCCAGAACGATTCACAAAAACAACTTCGCCAGGTTGTACATCACCTTTGGATTCAAAACCTAGTGCGTGAAACATAGTTGTTTCTGAAGCAACAATATAATCTTTTGTGCCATTTGGGTTGCCTCGCTCACCAAACACTAAAGGGCGAATTCCATGTGGATCACGAAAGGCAAGTAAACCTTTACCAATCAACACACTAACAATCGAATAAGAACCTTGTGCTTTAGTAAAAATAAGTTGGACAGCATCACATAATTTTCCAAAGAATATTTCTTCGTCATCAGCAGTATAAGTTAATCCATCTGCCAATAAATGCAGCAACACTTCTGAATCGATGGTTGAATTCAAGTGACGATGTTTTTGTTGGGTGATTTCTGTGGCTAAAGCAGCGTAATTCACTAAATTGCCATTGTGTGCTAACGCCACACCAAAAGGACTGCCAATCCAGAGAGGTTGTACATCGGTAAGGGAGTAACCACCTGCTGTTGGGTAACGAGTGTGGGCAATCCCCATATTGCCATGTAAGCGGACGATATCTTCTGAATTAAAAATTTCTCTGACCAACCCAAGTCCATGTTTTACAAAAAAACGTTCCTGGCAGGTCAATATGCCTGCTGCGTCTTGGCCCCGATGCTGCAAATGAATTAAGCTATCATGCAGTTCTGCTGCAACGGGTTCGTGGCTGAAAATTCCTACGATACCGCACATTTAATTCTCCAATATTAAGCTCCGCATTTTAGCACAAACATCTTGCATGACATAAATATTGTGAATACAAGCCAAATGACAATAAGCCATCGCTTGATTTTTATATAGATAGTGCAAATAAGCGCGTGGAAAGGTCTGGCAAGTGTAACACTCACAACCTTCCATAATCGGGGAATTGTCTTTGGCATAAATGGCTTTTTTGATGAGAATCCGGCCCCGATCATCATCGCCTGTAAACTTTAGCCAACCATTATCTTTAACAATTTGCCCACAGTATAACGTCCCATGCCGTGCATTTCGGGTGGGGGCGACACAATCAAAAATATCAGCGCCTCTTGCCACCACATCGAGCAAATCTTGCGGGCCTAAGCCAACCCCCATCGTGTAGCGAATTTTGTTTTCAGGCAACATGGGTGTTACCCAATCCAGTACTTCGCAAGTTTTTGGCATATCAAAACCAATGACTTCTCCACCAATACCTATTCCATCTAAATCCATACTGAGAATGAATTCCGTGCTTTTTTCACGTAAATCACGGTAACTACCACCCTGAATAATTCCGAATAATGCTTGTGGATATCCATACGCTGAATTCGGTGATTTTTCATGGACTTCTTTTGATTGCGCTAGCCATCGGTGAGTTCTATCGAGGGCTGCAAGAGCTGCCTCTCTTCCTCCTTCTTCTGGCGTACACTCATCAAAAGCCATAATAATATCGGCGCCAATAATTTTCTGGGTTTCAATTGAAATTTCCGGCGTAAGATGAATAATTTTGCCGGTATCCGGATGTTTAAAATGCGCGCCTTTATCATCAATAATGCAAATTTTGCCATTTTTAGAAAGACTTAATACTTGATAGCCACCACTATCAGTTAGCATGGCTTTATTCCAACCCATAAATTTATGCATGCCGCCGACCGCTTGGATAATTTCCATCCCAGGTGCAACCAACATGTGATAAGTATTTCCACCTAAAATAATTTGGCTACCAGCTTGATGTAAATCATAGGGTGCTAAATAATTTAAAACGGCGCGAGTGCCTACTGGCATAAAAGCGGGCGTCAACACTTCACCATGGGTTGTTGCCATTTTCATGACACGCGCATTATTGGTTTTACTTTTTTTAATGAGTTCAGATTTAAACGGATTAGACATTAGCTAAAAACCCTGCTGTATTGCGCATGATTCTGTTACTCACTGCGGTTTCTAAGGATGGAAAATGAAAAGGATGGCCTGTAATCATTTCGTATAATTTAATATAACGTGATGCTAACGTTACAATTAAATCTTTGGGTGCTGCTGGCAATACTGCATCTTTATAGGGATCGCAATTTTCTGCAAACCAAAGTCGTAAGAATTCTTTATCAATATTTTCTGGTTCAAGACCTTGAGCAAGGCGTTGTTCATAACTTTCTTTCAGCCAATAGCGGCTGGAATCGGGGGTATGAATTTCATCGACTAAAAGAATATTGCCTTCATCATCTTTACCCATTTCATATTTGGTATCGACCAGGATTAATCCATGTTTTTCTGCTGTTTGCACGCCAAATTCATATAATTTGAATGCGGCATTCGCTGCTATTTCCCATTCTTTTTGCGTCATCAAACCTAATTCAAGAATTTCGGCGGGACTTACGGGATGATCGTGTTTTTCATCTTTAGTGGTGGGAGTTAAAAGTGGCTTGGCAAGTTTTTGGTTTTTACGCAAACCTTCAGGCAATGGATTACCGCAATAATTGCGCACGCAATTATTGTATTGCGTCCAAAGTGCGGTACTAGTAGTCCCAGTGATATAGCCACGCATCACAAATTCCACTGGGAAAACTTTACATTTTTTCGCAAGTGTCACATTAGGATCAGGAATAACTAATACATGATTGGGAATAATATGTTGGGTTTGTTCAAACCACCATGCGCTAGTTAAGTTTAACACTTGGCCTTTGAATGGCACTGAAGCTAACACACGATCAAAAGCACTTTGTCTATCGGTTGTCACCAACACTAACTTATCACCGAGATCATAAGTATCACGTACTTTTCCGCGATATTTTTTGCCAATTTTAAAATCAGTTTCTGTTAGGCAAAGGGGCAATGCCTGATGGATCAAAGCAGAATAATCATGCATATTCATAACACTCGTGGGCAATTGGGTTAGATAAAATGTGCGTTTCTAAAATTTTTTCTATGATTGGATTTTCAGCAAAAACATGCCATAACACACCGCGACGGATGGCATTAATACCCTCAATACCGAAATGATTTTTTAGTAATTGCATTTTTTCCAATCCATATAGATCTTCTTTAGAGCGAATCAGGAAAGTTTTGTGTTGCGTCGTTGTTTTTTTTGTTGGGGCCAAAACAAATTCTTTGCGGTCATTGTACAGCACACCACTTGCTTTAATCATCTCAAAAGTTTCGTGAGAATCGCAGCTGATTTCCCAATGGACTTGACGCTTGACGGTCACTGGCAAGCCGCGGTGTTGCAATGCGTTTTCAACTGAGAGAGCCTGGTTATCAGTGATAATCAGTTCAACAACAAGCTCATGATTATGTGGGGAATTTTGGTATTTTTTCGTCTCTAGTGCACGTGGATAATAATAAAGCGGCTGCACCCGTTGTCTATAACCTTCTGAAATATAATCACGCATCGAATGAAAAATCATATCACCATTCGTAGTCCGCTCAGGATGTGGCATGATCGCCATCACATTGCCCGCTTTGTTGGAAATAGCGGCGATGTTATCGATCGAACCATTAGGATTAACTGGGAATTCATCGATTATTTTTCCTGACTCGCTGCAATATTGAAAAACATTTAAGCCATTTTCTTGGATTTCTTGTAAAAGTGCGGGTGGAATAACAAATCGTCCTTCACCGTGCGCAACAGGAACTCGCATCACATTTTCGGGGGATAAAAATCGGGTGAATGCATTTTGCTGATATTCATCTGATAAGCGGATATTGACCCAGGCATTATAATATCCCGTACCTAATACCTTTCCTTGTTTAACGCGCTTGTTATCAGTGAGTGACATTCCTACTTTATGATTTTCAATGCCGGGCACTAATCCGCTTTCGACCAGGATTTGTGCGCCATTGCAAATGCCCAAAATGGGTTTGCCTGATTCACTTTGCTCTTTTAGCACGTGCATCAAGGGATCAAGCGCTGCAATTGCCCCAGCACGCGAACGATCTTCATATGAGAATCCGCCTACAATGATATATCCATCGCATTCCATTAACTTTTTTTTAGGTTCATTCCATAAAAACTCTACGGGAGTCATTCCGGCACGATTGACCGCAAGCATAGTTTCACGTTCACAATTGGAACCAGGAAATTGGATGATGGCGATACGCATGGTCAGCTTTCCTATCATGATAGGGATTACACAATAATAAATTTTCTTTATTTAAGCAAACTTTGCGCAAAAAATCTGAAACATTTTCTTTTCGATTGCCTTTTTATTTTTGTGAGCAGTATACTCTCGCCATGTTTTTAACTCACAACCATGGAGATCAGTATCTATGCAAAGAAAAATAGAGCAAGTACGGCATATGAGATTTGAAAGGGAAGCTGCACAAGTTAAACGACAAGAAGAAAACAGCCTTCCTGGTCAAGCAAAACGTATGGTAAGCAGCTCAGCAAGCCTAGCTAAAAAATTGACTGTGGGAGTGGCTACTGTAGTTTTGAATGCAGCAGCTGCGGCTGCAGATCATGTACCAGGTCATAATATTAGCAGCTCTGCGACAGCGACAGGATCTGACTTTAGCTCCTCTGCTGGGGCTACTGCACAGGCAATTGCTGCAGAAGCTAAAAGCGGTATGTCTACTGGTACAGGTGTCATACTCGGCGTTAGTTTTCTCATTGGTGCGGGATTTGGTTTTTGGAAATCTGGTGCTGGCCCACAATGCTTAAGAAAACTCAAAGAAAAGCTCAGAGGAGGGCCGCTATATGAGTCTATTGATGACGATGATCGTGATCTAGTAGACAATATAGAAAATGCTAGTGATGGGACTACGCTCACCACCATCCATGGCGAAAGACCACGAAAAGCACCATAGGGCGCAGCACAGGACTCTAATAACTCTTATAATCATTGAAACAATCAGATCCAATGTCATCCCTGTTTTCTTTCACCAGGGATGACTGGTTCTTTATCGCAAAACAACCGATTTATCACCTGCAACTACTTGCCCAATCTCATACATTTTAAATTCAGAAAAATCAGTTATTAAATCTTTAATCTGTTTAACATCTACTTCATCCACCATCATCACCAACCCAATTCCCATATTAAACGTTCGATACATTTCGTTATCGTTTAAATGTCCTATTTCCCGCATCAAAGAAAAAATCGGTAATTCTGGCCAAGTCCCTTTTTTAATTTCAACCTGACAATGGTTTGGCAGCACCCGCGGGATATTTTCCAAAAAGCCACCGCCAGTAATATGCGCCATGCCTTTGATATCGATTTGGTTTTTTAACAAATGTAAAATAGGCCGCGTGTAGTTAATGTGTGGCTGAAGTAAAGCTTCACCTAGGGTGCCATTTAATTCAGGAATATTTCGATCAATACGCCATTTGGCAACATCAAAAAAAAGTTTTCGTGCGAGTGAATAACCATTAGTGTGCAAACCATTGGATGAGAGACCAAGAACAATATTGCCTGGTTTAATATTTTTACCCATGATTGCTTTATCTTTCTCGACTACGCCGGTCACGATACCGACAAGATCATGCTCGCCTGGCAGATAAGTCCCTGGCATTTCAGCTGTTTCACCACCGATCAAAGAAATTTCATTTTCGCGACAGGCTTTTACCATTCCTAATACAATTTGTTCAATGATTTCAGGTCGTAATTTGTCATTCGCAATATAATCTAAAAAAGTAAGCGGTTTAGCACCTAAAACAATAATATCATTGGTCGCAGCACTTACGACATCGATGCCGATGGTATCGAATTTATTCATCATGCGTGCAATGATGGTTTTAGTTCCTACTCCATCAATGCTTTGCACCAACACTGGATGTTGGTAGTCTTGCAATAGTGATTTCAAATCATAAAGTGCACCGAAAGCGCCAATTTCAGTTAAGACATTTCTTGAAAAAGTACTTTCAACAGATTTTTTGATACGTTGAATGGCTTCATTGCCGGCGTGGATGTTGACACCTGCTTCTTTGTAATCGATCATCGTCACAGTAATTTCTCCCTTAAACCATTTTCCCATGCGGTTCTTGCTTCACTCACTGACAAATCAATGCGATTTTGCATCTGCAACCTAGACCCAGACACTGTATTACCTAAAACAAAAATCGGTATTTTAAAAAGCTGCTGCACTTTAGCTAAATTTTCCTTAGTCACTTCTAATACAAACCCACCTGTTTCACTAAATAATTTTTTATCCTCAGGTAAATCACCTGGAACTTGAATATTAAATCCAATTTGATTTCTGAAACTCATTTCAGCAAGTGCCGTCGCAACACCCCCTTCAGAAATATCATGCGCGGATAAAACCAACCCTTGTTGAATGGCATCTGTTACTGCGTGAATTTCGCGAGAAACGGTGGTCAAATCAGGCTTCGGAACATTGGCACCCAACTCATCAAATAAATGATAATAAACACTGCCGCCACATTCATCTTTTCGTTCACCCACTAAAACTAGATAAGATCCTACTTGTTGCAGATGAGATGAGACCGCTTGTGTCGCATCGGGCATACTGCCAAGACAGCTAATCATTGGACTGGCTGGAATGGCGCCCTGTTTTGATTCATTGTAGAGCGACACATTGCCTGCAATGACAGGCAATGAATTTTCGGGAAATTCTTTTAACCCAACGGCACGGCAAGCATCAGCAATGCCACGCACCGCTTCCGTTAATTCCCACATTTGCTCTGGTTTTTCTGGATTGCCAAAACACAAACAATCCGTAATCGCTTGCGGTACTGCACCTACTGCTGCGACATTGCGCGCTGATTCAACCACAGCATTCACTGCACCCCAATAAGGATCAATTTTGTTATACCGTGGATTATGATCAAGCGATAAAGCAATGCCAACTTTGCGAATTTCTTCAGGATATTTTTCTTCATTGAAAGGTTGCAACACTCCCGCATCCGCTTCTCCCGCTTCAATCAAAGTCCTACCTTGCACTTGCTTATCATAGGTTTCAATAATGGGTGCTCGCGAAGCTATATTTTCATGCGCTAGCAATCGCAATAAAATTCCACTTAAATCCTTACTAGATTTATCTAAACTTGGCTCGAAAAATTCCAGTCGTCGCGGCGAATAAGGGCGATCGTAAACAATTCCTTTGGTAATATCTGCAGCACGAGCATTCACTAACTCTTGCCCTTTATATTTCACCACATACAGATGATCAGTACGGATCTTGCCAACCACACTCGCCTGTGCACCAGCAGAAATAGTGGGTAAGGCAAATGTTTCGTTATAATGCTGCAAGATCATTGCCACCAAATCAGGCGGCACTACCCACATAAATCGCTCTTGAGTCTCTGAACAAAGCGTCACAAAAGGCGCTAAATTTCCCATACTAGTCGGTACTTTATCCAAATCAATTTCTGCGCCATAACCGCCCGCTTCTGCCAATTCAACCGAGGCACAAGCCACACCGCCTGCCCCTAAATCTTTAAAACCTACTTTTTCAATCAAGTTTTTTTGTTGTAGTTTTTCAAATAATGCATAATTTGCTTTTAATAAATGGCGTTTTAAAAAAGCATTCGGCTCTTGCACCGCGCCTTTGTTACGCTCTTCTTGCTCTGCGAGCAAATCAGTGGATGCAAAACTAGCACCGCCAAAACCACTATTGTCGGTTGCTTTGCCCACTAAAATAAACACATAATCATCCGCATTTTTAGGTGCATAAGAGTGAATCACATGATCTTCACGAACCACACCTAATGTCACGACGGTGACTAAACAATTTTCGTTATAGCCTGAATCATAATAAACATCGCCTGCAATATTGGGCACACCAATCGGATTACCATAACCACCTATCCCACTCACTACCCCCTGATGAATCCAGCTAGTCTTAGCACGATTAATCTCACCAAACCGCAGACTATCAGCTGTTGCAATCACTTCTGCGCCCATGCAACACACATCGCGCACATTGCCACCCACACCGGTCGCAGCTCCCTCATAAGGCACAATTTGCGAAGGATGATTATGTGATTCATGACTAATAACAATCCCATAACGTCGCCCTTGCTTGTCTTTCGCAACCGAGACAATGCCAGCATCTTCTTTCGCACCGATAATGACATTCGGCCCATCAGTCACCATTTTTTTCAAATGCATGCGGCTACTTTTATAAGAGCAATGTTCTGAACCCTGAATAGACCACAGCACACATTCAGCCAAGGTTGGCGGACGTTTTAAAATAGTATTTTGAATGGTCAAGGCTTCATCGACGGTTAAAACAAGATGGTGTTTTTGTAAAAGCGAATTGATCGCTTCATGGGATAAATCGGCAAAGTCTAAGATAGTGTTAACCGTTGGCATACATTAGTTTCCTTAACACGATTCTGGCGGGGTTAAAATAGCATGGAAATGGAGCCCTTGCCATGTCCTCTTGATTTTGGCAGAAGAGCCTCTCTAATTCAGTGATTTTCTGGTAGACATCCCCGCCAATAAACCCCATAATCACGAACTTTTCCACACTCATGAGAGGCAGCAAAGATAGCGATGGCAGGAAACGTAATTGAACTACACGGGGTTTCCAAAACTATCCATGACCATGATATCTTGCACGATATCAACCTCGAGGTACGTAATGGAGAGTTCCTTACTTTACTAGGCCCATCAGGGTGCGGTAAAACTACGCTTTTGCGTTTACTCTCAGGCTTTGAAGAACCTACCACCGGAAAGATTTTTATTGATGGCAAAGACGTCAGCGGTTTACCACCACACTTGCGCCAAGTTCATACTGTTTTCCAGAGTTATGCACTCTTTCCTCACATGACCGTATTTGAAAATATTGCTTTTGGTTTGCATTGCAAAAAATTACCAAAAAATGAAATTGAAAGCCGCGTTGCCGAAGTATTAAAAACTGTCAAACTCGAAAAATATACTCAACGTAAACCTGATCAATTGAGCGGCGGCCAGCAGCAACGGGTTGCGATCGCGCGAGCTATCGTAAATCGACCGCTGGTTTTATTACTTGATGAACCTTTAAGTTCACTCGATTATCGTTTACGAAAAACCATGCAGCTTGAACTTAAGCAATTGCAACGTAAGCTGGGCATTACCTTTATTTTTGTCACCCATGATCAAGAAGAAGCATTATCAATGTCTGACCGGGTAGTCATTATGCATGAAGGTGGTATGGAACAAATTGGAACACCGCGACAAGTCTATGAAGAACCACAAAATCTAACAGTAGCTAAATTTATCGGGGAAGTTAATATCTTTGACAGCCGCATTCTTGCTATCGATGGCAAGCGAGTCACCGTCGATATCCAAGGAAAACAACGAATTGCTAAAACAACTCGCGAATTCACTGTCGGCGAAAAAGTAAACGTGCTCGTCCGCCCTGAAGATTTACGAGTTTTGGATCACTCTGAAGTGGATGATACGACCGATATGTTTCCTGGTGTAGTCGAAGAAGCAATCTACAAAGGCACTACTGTCGACTTGATGGTGCGACTATCCAACAACAAAGTGGTCGCTTCAACACAATTTTTTGATGAAGATGATGACCGCCTCGAATATGCTATGGGTGAGCCCGTTTGGATTTCATGGCTATCCGGATGGGAGGTTGTATTGCCTCATGAAGCATGACAATGGTTTTAAATATTTTTCATTAGGTACCATCTGGTTATGGCTCACGGTTTTTGCTTTATTACCACTTTGTTTAGTTATTTTGGCAAGTTTCTTCAGCCATAACCAAGAACAATTAGTGACAGCTCCCTTCACTTTCGAAAATTATCTGAATTTATTCAACCCATTCCATCTAACAGTAAAAATCTTTGAGCGCTCTTTTTATATTGCGGGTTTATCGACAATCATTTGCTTGGTTTTGGGATACCCTTTCGCCTTTTTTATCGCACGCATGCGCAATGGCTGGAAGGGGTTTTTGATTTTATTAGTGATCATTCCTTTTTGGACCAGCTCACTGATTCGTACCTACTCGATGATTACTATTTTAAAACCTAAAGGCATGCTGTTTGGCCTGACACACCATACGATTCATATACTTTATACGGATATGGCTGTTTTAATTGGCTTAGTTTACAACTTGCTGCCATTTATGATTTTACCGTTGCTCACTAATATTGAGCGCCTGGATCAACAATTAATCGATGCGGCGAAAGATTTAGGTGCTAATCGCTTTACTACATTCACTAGAATTATTCTGCCACTGACCATGCCTGGCATTTTAGCGGGTTGTATTTTGGTATTTTTACCAGCAATGACTATTTTTTATATCCCTGATTTATTGGGCGGTGCAAAATCAATTTTATTAGGTAACTTAATCCAGAGCCAATTTTTAGTTTCACAAAACTGGCCAGGCGGCTCAGCTGTCAGCATCGCCTTGACGCTGTTGCTTGGTGTATTATTAATGATTTACTGGCGCAGTAAACGTGATGATGAGGCGACAGAATTACTATGAAACGTCTTTGGGCTGCCTCTTATCTTGTATTGATTTATTTGTTTTTTTATATCCCTATTGCGGTACTGATTACTTATTCATTTAATGATTCGCAATATTCTTTGGTGTGGCATGGTTTTTCATTGCGATGGTACCAAGCACTAT
>Ga0206817_1261_pt1 | contig 10731 bp, 9 predicted proteins | sample Alteio_BWOrgCont_89_FD_152873 | JGI IMG/M metagenome (GOLD analysis project Ga0206817, IMG submission 152873) | Enriched cells from forest soil in Barre Woods Harvard Forest LTER site, Petersham, Massachusetts, United States -... | ecosystem: Environmental > Terrestrial > Soil > Temperate forest > O...
ACCATTATTACCTAAACCAGCTCATTCAACATTGAAATACCAACCACATAGTAAAATCATTTTTTACAGTACAGCAGCAATGCTACCTTTTACAGCCATCAACATGATCCTCGCTGCACGATACAGCGCGGGTTACTCTGCTGAAGGAACAGAGCGCTTATTCAAAATGGCTGGCTTAAATTTACCTGCTTTTGCGTTAAGTATCGGTATCGTCTCATTTGTTAGCACTAATTTTACTAATTTTACTTCAGCTAGCTGGGAAGCTGTTCCAAGAGATCTAGATACTAGGATCCATAATTTACTACATCCCCCAGCACCTAGAGCATGGTTTGCTTCACCATTAACTACTGCTTATAACGGTATATTTCATGCACTTTATACAACCGCGTTTTTTGCTGGAACATACATGGGATTAGAGCCTATTAAAGAAATACTTCAATCCTCACTAGGCACCGCTGGCGCCCTTATCCCACTAACATTATTGGGGATAGGTGGCATCATAAGTTATGCGCATCCTTATGGACCAAAATGCATTAAAAATATGCAATATTATCTAGAGGGCATAAAGGCTTGGGGTAGAAAAGATCCAGCCATTGTAAAACGGTTACGTAATCACGGAAGCCTCACCATAGAAATTGAAGCTCACCTTGAAGCATTAACTAATCCAGCCTGCCGTGCCTTTTTATCTAGCTACTCTTTTTTGCGTCTTTCGGAACAATGGGGACTACCAAGCATAGTATTTGTGCCCTTAGGAGGACTGTCAGGAGCCTCTCTTTCATTACTTGTTTTTTCACCAGACGTTATTAGGGAATACCACGGTCACTTTGATAACTCTTTAGAGGACGGCGGCCCAGTCATTCAAGAAGAAAGAAATGCTATGTACCGGCAAAGATATAGAAATATGCCCTGTCATGAACGCGCTTTGACGGAAGCCAAAAGATTATTTTTTTTCGGATTAGCGCAAAGCGGTCTTGCTCTTTACTATAGCATTACTTGGTTAAGCCCTGCGCTTCATCAAAAATTAACTGAATATGGTATGGACAAGCAGAATGCAAACTTTATCTCCTACTATTTGATGACAAGTGGCACTGTTGTGATCTGTATCTATGCCTCTTCTAAAGCCCATTTATATAAGGAGCTTAACAAAGCAGTTTTAACCGATAGAAAAATCAAATGCGCAGTAGCAGTAATAGTAGTAGCAATGCCTCAATCACCCAAACAAGCAACTCCAAAAAATCAATCTCAGAATTATGGAACACTCGTTGGCTCTCAAGAAGAGAAGAAAGATACCAAACAAAAAATATCCTATAATGCAAGAACAATAGGAAGTACAGCGCTATTTCTTGCAAATGCCACCCAGCTACCTTCCCTTTTTGTATCTGCAGCCAAACATATGCCCGAACCGGATGCTGCTGTTTTTAGCGGAACTGTTGGAGCAGTAAATGCTACAAGTAGGTACCTTTCTTGGGAAGATGAAACTATCGAGCAAACCGATCTGCTTTTCCGGCGTCTATCAACCTTATCGATGTTTAGCAAAAGATCAAGACCTAGTCTTAGCGATCAACCACGTCGTAGTTTCTGCGACAACGTCCGTTCTTACTTTAACTTTAGACGCAGCTGATGCTTTTGTTGCAATTTTTCTCCCTATCTAATTGATCCACCTGCAAAATACTGATATAGTCCGAACAGCCGAATACCGGCGTTTATCGGAATGCACTTGCAAAAGGGATACTGTAGCTAAACCAATAAGCTAGCTAGTCATTTCCCTACATTGATAATTTTCACTTGCGAATCAGCAAGTTAGCATCTGCAAAATAATGATAAACATTAACTAACTGCGCTTAATAGCTTATTTAAGCGGTAAATATAAGTTGAGGAAAAGAGAAACACTAAGCGAGAATTTGATAAAGTCGTTCAAAGATGAATGGCTGATTGAAAAACAGGGTGGAATGACAGACAGTTTTAAAATAGTTCACTAATAAAGTTGCAGTGATACAACAGGAAAGCTCAGACGCCAGTAACTAAGCCTGAGCCCTTTTTAATAGAGATGAGATCAATTTCATTTCTACATACTGCAAAGTTCGAACAACATCCACCCACTCGCCCAGCAGACAGATTGCGTGCTCTGACTTCCCTCACTTAATTTTCCGATACAATTCGCCAGCGCTCAATCGAGAAGAGATGTAACTATGAAAAGAATGTTAATTAATGCAACTCACAAACATGAAGAGTTGCGAATAGCTTTAGCCGATGGACAATTTCTTTATGATCTAATTATTGAGTCTTATATCCGCGAACAAAAACAATCTAATATCTACAAAGGTAAAGTCACCCGCATCGAACCCAGTCTTGAAGCTGCTTTCGTTGATTATGGCGAAGATCGCCATGGATTTTTACCACTGAAAGAAATCGCCCGTTCTTGTTTTAGGAATAACTATGTTGATGGCAGACGCCCTAATATTTTAGAAATTCTGGAAGAAGGTCAGGAACTGATCGTTCAGGTTGATAAAGAAGAAAGAGGTTCAAAAGGTGCCGCTCTTACTACTTTTATTTCCCTTCCTGGATCTTACCTGGTTCTTATGCCAAACAATCCACGTGCTGGTGGCATTTCACGCCGCATTGAGGGTGAAGAACGTACTGAATTACGTGAAAATCTTGACTCACTTAAACTACCTGAAGGAATGGGGCTAATCGTCCGTACGGCAGGAAGCGGCAGAAGTGCCGAAGAATTGCAGTGGGATTTAGATATCTTGCTTAGACATTGGGAAACTATCAGACAAGTCACTTCACAACGCCAAGCACCTTTCTTAATTTATCAGGAAAGTAATGTAGTGATTCGTGCAGTTCGTGATTACTTACGCAAAGATATTGAAGAACTTTTAATTGATGATTCCGGTATCTATGAAGAAGTATTAAGTCATATCAAATTAATTCGCCCAGATTTTGCGAATCGAGTTAAACTCTACGACGATCAAACTCCTCTTTTTACCCGTTTCCAAATCGAGAGCCAGATTGAATCGGCCTTCCAACGTGAAGTCAGACTGCCTTCCGGCGGTTCTACTGTTATTGACCATACTGAAGCACTTATTTCAATTGATATCAATTCATCACGAGCTACTAAAGGTGTTGATATTGAAGAAACAGCACTTACTACCAACCTTGAAGCGGCTGATGAAATTGCCCGTCAATTGCGCCTGCGTGATTTGGGTGGTTTGATTGTCATTGACTTCATCGACATGACTCCAATCCGTAATCAACGTGAAGTAGAAGAACGCTTGAGAAAAGCACTTTCAATGGATAGAGCACGCGTCCAGATTGGACGAATTTCACGCTTTGGTTTATTAGAAATGTCACGCCAACGTTTACATCCCTCATTGGGCGAATCAAGTCAAACAACTTGTCCGCGCTGTCAGGGTCAGGGTAGGATTCGCGGAATTGAATCATTGGCATTATCAATTATTCGACTCATCGAAGAAAACTCATTAAAAGAAAATACAGCACAAGTTAAAGCCATATTACCAATTGAGATTGCGACTTATCTACTAAATGAGAAACGTCAAACAATTGTTGATATTGAAAAACGACAAAAAGTGAGCGTTATCGTTGTTCCTAACTCGCATATGTTGACACCACAATATCAAGTTGAGCGTGTACGTCTTACTGACGTCACTGAAAAAGATGAAAAACTTGTTAGTTATAAACTCGCTATTAGACCCGATGAAGAACCTGGTCAGTCTGTTGCTATTGCGCAAAAACTCCAACAAGAGCCTGCTATCAAAAGCATTATGCTTGATCAAACCATTCCTGCATCTCCTATCCCGCAAAATAAAGCCTCGGATGGAGTATTTAAGCGGTTATTAGCGTATTTTACCGAGAAAAAAGCCGTTGCAGCAGAAGCACCGAAAGTCAACAGAACCAATATGGCTTCTCGCCCTCCTCATGCTAATCGCGATCGCAACGATCGTGGTGGCAGAGGTGGACGTCGCCCACATCATCGTGGTGGACGAGGTGGCAAAAGACATCAAGGGCATCAAGAAGGTGGCGAATCAGCTGCACCACGTCAACACAATGAATCTCGTCAAGGTGGTGGTGAAGCACGTCCAAGATTCAATCGCGACCGAGATCACTCAAGGCCACAACCACAGCGCAGAGAGCACCAATCTTCTGCTGCTGCCACACATCAACCTTCAACTCATGTGCATACTACTCATGAGCCTACTAGCCATGAACAACCTATACAGCAGCCAAGAACAGTAGAAATAGCCGTTCAAGTTTCTCAACCTGTTCACAGCTATGACAGACCTGTTCAAGAAACTACTTCAAGCCATGAACAACATGTTGTGACCCAACCTTCTGCAGCAAGTACTGGCACTACTACACCAAGTGACAAGCCAGCTCAGCAGGATAATCAACGTCGTTATTTGGGCACACGAGGCCGCCGCCAATACTCACGTGGTCGCTTCCGTCGCCCAGATCAAAAGCAAAATCAGCAAGCTACTGGCAGTGAAGATGGTAATAAGTCTTCAGATAAAGGTGGAAATGAAGATAATCAAGGAAATATTTAATCTATCAATCGTGCGGGGCGACCAACAGTCGCCCTCTCGATGATGTGATTGTCGCCACTACAATTATATTCTTACGAAACCTCATCCGTATTCAATCTCCTTGCCCGAGATTCCAACATAACCGGAATATCATCAATCACTGGATAAGCCAACCGATCAAATTTACAAATTAACTCTTGATGCTGCTTATCATAGAGTAATTCACCTTTGCATACTGGACATGCTAATATCTCAAGCAAGCTTTTATCAATATTCATAATTCACCTTATTTAAGACATACTAATGACAGTCAATCATATATTTAACTTAAAATCTGTTGATCCATCCTGGCGCTATTCCATATTAGAGGGATTAGAAAAAGTTGATCCACTCTACTTAAATCAATTAAGTCATCATAAAGACTGGCTGCCTGGCCCTGAAAAAATTTTCAACGCCTTTTCGCTGCCTGTCAATCAAATAAATTATGTTTTATTTGGAGAATCCCCCTATCCACGCAAAGACTCGGCCAATGGCTATGCATTCTGGGATGAGGCCGTCACCAATTTATGGTCACCTTCTGGGTTAAGCAAACCGGTTAATCGGGCAACATCACTTCGCAATATCATGAAAATGCTCTTTGTCGCAGAAGGGATCTTAACACCAAAAGACACCGGACAAGAAGCAATCGCAAAAATTGATAAACGTCACTTAGTACAAACTAACCACGAATTCTTTACGCATCTTTTACAAAAAGGCTTTTTATTGCTAAATGCTTCACCTATATTACAATCAAGCCCCGTACAAAAAGATGCACGCGCTTGGCAACCATTTTTGCAACACATTCTTGAATTTTTATGCCAACAACGGCCCAACGTTGAATTAATTTTATTAGGCCGCATCGCTAATGACATTGATAAATTAATCGATCACTTTGAGATAAAAAAATTATATGCAGAACATCCATACAATATTTCTTTTATTACCAACCAAACTGTTTTAAATTTCTTTAAACCTTTGCATCTGCTTGTTTCGACTGTTGCTTCTTCCATACGCGATAAATCCCCATCAAGCTAATCAGAACCCAGGCAATTTCAATAATAACCGATGACAAATTCCAGTGAAAACACAATGAAAATAAAATCAACCACGCACTAATGAAATTCAATGATTGATAGATAAAACTATCTGATATCCAACGCCCCGTGCTCAAGAAAAAATAAGCAAGCAATAACAAAACCACACCCGCCATTCCCACATAATCTGAAATACTAAATAATATATCGTGCATGTTAAGAAACCTCATTAATAATATTCATCGCTCCAACTAAAACCTCAACTCCCGCACCTATTTTATGTGCATTCTCACTCAAGTAACGGCGCCATAGTCTCGCACCCTTTTGGCTTTGAAACAAACCTAAAATATGGCGTGTAATATTCGACAGCCTCGCACCCTGTTGAATTTGTTCAGTCACATAAGGCATCAATGCATTAATCACTGCTTGACGTGAACGGGGTTCTTCACTGGCAAAAAAACTTCGTTCAATCTCTGCCAAAAAATACGGATTAGAATAAGCTTCACGTCCAATCATGACCCCATCAACAAAGTGGAGATGTTCTTCGATTTCCTTAACTGTTTTTATCCCGCCATTGATCACGACAGACAACATTGGGAAATCACGTTTAATTTGCCGCACTACATCGTAACGTAGCGGTGGAATTTCACGATTCTGTTTCGGACTTAAACCATTTAACCAGGCTTTTCGTGCATGAATAATAAAAACCTGACAACCTGCAGTATGGATTTTGTCAATGAAGCTAGCTAGTTGCTCATAAGAATCTTCATTATCCACGCCAATTCTGCATTTAACAGTCACTGGAATGCTAACAGCTGCAATCATAGCAGCAATACAATCAGCAACCCTTCCAGGTTCCAACATTAAACATGCGCCAAAATGACCTGATTTGACTCGATCACTTGGACATCCTACATTCAAATTAATTTCATCATAGCCATAAGATTCCCCTAGCTTCGCACAATGAGCTAACTGCGCCGGATCGCTACCACCAAGTTGTAGGGCAACTGGATGTTCAATCTCACTAAATGCAAGATGACGCGATACATCCCCATGAATCAGAGCCTGGCTTGTCACCATTTCGGTATATAAAAGTACATGCGGTGCAATTAAACGCAAAAAGTACCGATCATGCCTATCGGTCCAATCCATCATGGGTGCTATGCTAATGCGGCGATCTAGTTTCATAATTGTGTTCAAATTTTAATCTTTCTGATGTCTTTTAACAAGTGGTTTAGCACCTGTTTTATAGATATGTTATAGTTTGCCCTATTCTTAGGCAGCTGTTTGGAACAACTACTGAAATGCTAGCAAATCAGACGACACCACCCAACATTATTATTCAAGATATCTGTTTTTCTTATCAGAATGCTAATCTATTTGATAAATTCAATTTAACCATTCCTTCAGGAAAAATAACTTGTTTGCTAGGGGCAAGTGGTGTTGGTAAGAGTACTTTATTACGGCTTATTGCCAATTTATCCCCCTCCTCAAGCCAAGAAAAAATGACAGGCCATATCCAATGTGATATTAGCCAAATTGCTTACATGGCCCAAGATGATTTATTACTACCGTGGTTATCTGCATTAGATAACGCTATTTTAATTGCTGAATTAAATCATTATTCACGTTCTAAAAAAACTGACTTAATCGATCAAGCACGATTTTTATTTACTAAAATGGGCTTAAAAGATTGTGAAGCAAAGCTACCTCGAGAACTTTCTGGTGGAATGCGACAACGTGTTGCACTTGCCCGCACCCTGCTTGCTAATAAACCTATTGTTTTAATGGATGAGCCTTTCTCAGGATTAGATGCACTCACCCGCTTGCAAATTCAGACTCTGGCTGCTGAGTTATTAACTAATCGCACCGTTTTACTCGTCACGCATGATTTGTTTGAAGCTTTGCGAATCGGCCAAGAAATTTATATTCTTTCAGGAGAACCAGTAAAATCATCTTATCACCTAACGCTAACATCAAAGACACCACGTAATTTATCAGATCCGGAAGTAATTCAGCACCAAGCTACCCTTTTTCATGCATTAACCGATGAAAAGGAGAAAATATCATGACATTATTTTTTCGCGGCTTAGTAATGTTATTTTTATTGACTCTATTGTGGCAATTCATTGTCAGCATATTTAATTTACCACCTTATATTCTGCCCACTCCATTAGAAGTTTTACAAGCTTGGTATCAACATAGCAGCCTAATTGCGCATGAAGCTATTCCCACCATCACTGAAGCATTATTAGGTTTAATGTTAGGAATCTTATTTGGCTGCTTTACTGCATTTGTAATGGCCTTCTTCAAACCACTCTCTTGGGGACTATTACCCATTTTATTAATCAGTCAAGCCATCCCCACTTTTGCTATTGCGCCGATATTAGTAATTTGGCTAGGGTTTGGAATGGCTTCAAAAATAATGACCACTATTATCATGCTATTTTTTCCCATCACGAATGCCTTTTATGATGGCTTACATCGAACTGATGCAGGCTGGATCGATTTAGCAAAAACTATGAATGCCAGCCGATGGAAAACCTTTTGGCATATTCGCATTCCAGCTGCGCTACCTCATCTTGCCTCTGGGCTGCGAATAGCCACTGCAATCGCACCCATTGGTGCAATTGTGGGTGAATGGGTCGGTGCTAGTCGTGGTCTTGGCTTTTTGATGTTAAACGCCAATGCACGCATGCAAATTGATTTAATGTTTGCTGCTTTATTTACATTGATTGTATTTTCATTATTGCTATATTTTGGGATGGATAAATTATTAAAAAAGGTTATCTACTGGTGAACAAAATATCTATTCTACTCTTGGTTTTCCTTATGTTAACTTTTAAAAATGTTAACGCTAATGAAAAATTGACACTACTTCTTGATTGGTTTGCCAATCCCAGTCACGCACCTATTTTTGTCGCACAGCAAAATGGATTTTTCAAAGAACAACACTTGGATGTCGAAATCATTGGGCCTGCAGACCCCTCTGATCCCCCCAAATTAGTTGCGGCAGGAAAAGCCGACATTGCCATTACCTATGAACCACAATTTATGGAACAAGTTAATCAAGGCTTACCTCTCGTGCGGATTGGCACACTCATAGACAAACCGCTCAACTGCCTAGTAGTGTTAAAAAGCAGCTCAATCAAAACACTAGCTGACTTAAAAGGTAAGCGCATAGGCTATAGCGGCAGTGGCATCAATAATATCACTCTAAAAACCATGCTTAAAACAGCAGGTCTCAACTTAAATGACATCGAGTTAACTAACGTCCATTACAGTTTAACTCAAGCCCTACTATCACATAAAATAGACGCAGCAACCGGTTTCATGCGCAATTTTGAGCTGATACAATTTTCGTTGATGAATTATCCTGTACTTGCATTTTATCCTGAACAATATGGGATCCCTACCTATAGCGAACTTATTTTTATTACGCGAAAAAACCTAACCATGGATCCAAGATTCCCCCGTTTTCTTAAAGCATTGAAAAAAGGGGCAGACTATCTCCAGCAACACCCTGAAGAATCCTGGCAACAATTTTCAAAAAACCACCCAGAACTTAACAATGAACTAAATCATCAAGCTTGGAATGCAACGCTGCCCTACTTCAGTCAAAACCCCAATACATTTAATACCAAAGAATGGTTGCAATTCGCTCGGTTCTTGCAACAAAATGGCTTAATTAAAAATGTAAAACCAATTAATGATTACGCAATAAAGGAATAAATAATGCCATTGCTTTTATTTGCCATAACCGCTCTTCTTGGAATAGGAATACTCTTTTTTATCTGGAAACAACAACAGGGTTTAACTGAACAACGAATTCGTTTTGATGAACGCCAATTTGAAACACTGAAAATTTTACAAGATACCTTGCAATCAGGCATTCAAGAAACTCGCAAGAATGTCAAAGAATCTTTAATGGATTATTCTAATGAATTAGGCAAACGGGTCGAAGCACTCACCTTAACCACCGATCAACGCTTAAAAGAAATTAATCAACAAGTCGAAAAACGCTTAACGACAGGATTTGAAAAAACAACTGAAACCTTTGGCGATGTTATTAAACGTCTTGCCTTGATTGACGTGGCCCAGCAACGCATTACTGAACTTTCCAATAACGTTATTAGCTTACAGGAAATTTTAAATGACAAACGTTCACGCGGCACGTTTGGTGAAGTTCAACTTTCAGCATTGATTCGGAATGTGATTCCAGAATCTAATTTTGCATTTCAACATACTTTTAGTAACGGAAAACGTGCTGACTGTGTTTTATTTTTACCTGAACCCACTGGCAATATTGCTATTGATGCTAAATTCCCACTAGAAAATTTTCGCCAATTGATGGAAGCCTCTTTGCCTGAAGCGCAACATCGTCAGGTTGAAAAACAATTTAAGATAGATATTCGAAAACATATTCAAGATATTGCTGAACGATATATTATTCCTGGCGAAACAGCAGATGGTGCAGTTATGTTTATTCCTGCTGAAGCCGTTTTTGCAGAAATTCATGCTCGTTTCCCTGATTTAGTGGATGCCTCACACCGAGCCAGAGTTTGGATGGTATCTCCAACTACCATGATGGCAGTCTTAACCACAGCACGAGCCGTTTTAAAAGATGATGCTACTCGTCAGCAACTAGATATTATTCAAAAACATTTAGTCATGCTTTCTGGTGATTTCCGCCGTTTTCAAGATCGCATGGATAAATTATCCACGCATATTAAACAAGCGAACCAAGACGTTGAAGACGTTCATACTTCTGCGAAAAAAATTACCCAGCGCTTTGTACAAATTGAAAAAGTTGAGCTAGACAATATTCATCAAAAAATAGAGCTGATTCCCCAGCCTAATATCGATACGCAAGAGTAAGAAATAGCATTTGGATCAATTAATAATGGTATAACCATTTGATTTATATCATTATTATGATATGCTGGTTAGCTATGTTGCATACCGTAAAAATCTGGTATAATGGCGCCAACTTCTGATACACAAACCGGAGGAAGTACCATGAAAAAAAGCGTTATTCTCGCAATTTCCCTATTATTCAGCCAATATTGCTTAGCTGGAACAACTGCACAAACAGTTACGCAAGTTAAAAATGG
>Ga0206817_1262_pt1 | contig 10686 bp, 7 predicted proteins | sample Alteio_BWOrgCont_89_FD_152873 | JGI IMG/M metagenome (GOLD analysis project Ga0206817, IMG submission 152873) | Enriched cells from forest soil in Barre Woods Harvard Forest LTER site, Petersham, Massachusetts, United States -... | ecosystem: Environmental > Terrestrial > Soil > Temperate forest > O...
TCGATGAGCCGGCAGATTCGAGAGTTTAAAGAAGAGATTGGATTTGAGATCTTCCATCGGGATCACCACTTGTAGAGCCCACCGAGGCTGGTCAATCCTCCATTGCTGGCATCGACGAGATGATCACACGATTGAATGGCGATTTCCAGCTGACAAAAACTTCATTCGGCGCGGAGGGCTTGCATGGGATCGATGGATGCGGCGCGCAGGGCAGGGAGAATGCTGGCCGAGCCGGCACACGCGATGAAAAGGGCTGCGACGGGGAGGAGGATGAGCGGGCTCGAGAAACTATTGTGTGTCCAGCGGATGAGGAGCTTATGTAGTGAGATGTACGTAATCAGTCCGGTCGCGAGGCCGCACGCGACAGTAATGCCGATGTTGCGGAAGACGAGCCGGAGGACGTGGGTACGCTGCGCACCGAGGGCCATGCGGATTCCGAACTCGTTGGTACGCTGGGCGGTGCTGTAAGAGACGACGCTGTACAGTCCGACAAGCGCGAGGGTCAGGGCCAGGGCTGAAAAAACTCCGAAGAGAATGGAGAAGAGCTGCTGCTGCTGGAACTCGGGTTGGTGATCAATCCAGACTTTGAGATCATCGACGTTGCGAGCGGCCTGTTGGTCGGGGTTGACGGACTGAATAGCGAGGCGGACAGAATGGAGCGCGGCTAACGGCGGGCCTTGCGTGCGGACGAGGAACTGGGTGTTCATCCACATAAAGCGCGAGTAAGGAATGTAGAGCGCAGGGCGCACGGGTTTATCGACGCCATCGTTGACAGAGTCGGCGACGACTCCGATGATCTGGAGCCAGCCGTTGGTGTCGGGGATACCAACAAGTTGTCCCGGGTCACCGATTTGGAGGGTAAGTGTGGGCGTGCGAATCTGCCGATTGATTGCATCACCATTTGGGAAGTATCGACGGGCGAGGGTTTGATTGATGACAGCGACGGCCGCGCCGCGGGTAATTTCAGATTCGTCCCAGACGCGCCCGTTCAGAAGAGCAACGTGGAGCGCAGAGAAGTATTTCGAGCCAACGAAGTTGGCCCGGAGAAATTGACGCTGCGCGAAGGGCACGCCCAGGATTTCAAAGGCGAGATTGTTTCCGTTATTGGGTGGTGTAGCGTTGGAGGAGACGGCGACCTCGGTGACTCCAGGTACGGTGGAAATCTTTTGGCGCAAGGCTTCAAAATATGCGGCGCGGCTTTCACGTGTGAGATAGCTGTTGTGATGGAGCGGAATGGGAACAGACATGACGCCGGATGGATCGTATCCAAAGTTGCGATGCGTCATCTGCAGAAATCCGCCGATGGCAGATCCAGCGGCGCCCATCAGCACCGTGGTGAGCGCGATCTGGGCGGCGATGAGCGTGCCGAGCGAGCGGGCCTGACCGCTGTATCCCGCCACCTTGCGCCCGACGGCTTGGGTTATCTGCGAAACGTCTGGGCGTGACATGCGAAACGAGGGCAGGAGGCCGAACAAGAGTCCGCTGGCCACGGCCAGAGCGATTGAGAAGGCGAGGATGGGCAGATTGATGCGTATGACCGACTCGTGCATGAAGACGTCAGGAAAGAGCGAGTACATGAGCTTGGCCATGTAATAGGCGAGGCCAACGCCGAGCAGCGAGCCAGCGATGGCTAGGACCAGAGCTTCGACGAGCAGCTGACGGATGATGCGCAAGCGGCTGGCTCCGAGTGCGGCACGTATGGCGAACTCGCTCTGCCGGCTCAGTCCGCGCGCGAGGAGAAGGATGGAGCAATTGGCGCAGGCGATGACGAGCAACATGACCACAGCGAAAAAGAGCAGGAGCAGTGCCTGGCCGATGCTGGTAACAATGCGATCGGTGATGTGCTCTATATGGAGGCGAAAGCGGCTCGGGAAGTACTGCGGAGTCTCCTTGGCGAACTGATGGATGAGCGCGTCGATTTCAGCGTTGGCGGCAGCCAGGCTAACGCCAGGTCTAAGCTTCATGATGGGCAGGACATTGCGTTCGCGTGTGGGCAAGAGCGACATCGGAACATATAGGTCGGGCTCCCAGGTGTAATCCTTCGGCATGACTCCGACTATGGCGTAAGCCTTGTGATCGACCTCGAGAACGCGACCGAGGACGCTGTTATCGCCGTTGTAATAGCGCATCCAGAATGAATAGCTAAGAACTATGGGTGCACTCTGCGTGGCGGCTTCCGCGTCAGATGGCTGGATGTTGCGGCCAAGCATAGCGGGAATGCGAAGAAAGCTGCCGATGTTTTCGGTGACATAGGAGAGCGTCACGTCTTCTGGGATGCCATTGCCGGTGATCTCGGAGTTTCTGCTGTCATCGCCGACAGCGTCTTCAAGCGAACTGGCTTTGAGAAGCTCCTGGTATTGCGACCAGGTAACGCTGAACCATCGCTCGGGTGAACTGGGCTGATCGTCGTTCAGCATGATGGGATAGGCAAGACGCTGCCAATCCGCATAAGGCACGGGATGCAGTAGCACGGCATAGATGAGACTGAACATCGAGGTTGTTGCGCCAATGCCTAATGCGAGAGACAAGATGGCGACAACGGAGAATCCGGGATTCTTAAGGATCTGACGAAAGGTGTAGTTCAAGTCTGCCCAGAGGGACTGCAGCGTTGGCCACTGCCAGACTTCACGGCTCTGCTCCTCGATTCGCGTGACGTTCCCGAACTCGCGGCGGGCATCTCGCTCTGCGTGTTCCCGCGTCATGCCGTGGTCCATCAGGTCGGCGACCTTTTCATCGAGGTGCTCACGGATCGACTCAGAAAGCTCATCGTAACGACGGCGGCGAGATAACAATTGTCGAAGCCAGCCCATGAAGCCCCCTACTGTCCTGCTAGTGTCAGTACGCGGGTGATTCCAGCGAACATCTTCTCGACGCTCGAAATTTCCTGCTCTAGATGTTTTGCGCCTGCCTCGGTCACTTTGAAAATCCGCACAGGACGGTTTCTGGCCGATAGGCCTATTTCTGTTTTCAGACAGCCGGCCTTTAGCAGCCGTTGCAGCGCGGGATACAAAGATCCTTCCTCAATCTGGAGATAATCCTCCGAAATATCCTTAAGCCGCTGAGCGAGCGCATAGCCATGCATCGGCCTCCAACTCAGGCTCTTGAGGATCATCAGTTCCAGGGCGCCGGGGAAGAGATCGCGGTATTCGGACTTCTTCGTCATGCGCCTCACAATACTATGTAGAAAATAGTATGTCAAAACTAGTAAAGCTCCTAGGAGAGTGGTCATGGGCGATGCCGACTAGTTGACATTGCGCTGCATCCGCATCTAGATCACGAGTGGTTCCCGGAGAATTCTTTTTCTAACCTGGGGACATTGGCCGCCACGATTCCCGTGCCGTCGTATGCGGGTTCGAATCCCGCCCGGGGACGCTAATTGAATTTAATGACCTACAGGGAAATCTGTGCGAGCCGAAGGCCAAGCCTTATGTTCCGCGGCCAAGTGACTTAGCTTCCCATATCCGGGACTAACAGCTGGAATGTAAATTATGCATTTGGAGAGACCTCGTATGCGGTGTGCAGAGGCAAAAAGACCCGGAGTGTTGTCCCGTGGCTTTTCGCATCAGTTGACTCGTAATGCTGATTTTGCCTCCGTGGCCTTCAACGAATTGCTTTGCAATGAACAGTCCAATTCCCGTACCGACCGTCGTACGGTAGTGAAAAAGGCTTCAAATACTCTTGGCAGATGGTTCGGTGCAATGCCCGTTCCATTGTCGGAAATCGTAAACTCCATTCCGCTGGTGGGCTCCTCCACATCTTCGACGGATACCGATAGTAGTCCACCGGTCGGCATCGCATAGATAGCGTTCGCAACGAGATTCGAAATAACCTGCATGATCTCTCCCCGACGGAAGATCGCTATGCGTGCGGATGTGAAGCCGGTTCTAATCTCGATTCCCGCAGAGGAGCATCGCGGATGATAGATGGTGACTGCATGTTGCGCGATTTCACTCAAAGATGCCGGACTCGCCGCAGTATGTTCACGGTAGTAACCGAGTGTTTGTCTCGCGATATGGGTGACCCTTCCAAGCTCGTCTTCAGCAGCCGCTAGGTGGTCCAATGCCTCGCTGTCAGTCAGTTTGGGACGAAGCAGATACAGCAAATTCGTGAATGCTTCTAGCGGATTGTTAATCTCATGCGCAATCGTCGCGGCCATCCGCCCAGTTGCTGCAATTTTTTCAGCTTGCAGCAGGGACTTTTCGATGCGTTTCCGGTCAGAAATATCGCGGAGGATCTTGGACGCTCCGATGACTCGACCCTCTTCGTCCTTTATCGGAGAAATGCTAAGGGAGACATCAAAGAGCCTCCCGTCCTTAGTACGCCGAACGGTTTCGAAATGCTCGATACGCCGTCCCGCGCGGATACTTTCGATAATTTGAGTCTCCTCGTGCCTTAGATGTTCGGGAATAAGCGTCAATATCGACTTTCCGATTATCTCTTCAGCCAAGTAGCCAAACACACGACTCGCCGCGGCGTTCCAACTCGTGATGATGCCGTCAAGATTCTTGCTGATGATCGCATCATTAGAGGATTCCACGATTGCAGCCAGTTCGGCGCCGCGTTTCTGTGTCTCAGCGATGGCATGTTTGATTCGATGTTTCAGGGTCGCGGTCGCGGCCTCGGCCTCGGCCTCTGGATCGTTCATCAAGAGGTGTGCGAGGTCTGGATGCTCCTTCATCAGGAGTACCATATCCTGCTCGCAGCTCAGCTCCGGGTGAGTTTCGGTCCAATAGTGAGCCGTATGAACGAAGGCGAGCAGAGCCATCGCATATTCGAAGGCGACCCCGCCTAGACATTGACGTGTAGCGAGGCGCGCCCGATCAGAGCCAATGGGCGTGAGGAATATGGCCATCAAAGCATCGAAGAGATCTCCTTCGAGCTGCGTCTCCTGAGCCGGCACTCCGCTCCCCCGTTCAGATTCCAATCTCAGGATTGCTGCTTCCATTTCGGAAGCGCTTGGGACAGGGCGCCTCAACAATGCGAGGGCTTGCCGTACGCTATGAGGCGGGATTGACGCATCTCCCGAGGCGTTTCCAAACCCGACCAAGAATCCTACGTGCCGTATCACGCAGTAACGCACTTCGCAGAAACGAGACAGGTGTACGAATAGACGTTCTTTGAAGGCCGAGGGCAGCGGGTTGTCGAGATAGGCCGCCTTTGCAAAGGACCACAACTCCTAGATCAGTCCCGGAGCGTCCTCCGCCGTACAAAAGAAGTTCGGAAGGAGACCGAACCGACTGGCGACCTCCTGTTCAAAACTAGTCCCAGACGCCGCAAGGTCCCGGTGAGTAGAGTTCATACAGAGCGTTCCCTAACGATGGATTGGGAGGCGAAAGGAGTCATGGATTAAATATTGGAGCACTGGGCAAAACTCGCGCAAGAGCTAAACAAGGCTTTCCGGTATGCGATGAGCATGGTCCTCGCACCGGGACGGGCTATGCCGTCTGCAGTGGTCTGGCTAGACGTCAAGACCCTTGTCTGTTCAACGGGGTCGGCGATGATGGTTGCCTCAAGAATGAATGTCAACTATTGCCAACAGGCCGAGTCACTCATCCACATTCGCTCGATGAGCGCATTAGCAATTTAGCACAAGCGAGAAGCTCTCTCGACGACATGGGGAGTTCCGGGTACTGATCCGCCGGAGGGCCGATACACAAGGGGCCATCGGTTCATTCATTACGAAGAGCCACAAGGGGATCGATCGATGCGGCGCGAAATGCGGGGCGGCCGGCGGCTAAGATAGCTACGATCAACAAGGCTGCGGCGGCGACGGAGAGCTCCACTGCCCCGTGAGCCGTAACGCCGTAGAGCATCCCCTGGACAAGATGGATTGCGGCTGCCGCAGCCGCGGCGCCGATGAAAATGCCAACGATCGCAAGGGCGCAGGCCTGGCCCAGAATGGAGCGCAGGACGCGCGCGCGATCTGCCCCAAGAGCCATGCGAATGCCGATGTCGTGGGTTCGGCGCGCGATGGATTGTGACAGGAGGCCGTAGAGGCCAACGAGAGCCAGGGTTAAGGCCAGCCCTGCAAACCCCGCCAGAAGAACGCTGCGGAAGCGTGGCTGCGATATTGCGGCTGCCTGTTCTGCACGCAGACCGTCGATGTTGCTTAAGACAAGATTGGCATCGATAGCGGAGAGCCGCTGCTGTACGTCTGCGACGAGGGCCGTGGGTTTGCCGCTGACTGCGATCATGAGTGTGAGCGATGGCGGTGCGGATTGCGCGAGGGGCCGGTAGAGAGCGGGCTGTTCGACGTATCCCATCTCCTGAAAAACAGTGGTGGTCTTGACGTCTGCGACAACTCCAACGATGGTGAGCCAAAGATTGGCAGGATCGTCGGAGGAACCGAGCTTGATGACATGCTGTAAGGGATCGGCGTCGGGGAAATACTGCCGGACAAGAGCCTGATTGACGATAGTTACCGGTTGTGTATCTTTCCGGTCGCGGGCGTCGAACGTTCTTCCGCGCAGGAGGGGAATGCCGAGAGTCGAGAAGCCTGAAGCGCCGATGTCCTGGGTGGCGACATTGAACGACTTATTCTCAACCTGTCCTGCGACCGATAGCTGATTCATGCCGCGCGGAACATAGTCGGAGCCAAGGGTTACGGACAGGACACCGGGGATCGCAGTCAGTTGAGATTGCAGGCGGTCTGCGAATTGAGTACGTGCGGTGGGGCTCGCGTAAGTGTCTTGAGGAAGATCGATCCGCGCTGTGAAGAGGTGATCGGTGCGATAGCCGAGATTTTCAGAGTTAAGCCTCCAGAGGCTTTCCGAAATCAGCACCGCTCCCGCGAGAAGCACCATGGATGCGGCGACCTGGATTACGACAAGCGAGGAAGTGGCGCGGAGGAACGTGGCAGCCACGCTGGGCGCGCTGGACTTCAGAGCGGTATTGGGATCGACGCGGGTTCCGCGCCATGCGGGGAAGAGGGCGAAGACGATTGAGGAGGCTATTCCGGAGGCTGACGTGAACAGAAGCACGGGCCAGTCGAGGGAGAGGCCGGCGCCGGGAGGCAATTCGATGGGGTTCGCAGCGCGGAACCATTGAACGAGGATGGCGGCGAGCGCCAGGCCAGCCACGGATCCCAGGAAGCCGAGCAGTAGGGACTCAGTCAGTGCCTGGAGGACGATGCGGCGGGAGGTTGCGCCGATGGCGACACGCACGGCCAGTTCTCGGCTGCGTGCGGTGGAGCGTCCGAGAAGGAGGCTGCCCACGTTGAGCGAGGCCATGAAAAGGATGAGGCCCGACGCTGTCAGGAGAAGCCAAAGGCCTTTGCGGAGGTTGCGGCCGGCGAGCCATGTGAAATTCGATTGCAGGTCGAGAACGTCGGGAGTGAGGGTGCGCATGATTTTGAGGTCGGGGGGCGCCTCAGGCAATACCCGGTCCTGGATTGCAGTCAATTCGGATTCGGCTGCGGCGCGGGTCACACCGGGCTTGAGCAGGCCGAACACACCCGTCATGCTGTTCCATGGCTTCTGAGCGAATTCGCCTGTGGGAGTGATGAGGCTCCACGCATCGGTTGTTACGGGATAGAAGGTGAAGGTCTTCGGCATGATGCCGGTGACCACGCAGGAAGTTTTACCGAAGGAGAGATTATGACCCACAATGTCGTCGGGAGCACCCAGTTTGCGGGTCCAGAAGTTGTAGGCGAGGACGACGGTGCAACCGTACTGGAGATCGCGCGGAGCGAAGGTGCGGCCTATTTGTGCGGACTGGCCGAGCATGGAAAAGAAGTCGACGCTGGCGGGAATGGTGAGCACATCGATCGGTTTGCCTTGCCACAGAAGCGTCCTGGGGCCTGATGCCCAGCTGAGAGCCGCGAGCTTTTCGAAGTTGCGGTTCTGTAGCCGCCAAACATCGAATTCGCGATAGGTGTTAAAGTATGCGCCTGAGTCGCGATGGGCGGCGTCTGTCTGCCAGACCACGACAAGCCGTTCAGGATGCCGGTAAGGGAGTGGGCGCAAGAGCACCGCTTCGACGATGCTGAAGATGGCAGAGTTTGCGCCGATGCCGCAAGCCAGGGTGAGGATGGCCATCAATGCAAATTCGCGCGACCTAGTTAATTGGCGCATGGCGCGATACAGGTCGCGTGCAAAGTTCTCTAGTAGCTGCATGGGAACGACTCCGAGGGCCGGCGCGGCCGCGACTGGCAAATGACCCTGGGGATTTGATTCCCGGAGCGAACAGACCTCATACCCCGGTGAACCGCGTCGGAGATAGTGTAACCATGGCTGGCCGTTTTCGAGAATCCCTGCCGTTCCCGCGTCTCGAATGACGCGTACAAGACCTTAGCACTCATTGAGATTCTGTCACACCGCTTTAATGCGCGGGATCAGGCGGTCCACTAGGTCTCTACAGCCGTGCTCGAACGATGCATGATAACGTCCTTTATCGATGCATTGAAATGGGATGTCCTGCTCCCATCATGGCCTCCCACGATGAATTACCCAGGTGCAACTTATGGTCATAAAGCCAAGCTATGCAGCCATCGTTTCGCAAGCGACTCGGCTGTGAGCGAATCGTTGGAGGCTGAATGAAGAGTGCTCTGTCCGGTCTGTATCATCGGTTGTCGTTGGGAGCGCGTCTTACGAATCTGCTCCGCTGAGACGAAGACGGGTGCGGCAGGAACAACTGCGGCCAATGGAGTCTCCAAGGGGGCGACCGTCGGCTTGCTTACGGAAGGCCTTTTCTGATGCGGGGCTCTCCTTGCTCGTTTTTCGCGCATCAGAGCTGGCGCGATTGCGGATCCTTGGAGGACGGCGGGAGGATCCTGAATCTTTGCAATTTCAGAGGCAGCAGAATGAACAGATACCGGTGATTTTCTCTTTCGAGTCTTTTCGATGGGGGAAAAAGAGGAGGCCAGAAGCTGGCGAACCTTTTGCAGTCCTCCACGTCGGCATCGATCAAGGCAAGAATTCGCGCGTATTGCATCTCGCTCCTAGTCTATCGCGCTAGAGACATCTTCACTCTAGTCCCTAGAAGCTCGGCCACTTGGAGACTGGCCAGTAACGGTCCCGGCTGGCGATGCTCTGACATGAATGACGTTATCCCGATTTTGAAGAATGCCCTCAAGGAGAAACTGGATAAGTATTCTCAGAAGGGCTTCACACGCATCTCGCCTGCAGGCTCGCGGGTTCTCAACGAGTACCAAATCGCCAATTCACCGATGGAGGAACCGAACCGGTTCGTTCCGACATATCCGCTCATCGAAGTGGATCTGAGTTTTTTCCGAGTAACGGGCAAACCGGCGCAAGGCGTCAATTACAGGCAGGTGGTAGCCGGAATGGACCCCCGGATTTCGACGCGTGCAGGCTTAACAGCCCGACGACCTTTGCCTAAAAGCAAAGGTCTTGTCGCCGGGAGCTTACATGGAAAGTGATCATAGAATCGATTGTTAGCGTCTCGGGTAGGCTACCCTAGCCAAAATCGAGACGGACGCGCCAAATCGAATGGGTTTAGTTAAGTGAGTATAGTGAGGGTCTCACTGGTGACACGGGGTAGGTGTCATTCGTAAACACCCCCATTGGAAGGAGAAAACGGCTGTGTTGAGTCAAGACCATCAAGGAAACTATCAACGAGATTTCATCTGCGAAGGGTGCGGGAACGATGTGGTGGTGGTTGGGGCAGACCGTCAAGATGTCGGCTCGATCACCCATTGCCTGAAGTGCAAGCCGGATCAAATTCGGCTCGGAGTTAGCTTTGTCAGTTGGGAGACAACCGGAGAACCAGACCACCTTTATAGAGATTTTGACTGAATGGGTGATCTGCACGAATCACGATGATTGTTTTCTTCATAGGGTCTCCTTATAGGCTTTGATTGAAGCCCTGAATGTTGGCTCAAGCGCAATATGGGATTCTCTTTCAAACGACTTACCCATCGCGGGATTGGGTATCGTCTCGATGACCGTTTCATACTCTGAATCGTAGAACCTGAGATGGGCAGAACGGACGCCAAGCGCCGCAATCGTGTCTGCAAGGAGTGTGCTTACTAGCTGCTCAACACCCTCTTTCAGGTTGGCTTTGGCGTCTTTGTCTGTTGTCTGCCGGAACTCAGCTACCCGTTCCTTCAAAAGCTCAAGTATCTCCTTGTACTGTTCTCCTGTCACTTTGTCCTCGCTTTCTGCCCTTTAGGGTCGGTTGTCTTGCGCGGACGTTTAGGAACCGTCACCATCGGGTGAAGCTCCTTATCGATAGCTTCCAGTTGATCCGGACTGAGTCCCGACAGTTTGAAAGCACCGCGTACAGATTGAGTCGATGGTGCCATTGCGATTCGTACGATATGCGAACTCACCTTCGTCCATGGCTGACCCATGATCTAGCGACGTCTGAGAAAACGAGTACGCGAACAGTTCTGACACTGCCACGGAAAGAGGCCCAACATGGGAAGAATGAAACGTTCGACGATTCCGTGACGACCGCGTCGGCTTACGGGCTCATTACAAAATTTGCATCGCGGTAAAGACACCACGCAACCAGTCTCAGCCCCGAAAGCTTAAGACACCCTGAATTAGGGAACAAAAAGGAGAACTGAGCATTGAACCGGGCCGGGTGGCAAGCTTGAATTACAATCTGACACATGACGATACGAGGCGACTCCAAACGAATCGTAAGAAGGCTCGACAAGCTCAGAGCAGTCAAACTGCGGACGTTCTCTATGTGGTCCGAGACCGGCGAACGTCTTCCTTA
>Ga0206817_1266_pt1 | contig 10573 bp, 9 predicted proteins | sample Alteio_BWOrgCont_89_FD_152873 | JGI IMG/M metagenome (GOLD analysis project Ga0206817, IMG submission 152873) | Enriched cells from forest soil in Barre Woods Harvard Forest LTER site, Petersham, Massachusetts, United States -... | ecosystem: Environmental > Terrestrial > Soil > Temperate forest > O...
AGGTCCAGCCACCGAAATCTCTTCGCAGAGTGAGCATTTTAGGAGATAATCCCGTTTTCGCTTCGTCCAGAAGCTAGATTCGCGAGGTACAGATCAAATGGCTGCGACCTGCGGTGCTCGTCGGGTGTCTTGGAGTGAGATTCAGGGCAAACTTAATGGTGTTCTCTCGCGTGACTTATTGTCTGCCATTAGCGACTTGATCTCAAGAGCCAAGCAGACCGATCTGTTCACGGCGAAATACGATTACGGAAAGCTGATTGTAGATCGCGGCGCGTTCAAATCCCCTTGTCTGCCAGAGTATTGCTCAACGTGTAGAGCTCTTCAGAAAGCGCTCCACCAAGAGAATGCATACACTCCCATTCCCCTTTCCGCAATCCTCGACGGTTGCGTGGAAGTCTTTGTTGAGTATCCCCAAGAAGACGGGCTCCCGAGGCATGCTCCTCTTAGTCTAATGCGGAAACCTGAACTCTTCGGAGTATTCGAAGCACTGGATCGTCTCTTGGAAACTCCGACAGCACGGCCTCCTTGGTCAGTGTCGTCCGGCGCCAGATCCGTTTGGATTATCGCTCCAACCGGTGACGTACGTCTCCCCAAAGCCCTGGGCAAGTTCCTTAACGTGAACATTCCATGGAATTCAGAGTTGCACCCACATTGGAAATTAATTGAGAGTGTTGTGCGCCAGCGACATGTGTGGAGCACTGAAGTACTGTTGTTTCCAAAGTCGTTAGGTGAGCACATCAGGAGTGCGACTACACTTTTCAACGCGCTTCTTCAGATTGGGTGGAAACAGTCGAGCGGACTTCGTCACATGGCTACCGACGACGCAGACCTGAGAGAGGCTGTGCACCGTGCGATGAACACTTACAACCTTCCTCAAGGCGAACTGTTCCAGTACGTCACAATCAGACACTTTCTGGAGATGATTCAGGGGCAAGCTACAGCATTTCGATCAAGTGATGTCGACACGTCAGAAGCGGGACCGTTCAGCATTTTCAATAAGTACCTACAGAGTGCCCTCGAGAGCATGCACCTTAATTATCGTCCAATTGTGATGCAGCCGGCTCAACTGGTAAAAGAAGGCGATGTCGGGTACTACTCGCTGCGTTGTCCCTCGATTCCTGGTCCACGGCCCACGAGGGTCAGAGATTCACTGGCTCAAATCGCGGGGTCCTATCGCGACGTGATTCAGGAGATTGGAGGAGATCGCACTAAAATTCTCGCAGAACCAAACCTTGCTTTCTTTGTGAGGACGGCGGTCGACACTAGAAAGCCGAGCGACGGTAAGACTTTGCCGACAGGCGTGACAAGTACTGAAAATCTCCCCCTGTCTGATTTCTATCCCGGGCAGAAGATCTCACGGAAGGACAGCATTTTCCTATCGAGTCCATTCTTACTCGCCGTTGCACGGGTGGTGCGAACCTCGCGTCCAGAGTCAGTGTTACAGGTCAATCATCGCCAACTCCGCTCGGGCGTTTCGGGAGCGGCTTGATCGCCTCCAGCCGACTGATCGGTTATGGTTGAAGATTTCTCAAAGATGTTAATTACTTCCGGAGCATAGTCTTTTTTTCTGAAAGGAACTAGTCTGAGCCAATCGTTAACAATAAAAATTTGCAAGTCGGGTCTCAGTATAACGGGTTGATAACCTTCGTCGAGTTGGGTGTTACGCTCCGCTGCCTGCAATACTCCACCCATGAGTAAAGCGCGCGTTAGTTGAATGTCTTGCGCTGGGACGCTTTCCAGTGATCCATCAAAATTGACTGGGAATCCTCCTCGGACGAGTAGCAGTTCACCGCGATGAGTAGATACTGTCGTATCGGCCAGTTTGTCTTTGCTCGTGAAACCCACATTGTTCAGAGTAGTGAGAATACTTTTGAACTCTGTATCGTGGGAAGAGCAACTTAACAATGTTCTCTTCCCTGACAGGCCCTGCCACCAATTATTTCCTTCAAACAAGTCGCGACCAGTGCATCCAAAAACGCAGTTCGACTTCTCTAAGAGTTCTTTCAAACTTTTGCAGGCGACTGCCCCTGAAGGCAAATCCTCCAGAAGAGCACTATCGACGATGTCAAATACGAAGACGAAGGGATGATGCTTCAATAATGTTTCAAGTACGGCGCGGCCGATGTTCCCAAGCCCGACAACACCACAAATAGACCCTTCGAGATACGCCTTGTGCGCTGAAAGACGATTAAATATCGCATCTTGGATTAGATTGGGCTCTATCAGTTTCTTGGCTGCAGAGGCGGCAACCTGAACCACTGGTACGTGTACTCGTCCAGCGTCTTGAAAGGCGAGGCCACTCATTGTTTGCTCGACCCCAGTTACAGGGAAATCTAACCGGCCTACCGGTACACTTGCTAATACACATCCACCGTCATCGAGCACCACGACTTGTCTCACCGATGACTTTCTGAAGTGGGTAACGGCTCGGTCCCACATTGATTCGACTTCGACGAGCAGTTCCGTTTCATAAGAACCCCACGAGCGTGGTGTTCTTGATTCAAAAGTTTGAAAACTTAGCGACCTAAGCCGTTTCGTAACATCAGGGTTGGCTGAATAGACTTTGCCAAGAACAAATGTGTCCTGAGGGCGAAGGCCTAACTTGATGAATTTCTCGAAAAGGCTTCCCGTTGTGCTTAAGAGATGTTGCAGACAAACCATCCCAACTTTCTCTAACGGCCGGCTTCCTCGAACAAACCTCGATTCCAAGTCTTCGAGAAGAGGGAGAATGGGGAATAGTTGTCTAGAGCCTTCCATATGCGCGTGCCATTCTGCTGAACCATATGAACCGCTTTCGTTGATGAGTGCAACGACTCACTTCCCCGCCGTGTCCTGTGCCTCCGATTCGGGGCACAATTCTGGCCCCCAAAACCGGGAGCAGAATGTGAACTGCGTTTCGAGCCTGTGATATCCGACCTGCGAACTGCTGCCGGATTCTGAGACGACATCGTTAGCAGCGAATTTGGACCCCAACAAAGCTAATGCAATGGCTCCAGCCTTGGGTTCTAATCCTTGTGTGAGCTGATCAACAGTTCACACGCTGTTAAGAGGCAAGCCATGCGAGTTCCAACGTTCAAGATTCTATTTGCAGCCGGACTGAGCACTACCATGTTGATATCAACGCTAGCACTGGGCCAACAGCGGAACGGTCAGCATATTTATCCGCAAATCCCGTCTCGGCCGCAAGTGCCGCAATTGCAGGGATCCTACCCGGTGCCGCAGCAGGGGTACTACCCGGCACCACAGCAGGGGTACTACCCCGCGCCACAGCAGGCGTACTACGTTCCGCCACAGCAGCCTAACTATCCGCCGATGGGTAACAACTGCGTTGCGCCGCAAGGATGGGGAGTGTTAGGACAGTTGTTCCCGGTCGGGACCCAATGCACCGTGACGGATGCTGCGGGGAACACCTACTTCGGCAACGTCCAATAGGTCACTAAGATGTTTGGACTCGCTGATCATTAAAGATCATTAAAAGTCTCGAGCTTGACACCTTACTAATTAAGGGGACTAAAAATGAAACCGTGCTTCGTAATGACCTGGCCACTATTAATGGTGAGTTGGATTGCGCTGTTAGCCAACTCCCTAGGTGCCGAGGTGCTCCCGCAGCCTGCTTATCGTGGGCCGCTGCCTCAAGCATCAGCGCAGCCGCAGTATTCACCGCAGGTGGAGCGTTCGCCGTATTACGTGGCAGTTCCGCAACTCACACTTCTTGACCGGCACTCGGAGCTGGGCAATGTCTGCGTTGCACCTCAAGCCTGGGGCTTTCTACCCGAGCCTTATCCGGTCGGCAGTCGGTGCGTGGTCACCGACGCGGATGGCCAACGCTATGACGGTTTGGTGCTGTGGCTAGAGCTCCGGACACCGTGGGTCCCCCTGCTAGTCCTGAACCGATTCTAGAATTCACACGAGTAGATAGCGCTTCCTAGATCGAATATTTTGCTGATACAAAGATGACCGGTAGGAGGACATATGCCAGAGCGATTTAGCAAACGGAGCTGGGTGCTGAGCTTAGGGGGAATTTCGGTGCTGCTGTTACTGGGCGTTACGATCATCGCCCGATCATACGTCGCCCATAATGCCCTCAATGTTGATGGATCAGGAAAAGTATCGACCTGCGTTTCATCTGTCCTCAACAGGCTTAATCCCACACAGATCGTTGATATTGCCTTGCTGGATCACGTCCACCGTATGTGTTACCAACAGATAGCGGAGGAAGACACTCTCACAGATTTCGGGATTCGTAAGTCAGCATTCTTGAATCAGCAGCTCCAAACGCCGGTGATGCTTTGGATGGTAGTTGCGGTCACGTTATCGGGTGTTTGCCTGGCAGGTCTGCAGCTGTTAGCGGCATACCGTTTGGCGTCTCCTGGGAGCGGTGCCTTTGAGCAAGGGGGACAATTATCGATTGAGAACAGTCGAATATCACTCAAGTCGTCGGTCACTGGTGTGGTCATTTTGACATTGTCGCTAGCTTTCTTCTCAGTGTTTGTGACTAAGGTCTATCCACTCACTGAAGTAAATTCGGCATCCGGATCGTTGGTACTACCACCGAATTCGCAAGCAGCTAACACTCCACAGAATCAATCACCCGCGGCCAATTTCGCACCCTCGCCCCAACCGACGTCGATTGTGCCCAACGCTATGGCTCAGCCGTATCCCTTTCCTGGTACGCAATCGCGCACAACACCATCTATAACCACCGGGCCAACGCTACCCAAGCCCGTCGGCAGCTCACCAAGGTCTTCTGGCAGACACTCCAGGCAGCCCAAGGTGGCGAAGAGTCAACAGGCGTCACCGTGCAAAGATTTATCGGGCGCCGCACAGCCTGAGCAATGATTTGTTCACGCAACGTGGATGTGCCAATAGCGTTTAGTGCTGGTACCCCGCCGTTCGATGTTCGATGACCGCACAGTGACGGTGTTGCGGTATAGACCATGGTAGATGCGAACATGAGAATGCGTCGCATATCACCGGGATCGATCCGTGAGAAGATATGCGTGACTTTGATCACCGACAAACCGTGGCTCCGCACTGACCATAGCAACATAGAATTCGTTTGCCTCCTCGAAGAGCACTTCCTCTCTGAAAGGCGACACGCCTCCCGAGGCGAACGAGTTACTCTTCGGAGGTGCCGTATGCCAAGTCCCGACGCGACCGCGAACCCTCCAATGCAACATCTGAAACACGTCCACAGCGTGGCGAAGCAGCTTTCAGGAGAAGACAAAGTAGTAATCGCCTTTTCGTTGCTTGCAATCCCTCTGCGGGGGTAATCTTCGACAGCAAAGGAACCCTGTATGGCACGACCTCAAGTGGCGGCAAACTAAGTTTTGGGAGAGTCTTCGCGCTAAAGCCGCCGGGCCCGGGCAAAACCAAATGGAATTATTCTGTGCTCTACGGTTTTGGAAACGGTGATGACGGCGACTACCCTGACGCCAACTTGATCCTCGATCAGAAAGGCTCTCTTTACGGAACAACCTCAGGAGGTGGGCCGCTTTCCGGTACAGTTTTCAAGCTGAGCCCAACCAAGACACCACCGTGGAAAGCCACTCTGCTGTGGGCATTCGGTGGACGGGACGATGGCAACCAGCCCTTTGGCCCCGTGATGCTCCATGCGGGCAAGCTTTATGGTACGACCGCATATGGGGGCACTTACGGTGAGGGCACAGTATTTCAAGTGGAACCTTAGATTCTTCGGGGATGGCGAGAGCCCCGCAGAAATTTTTCCGGTGGAGTTGTTGAGATCAGCACGCTGACTGATGCAGGGCCCATGGAAGCGTGACGATAATAAGATCACCGTGTCAATTTTGAGGTTAACAACCTAGAACCCTTTCCCTATCTGGCTTCTCCGCATTCCAAAGGTTCCAAAATAGTTCCCCAAAATGGTGGTTTGGATGGCGAGTTTCCGCGCACTGTCCAGCCCAGTGTTGAGCAAGGAGCCATCAGGTACAATTGCGCGTGCGTATCGCTCGGTTCGCGTTATTGGTTTGTGATAATAAGTGATGCCCCCGGAGCATCTGCGCGAACATAGTCGGTGAAAGCATTTTCGCCGGAGTTAACGATGGATTCGATTTCAATACAGGTGATTGTCGCCTTCGTCTTTGGCGTAACGTTCGTGATAGCGCTGATCCTGCTAGCCATCAAGTTTGAGCACCCGACGCCATTTCAGTACAATGTTTTTCGCACGATCCTTTCTTTGGCGGCTGCGGGAACGGCCGCAATGATTCCAGGATTTATTGACCTGCAAGTTAGCACTACCACTAAGCTCCTTATAAGAGCTGGCGGAGCCTTGGCAGTGTTTGTAATTACTTTCTTCTTTAATCCTGCTCAACTCGCTTCTCGAAACGCGAATGAAAATGCGGTTGCGGAGGGTCCCCCTTCTCTAGTGCCCCCCCGATCTGCCGGAGAGACTCCGCGATGGGATTCCTTTCCCACCCGATGAACGCATGGCGTTTTTCAGGGTCTGGGAGTGCCTAGTACAGCTTGATAGGGCCGGCCAAGAACTCTGGAACGAGATCTCAGATTCAACTCTGTCAAACTTTTCCGACCGCCGGCATGCTGCTGAACACTGCATCGCTGAACACGCGTTGTTCTTTCCTGAAGATGTTTATGCTGCCCTACAAAAGATGATTCGTGCGGCTGATTTTTATCTCAGTGGGAAGGTGACGCTATCGGCAATCCGAAGCGGCCAAGTTATCAGCGACGAGATGATAATGTTAGCCGGACCAGGGCAGAGGGACCGGTTTGTTGATAACGAAGTCCGCCATCAAATTGAGCAAAATAAGAGATGGCTAAGCAGGTATCGAAAGCTTCTAAAAGATATTCGCTGGAGCTTTCACCATAAGGTCAGGCTTTCTGAGATTCGGCCTCTTGGGGAGCGGGATGGTTGACCGCTGCCGTGTCAATTTTGAGGTCAATAACCCAAAACCCTTTCCCTATCTAGCTTTTCCGCGCTCGACCAAGCAAGAAAAACCTTAGAAATACGATATTTGATGGCAGATTGATGTTACGGCTCTTTTCAAGGGAGGCCATAGCGCTCAAAACGCCATCACGATCTGAGTGTGCTTCTTGCTGAAGTGCCCGACGAATTGGCCCTCCCGTAGTTTGTCCTGGAGCAACGACCTTGACCGCGCCAAAGAGCTAGTGTTTTCCGCGACTCGGTCCTTTGCTGCTGCCTGCCGAGAGGGTGGCGAGCAGAAATGCTCCTGCAGGTCGGGATGGGACCGAGCCCTCTTAGTCAGTATTGGCGTTCCGAAGAGGTGCGATTGAGATTTCTGCCCTGTCCTTGGTGTCGTTCCACGAGGCTGATGACGCCACACGGCCACGGAACGCACGTTTGTCGCGGATGCGGGCTTACCATAATGTCTGAGAATCCGGCCTTTAGATGTACGTGTCACCACTGCGCTGTCCACTTGAAGATTGGGAAAAGTGGCCCGCAAGAAGTTTCCCGCAATGGCCCGCCCGACAGTTTACCTCTGGTCCCCTGAGCGTTCTGCTGTTTGAACGTGGATAGGCTAACTTGGGTCGTGATTGTCTCGTCCCGTAGCAGCCCAGCGGACTGTGCCCACAGAAGGAGAACAAATCTTTTTTCCACTTTTCCGCAAACTTTTTCATCCTGATTGCGCTGCGGTGAGGCCGAGACGAATCAATTGCTGTTGAACTGCCGCCGGATTCGTGATTAGCTTGTTTGGTTTCATTCCCTGCCCCGTGAAGGAAGACCATGAGGATATCCCTGAAATCTTGGTTAACACGAGTGACCGCCGCCCTGGTCGCGGTGTGTGTCGTCAGCGCCTTTGCTCTTGCTGCAAACAAGCCCCACTACGTCATTACCAATGACGACGTGCCGCCCGCCCTCATTACCAGCGTCACTTTCTACACCGTGGCAGCGGACGGTCTGCTGACCATGAAAGCGAAAGTGTTGGCCGGCAAGGGCGGCATCGCGGGTGGCTATTTTGCAGCCAACCGGGTGAACGTTCTCAACAGCGGAAATCAAGAGTGCGCCTACGTTTCCGTGGCCCAGAGCGGCGAGATCGATGGAATCTCCATCAAGACTCTCGAAGTTGGTGGCCATGCGGTTGGTTCCCTGAATGACACTGGCGCCTCCAATGGCATCGGCTTGGCCATGAACGCTCAATACCTCTTTGCCAGCTTCACCGACTCGAACACCATCGGAACCTTCCAGGTACGGCCAGGTTGCAGCCTCAAATTCGTCGGTGATACGACCGTCGTCGGCCTCCAGGGCGGCGTCATCGACGGAATGGTCATCCATGGCAACATCATGGTCGTCACCTACGGCGATGGCTCCATCGAATCCTTCAACATCTCCGCGGGCACCCCAGTCTCGAATGGCGATGAACAGAATTCCACTGGCTCTCGCGGCGGCAATTCCTACCCCAGTGGCGTCGACATCACTCAGGATGGGCACTACGCCATCTTCGGCGATACCTCCCCGTTCACCCTAATCGAAGTGTCCGATATTTCCTCCGGCAAATTGACTCCGACCGCGGTCTATCGCCTGGGAAGGAATCTCAACTCCAGCAACATTCTATTGAGCCCCGACGAGAGCCTGCTCTATATCAGCAATAATCAAGGGGGCAGGATCACGGCCGCTTTTTTTGACAAGAGCACCGGCAAACTTTCGAAAGGGTGCGTTTCTCGTAGCCTCAAGGGCTTCGTGAGCAACTGGTCCTATCTCGCATCGTTGGCCCTGGAAAAAACCACCGGGACTGGCGGCGTGTTGTATGTTGCAGAATACGGCGCGCCGTCCTCGATCGGCATCCTTAACGTGAAATCGGCTGGCGGGAAGTGTACGTTGACGGAATCTTCCGGCTCGCCCGTTGCGGACCCAAACAGTCCGGGGTTGCTATCGATCGGGGCCTTTCCGCCCCGGCCGTTCTAACCCGAGGTAAAGTGTCTTAACCTCTAGAGAGATTGAGAGAGATAAAGGAGTTGAATATGCGCTCTGTGTCGAGATATATGCTGGTAATTCTGGTGTGCGGATCGTCTTTCTTGAAGTCAGAGGAGCAGTGTCCCCCGCGTCCCCTCGTTGGCACGGTAGTCCAGGATGCCCTGAATATTAACAGTGTGAATGGCGTGCTGAACGCCGAATTGACCATGCGGCACTCCGTCGACACCGGCGGATACAATCACTATTGCTACAACTACCAGACTTCCACAGGAGAAGTGGAAGCCCCCACGCTGCGCCTCAACCAGGGCGATCAGCTGCTTCTCGACGTCAAGGACCGCATCGAGAGCGACGACCCCGCAGGGATGATGGAGATGCCCGGCAAGGTTTGCGGCGACACCGGGATGATGACCCTGTCCTCCACTAACGTTCACTTCCACGGACTGAACGTTCCGCCCATCTGCCATCAGGACGATGTGCTCACCACGCTGATTCAGCCGGGCAAACCCGCGTTCAAGTTTGATATTCAAATCCCAAAAAACGAGCCGCCCGGGTTGTACTGGTACCACCCCCATGTGCATGGCTTTACCGAGTTCCAAGTCAACGGCGGCGCCGCCGGGGCGCTGGTAGTCGAGGGCATGGACAAGATACGCCCCGAAGTGGCCGGCCTCAAAGAGCGTGTATTTGTCATCCGCCAGCAGTACCTGGTTCCCTGGGTGCCCGGACCCTACCAACTCACCATTAACTACCAACTCGCCGCCGGCCCCACCTTCCCGGATCCCATCATCCAGATGAAGCCCAACGAAAAGCAGTTCTGGCGGGTCGCCAATGCAACCATCCAGGACTTCATGCCATTGCAGGTGCAATTCCGTGGCAAGCCGCAGATGCTGGAATTGATCGCGCTCGACGGCTATCCCCTGGCCAAGCCCAGATTTGTAGACACGATTTTGGTCCCTCCCGCTGGACGTGCGGAGTTTATCGTGCAAGGTCCTGCCCAGAGCAACGTGGCGACTTTCTATTCGCTTGGTTATTCCACTGGTCCGACCGGCAACCCCGATCTCCCACAGGAACTGGCTAAGATCGAAGTCACCGGCGGCGCCGATGAAACGCGAGAGGCAACAGAACCCGCCGTTCGCATGCCGATGAGCAGCATTAAGTTCACTGGATTAAGCAAACAGACGCCAACCGCGCTGCGCAAACTCTACTTCTCGGAAGAATTCGGCGGAACCAACGGCCCCATCCAGTTCTACATCACCGTTGACGGGCAGAAACAAAAGGTTTTCGAAGGGAACGAGAAGCCCGTGATCACGACTCACGTCGGGGCCGTCGAAGACTGGATCGTCGAAAACCGCGCCCTTGAGACCCACGCCTTCCACATGCACCAGATCCATTTCCTAGTAACCGAAGTGGACGGAAAACCCGTCAAGGATCAGGACCTGCGCGACACCATTGAGATTCCCTTCTGGGAAGGGCCGGGTCATCCTTACCACAGCGTGAAGATGCGCATGGATTTCCGCGACCCAGCTATCGCCGGGACCTTTGTGTTTCATTGTCATATCCTGCTGCACGAGGATCTTGGCATGATGCACAAAATTCTGGTCCTTCCAAAATAACCGGTCGCGCGGACCTGGATTCCAATGACGCACCATAGGTTTTACCCTTGTCGGG
>Ga0206817_1268_pt1 | contig 10558 bp, 7 predicted proteins | sample Alteio_BWOrgCont_89_FD_152873 | JGI IMG/M metagenome (GOLD analysis project Ga0206817, IMG submission 152873) | Enriched cells from forest soil in Barre Woods Harvard Forest LTER site, Petersham, Massachusetts, United States -... | ecosystem: Environmental > Terrestrial > Soil > Temperate forest > O...
TTCTTCTCCTGGGAGGCCTACAAACAGCTCCGCGCCAACACTCCCGCATTCGAGAACCTGGCTGCATTCCAGCCTGGTCAATACAACGCCTACCTGGCCGTGCGGCCCGCCGGTTCTTCGACGCCTGTCGAGATGCGAAACGGCGAGTACGTCTCCGGCAACTTCTTCGAGACCTTCGGCATTTCCGCCTGGCGCGGACGGCTCTTCACCGATGCCGATGACCGAGAAGGCGCGCCGCCGGTCGCCGTAATGAGTTTCCGCGTCTGGCGGGAGAAATACGGATCCGATGCGTCAGTAGCCGGAAAAACCTATGAGATCAACGGCCATCCGTTCACGATTGCTGGAGTCGCCGCTCCAGCCTTCTTCGGAGCCAAGATCGACAGCGGGGGGAATATGCCTGACTTCTGGCTGCCGCTGACGACCGAGCCGCTGATCGCAAGTACAACTTCGCGCCTCAAGAATCCCCGGCTCGCCTGGCTCGATTTGATCGGTCGGGTCCGCCGGCAAACAAATCCACAGAACCTTGAGACCGAGCTCAACGTGGAGTTGCACCAGTGGCTCGAGAGCCATGCGTCGGATATGAACCCACAGGAAAAGGCGCTCCTGCCAAAGCAGACACTCCGCCTGACACCAGGCGGCGCCGGCGTTTCCCTCATGCGCGAGGAATATGCGGATGGTCTGTTTCTGCTGCTGCTGGCTGCTGCTTGTGTCCTGCTGGTGGCCTGCGCCAACGTCGCTAATCTGATGCTCGCGCGCGGCCTCAAAGACCGGCGACAGACTGGCATACGCGTAACGTTGGGCGCGCCCCGCAGCCGTCTGGTTCGGAAGGCGCTCATTGAAAGCCTGCTGCTCGCTCTGATCGGAGGCGGTGCCGGAATCTCAGTCGCATACGCGGGAGCCCGCCTGATACTCCACCTCGCTTTCGCCGGACCGGACACATTGGACACATGGGCCCCCGTGAATGCTTCTCCCTCCGCCCCCATGCTGCTCTTCGCATTGGCAATTTCGGTGGTCGCCGGACTCATCTTCGGCCTAGCGCCGGCATGGATGACCTCGCACGCCGATCCGATCGAAGCGATCCGCGGAACCCGCGGCACCGAGGGCGGCAATCGCGGTGATTTTGGCAGCGCCTGGGCGCAGAAGATGCTGGTGATCCTGCAGACGGCGATATCGCTGGTGTTGGTGAGTGCGGCGGCGATGCTTGGCCAAAGCCTGCGCAACCTGGGACAGCAGAATTTCGGATTCGATTCCGATGGGAAGTATCTGGTTACCATCGATCCCAAGATTTCCAACTACAAACCGGAGCAGTTGGGGCCGCTCTTTCGTGAAATTGAGGGACCACTGCGGCGTATTCCCGGCGTGCAAGGGATCGGCTCCATTCTCGCAGCGCCGCTGACCAGCTGGGTCTGGCAGCACGACATCCGGGTTGAGGGCAAACCCGAGCCCGGCCCGCAGGATTCTGTTTCATCCGGATGGACCCGGGTCACGCCGGGATTTTTCGCGACTCTTGGAGACAGGATGGTGATGGGGCGGCCCATCACCGATGAAGACACGACGAGCACCCGGCCGATCGCCGTCGTCAATCATGCGTTTGCCAGGAAGTTCTTTGCCGGAGAGAACCCGATTGGGCAACACTTCGGGCCTGTTCCGCCAAAAAACGCGGGAATGTACGAGATTGTCGGCGTTGTCTCCGACGTCGACTTCGCCGATGGCGTGCGGCCCATGTACTTCCTTCCGGAAGCGCAGAGCACATACCTCCTGGATACGGAATCTGAAGAGAGAGAGCTCCAGTCGCATTATTTGGGCAGCGTGCTGCTCTCGGCTCCGGCAAATCCGGCTGACCTGGAGACACAGGTAAAGAAGACGTTGGCGAATACGGCGCCGGACCTCGTGGTGAACAGCATTCAGCCCTACCGCGAAGTCGTTCATGCCAATTTTGCGCAGCAGAGAATGATCGCAAGCCTGACCTGGCTGTTTGGAGCCGCCGGGTTGGCCCTGGCTGCAGTTGGCCTCTACGGTGTAACCGCCTATGGAGTCGAACAACGCAGGAGCGAGATTGGCGTGCGCATGGCGCTGGGCGCCAATCGCAACTCAGTGATCGCTATGGTGCTGCGCGGAGCGTTCTGGCAGGTGGGCATCGGATTGGGGATCGGGATTCCGGCGGCGATTGGAGCGGGGTATCTCATGTCGAGCCAACTCTTCGGAGTCATGCCATGGAATCCATTGCTGTTGGCAGGGGCGACCGTACTTCTTGGATTGGCGGCGTTGTGCGCAGCAGTGATCCCGGCGCGTAGGGCAGCAACCATCGACCCCATGCAGGCATTACGCAGTGAATGATCCACACAGGAGGTTGCGGGAGCTTGATAATATGCCGCTCATCGAGGATGTCACGCGCCAGCACTGGGGATGGATGAGGCTGGAAAATCTTCTCCACGATACTCGTTATGCACTACGCCAACTTCGACGCGCTCCCGCGTTCACGGCAACGGCATTGCTTACATTGGCTTTTGGTATCGGCGCCAATCTTGGCGTATTCCAGCTACTTTATGCGGTGATTCTTGCCGAGTTGCCTGTTCCTAATCCAGCGGAGGTTGTCCGAATCCAGGCGGCGCGCAGTCCCTTTGATCAGAGCTGGACGATTTCCTATCCCGCGTATCGGCGTCTGCGCGCCGCCACTCCCGATGTTCCGCTGATGGCGACGGCTTATGCGCAAGATACAACGATGAAACTTGCGACCGGCGCGTCAGTAAAGGTCGCCTGCACACTGGTTTCAGATAATTACTTCAGCGGGCTTGGCGTTGCTCCCGCGGCGGGGCGGTTATTCGTCGAGGCCGACGAGCGCATGGGGCAGGATGAGTGGCCAGTGGTGCTTCGTTACGATTTTGCGCGAAACACGTTCGGCTCTGCGCATGAAGCAGTGGGACAGCATCTTCGTATCGATGACCGCATGTTTGTTGTGATCGGCGTGGCGCACCGGAGGTTTCTTGGCGATAGGACGGGATATGCTCCCGACGTCTGGTTTCCTCTCGCGCTGCAGAGTACATTCGCACTCGCAGTTCCATGGGATTCGCTGGGGCCGGGCCACGATGTAGCGCTCGACAAGCCCTGGTATAACCAGCCTACAATCTTTTGGCTTATGCTCACGGCGCGCATTCGGCCGGAACGCCGCGCCGCAGTGCTTGCGCATTGGGACCAGGTGTTTCGCAATGATCGTGAAGTGATGACGGAAGCGACGGCCGATCCGGCAGTGAAAGCCGCGCTTTTAAAAGTGAAGACCGGAGTAGCGCCGCTTAGCGAGAACGGTATGAGGAAGAGATTTGCCGGTCCACTGACCTTGCTCATGGCGCTTTCTGCTTCCATCTTCCTAGTCGGTTGTCTGACTCTCGCGAACCTTCAGCTAGCACGACTCCATACGCGTGCACATGAACTCAGTGTTCGTATTGCGCTTGGAGCAAGCAGCGGAAGGCTTATTCGTCAGATTGTTCTTGAAGATGCGCTGCTCGTTGCTTGTGGCTCTGTGTGCGCGTTTGTGCTGGGCAGAGTGGCCAGCAGCATTCTCGTTCGCTGGGCTTCCAATCGCAATTCTTTTTTCACGTTCGACCTGCATCTGAATTTGCCTCTTGCGGCCCTTGGAGTAGGGCTAATGCTGCTGTCGCTGTTGTGCTTCAGCATCCTTCCAGTGATCATCTTTATCCGCACAGGCGTTGCGCAAACGGCAGGATCGCGCGCGAAAGTTGCGGGCATTGCGCAAACCACAAGCCAGCGCATGCGTTCCAATGTGCTGCTTGGCGCACAGGTCAGTCTTTCGCTTCTGCTTTCCACCATGTCGGCATGTTTTGCTGCGACGCTGGTGCACTGGGAAACTGTGGATGTGGGCATGGACCGTGGGCACGTACTGATTGTGCGCCCGGAGCTGCATCAGCCAAGGTTCACCGATCATCCCGAAATGCTGCCGGAATTTTATAGGCGGATTCAGGAGCGTCTGCAGGCACTTCCCGGCGTGCGCAGCGCAGCGGTAGAAATGTGCGGTAGCATTCACTGCGGCTGGATCACGGCGCTCTATGTGCATGGGCGCAACGATCTTACAGACCCGCAGGTGCATGGGCAGGAAGATCATGTTGGCTTAGGCTTTTTTTCCACGCTTGGCATTCCAATTTTGCGCGGGCGCGATTTTTCCTTAAGCGATACGGACAAGACGCAACGTGTGGCAATCATTAGCCACTCCTACGCACGTCAACTGTTCGGAGACACAGATCCGATTGGGCAATGGGTTGGTTATGAGCCAGCGCCGAAGGATCATCAATTTCTGATCGTCGGCGAAGTGGCCGATGCGCGCGTGAATGGTGCGCAGCGCGATGCTCCACCGGTTGTTTACATGAGCATCAATCAGAAGCCTGCACCGGTGAACAGCATCCGAGTGCGAGCCGTGGGTGACCCGCGCCAATTGACCGAGAGTGTGCGTCGCGCGCTGTATGAAGTTGATCCCACCTTGCCTGTCAGCGAAATCGTGCCTTTAGCTACGGAGCTGAATGGCGACCTCGGAACGGAACAGATGCTTACGCGGCTAGCGGGAATTTATGCAAGCTTGACGCTGCTGCTAGTGGCGATTGGTTTTTATGGCGTAATGTCATCGCGTACAGCGCGGCGCAGGAGCGAGTTCGGTATTCGCCTTGCGCTTGGCGCCACTCGCCGCCACGTCCAAATGCTCGTCATCGGTCAAACCACGCGAATCCTGCTCGCCGGCATTCTGCCAGGCGCGGTTCTATCGATTCTCGCGGTGCGCACCGCAAGTCATTTACTGTACGGATCTGTCAGTGTGAATTCGCTGGCGATCATCGCGGCGAGCTTTGTACTGGCATTGGCCGGTTCTATCGCCACTCTCATCCCCGCTCGCCGCGCGGCGGCCACCGATCCATTGGAAACGCTCCGAAGCGAATGATCACGCGGAGTCGGAGTACCTTTCCCTAGATATTTGAAACATGCTCCGTTGGCGATAACAGGGCGAGCACTCATTGAGTCCGATGGAAGAGTGCTTTGGCAACTATGCTCAACTCAGATGCTTTATTTCCGCGACGCACCCTATCGGAGGGCAACTGCGCCTATACGCTGGCCAGATTATCTTCGCGGTTGGAGTGGTCTGGTATTACGGGCAGGGAACGAATGAGGCAACCTGATCGTAAGTGAGATCATGAGTGTGAGAAAATCTTGTCCCGATAGTTTCCGTTCGACACGGGTGTGGATATACATAGGGGCGGGACTCTTCCTTATGGCGCTGTTCCTGTCGGCGCTTCTTGTTTCCGATCTGCGCATACTGCACTCCTTACAAGCGCTGATCTATGTCGCCGTGATTATTCTTGCACGCCGAAACAGCGCATGGGGATATGGAGCTGGTTTTTCTATTGCGATACTTTGGAATGCGATGGGGCTCTTCATCACGCACCTTATACAGGTAGGCGCGATTGCCTTCTGGCTGTTGCTGCGCACTGGACGCGCGAGACAACTTGTACCAATGACGGTAACGCTAGGTGGAATCGGGCATTTTATTCTGATCTTCGCTACTCTTCTGGCTGTGTCCTGCTTCAACGCGGAGAGCCGGAAGTGGTGGAAATTTGCGGGCGGTAGCGTTCTCTCCCTAGCCTATTTCGCTCTGCTAGTCACTTTCTTTAAGCCTCATTGACAGTGAGGTCTTGATCTAAAATGTCCCAGCACGTGTCGTCGTCTTTTCTGAAACCAACCGATAATGCCAAAAAATTACAGGAGACATTCATGAGCAATCTGAAAGTAACGACTCTACACCGAGAGTTCTACTACAACGGCACCAAGATTCCCGATCCGAATCCTTCTTTGTCCTCTGAGCAGGTTCGTGACATGCTCACACCTCGCTTCCCAGAACTCGCAACCGCTGCGATCAAAGGACCGGAAGATACGGGCACAGCTCAACGATTCATCTTCGTGCGAGCCATCGGAGAGAAGGGCTAGCCATGAAAAGGGGCTCAAAGGTACGAAAAGAGCTTGTCGCGCGCTTTGAGGCCATGGCAAACGAGCCCCCAAGCAACGAAAGCAAACTGTTATCGAGGTATTACCAATGCAACGAGTGGCGACAGATGGCCGGAATTCTCAAGGAAGCGCTCGAACAGTCCACAAACGGTCGAGACGAAGCTCTAGCCGCCCCAAGCGCTCTGCTGAGGCCTTTGGCGTAGAGACGCTCGCACCTCCTGCAGTCCTGTCTCTCCCCTCCCTCCCGGACATCCCGGCCACCCTCAATCACGAGATGAAAATCCTGAGGCCGATTGCGCACCGCACAGTCGCGCAGCAGGAAGCCCTCACGCTCATCCGCTCCCGCAACCTCATCGTTCGTCTGCGAACCGCTGCGGTGAACGCAGTGCGCGGGTTGGCCAAGCCCTGCGGATATCGGCTTCCCGCTTCTTCTACGCTCTGCTTCGCCCAGCGGTGCGTGGCTGTGTTGCCGCCAGGCCTTTCCCGGGCGCTCGGACCGGTGCTCCATCAGATTGCCGATATGACGGTGAAGATCAAAGAGTACGACCGGGCGATCAAGCAATTGACCGAGACGGAATATCGCGAAACACAGGCGCTCCTAAAGGTCTATGGAGTGGGCCAGCTTACGGCGCTGACCTATGTCTTGACACTGGGAAGCAAAGAACGTTTCCAACGAAGTCGCGATGTGGGTTGCTATCTCGGCCTGCGGCCGAAACGGAGTCAGTCCGGAGAGCGAGATCCTCAGCTCGGTATCACCAAGGCTGGGAACGTCTACCTTCGCAGCCTGCTGGTGGAGTGTGCCAATCACGTTCTTGGGCGGCATGGAAAGGACTCAACTCTGCGACAGTGGGGACTGAGCCTGGCATCACGGGGAGGCAAGCAATCCCGCAATCGTGCCATCGTCGCTGTGGCGCGAAAACTTGCCGTGCTGCTGCATTCGCATCTGGGTCACGCAGCAGCCATACATTCCGTTTTATGCAAAGGCCGCTTAAGGAAAAAATCATGTTCAACCGTTACGATGACCCCGTGTTCCGATGACCGCGTGTCGGGTTGGGCCTTAACAAGGCCGGCCGAAAACTGGCAGCATCGACTTCTCCTACTGAACCCCAAACGGCACAGAGCCATTACGGCTCACGCGAAGTGCGAATAGAAACCCGGCGGAGAACAACATGCGTCGCAACCAAAGCAAAGAACAAAAACAATACTCAACGAAGGAATCAACACAGATCAGCTATTGACATCAGTGACCGTCTCATAGAAATCTGACTTTTCAGGGACCTCACTATTGCTTCGGGGCGGGGCTAGTCACTCGGAGTAATTGCTAAATCGCCTGAACAGCCTCACCCACGAATCAAGACTTCGTGATGAAGTTTGGCGTGAGAGGTATGATCCGCCTCACCATGGCGGTAGCCGCGCGGGCACGAAACTTGATGTCTATGAAGTTCTCGACCTGCTGGCCGCGCCACCCCGGTAATCAGGCAGTTTGCAAAACGGACCGAGGAGATCGACACTTAATCTGCGATGAACTTCAAAAGACAAAGAATGCTTGGACCATGGTTGACACTCGCTTGGTTGCTTCTCTTCGTCCCCAATCTATTGCTTTCGCAGGGGACGAACCAAATGGTACGCAACCAACTGAGGGCAGACGCTCAGAGCAAGATCAAAACTCTCAGCGGGCGCTTTGCGGAGATTCTCGCACCTGCGGATCGCGAAAATAGGTTGCGGGCCGATTGCAGGTCCAACTGTGGGGCTGTTGCGGATGCAGCCACCGGGAAAACGGCGGGCGATGAGCTCGATGATATTGCCATTGCTAAGGATGCCGCGCTGGATCGCGTCATCGCCGAAATCCAGATGTCCCTGGATGACTACATCGTGCGCACCGTCAGGACGACTGACTCGAATCTCAATAGTGCGTCTGTATCGGAGGAACTTGGCCTGATACTTCAGGACGAGGCGGTTCAGCCACCTGCCGCTTTTGTTCTGCGCTCGCCCAAAGGCAACTCCCTCCTCGTTTTCTACGGATTGAACAGGGGCATGTCGCCCACATCGACAACTGTCCTTCGTGCATATGTAGCGGACGCTGAGAGCCTAAGACTCTCTGATTCGATCGGCACCGATATGAATGATTACGTCAATCTTGAGGTGAAAGAACTGCACTCGCCAAAATCAGATGAAATCTGGCTGTTAGTGTCTGGCCAGATGATTGGGGCGAATGGCCCAAACATTCGGATGCGTGTCTTCGCTTACGATGGCAGGAAGTTCAGAGCCGTGTGGATGCCAGCCAATCAGTGGGGAGAATTCACGACGCGCGTTACGCAGGACGGTTTCACGGTTGACGGCGATTACTATCGGTCGAGTCAGCATAGACATGAGGCCTATCATCTCGCTCCAGATGGACTCTACCTGAGGCGGCCCGGGGAATAGTCAGGCCCGGTTGGTCGGCGATCCGGAAGTTACCCGGCTCCGACTATACCGACCGCTTCAATCGTAGTGCACGAAATACGGGTTTTTCAGTATGTATGGTCCGCCGCTTTGTCGCAAGCGAAGTTGAAGTGTGGCAAACAAGGTCTGCGCGTATGTATACGGCCTTGTTGGAGTGTGTGACGACTCCGGGCCAGGATGGAATGCGCTTCGCTCTGTTCCTAATTAACTTCGCGGTCTTCAAAGACCTTTACTGAAAGCAGGTTTCCAGAGCGACGGTTAGACCGTGGTGCCATCTCCTTCTTCGCCAGCAGACCTGGCAGGAAAAGATAAATCTTTTAAACATTAGCCCCGTAGCCGTCGCTGGTCTGCGGATGTGGGAATCGCGTCGAGCGATTTCCAAGCCTGATGTTCGTCCAGGCGTCATCTGCAGACCAGTCAGCCAGCAATAGCATCGACTAAAATCGGTGGCCGATAGACCTCATTCTTCGCCAGTACTGCCCAGGCCATGCGTGCCAGCTTATTCGCCAGTGCAACAATGGCGATGTTGTGATGCGTTCGTGCCGTGAGTTGCACCAGCCATGCACTCAATCCCGATGACTGCTTGGTCTTGTGCTGCATCACCGCCCTGGCGCACTGTACAAAAAGTCTGCGTAGATACTGGTTGCCGCGCAAGGGAATCTGCCAGAGTGCCTGCTTGCCTCCAGTCGAGTGCTCTTCCGGCACTACACCCAGCCAGGCGGCGAAATCACGACCTTTGCGAAAAGCTGATGCGTTGCCGATCGTCGCAATCAGCGCCGTTGCTGTTACTGGGCCGATTCCAGGCATAACCACCAGACGTTGACATGCTTCGTTCTCTCGGGCGATGTGCTCGATAGACTGATCGGACCGCTCGATCTTATCAGCGAGTTGCTCCAGTTCCAGCTTGAGTTCCATCAGCAGCACACGCACTGAGCCAGACAGCTTGGAGTCGCTATCCGCAAGGATCCCGGGCAGCGCCGCGTCCACATAACGGCGTCCCTTGCGCAGGGTGATGCCGCGCTCCAGCAGCAGTCCCCGAATCTGGTTGACGACCGCTGTCCGGCGCATGACCCACCGTTCGCGTACCCGATGCAAGGACTGCAGATCTAGCTGATCGTCACTCTTGATGGGAACGAAGCGCATTCTCGGCCGTCCCACGGCTTCGGCAATCGCTTCCGTGTCGATGTAGTCGCTCTTGTTCGTCTTTACATAAGGCTTCACATATTGGGCTGGGATCAGCCGCACTTCGTGCCCTTGCTCACGCAAGGCTCGGCCCAGAAAATGTGACCCGCCACAAGCTTCCATGCCGATCAACTCCACCTTCAGGTTCGCGGTAAAATGCAACAGTTGAGTGCGCGAAAATCTCTTCCGCACCACCACGTCTCCGCGTTGATTCATTCCTACTAAATGAAATGTTGTCTTTCCCAAATCAATACCCAGCGTGAACAGTTCCATGGCACTCCTCCTTCTACGCTCCTTATACCCTCCAGCCCCCGGCTGGGTAAAAGCGGCGGACCATGCCATTAACTTCATCTGTTTACCAGCCGATCACCCGGGAACTTACAGAAAACGGGACTTTTCAGGGGGGCGATTGGCTAGATCGCCCTGACGTCGGAATAGAAGTAGCCCTATCGCTCCCGGAATAGCGGCCACTATCAGCGCCTCTGCCATGCCACCCACTACTGTCCAGTAGTCTCCCGCTGGGGTCCTTGAATGAATTACTTGATAAACGAGTCCGAACGCTGTTATTGGGAAGAGGATCATGAGCCACAGGGCTGCGTATCTCATAAACCAAATTGCGAAAATACAAGACGGGAGAATCGTGAGTCCGTACAGGAGAATCACCAAGACTTCAGGCGCAGAGTCATTTGTTCCGATTGTGAACGAACTGAACAGCATCCCACCAAAGGCAAAAAGACCCCAGATCGAGCCGAAGCCGATGATCACTTTTGTGCTATCCCGCATGCACGTACGATTTTAACTTTGCCGGTAACCCGGCTTTGCAGGATTTTGACTCAAGACGCCTGCAACTACATCTCGTCTGCGGATCTCGAAACTGAGAGTTGATCTTTCTGTCCAGACAATTGCCAAACTGCCTTCTCGACGAGTTTTAAGCATC
>Ga0206817_1269_pt1 | contig 10534 bp, 13 predicted proteins | sample Alteio_BWOrgCont_89_FD_152873 | JGI IMG/M metagenome (GOLD analysis project Ga0206817, IMG submission 152873) | Enriched cells from forest soil in Barre Woods Harvard Forest LTER site, Petersham, Massachusetts, United States -... | ecosystem: Environmental > Terrestrial > Soil > Temperate forest >...
CTGGATAATCTTAGCTTGCCCACATTTCCACGTGAACAATTAGGCAAACATGCCGATTTGATCATTGTGGTAGGGGGTGATGGCAGCCTATTGCATGCTGCACATGATATCGTAGATGATGAAAAACCCATACTGGGTATTAATCGGGGCAGTTTAGGGTTCCTCACCGATATCCATCCTACTGAATTGGGAAAAATTCGTGACATTCTGCAAGGGAATTATACGGTTGAAAAACGCTTCTTATTGGCCGCCCAGATTTCCAATCATGGCAAGCAATTAGGCGATGATTATGCACTGAATGAAGTGGCCATCATTCCAGATGCTGTTCCGCACATGATTGAATTTGAAATTTATATCGAAGATCAATTTGTCTGCAGCTTGAATTCTGATGGTTTGTTAGTGGCAACGCCTACCGGTTCAACAGCTTATGCATTATCAGGTGGGGGACCTATTCTGCATCCACAATTAGATGCTATTTTATTGGTACCTATGTTCCCGCATACACTCACTAACCGGCCCATCGTAGTCAATGGTGATCAAGAAATTAAAATTATTATTTCACCTAACAATACCGCTTCACCACGCATGAGTTGTGATGGAAGGGCTTATCTTAAAACACCTCCCGGCAGCCACATTATCATTCGCAAAAAACAACAACAGCTACAACTAATTCATCCACTGGATTATCAGTATTACAAAACACTACGCAGCAAACTGCATTGGGGAACAAAACTTCACTATTCGGAGTAAGGACAACTCATGTTAACGCAAATCCATATTAGCAATTTGATTACGATTGAAAATCTGCAACTTGAATTAAAGTTAGGTACTTCTGTGATCACCGGCGAAAGCGGTGTCGGTAAATCCATTTTAATTGATGCGATTGAACTCGCCTTAGGTGCTCGGGCCAACGCAGATATGGTTCGCACAGGACAAGAAAAAGCAGATATTTCACTCTGTTTTGATTTAACCAAACTACCCGATGCCAGAAATTGGCTAAAAAGTTATGATCTCGAAGCCGATATAAACGAATGCATGATACGCCGCACTCTTTATCGAGATGGACGATCACGCAGCTATATCAATAATATGCCCACTACTTTGCAACCCCTGCGCGAACTCAGTGAATTATTGATTAATATTCACGGCCAAAATGAACATCAAACTCTATTAAAACCTGATGTACAACGCAGTCTGTTAGATTGCTATGCAGGACACGAAGATTTAGCCTTTAAAGTTCAACATCTTGCTAGTGAGTGGCAAGTACTTAACAAAGAAACAAGTGAGTTGCGTGCACGCGCAGAAGAGCGCGCATCTATTTCTGAATTTTTGAAATTTCAACTTCAAGAGTTAGAAGCATTGCAAATCACCCAAAATGAATTTGCTGCACTAGATTTGGAACACAAACAACTTGCTAATGCTGATGAATTACTGCAACACATTAATCAGGCTGTTTTATCTCTAGCAGAAAATGAAGAACACAATGCTATTCGCCTAGTCAATGACACCATACGCGCACTTGAAATTATTTCACGCGTCGATCCAAAAATTACAACCTGGATTGAAACATTAAAATCCGCACTGATTCAACTCAGTGATACTGAAGATGAATTGCGTCGTTACCTTGATTCAGTCTCTGTCGATCCTGCGCAATTGCAACAAACTGAACAACGACTCAGCACGCTTTTTAATTTAGCCCGCAAACATAAAATCGATCCCCCTGAACTTTATGATTTTCAATTAAAGATGGCTAAAGAATTACAAGATCTTGAGCAATCCGATGAAAAAATTGAAATGCTCACAAAAAAAATGCAGATCATTGAAAAAGAATATGAGATACAAGCCAATCAACTTTCAAAAAAACGCACCCAGTCTGCAAAATCATTAGCAAAAGAAATTACGCAAACCATGCAAACACTCTCACTTCCGCATGGCAAATTTCACATTCATTTTGAACCACTTGAAAAATCTCAACTACCTGCTCACGGCCTTGAAAAAATTATTTTTCATATTCAAACTAATCCCGATCAACCATTGCTACCACTAGCCAAAGTAGCATCAGGCGGCGAAATTTCTCGCATTAGTCTCGCCATTCATATTGCAACTGCTAAACAACAAACGATTCCTGCTTTAGTGTTTGATGAAATTGATGTGGGTGTAAGTGGACAAACAGCAGAAATGATCGGAAAATTATTGCGTCAGCTCGGCACAGCATTGCAAGTTTTCTGCATTACACACGTCCCGCAAGTAGCAGTGCAAGGGCATCATCATCTTCGAGTTGAAAAAAATATTAAAAATAATGCGACCTTTACTACCATTAAAATTTTATCACCCGATGAAAAAACCCAAGAAATTGCACGTATGCTAGGTGGCGCTCAAATCACTAAAAAAACGCTGGAGCATGCGCAAGAAATGTTAGAAAGTGCGAATGTCTAACCTGATTGCTGCTAACAACTTTACAATCCTTGGCACTGGACCTTGTCATCCGCACTAAACCTTGTCGCGAGCACCAGACCTTGTCACCCCGCACTTGTTGCGGGGTCTGGTGTATAAAGCGACAAGAATAAAAATTATCTTATTTTTGGATTATTACATCTGCTTTTGTTTTTACACCAGACCCCGCAACAAGTGCGGGGTGACAAGGTCTGGTGCCCGCTAACAAGGTCTGGTGCCCAGTGACAAGATCTGATGGCAAAAATTTAAAACTGCGGGTAATGATAAATACCTAACCTAATCCAGGAAGACTTTTCAAAAAAGCCACAAAATTAGGATACGTAAATTGAAAATGATTTTGCATTAACACAGAAGGCGCAGCCCTCATCTGGGTCAGAATCAATTCATCCGCCAAATCGCGCATCGTCATTTTCAACACAAATTCAGGTATCCGAATAAAACAACGCTTACCAAATTTAGCCGCCAACTCTCTTGCGAATTCTTCTTGAGTAAGAATGTCAGGTGCCACCAGATTCACTGGACCTTGGATCGATGTATTTTTTATCAAAAAGTCAATCGCACTCACTACATCCGCTAATGCTATCCATAAAAATGGCTGCTGCCCATCGCCAAAGACCACACCAGAAAGATAACGTGAAATAGGCAAAAGTTTTGCTAGCATACCGCCACTTTTATCAAGCACCACCGCTTGCCTTAAATTAATCACACGACACGTCACTGATTTTGCCTGATTTGCAGTATGCTCCCAACGCTTAGCCAGAGAACTCATGAAATCACCCACGCCTTGACTTGGGATCGTATCACTTTCGGTATAGATCACCGTATCTGAAGGATAAATATTAATACCGCTAGCAGAGAGAAAAGTAATTGAGTTTCTCTGAGTTTGCAGCCATGTCACTAATTGCTGTGTCGTGTTCACGCGGCTTTGCATCAACTTATCTTTTTTAGCCTGGGTTAACAGACCTGAAAAAAGATTTTCACCGGCTAAATTGATTACTACATCAACATCACGTAATTCATTAAGAGATCCCCACGCAGTCACTTGAATGGATTGATCGAATATTTTCTTAGACATGATTTTCATCGGATCGCGCGAGATAACAGTTATTTTATGCTTTTGTTGCTTGAAATAGTTAACCAATGCTTGCCCAATAAACCCCGAACCACCTGCAATAACAATATGCATAATCCACCCTCCTTGATTTATTTTTTGTTTCCCTGCTTACCCTGGCAATGCTTGCAAAATCCATAAATATTTAAACTATGATCAGTCATACTAAATCCCGCAGCATTAGCAACATGCTTTTGGCGTTCCTCAATGACTTCATCAACAAACTCGACCACATTGCCACACTTGATACAAACCAAATGATCATGATGCGCCCCATGGTCTAATTCAAAAACTGAATAACCTTCTTCAAAATGGTGACGCTTGACCAAACCCGCTTCATGAAATTGTGTCAAAACTCGATAGACTGTGGCCAAACCAATATCATCACCCGCCTCAATTAGCATACGGTAAATTTCTTCCGCACTTAAATGATGCTCTTTGGCACTTTCCAATATTTGCAATATTTTAATACGAGGAGCGGTAATTTTTAAACCAGCTTTCTTTAAGTCAGAATTTGTCAAACCCAATCTCCTTTTCCATACCAAAATCCTAATTAGTTAGTTATCATAATGCAAATTTTAATATAATGCTCAACTGAATAAGGCGATCTATCATGAAAAAAATTATTCCGGCCCTATTAGCCATTCTCCTACTCTCAGCCTGTGTCCATAAAATAGATATAGAGCAAGGCAATGTCATGACACCTGAAATGGCAAGCCATCTACATACCGGCATGTCTTTGCAACAAGTTAAAAATCTGATGGGTAACCCAGTCCTGGTCAACACCTTCAGCGATAACCGCATCGATTACGTTTATACCTTCAAGAAGGGCCATGGTGATATGACTGAAAAACACATTACCCTAATCTTCAGAGGCAACATCTTGCGAGAAATCAAGGGTAATATGTATTCGGCATTTATCAAAAATTAACACTATTAGGATCCGTCATTTCCGCTGGAGATGATGGATCCTTTTCTTTTTAATCACCCTCTTTCTCCTAGCCTCCATCGGATCAATCAGCAATGCCCGATAAATTTCAATCCTATCCCCATCACCCACTAGATCCGTCAATTCTCGAACCTTGCCAAACACCCCAACCTTTTGCTGAACCAAATCAATTTCCGGAAAAATATGCAAAATCCCCGATCTCTGAATCACAGACCCAATCGTAGATCCTATCTCAACTTGCAGAGCAATGATGTCTTGCTTAGACGGCGTTGCATAAGCTACTTCAACCCGAATCAATTTAATTATCATAAATCTCAGCAGCTCGTTTACAAAAAGCATCCACCAGTGAGTTAGCAATACGATTAAAAATCGGTTCAATCAATCTATCAATCATAGATCCAGCCACATCAAACTCCAAATCAAGATTAATCTTGCACCCATCCTCACCCATCGCAATAAATTCCCACACACCCTCTAAATGCTTAAAAGGCCCTTCCACCAACTCAATCTCAACCCGATCATAAGGATATAAATGATTATGCGTAGTAAAACTCTTATGAATCCCAGACCAAGCAATATCCAACGTCGCTCTGACACCCTTTTCATCTTTACTCAAAACTTGACTCTGATGGCACCAAGGTAAAAACCGCGGATAATCTTCAATATTGTTGACCAACTCAAACATTTGTCGAGGCGTATAAGGCACTAAGGCACTGCGCTTGATTGTACTCATTAAAACAGGTCTCTATTCAATTCAATGAAAGCATATTATACTCCGCGCCATGAATCAGAAACAAAATTCTAATGAAAGAATTGCCGTAAACCGCAAAGCCCACCACGAATACGCCATCGAAGAACGTTTCGAAGCAGGCGTTGTGTTACTAGGTTGGGAAGTAAAAAGTTTACGGGCTGGTCGAGTACAACTCGATCAAGGCTATGTTTTGCTTAAAAACAATGAAGCCTGGCTAATCGGCGCCTCCATCACCCCACTCCAAACCATATCAACCCATGTCATCGCCGATCCACAACGCACTAGAAAATTGCTATTACACCAACGAGAATTAAGCAAATTAATCGGTAATGTAGAACGCAAAGGCTACACCCTAATCCCCCTAAGCCTTTATTGGAAAAACAACCGAGTTAAGCTAGAAATAGGCTTAGCCAAAGGTAAAAAACTCCACGATAAACGCGCCACTGAAAAAGATCGCGATTGGCAACGCGAAAAACAACGCGTGCTAAAAAACTCCGACAGATAAGCAAAAACCCCGGTAAAAACCCTTGCAATACAAGCTCTTATTGGCTAACATTAACTCACTTTCTAGCTTATAATTAAATATGGGGGCGACCCGGTTTCGACGTGGGTTGCGACGCTAGAGGGGCATGTCGAGGACATAACTCACCTCGTAAAATACGTTATAAAACAATAGTTGCTACTAAACTAGGCAATAAAGGTCAGGACAGCGTGTTTTTTGATAAATTCGAAGGACAAACTGCCGTAGCTGCTTAATAACCAGCTGATCTCCATCCACCGATTGTGCTTGTACGATCGGAGTCTGGCAACAGACTATGGGTGGTCATATTATACAAGCTCGCAGTGACATCTGTCCGAGATGAAATTGCTAAAACAAATAGGACTCGCTGTTTAAGCATTTGCCGATCAAGCGCTAAAACGGCTAAATAGAAAAGATCAGGCTAAACATGTAGTCCCAACGGTTTAGAACTTGCGGACGCGGGTTCAATTCCCGCCGCCTCCACCACATTCACTTCCAGAGACATCCAAAAACATCTTAAAGGCCTTGAAATAAAGGCCTTTTTTATTTAACATTCTTTCCAGCTAAATCCAATAGAAGCCCCCAACATCCAGCACCAAAGTGGGGCCTATATAGGGGCTTATAGCTCCAAATAAAAAATGAGGCCCCCATGGCACTAACAGTCGTCCAAGTGAAGAACGCAAAGCCAAAAGAAAAAGCCTATAAATTAGCTGATGAGCGAGGCTTATATCTATTAGTAAACCCGAATGGATCGAAGCTATGGAAGCTTAAATATCGCTTTGCAGGGATAGAGAAGAAACTATCCCTCGGTTCATTTCCAGACGTCACTCTAGCTGATGTGCGAAACAAACGAGAGGATGCTCGCAAACAACTCACCAACAACATCGATCCCGGCGTGTTAAAAAACTCTATCAAACGATCTAAGAAATTAGCCGCGGAAAACAGTTTCGAAGCTATTGCACGCGAGTGGCATGCAAAATTCACCCCAAAATGGACTAAGGAACACTGTGAAAGAATGCTGATACGCCTTGAGCAGAATATTTTTCCTTGGATTGGCAGACGTCCAATCGTAGAAGTGACCACCCCCGAATTACTTTCCACATTGCGCCGTATCGAATCTAGAAACGCCTTTGAAACTGCTCATAGAATTTTACAAATTTGCGGCCAAGTATTCCGCTATGCTATAGCAACCGGACGCGCTGAACGTGATCTTTCTGCCGATTTACGTGGCGCACTTGCACCAATCAGAAAGAAATATCATGCAAGCATCACCGATCCCGTTGAAGTCGGCAAACTTCTTCTCGCTATTAGTCACTACCAAGGATTCTTCGCCACTAAATGTGCATTGCAGCTCGCCCCTCTCTTCTTTGTGCGCCCTGGTGAATTACGCCGAGCCGAATGGAGTGAATTTGATTTTGACAAAGCAGAATGGCGCATACCAGCTGAAAAAATGAAAATGCGGGAAACACATATTGTTCCATTATGTACACAAGCAATAACTATTCTACAAGAACTGAGAGCTTTTACTGGTGATGGAAAATATGTTTTTCCAAGCATACGTTCATCAAAAAGACCAATGTCAGAAAATACCGTTTTAGGTGCATTACGCCGCCTTGGTTATACAAAAGATGAGATGACAGGGCACGGCTTCCGTAGCATGGCCTCTACCCTACTTAATGAACAGGGATGGAATCGAGACGCTATTGAACGACAGCTTGCACATGGTGAACGTAACAACATACGCGCTGCTTACAATTATGCTGAATATCTACCTGAACGCCGCAAAATGATGCAGCACTGGGGCGATTATCTGGATGAATTAACAAATAATTCTAATATTTCCCTAATCAAAAAAGAGTCATCACATGCAAACCAGAATTAAATCCGTGTCTCAACTACCAACATGGTTTGATCGTAGAAAATATGATGAAAAAGCAGGTCAATTAAAAGCTGCTGGATGGTATGAACAACTGTATGTTCGTAAGCGCTGTCTTGAATTATGGACTTCTGAAAAAATCCATCCACATTTCACTTATGCATTTAACTTAATTCGAGAAAATCCAATAGTTGATATTTCCAATGACCCACACTTGCGAGAATACTTCATGTATGGACCCCTTGGTGCAATAAAAGTTAAATCACCCTATTACTCTTTAGCCATTCATTCATTAACCATGCGAGAATTTATAATGCTACAGGATAACATTGATCAACAAAGAAAATCATATGTACAGGAATGGTGGAATCAAGATAGGACCAAAAAGCTTGACCAAAATGAATTCTTACCCTGTCAGCACTGGATAGATGAACCAATATATAACTCTGCCAGCAATGCAAATAATCATAAAGGATTACTTAACGTTGATTTGCGTTTGCCTAATGCTGTTTTAATTGCAAATTTTGAGAAATTCTTAAAAACCCTGAGAAAAGAAACAGGGACACACTTAGATGCAAAGAAATATTATAAACCAGACTATCGTGATTGGTGCAAATTTGGCGTTCTACCTTACCTTGATTTAAAAATCTGGGAAAAAGAAACTAATACAATAATTCCCAATCGTGTGATGGCAACCGCTATTTATACAACGACTGAAAGCGGAGAAGAAACAGTCCGAAAAACAACTAAAGCACTTGCTGAGTCGCTAATAACGGAAGAAAAACTTAATGAGCTAGCAACTTATGCTGCACTGGAGATATCGGAATAACAAAGCATTCCAATTTTTCCGGAAAAGTAACTTTTTTTCTATGTCCTCGATAATAAAATAACCCCGCTTTAGAATCCGTTCCTACATGATCTAATAGGAGCAGACAATGACTGAAACAATCCGCAATAATCATACTTCAATCACTATTCTTCGACGCAAACAAGTTGAAAGTCGCACAGGTCTTTCTCGATTTGGGATCTATGAGCGAATTGCAGAAGGGCGCTTTCCGACCCCAATAAAATTAGGCGGTGGTAGAGCTGTAGGATGGTTGGAGCATGAGATAAATAATTGGTTACTATCACGCATTGAAGAAAGCAGATCAGCCACGCGCCGTAAATCTACCATGGCATCCAATGATGAGTAAAAGAAATACCAATTTAAAAGGACGTAAAATAAAAGATAAATTCCTCCCATTGTTTTATTCTCTTCTTCATCATCGCGACTTCAAATCTCTTAGCTCAAGAGCAACGAAGCTGCTAATCGACATTGGCGCGCCTTATAATGGTTATAATAACGGAGATTTAGCTGCAACCATGAGTTTGATGAAAGAACGCGGTTGGAACTCGAATGATCAGCTTCAGAAAGCAAAAAATGAGTTACTTGCAAAAAATCTCATAATTATTACACGCCAAGGAGGCAGGAAACGCCCCACGCTGTACGCATTAACATGGCTGCCAATCGATGACTGCAATGGCAAACTAGATATTGAAAGCACCACTAAAGCCCCACGTAATTTTAGTCTTGAATAATCATTTCTCTGCACCTGTGTACGGTGTAAAAATGAATATTTAATCCGCACGACGGTACATATTCTTATAATTACCTAATCATTTAGACCGTATCACGGTACAAATAACCATGATTATAAAATTTTACTGCACCGCCACACGGACACCTTTAAGATATCTACCATATGTTTATTGCTTTATTACAACTACAATGACACTAGCCTGATAATACAGGTGATTAACAGGAAATTAATTCGATGAGAAATGAAAGCACACAATTCCAACCTGGTGTAAGCGGCAACCCCAATGGCCGACCAAGAGGTGCTACAACCAAACAAACACAATGGGTTAAGCTACTAGAAGCACACGCACCTGAACTCATAAATAAATGCGTGGAGCTTGCTCTTAAAGGCAATGAAGCATGTCTGCGGCTAGCTATTGATAAGCTTTTACCTCGCGCCAAAGATCAACCTGTTACTATTACCCTACCTTCAGGGAAAATAAGTCCAGAATCAATTGAAGAGTTAAGCAATGACATCCTGCGCCAGTTAGAAAGTGGCAAAATAACACCAGAGCAAGCAAGATCGTTATTTGAAGTCATTAAGGCATATCGTAATGTTATACCTGAAATGAACTCAAAAGCGCTCTCGCTTCTGGAAACGTTAATTAATGACAATAAACTTTAGAAACACGCTTATGAAAGTCAGCCTTTAACATTTTTAATTAGAATATCAGGAGCTGGATTATAATGAGTTCTCTTCAGATCACGATCATTGCGGTTTAAACATTGAAATATCGTCATATGCAACTCTGATGATTGTACCAAGATTTCTTTGCCTTGATTTTGGCAAAACTTATTAGCTTCGCCCAAGCTATTGTAAATACCGGCCAAAGGATTGGTTAATTGATACGTATCAGGGCTAAGTTGATTAATTTCAACACCAGCATTTGCACAGCCATACAATGCAACAACAATGCATCCTACTGATGTTATTGTTACTAACTTTTTCACTACCTGCATTACTTAAACCTCTTTTACAAATTATTGTCCATAGTAGATTAATCTCTCAAGCTGTTCTAGAAAAACACCACTTCTAATAAAGTGATCGCTAATAACGCTCTTGCAATAATACCTGAAAGCTATGAAAAATGCCACTTATTGGGTGTGGCCTGATTAGGTGCAGTCGGTTGTAATTTTATACATGAATAAAAGACACCCTAACCTAATCAAAATCGGCAAGCTAATACGAGCAGCCCGTAAATTAAAAGGTTACTCACAAGAAAATTTTGCTGCTGAGGCAGGTCTCGGGCGCACT
>Ga0206817_1270_pt1 | contig 10392 bp, 7 predicted proteins | sample Alteio_BWOrgCont_89_FD_152873 | JGI IMG/M metagenome (GOLD analysis project Ga0206817, IMG submission 152873) | Enriched cells from forest soil in Barre Woods Harvard Forest LTER site, Petersham, Massachusetts, United States -... | ecosystem: Environmental > Terrestrial > Soil > Temperate forest > O...
GGCTGGCGCACGCGTTGAAGTTCCTGATGCCGCCGGGACCAATGCAGGCGCTGGTGGCGACGGATTCACGGCCGAATGTGAGCGTGCTGCTGTTCACGGCGGGGCTTTGCGTGATGTCGGCGCTGGTGGCGGGAATACTGCCGGCGATGCATGTGGCGCGGCTGAACCTGAGCACCCGGTTGAATGGAGGCGGGCGCAGCGGAAACGTTGGCCGCAAGAATCACCTGGTGCGGTCGGGGCTGGTGGTGACCGAGGTGGCGCTGGCGCTGGTGGCGATTGTGGGGGCAGGGCTGTTCGCGCGCGGCTTCGAGCAGACCATGCACCTTGATCCGAAGTTCGACCCGGATCATGTGCTGGTGAGCCAGCTGTATCTGACGTCGAATGGGTACAACCTGCTTCAGCGGAAGGATTTCTGCAAGCGGCTGGAGGAGAGGATGCAGAACGCGCCTGGGGTTACGGGGATTGCGTACTCCGATGGCGTTCCGCTGGGGTTTGAGCCGAGCTGGTGGGAGGAGCTGAAGGTCGAGGGATACACGCCGCAGCCCGGCGAGAACATGAACATCTTCAGGAACGTGGTGTCGCCGGGATATCTGCCACTAATGCGCATTCCCATGGTAGACGGGCGGAACTTCATCGATCAGGACAATGAGAATGGGCCGAACGTGATGATTGTGAATGAGGCGCTGGTGAAGCGGTTCTTCGCTGGGCGAAATCCGGTGGGTAAGATGATTCACGGATGGGGCAAATGGTTCCGCGTGGTGGGCGTAGCCAAGGACAGCAAGTACCACTACCTGGGCGAATCGACGCCGCCGTATTGTTATGTGCCCTTCCGGCAGGTGTATCGGGAGGACATGAACCTGGCGTTTTATGTGAGGACGCGCGGCGAGCCGGAAAGCATTTTGTCGACGCTGCGGACACAGGCGAGGGCCATCGACCCGAATGTGACGGTGTTTGATGCGTCGCCGTTGAAGGAGTTCATCGGAGCGTCGTTGTACCCGCAGAAGGTGGCGGCCACGCTGATGACGGTGCTGGGTGCGGTGGCGCTGCTGCTGGCGGCGGTGGGGTTGTACAGCGTGATTGCGTACTCGGTGGCGCAGAGGACGCAGGAGATCGGAGTACGGATGGCGCTGGGCGCGCGGCCGGGAGATGTGCTGGGCATGATTGTGCGGCAGGGGTTGGTGCTAACCGCGATGGGGCTGGTTGCGGGCGCGGTGGTTGCGATCGCGCTGGGACGGGCTGTGGAGAGCGTGTCGTTTACCAACTCGGCGATGGGCGCGAGCGCAAAGCTGCTGGGCGGGAACGCGTTCGATCCCTGGATCTATGCGGGAGCGGCGGTATTTCTGTGCGCAGTGGGAATTGTGGCGGCGTACCTGCCGGGACGGCGGGCGGCTTCGATCGAGCCGATGCAGGCGCTGCGGGTGGAGTAGGCCTGGACTACGATCAACGCGGGGTGTCGAGGATGGCGAGGCGCGGGTTGTCGCGCTCGGCCGTTTGCTTCCGGATCTCCCCGAATGGATGCATGGGGAAGTTGATTCTTGAGGCCAGGGTCTTGTAACGGCCTTCTTCTCTCAGCGTGAGCAAGTCGGGATCGGACAGGATGGCAACGACCTCACTCTCGCGGCCCGCGTAGGCGGCTTCGAGCAGTTGCAGGGCTTCCTGGCGTTTGCCCAGCCGAACGCAGGTCTGGGCGAGGAACGTGGCCGGGTATTTGCCGTCCTCGTAGTACTGCTTCTGTTTCGTATAGAGGGCGTCGAGCAATCCCGAAGGGCCGTTGCGCGTGTAGCCTGCCCGGGCTGATGCGGCGATATCTTTCTGCACCGGATCATCCACGGATTGGGCATTGCGCTCCTCTTCTTCAAGGTAGGCGGGATAGTCTCCGAGTCGAAAGTTGATGCGCGCGAGATAGGCGTGCGGAGAGCTGAATCCGTGCGCGGACTGCTCCACCTCTCTTAAGAGATCAATTCCTTCCTGTGTCCTGCCGGCGATAAAGAGCAACAGGCCTTTGTCGGCGAGAGTCGCGTTCGAGGATGGATCCAATTCCTGGGCCTTATTGATCTGCTCGAGGGAGTCTTCGAAACGGCCGGGGACGGCGAACGCGTTGGCGTACCAGCGGCGGACCTGGGGATCCTTTGGATTGAGTTCGATGGCGCGGCGGAACTCTTTCTCGGCGTCCTGGAAATCCCAGGTGCCGTACCGTTCGGCGAAGGCGAGAGCGCGATGAGCTTCAGCGAGGGAGTCATCGAGTTCGACTGCCTTGCGGGCGGCGGCGATGGCCCGGGGATAAGCGTCGTTGTCGGGCATGGTGGAGTACTCGCGCAGCAGATCGTAGGTATCGGCGAGGCCGGCGTAGGCCTGGGCATATGCGGGGTCGTGAACGATTGCCTGGGTGAAGAGATCGAGAGCGCGGCCGAGGCTCTCGGGCGTGCGCTGGTTCCACTCGTAGCGGCCCTTGAGGTACAGGTCACGGGCAAGCTTTTTTTCGTCTTCCGAGACCGCGGGGGATGATGCCGGGGGCTTGCTTGTGAAGACCGCCTGGATTTTTTTTGCCAGAGGTATTTCGGTTGTCGAGGAAAACAAGAGCAGCCCCATTGCCAATCCCGCAACCGAGAGCGAAAGAACGGTAGTGATCCAGCGGCGCCGCGGGGAGTGGGAAGACCGTGGCGTCGGGAATTGGAAAGCATGGGGATTTTGGTCGAATGCACGGGCCTGGGGCGGCGCAGCTTGTTCTGAACCGGCTGGGATCGCTGACTCGACCAGATCCGAGACCGAGGCCGCACTCGATTTCAACCATTGGTCGAGCTCTGCGGCATAGGCGTAAACCGAGGCCTTGGCTCCGCCGGGAACGCGGTGGATGGGCAGACCTCGACTCGCTTCCCAGCGTTTGACGGTGCGCTCGGCCTTGCCGAGATAGGCGGCAATATCTTTCCAGCCGTCGAGGCGTGCTGAGAGAGGCGATTTTTCGGCCCCGGCCGGTTCACCAATACGAGAGGTAGCCATAAGCTAAAGCCTTTGAATCGAGGTAATGGCCTGATTTGACCCGATCAGGCGTGACAAGGCATTTGGCTGGTTCGCAGTTTCGCCTCAATATAACGGTGAGGCCATAAGACGCCCCCGACGGAGGCGCCTCATCACACAGCGTACCGCTCCGCTGCTCGCTGGATTTGCTCCGGAGCAATGGGCTGGTGTGCCAGAACATGCGAATGCGCAATTTGGTACGCCAAGCGACACAAAGCCGCAGTGCCGATGTCTGCTTGAATTTTTGAGTTAGACGCCGGCCACCGTTAAGCCCGCGACCGCGACAGCGAGCACCATCGACACGATAGCCGCATCGCAGTCTTTATTCAGAACGGTGGCCGGCCCGGGGAAGGCGTTCGCCGGGCCCCAAGGCCGGAATCTTTCGCGCATGCCAGGCGCAACAGATTTATCGGCTTTACGACGGATAGATTAGAGCACGCCTTAAACTCCAGAAGGGCGGGCATGCCGCGTCTTCTGCGGTGCAGAGGTGGACAGGTTCCCACGACGCCTGCTTCCACCTCTCCCACCAGAGCCGCTTGGACTCCGAAGCCAAACGCGGTCGTGATATGGATCACATCGCTCCAAAAATAATCCCTGCTACAAAAGACTCGACGATCCGATAGCTCTGGTAAAGAGCAGATTTCGGGAATGGTTGCGCAGGCCGGCACCGCGGAGGCCTGAGGAGACGACCGGAGGCCGGCAGGATGATATTGGCATGGGTTTGCAACTCAGACCTATTTGGTCGTATACTGAATTCCGACCAATCTGGTCGCAGTTCTAGGATCTTGCCGTTTCGCAGGATCCATGGAGTACGGCGGGTGAGCGTGCTGAGCGAATTGAGCGTCGGCGAGACGGGAGTGGTGGTTTCGTTGAATCTCCCGGAGTCTGTGCAGAACCATTTGATGCATATGGGCTTTGTGCCCGATGCGCGGGTGATGGCGTTGCGGCGGGCACCGGCCGGCGACCCGACGGTTTACTCGGTTGACGGAATGGAGATTGCGCTGCGGAAAGAGACGGCAGGCGCGATTGGCGTGCGGATTGCGGAGCATGAAGGCGGTGAGAAGTCGCGGGAGCTTCTTGAGGCGGCGCGATGAACCCTTGCTGCGAGGTTCCGGCGTTTGAGCCGAAGGCGCCGATCACTGGAGAACCGCGGGGAGAACTTCGGACCGTTGTTCTGATAGGACCGCCGAATGCGGGCAAATCAACATTATTCAATCGACTGACCGGATTGCGCCAGAAGGTAGCGAACTACCCAGGCGTGACCGTTGAACAGCGCATGGGTCCAATGGCCGGTGTAGGCCGCGATGACCTGACGATTATCGACCTGCCCGGCGTTTACTCGCTGACTCCCTATTCAGAGGACGCGCGGGTCGCGGTGGACGTGCTAAAGGGCAATATGCCGGGCACGCCCAAGCCGGACGCTGTGCTCCTGGTTCTTGATTCCCTGCACCTGACGAGGCAGTTGATGCTGGCGGCGCCGGTGCTGGCGCTGGGCATTCCCACGCTGGTGCTGCTGAACATGACCGACCTGATGGAGTCACGGGGCGGGAGCGTGGATTCGTTGAAGCTGGCGCGGGAGTTGGGCGCGCCGGTAGCGCAGATCAGCGCAACGCATGGCAGCGGGCTGGAAGCAGTGCCGCTCTTTTTACGCTCGCGATCGAAGATAAGCTCGAATGGCAACGGAAGCAATGGAACCGTTGTGGCGAGCACCGCGAACGGCTACGTGATGAAAAGCACCGCCATCAGCGGTGGAACCAATGGATCGAATGCCGGGCTGCTGGCATTGCCGGTGCTGGGAAATGCCGCGAGCACGCATAGCTGGGCAGCGCAGATCAGTCGCAAGACAGGTTATCGCGCACCGCTGTCGGCATCGGGCAGCCGCAAACTCGATAACATTCTGCTTCACCGCGTCTGGGGCCCGCTGCTGTTTCTGCTGGTGGTGGTAGGCGTATTCGAAGTGGTGTTCTCGATCGGCCAGCCTCTGTCGGATGGATTTGGGGATGTGCTGGCCAAGATGGGCGAGTTGGTGAGGCCGCTGCTGCCGGTGGGCTGGCTGCAATCGCTGGTGCTGGACGGCGTGTGGAAGGGCATCTCGTCGGTGCTGGTCTTTTTGCCGCAGATCCTGCTTCTGTTTCTGTTTATCGGGGTGCTGGAGGATTCGGGCTACCTGGCGCGGGCAGCGCTGATTGCGGATCGCGTGATGCGGTCGATCGGGCTCAATGGGAAGGCGTTTATTCCGCTGCTGTCGGCGTACGCATGCGCCGTGCCGGCGATTATGGCGACCCGTACCATCGAGAACAAGCGCGACCGGTTTGCGACGATTCTGGTGACGCCGTTCATGACGTGCTCAGCGCGGCTGCCGGTGTACATGCTGCTGATTGCGGCATTCATTCCGAACATCACGTACCTTCACGGATTTCTGGGACTGCGGACGATTGTGATGCTGGGGCTGTATGTGGCCGGGTTTGTGGCGGCGATGACGACAGCGCGGCTGTTGAAGAGCTCGATATTGAAATCGAGTGAGACGCCTTTCATATTGGAACTGCCGCAGTATCGCATGCCCACGCTGCGTTCGCTGGGGATGCGGCTGGTGGATCGCGCGAAGGTGTTTTTGCACCAGGCAGGCACGGTGATCTTGTGCGTGACGATGGCGCTTTGGGTACTGGCGCATCTGCCGATTGTTCATACGGCGCAAGGGGTCTGGTCGGCGCCGGAACTGGCGGAGAGCGTGGTGGGGCGGCTTGGGCACTGGATGGAGCCGCTGATTGCGCCGCTGGGTTTCAACTGGAAGATCGGGATCGGGCTGGTGTCGAGCGTGCTGGCGCGCGAGGTGATGGTAAGCACGATGGGCACGCTGTACGGGGCCGATCCGCAGACCCAGGCAGAGAGCTTGCAGACCGCGCTGCATCATGACATGACGCTGGGCGGAGCACTGGCGCTGATGATCTTCTTTGCGTTCGCGATGCAGTGCACGTCGACGATGGCGGTGGTGCGGCGCGAGACCAACAGCTGGAAGTGGCCGGCGCTGCAGTTCGGCTACATGCTGGTGCTGGCGTACGGCGCGGCGTTCGTGGTGAACCACGTGGTGATGGCGTTTATCCACTAAAAACGATTCTGACACTCCAGGAAACAATCTCGACTCTAATACGTTGATGCGATCCCTTCTGGCCGGCGTTCTTCTCTTCCCTGCCCTGTTGAGTCATTCCCAGATGAGCCATGCCCAAATGAGCATGAACATGGGTGGCCCGGCTGCCTCCATGACTGAGAACATCTTGCGCCATGAAGGATCGGGGACGAGCATGGAGCCTGGATCGACTGCGCCTCCGATGCTGATGAAGATGACCCGCAGCCAGTGGATGCTGATGCTGCACGGGTCGGCGTTTGTGGTGGAACAGCAGCAGACGGGGCCGCGCGGGCGCGACAAGCTGTATTCAGCGAACTGGGTGATGCCGATGGCGCAGCGGTCGTACGAATCAGGCCAGTTGACGCTGCGCACGATGCTGAGCCTGGAGCCCGCGACGATTTCAGGGCGGTACTATCCGGAGCTGTTCCAGCAGGGCGAAACGGCATTCGGAAGACCGATTGTGGACGGCCAGCATCCGCACAATCTGTTCATGGAGATTGCTGGAATCTACGACCGCGAGGTAGGCGACCGCGGATTGCTGACCTTGTATGTGGCGCCGGTGGGGGATCCCGCGCTGGGGCCGATTGCCTATCCGCATCGCGCGTCGGCGGCGGAGGATCCGCTAGCCCCGCTGTCGCACCATCTGCAGGACTCAACGCACATTGCCTACGATGTGCTGATGGGCGGAGCTGCGATGAACGTTGGCCGCGGCGGCGTGCGGCTGGAGGGCTCGGGGTTTCATGGACGCGAGCCGGACGAGAACCGTTGGCACATCGAGGTGGGCGCGATGGATTCGTGGTCGGGGCGTGTGACAGGAGCAGCAGGTCGTGACTGGCTGGGGCAGTATTCGGTGGGACGGCTACATTCGCCAGAGGCATTGCATGCGCAGGAGGATGTGCTGCGACAGACGGCGTCGCTGCACTATCACCACGCGTTCGGGAGCGCGGGACTGGACGCGGCTGCGATCTGGGGCCGAAACCACACGATAGGGACGACGGAGAATGCCAACGGATATCTGCTGGAAGCGACGTTGGTGCTCAAGGACAAACAGGCATTGTGGACGCGCCTGGAGAATGCTGACCGGACCACGGATTTACTGGCAGCAAACGCACCAAGTGAGGAAACGGTGCTGGGCCGTGTGCAGGCCTATACGGGAGGGTATGCACATCGTGTCGCGAGGTGGTCGAGCGGGACGGCGGAGTTGGGCGCGCAGTTTACCGGATACGACACGCCGCGCGCGGTCACGGCGCTCTATGGGGAGCATCCCTGGGGTGTAGCTGCATTACTGAAGGTTCGGCTGGGAAACTGATTGGGCCCCGGGGTGCCCGGAAAAGCGCGATCAGAATATGAGAAACTTGAAGTGAGCGGTATTCATGCAGGGCTGCCGTTTGTGCGCCCTATCCCTTTGATGCGGCCGGCGTTTTGTTCACACCGTTGGCTGTCTCCCTACAGGACTTATTGGAATGCTTAGTGTCAGCAATGTAACCATGCGCTACGGCGCAAAGGTGCTCTTCGAAGACGTGAGCGTGTCGTTTGTGCCGGGCCGGCGCTACGGTTTGACTGGCCCGAACGGCTCGGGCAAATCCACCTTCATGAAGGTTTTGACCGGCGAACTGGATGCGCAGAAGGGCACGGTGGTGCGCCCGAGGAAGCTGGGCGTGCTGCGGCAGGATCAGTTTGCCTTTGACCAGTACCGGGTGATCGATACGGTGATCATGGGCAACAAGCCGCTGTGGGCGGCGCTGGAAGAGCGCGACCGCATCTACGAGAAGGCCGAGATGACCAACGAAGACGGCATGCGGCTGGGCGAGATCGAGGGCGTGATTGGGGACGAGGACGGCTACACCGCGGAAGCCGATGCCGCGGTGCTGCTGGATGGTCTGGATATTCGGGAAGAGCTGCACGAGCGCAAGATGGGCGAGTTGCAGGGTGGGCAGAAGGTGCGGGTACTGCTGGCGCAGGCATTGTTCGGCAAGCCGGAAGCGCTGATGCTGGATGAGCCGACGAACTATCTCGATCTGGATTCGATTCACTGGCTGCAGGATTTTCTGGAGAACTACGATGGCACGCTGATCGCCATCTCGCACGACCGGCATTTTTTGAACAGCGTGACCACGCACACGGCCGACATCGACTACCAGACGATCATTACCTACACGGGCGGCTATGACGACATGGTGATGGCGAAGACCCAGATCCGATCGACCCTTGAGTCACAGAACGCCCAGCGCGAAAAGAAGATTGCGCAGTTGAACGAGTTTATTGCGCGGTTCGCGGCGGGCACGCGTTCGAGCCAGGTGACGAGCCGGCGCAAGGAAGTGGAGCGGCTGCAGACCAATGAACTGGCACGGTCGAATATTCAACGGCCATACATCCGGTTTGACCAGGTGCGGCCGAGCGGCAAACACGTGCTGGAGTTCAAGCATCTGACGAAGTTTTACGGCGATCAGAAAGTATTGGATGGGTTTACGGCCAACGTGCTGCGCGGCGAGAAGGTCTGCCTGATGGGGCGCAACGGCGCGGGCAAGACGACCATGTTGAAGAGCCTGCTGGCGAATTATCCGGGCCTCAGCGATCCCGAGTTTACGCTCGACAATGGGGCAGTCTTCTGGGGACACGAGGCGCAGGTGGGGTATTTTCCGCAGGACGTCGGTTCGACCATCGAGCACGGGTTGACGGTGGCGGAATGGCTGCACCGCTGGAATCCGGCGGCGCACGTGGAAGAGATTCGCGGAATCCTGGGGCAGATGCTGTTCAGCGGCGAAGAAGGCGAGAAGCCGACCAAGGCTCTGTCGGGTGGCGAGCAGGCGCGGCTGGTGTTCTGCAAGCTCATCCTGACCAAGCCGAACATTCTGATCTTCGATGAGCCGACGAATCACCTGGACCTGGAATCGATCAACGCGCTGAATATCGCGCTGCAGCGGTACGAGGGCACGGTGCTGCTGGTGACGCACGATCACGATTTGATCGATGAGGTGGCGACGCGGCTGTGGGTGTTTGACAGCAAGATTGAGGATTTCCAGGGGCCGTATGCGGAGTGGAAGGGCAAGCACAACTAAGCGCCGTCCTGCTGAGTCTTGTGACATCATCATGTCATGGCAGTCCGAACCACGGTCGATATCCCTGAACCACTGCATGATCGGCTGCGGCGTCGAGCCCTGGACTCAGGAACATCCATCCGTTCTCTCGTGGTCCGGGCGCTAGAGGAGACGTACGGGGAGCCCAGGAAGCGGAAATTAGTGACCGGCCCGCTCATTCCCGGAACAGGCAAGCGAGGCCCTCGCTACCCCGTCGACGAGAACCCGCATGACCTTATTCTTTCCTGACGTCAATGTCTGGCATGGGCTCTCAGACGGTGAACACTCACATCACAAGGCCGCATCGGATTGGCTCAGCCAACTCCCCGCCGATTCGCGCCTTATCTTCTCACGCTACACTCACGTCGGTCTGTTACGCCTCCTTACCAACGCTGCAGCCATGGGAGACCAGACGTTAACGCTCCGCAAGGCATGGAACGTTTACGACAGCTGGCTAGAGGATCCGCGAGTGGAGTTCTACCCGGAACCTCGCGATGCCGACTCTGCGTACCGTGCGGCTACTGAGCCGTTCTTGGCAAAACCCGCCACCAAGTGGGTTGGAGACTGCTGGCTCCTGGCCTATGCCGAAAGTTCTCAAGCCAGCCTGGTGACGTTTGACCGCGCACTCTACGAATTTGCGCGCAAACGGGGACACGCCCAGTCATTCCAGCGTGATCCGTTCGATTTCTCGGGGACGAACTGATTGACACTGCTTCCCGGCTCATTTGTAATGATTAGCGGTGGCGATGGAGTTCGCCCTTAACCGCTGTCCTCTCCTACAGGCCGGACAGATGATGACTCCTGGCAGGCGGTCCTGCCGCGGAGTCATGTCCCGGCGCTGATTCCTGCAAGATGTGTTCGCTCAAGCTAAGGCACGCGTGTGCGTGTTCAGGCCTGCGCGGAATGCTGTCGCAGTGAAGGAGCTGATCGAAAGGAGAACAGCTTTGTACAAGTATCTGCTGATTGGGCTGGGAGGAGCGCTGGGATCGGTGGCGCGCTACTGGGTGGGGTCAACGGTTGGCGGACGCATGGGCGTGCGGTTTCCTTATGGGACGTTGGTGGTGAACCTGACCGCGTGCGCGGTGATCGGCTTTGCGCTGACGCTGCTGAGCAAGCACGTGGGACTCGATCCGGCGTGGCGCTACTTCACGACGATCGGATTTGTCGGGGCGTACA
>Ga0206817_1271_pt1 | contig 10376 bp, 7 predicted proteins | sample Alteio_BWOrgCont_89_FD_152873 | JGI IMG/M metagenome (GOLD analysis project Ga0206817, IMG submission 152873) | Enriched cells from forest soil in Barre Woods Harvard Forest LTER site, Petersham, Massachusetts, United States -... | ecosystem: Environmental > Terrestrial > Soil > Temperate forest > O...
GCGGGTGCGTTCATGATAATCCGGGGTCATCTCAAAACCTAAAGCAATGAAGGGAATGGCAAAAAAAGCAAAGGCCACCACAAAAAAACATTGAAGCACCAAAAAATACCAAAAATTATACATTTCACTATTAGTTTTATAAAGCTGGAAAAGCAGAGCAAATGCTAAACCTGCCACCAAAGCGCCAAACAACATAAAAGGGCGACGGCGTCCATAACGGGTGCGTGCATTATCCGAGGTGTAACCAATCAGCGGATCGGTAAAAGCATCCAGCAAGCGGGGTACGGTACCGACGATACCGACTAAGGCAGGGTTCATGCCAAGTCCTAGGTTTAAAACCAATACCATGGCGCTAATGGCAGCGGCCTGTAATTGATTAACCAGCGCTCCGATGCTATAAGAAATTTTTTGTACAAGAGGAATACGGTCTTCTGAGGCGGTGGTATGGTGGGTAGAATGCTCCATGGCGTCAGCCATTCAGTCTCCTCTTTTGATCATTAAAAGTTAAGAAAATGTTATTTTTCTCTTAAAACATTATAAAGACATGAACGAAAAATTTAACACAGACGAGGTATTTGGTCAAGGAGATTATCCTTGGGGCGGCTTAGAGGAGAGTGACCTTAATAGCAACATCTTGGACAATGATCTCCCGGGGAATAGAAACCATATCCTTACTCAAATGATCGACGGTAATTGGCACACCGTTAATCAATACTTCTTTGATTGCATATTGGCCAGCATCGCGTTTTTGGGGATTATGGTATTCCACCTTCAGGTGTTTTCCAGCAAATTGGCAGGAAACCGCGGCGATGCCTTTGGCGTTGAATTCTTCCTTGACCAGTTGAGGGGCCAAAATCAAATCCCCTCCGCTACCCCTAACCCCAAAGACATGGGTTAATTGGGTTAAGACCAGCCACGAGGCTGAACCGGTCAGATAATGGTACATGCCGCGGCCTTCGGAATCAAAGTATTCAGGGATGCCGGGATAAATTTTGCTGCGTTTGCCATCATTGGCCATGCGATAAATCGATTGTAAGACCTCATACCCTGCACGCGCAAAACCGCGTTGGTAAAGTGCCGCGGCGTACATCACATTCATATGGCTAAAAAAAGCCCCATTTTCCTTGGTCCCATAAGCAAACCCAAAGGCCCGTCCAAAATCTAGATAATGGTCCATTCCAAAATCTGTATTCAAACGCAAGCCACCTAATTTTTGGTCTTTTAAATAATGATTAACACTCTCGATAATTTCGTTGATCTCCTCAGTGGATGCCATACCGCTCATCACGGAGAATACTTGGCCGGTTAGGGTCATGCGCACGGTATTATTAATTAGGCCCTCTATCCTTTTGGCCTGGTTATCATAATAACCATTAAACCATTGGTAAATTTTTCCACCCTGTTTTAACTGCACCTTTTCTTGACGACGGATATGAGAAAATATCCAGTTGCCTTTGGCGCGAAGATCACGCGTCACATCCTCGATCTTAAGATCAACCGTCTCTCCACTAACCACCGGCTGTACGCTATGAAAATATTTTCTATACAAATGCTGACGCTTTGATTGAGCTGAATCGTAATTAATTTTTTCACTCAAGGTATCTAGGAGAGCCAACAGCTCGCGGCTGACCGTGATGGTCTTGATATTTTTCTTTTGAGCCATTACCTCCAAGAGATTGGCGATCTTTAATAAATTACCGCCATAAAAAGAAGTAAATGCCACGGATTCACCTAGCCCAAAGGCCATATCCAGCCCGTCATTCCAATCAGCACTTTCTAGACGAATAATATTGTGTTGCCCCACATTAAAAAACTGTGTCAGATGTTGAACCAAAATATGTTCAAGTAAGCTGCCTTCGTAGACATGGCCTTTTTTATCCAGCAATTTATTACCATAGTGGCTGCCCCAGGCAATATCTTTATCGTGCGTGCGCGATAGTTGCGGATCTCTAAAATAGGTTTGTTTGGTCAATAAAATGTCAAAATCTCCACTTTGATCAATATAAAGCATGAGGGTCAAAAACGGCCAGGCCCCGTGGTCCATCCATACTCGGGTAATAGCATTGCGATCAGCTAAAAATTCGCCAGGTTTTGAGCCAATGATGGTGGCATTGCTGCCGTCGATGCGGATGCCGGCACAGTTATTGATCAAATCCTGCCGGACTTGGGTCGGCTCAATGAGGATCAAGGACAACAGGTCCTGCCAAATATCCCGCCAGCCGCGGCCACCCTTGCCGTAATCATGATCAGGCAAAAAAGAACAACCAAAAATCCGTCGTAAAACCGGCTGCAGGATCACCCAACGCATCCAGGCATTAAAATTCTCATTACCACTGTTAAAGGTAATGGAAGAAATTTTATTTAACCAAAATTTCTTATTACCCTCGAGTGCTTGAGCCAATTTCTCTGGTGAATTAAATTGTTTAAAGCTCTCCAGCGTCTGAGCCACCTCATTCTCTAAACCGATGGCAATGATATAGGACTGGCTCATGCCCGCTTTAAGCGTTGTCTCTTTGAAACGCAAGGCACCAACCACTTCCTTCCCGTTAAGTTCTTCGGTCTTCAAGACCTTTGGTTTTTGATTTTCATAAACCGCCTCTGGGCTTAACAAACTGCCTGACTCACCATAAAAATTATCCACGGTGGGAAAAGATCCTTGCGGGCCTATACCCTTTTGATCGACGCCATACACATAGTAAACACTATGACTCGTTTTATGCCCTTCTTCATTAAAGGCCATGGTGGTACGAAGCACCACTCCTTGCTTCGTCTGCGCCGGGCGATTTAAAAGGGCGGTGACATGCTCATGATCGTGCTTATTGGCCAAGGAACGTCCGAATAAAGCAATGGCTGCCGTCGGTACGAAGGAAATTGATTTCTTGGAAATATTTTTAACCGTCACCTGCATGAGCTCTACTTTTTGGCCGGTGACCGGAATAAAATTAAGCGCGGTTAATTCCACTCCCGCTGCTTTATGCGTACGGGTAAGCTTATGCCATAAAGGCCCTATCTCAACCGTAGATGAATGCGCCGCACTTTCTTGAAAAAGATTAAACACACCCTTTGATTTGATATAAATAAAAAATTCGCGCAACGGATAACGCAGATCTTCACGGGAAGCAGGTTTGGTTAGATAATGAAATTTATCAAGCTTGATATCTCCGCTTAAAAACGGCGTAATAGCGGATTTTAAAGACAAGGCATCAATGCCGCACAATGGCGCATAGATGCTCTTAATTTGAGCTGCCTGTGTTGAGGTAAAACTCACTCCATCTGATTGGTATTTACAAAAAGCTTCTGGGGGCATAAACGAAACGGATGGAGGTTACAAAGGGAGTCCTTCGGCGAGTTTAAAAAGACGCTGCATTCTTAAAAAATTGACTTCAAAAAATTTCACACCAATTTCCCACATAGTCAAATTAACAATCTTAACCCAAACGATTTCCCCATTTAAGACCATCGGCTCACCGCCATCAGGCAACTGAACCTCTAGAGAAAGTTGATCACCCAAAAAATATCGCTCCTTGGTCATAATGCGTAAGCCTTGGGCTGAAGCATCGCGCAAAAACACATCTGTCCCGTAATCTTCCCGAGCGTCCTTAAACTTGACAGGAAAACGAGCTGAAAAACGTTCAAATATCCGGCGTTCATTTTGGGGTTGCAGGGCTGTTGTCATGCGACTATTCCCAGCGATTTGATGTCAAATACTTATCGAGTCTTGTTGAGGAGCCAGAAATGATTTCTGAAAAGACCATGCCTATACGGTATTGGTCTGAAGATTCAATTTTGTGGACCCATTTGACGGTGCCTACCACAATCACCGGCTCAGTATTGGGTTTTAAAACTATTTCAAGCGCAATTTTTTGATTAAGCTGCACCGGATGGGAAGAAATAAGCCCGATGCCATTACGGCTAATGTCTAATGTCTTAGTCTGTTCAAACTGGGAACCCTCTTTACCTTCCACTGGTACGTAGCAATTTTGACGTGTCTCTGAACGTTGGTTGGTTCCTGAACTCATATAAATTTTTCCAAAGGGTAATCGGGGATAAACTATTTGCGAAAACGCTTGCTCTAATTATTAGTTTAGACTATATTTGGCAAAAAGCAAATTAAAATGAGAAAATTTTACACACTACAAGACATTGAAAATACTACGGTTATGGAATATTAGAAAAATATAATGCAAAACTTAACATTAAATAAACTTTTCTAAGTTCTTTAGGCTCCTAATGTAACATAAATTTTCTTAGAATGTCAATTGCGGGCTTTTATAGCAAGTGCTATACTAGCATATAGATATGGCAGAAAAAAACCAAAACCCCAAAGCCAAGCAATTAACCCTAGAGCAGTATGCCAAGATTAAAGAAAAATTGGCAAAATCAAAACTCAAACTTACCTTCCCTTGGATCGTGAAGATCTGTTTTATCGTTCCTCTTGCCTACTGTGTTTTTCTAATTCTCTATTGGCTCCTACAAGTACGTTTCATGGCGGAACATTAAGTGATACTTGACTTTACCGATTCCATTATGTTTATTGTAAGCCTCATGCTCATGCTGCGAGGCTTTTCCCGCGGTTTCATGCATTCTCTGATTGGCCCTATCTCTATTATTATAACCACCTTTATCAGCGCGGTTTATTATCAGGCTACTAAAAATGTCGTAGTCAGCCTTTTGATTGGAACCATCGGCCCTTTGATCTTGGCAGTTTTCTTAAGATTCATTCTCAAAGAATGGGCCCGTACTACCAATAACGATATAAAACCAAGTTTTTTAAGTTGCACCGCAGGCGCACTGTTAACCTTAAGCTGGGGATGGGTATTTATTGTATTCTTGATTTTGCTTTTGACCATCTTACCTATGCCTGGAAAACTTGCTGTAGCCCAAAATGATATTTTGCGCTCCATGTCCTATACCCGCATTGCCAAGCCTTTAGTGGGTCCCATGCTCAATCAAAAAGTAGCTGATATTGTGACCAGCAAATCTCCCGACGGCACCGTTAACATATCTAACAATGATCTCTCCAGCATCGCCCAAGACCCCCGCTTTCAAAAAGTCATTCAAGACCCGGAGATTCAACAAGAAATCAATGCTCATGATATGGTCAAGCTCTTAAGCAATCCCAAAATCCTCAAACTCACCCAAGATTTAATGTCTGACCCTGCCATGCTCAAGAAGGTACTCGCTGCTTACCGCAGTCAAAGTGCTGATCAATCAAAATAATTTAAGCTGTTTCTCTGCAACATTTTTAAAAGCAGCTGTAGAGAGCTGGATTCTTTTTGATGGAAACCCTGCACGCTTAACACCCATTTCAAAAATTTGGCTGATCTGTTCTGCAAAAATCCCTGTGCCCTTCATGCGCGTGCCCCAGCTTGAATCATAAAGGGCGCCATTGCGCAATTCGCGAATACGATTCAAAATCTTATCTTTGCGATCAGGAAAATATTCAGCCAGCCAGCGCTCAAAAATATCTTTCACCGCATAAGGTAGACGCAAGACGGTATATCCAGCGCCTTGCGCCCCTGCACGAGCGGCAGCTTTAAGAATAGTGGGCATTTCATGATCGGTTAAGCCTGGAACAATGGGCGCCACATTGACCCTTACCGGAATTCCGGCTTTGGCTAATTCTTCAATAGCTTTTAAACGATTAGCGGTTGTGGAAGCGCGCGGTTCCATCTTACGAGCAATATGCGGATCAAGAGAGGTCATGGAAACCATCACTGAAATTCCATTGTAGGTCGCCATCTCTTTAAAAATATCGATGTCCCTAGTGACTAATCTATTCTTGGTGATGATGGCGGCTGGGTTTTGGAATTCACGAAACACTTGCATGCATTGACGAGTAATTTGAAATTTTCTCTCAAAAGGCTGATAACAATCCGTCACACCACTTACCACAACGATCTGTGGTTTCCATTTACGAGCCGCTAATTCCTTGCGCAACAATGCAGGCGCATCGGTTTTCACAAAAATAATGGATTCAAAATCACTGCCGGATGAAAGACCAAAGTATTCATGGGTTGGCCTGGCGTAGCAATAGACACAGCCATGTTCGCAGCCGCGATAGGGATTGAGGCTGGTTTCAAAGCCAATGTCTGGGCTGTCGTTGTAACTAATGATGGATTTGGAAGTGTCCTTATAGAATACTGTCTTGGAGGACGGATAATCTTCGTCGGAAATATCTTCGTCACGCTCAAAAGATATTTTCTCAAAGCGATTGGCAGGATTCACCAACGCGCCACGTTTATGCAATTGTTGCTCTGACATAAATAATTTTACCTCCACACCCCCGGGAGGTGTGGAGGTTTATTTACCGATGCAAAATTCAGAAAAGATGCGGTCTAGCAGGTCTTCGTCGATATTGCGGCCGGTGATGGCATCTAATTGATTGACCGCGGATTTGATTTCCTCGGAAATAAACTCCAGCGATGTCCCTTCATTCATTAAGCGGGAAGCCCCTTGCAGATTTTGTTGGGCTTCTTCCAGGGCTTTGATATGACGGACATTACTAATTAGAATACCATGACTGTCAAAATTCACGTTCTTGCGGATGGTGTCCTCGATTTTAGCTTCTAACGCCTGCATGGATACGGGCTGCAAGGTAGAAACTTTAATCAAATTCTTGCCAAATATTTTCTTCACTGCACTTACATCGATTTTTTCTTCAAGATCGGTTTTATTCATCACCGCCAAAACCTTTGAGCCTTGAAGCTGTTGCATCAATAAGTGATCTTGGGGCTCTAAAGTCAAGCTGGCATCTAAAACCAAAAGAACCAAGTCTGCACTTTTAATATATAAGTGACTGCGTTTGATGGCTTCTTCTTCAATCAGATCGCGCGGTTCTAAAATGCCTGCGGTATCTACTAAAGAAATGGGAATGCCTTTGATCTGGGCGGATTCTTCCAAGACATCACGGGTGGTACCTGCGATATTGGTAACAATGGCGCGCTGTTCTTTTAAAAGAGCGTTGAGCAAGGATGATTTCCCCACGTTGGGCTTGCCGCAAAGCACAATGCGAATCCCTTCTTTAAGCAACCGACCGCTATTAGCTGAAGAAAGCAATTGGGTGATTAATTGTTCCTGCGCATTGAGCCGTTGGAGCAATTGCTTACGGCCTTGCGCATCAATGCCATCTTCTGGAAAATTGATCAAAGCTTCGACCATGGTATAAAGCCGAATGAGTTCTTCCCGAATTAGATTTAGCTGAATGGATAATTCACCTTTGAGCTGATACTGGCTTTGACGTAAGAAGGTTTCAGTCTTAGCATGAATAATATCTAAGACAGCCTCAGCCTGGGCTAAATCCATACGGCCATTGATGAAGGCCCTTTTAGTAAATTCGCCGGGATTGGCTACGCGCGCACCATTATTCAAAATCACTTTTAGCACCTGCTGCAGCACGGTCATGCCGCCATGACAACTGATTTCAACCACATCTTCGCCCGTATAACTTTTAGGTGCACGCATCAGTGCAATTAAAACCTCATCAATGATTTGATCGCCATTGACCACCCATCCGTGATGCAAGGTATAGGTGGTGCATTGATTTAAGCTTTTGCCATGCAGACGCAAGCAAGCATCGGCAACAACCACTGCTTCCTTGCCGCTCAGGCGTACCACTCCAATCCCCCCTTGTCCGGCAGGAGTGGCAATGGCCGCAATCGTATCTTCCAGACCTTTATACTGATACATAATTCATTCCAAAATTAGGGACGGTTCCGAATTAAATTTAATTCGGAACCGTCCCTAATTTTTCTCTGGCCTCGGCTACGATAAAGACTGAGCCGGTGATTAAAATTACATCTTCTTTCTTCGCTTGCTTCAAAGTTTTCCCTAATGCCATAGATAAATTGTCCATGATCTCAACGGATTTGTCAGCAAAATAATTTTTAGCTTCCTCTGGGACAAACGTATGAGCCCGTGGATGCTGGGCCTTGGTTAGAAAAACCTTGGAGGCAATGGGATTTAGATATTTACAAATAGTAGCAATATCTTTGTCTTGAGAAATTCCTAAAATCAAATTCACCTTCTTCTTAGGATATTTTTCCCTTATGGTCAAAGCCAAGGCCTGGGCTGAAGCATCATTGTGCGCGCAATCCACTATCACATCTGGATTGTTCTTTAAAAGTTCAAAACGTCCGGGCCATGGCAAATGCTTGAGGGCATTGAGAATTGCTTCATCATCCATCTTTAAACCTAGCTGTTTGACTGCCTCGATAGCGACAAGAGCATTGGTCTGCTGATGCTCCCCGGCCAAAGAAATCTTCAAGAGCGGATGATTTTTGTCTGATACTATAACTGGCTCAATACCAAATTCCTGGCAACGCTGGACGATCACCTTCATAGCTTCAGGTTCTTGAGGAGCGATCACCACTTTTTGATGTGAATTCTTAATAATGCCGGCTTTTTCAAAAGCAATTTTGCTTAAGGTTGATCCTAAAATTTTAGTGTGATCATAACTAATAGGGGTAATTACCGCCACCTTAGAATCAACCGCGTTGGTGGCATCCAATCTACCGCCTAAGCCAGTTTCCAAAACCACCACATCAACCTTGTTCTTAAAAAAATACGTCAGAGCAATGACTGTTAAAACTTCAAAATAAGTCAACTTCTCCCCTGCGTTTTGAATCTGAGTTGTAAAAGGTTGAAGAAAGTTTACGATAAAGCCTATTTCTTCGTCAGCAATAGAGCCGCTAAAATCATCCTTTGAATTTAAATTATCATTACTCAAAATGCGTATGCGTTCATTAAGGCAATGCAAATGCGGAGAAGTGTACAGTCCCACCTTATAACCCGCTTCTTGTAAAATACGCGCCATCATCAAGCAGGTTGAGCCCTTGCCCTTAGTACCTGCCACATGAATGATCCGAAGCGCCTTGGCAGGATTACCTGCAAGATCTAAAAATTTCTCAATGCGGTTTAATTGAAAATCTTCAGGACGTAATTGATGCAGCTGGGATTCGAAATTGGCAAATGAATTGAGATATTCGTGCGGGTTAAACGCAGTCATCAATGTTTAAAGTGACGGATAGCCGTGGTCACCATGGCGATTTTCTTTTTATCGGCTTCTTTAATCACCGCTTCATCCATGATGGAACCACCGGTTTGGATGATGGCCTTCACCCCTGCCTTGGCAGCAATGGTAACCGTATCAGGCATAGGCAAAAAGGCATCCGAGATCAACACACTGCCACGGGCCAAAGCACCCGCCCGACGGATAGCATGAATGGCAGAATCAACCCGGCTGGTTTGGCCGCCGCCAATACCTACGGTTTGAGTACCCTTGATCAGCACAATGGCATTACTTTTAACGTGCTTAATCAATTTCCATCCAAAGATCATGGCATCCATCTGGGCCTTGGTAGGTTTGATTTTGCTGACAATCTTAATCTCTTCGGATTTTAAACTACGATTGTCTTTATCTTGAAGCAAAAGACCACCAGTGACCTTCTTAAAATCATAACGCTCTTGTTCTAAGGTTTGAAGATCAAGCACGAGCAAACGCAAATTTTTCTTGGGCTCAAAAAGTTTTTTCGCGTCTTCAGAAAATCCAGGAGCGATAATGCACTCCATAAATCCACTTTTCACTATTGAGCCTGCTGTTTTGGCATCTACCTCACGGTTCAAACCAATGATGCCGCCAAAGGCCGAGAGCGAATCGCATTGATAGGCTTTGGTGTAAGCTTTATCTAAAGTTGTATCTTGCGCTACCCCGCACGGATTATTGTGTTTGATAATCACCGCAGCAGGTTCTTCAAACTCACGCACGATATCAACCGCGGCATTTAAATCGAGAATATTATTAAATGATAATTCCTTGCCTTGCAATTGCTGTAAACCTGACAAACCATGACGATTGGTTGAATCCTTATAAAAGGCTGCGGTTTGATGAGGATTTTCACCATAACGCAAATCTTGCAACTTGTTAAAAGACAGGTTAAATGTTTTGGGAAAGGATGAAAAAGAATTATCCGTCTTAAAGCGGTTCTTTAGAAAATCAAAAATAGCCCCATCGTAGGAACTGGTGCGTTCAAAAACTTCAATCGCTAAGCTCGCTAAAACCTTATCTGATAAAATGCCGCTGTTGTTATTCAGTTCATTCAGCACTTCGGTGTAACGTTCGGCGTTGCAGATTACCGCCACACTTTTGTAATTCTTAGCAGCGGAACGCAGCATGGAAGGCCCACCAATATCAATATTCTCAATGGCATCTTCCAGGGACACATTCTTCTTCTGAATGGTTTTTTCAAAGGGATACAAATTCACCACCACCATATCAATGAGACCGATATCGTGGCTGGCCAATTGCTTCATATGTTCGGGATTATCTCTGACCGACAGCAGGCCGCCGTGGATCTTAGGATGCAGGGTCTTCACCC
>Ga0206817_1273_pt1 | contig 10308 bp, 4 predicted proteins | sample Alteio_BWOrgCont_89_FD_152873 | JGI IMG/M metagenome (GOLD analysis project Ga0206817, IMG submission 152873) | Enriched cells from forest soil in Barre Woods Harvard Forest LTER site, Petersham, Massachusetts, United States -... | ecosystem: Environmental > Terrestrial > Soil > Temperate forest > O...
CAAGGAAGAGCAAGGAGCAGTTAAAGATATGAGGAGAGATTTGACATTCATCTAGTCTTTCATTCTAACCCTCTAGATTCCACAATTCAACTTCCAAACAAAAATAAGATGCAAAATCTCTTTTATGCTATTATTGTGGCATGCTTTGGCTTAGAAAGATCGTTTTCTATGTTTTTGCCTTACTTTACCTTGTTTTATGCCCGCTAATTGTCTCAAGGATGCTAGGCTTTGTCTTTAACCCTGCTGAACATCGCTTCCAAAAGACTGGCCTAGTCTATATTTCTACCAATCCCCCCAATGCAACCGTCTATATTGATGGCAAACTAGCCCATCAAAAGACTCCCACCGCTATTCATGATCTAGCCCCGGGTGATCATTTTATCCGCATTGAATTAAATGGTTATAATGACTGGGAAAATACCATCCCCATTATCGCTAAAAAAGCCACGGTGCTCGCCAATACCCTGCTTATCCCTGAACAATGGCCTATTAATAAAATTTCGATTCAAAACTATAAGAATATCTATAATGTTGATGATGATATTGTCCTAGCAATTAATCCCTTGCTTAAGGATATTGATCTTTTTCATACCACCAGAAAGCTTAAAGTTAAATTATTCTCTCCCAATTCTATTTATGCCCAAGGTCAATTGGTTCACCTCTATAAAAGTTTTCAAAGTCCTTACATCTTGCTGCAAGTTGCCCTTAAAGATACCCTTAAATTCTTATGGATCAAGACAGATGAAAATCCTCCCTTGATTGAAGATATCAGTGATTTCTTCCCTAGAATACCTTCGGATGTGGTCTGGAACAGTGGAGACAACCAAAATATCTATGCCATCTATCCTGAAAATGTCTTTCGCATTGATATCCAAAACAAAGCCATGTTTTTGGCTACCCTGCCAGAGCATTTAAAATCGCCCATTGATAATCAGAAAAATCGATTCCTCATTAACGATGGTAATGATTTAATCTTACGTGAGGGTAATATCATCCGGTTATATCCTAGTAAGCAATCCTTTAGCCTGGTTGAAATCTATGATCTAGCCAAAAGCCAACCGCAAACTAATATGTATTTTGAAGAACGCAATGGGGCCCTTTTTTATTTAGATGAATCTGGATTTTTATCCGTGGTGCAAATTTTACCGTATCATCCTATGCTTAATATCCCTATTCCTGATGCCATTAGGATTGATATTCAGAAAAAAACCATTTTATGAAATTCAATTACTCAAAAGAAAATTTGAAACCAAAAGAAGCCAAACTCCAACGGTTCCTCGAAATTGTGCCAGGCCTCTCGAGCTGGGGAACCTTGCTAGGACTTGTTTTCCTCTCCATTTTCTTTCCCTTTACCGCCGCCATCTTGATTGTAGCCTTTTATCTTTCTTGGATCATGAGGGTCTTATACTCAACCATCTTTCTGGTACTTTCCTATTTTCATTTGAATATTGAAAAAAATACCGATTGGGTCAAACGCATCCGGGGCATTGATCATTTAGATCAGTATTTCAAAGATATGTCTTCTAAAAAATTTGGCCGTCACTGGCGTCAATTCATCTCCCATCAAAAACACCTGGAACAATTGCGCCAGCTGAAAGAATCTACCCATTTGCCTCCTAATTCTAAGGATATTTACCATCTGGTGATTTTTCCGGTCATCAAAGAAGGCCGGGATATTTTAGAACCAGCCATTGAAGCCATTAACCGTCAAAGTTTCCCTTTAAAACAGATCATGGTAGTGATTGCCTTAGAAGAACGGGCCCAAGCTTCTGTCCAAGGGGATGTCCGGGAATTAGAAAAAAAATACAAAGATACCTTTCTTGATTTTATTGTAGTGGTGCACCCCGCCGTGGTGCCAGGCGAGGCGCGCGTTAAGGGGGCCAATGTTACCTGTGCGGCTCGGGCTGCAGCTCAATTCTTTGAAAACAATCGTATCCCTTTTGAAAATATCATCATTTCCTGCTTTGATGCTGACACAGTAGTGAGTCACCAGTATTTCTCCTGCTTAAGCTATCATTTTATGGTATCTCCTGACCGGCTGCGGGCGAGTTTCCAGCCCATTCCGATGTACCATAATAATATCTGGCAGGTGCCGGGCTTCGCGCGGGTGGTTGAAATGGGCTCTTCGTTTTATCAACTCATTGAAGCCACCAATCCTGAAAAACTAGTTACCTTTTCAAGCCACAGCATGAGTTTTAAAGCCTTGGTGGATGTGGATTATTGGCCGGTCGATATGATCTCCGATGATTCGGCCATTTTTTGGAAAGCCTATATTCATTATGATGGCAAATACAAGGTCATCCCTATGTATGTCACCGTTTCGATGGACGTGGCAGCTTCAGATAACTGGTTTACTACCGCCCAAAGTGTTTATAAACAAAAACAGCGCTGGGCCTGGGGAGTTGAAAATTTTCCAATTGTGATGCGGGCCTTTCTTAAGGCTAAAAAGATTCCCATTTATGAACGGCTGCGTCATGGCTTTAAACTCTTTGAAGGCCATCTTTCATGGGCCACTTCCGGCTTTATCCTATCGTTGATCGGCTGGCTTCCTGTCTTTTTTGCCCGTCGTGAATTTGCTTCATCGGTGGTGTATTACAATGTTCCGGAAATCGCCAATACCATCTTTACCTTGGGATTCTTTGCCATCTGTGTGACCATCATGCTCTCGATGTTCATGCTGCCTAAGACCCGCATCCGCCATCGCTGGCTGATCAAAATAGCCCATGCCTTTGAATGGTTAATGGTACCTGCGATTTTAGTGCTTTTCAGCGCCCTGCCGGCCTTGCACGCGCAGACCCGCCTGATGTTCGGAAAATATTTGGAATTCTGGGTGACGGATAAAAAGCGGGTTTAGTTTAATCCTAAAACCTGCGGCAAATTTTTCACCGGCTCCATGTGGCGAATCGTAAAATCAATTCCTGTCACCTGGGCGGCATTAATTTCAATGCCATGATAATAATCAAATTTAAAATCTTCTCCTTGATGTTTGACCTGCAGGCTCATCTGGGCTGGGTTTAAATTAATACCGCCTGTTGTATTCGTAGCCTCATCGGCAATCATCTTTTCCACCGCTTGATCAATCGCTTCTCCGTAGAGCATGCGTGCCAAATCATAAACTTTCTGCTTCTCTCCGGCGACTATTACCTCTTCCGTAGAATGTTCATCAACGAATGGCCATCTATCATCCATCCAAGACAAATGTTCATTAGTTAGAACATTGCCCACATATTTTAATTTATTAAACTCGGAATTGTTAGGGTTGGCATTCAAAAAGGCCCAAAATGTTGGTAAGTCTAATACTTGGGTATTACTTTGAAATTGATCATTCAAAGCTAAAGTCACTTTAAGAAATGCCATTAAAGTAAGATATGCCCTTAAAGTAATTTGAGCAATGGACTTATTTCGTATACTATTATCAATCATCAAAATCCCGCTATGAATATGCTGGGACAATCTATTAAGGCCATCTTCAAATCTTGAATAATTCCCGCTCACACCAGACCCTCTTTTGGCTTGACACAAAATAATCCTAGCGTGTTTAACTGCCTCTGGTATATTTTCAGGATTTGCTCGCCATTCCTCGACATCCTCTGTATTAATTACTCGCTCGGTGATCCCAAAAATATGTTTTAACTTGTCCGTAAACAATGGATACATCTCGCCCAAACGCATATTTTGCCAAATAATCAAAGGCCGGTTTGAAGCACCGTGCTCATCCATCCACTTGCGTAAAGCTTTTATCTTTTCTATAGCAAACAGAGCATTTGGTAGCTCGTGATCAATGATCTCTTGGACTGATTTCTCTCCGACGAAAGGTCTCATACCTGATACTTCCTCATCACCAACCATATAATGATTGGCAAAATCATTGGTATCTGTAAACACTCTCATCGCTTTATTAACAGCGGTTAACGACACTGGGCCGAATTCTAAAGTATTGCCACTAAGTAAATGTGTGATCTGCGCAATTAATCTTACAATAGGAATTGCTGATTCCCCGCTGGCTAATTGCACGTGGCCATCTTTGACTGCCCGTACAAATGCCCGCATTTGAGGTGCTAAAGGAAGTTCTGTGGAGACTTTCTGAATTTCTTCTCTAAGACTCTGTAATTCGCCCTGGTTAACAACAGTCCCAGGAGTTGGCTCAATTGTGATGGTATAGGGAACTACATGATCAAAAACAACCGTATATTTTGTTCCTTCGATAACTATACGACGTTGTGGCTTATCTTCTTGATACACGCGGCTGACATCAACATTGACATGAGTATGTCCATACTGCATATCTAAATGGGCCGTTTCCCAATCTTCTGATCTCTCAACTCTATTTAATCTATCCGGTAAATCTTGATTTAATAAACCTGCCACCATGTATAAATCATGGTAGCCTATGTCTTGCAAAACATTAATATCCTCAAGATCTTTCCGAGGAAGATTTAAAATATTGGCTTTAATGGAATTAATTTCCCCCAGCACATGATTTGGACTTTGAACTAAACTCTGCAGGTACTGGTATTGCGGTGAATGCAGGAATAGATGCCCCACCACCAGGACCAGATGTTTCTCTTGGGCCAATTGCACTAATTCCTCTGCCTCATTCGGATCAAGGGTAAAGGGCTTTTCTACATAGACATTTTTGCCGGCATTTAAGGCCGCTTTGACCAATTCATAGTGGGTCCTGGCCGGTGTAGCAATAATTACGGACTTGATCTTTGGATCCAATAAAATATCATCGTTATCCTTTGCCAATTCTATATTTTTATCTGCTTCGACCTGCTCTCGCATACCAGAAGGGGTTTTGTTACCAAGACGCACTTTTAGTGCCACATTTGAATAAAGATCCTCTGTTGTTAACAGTGTTCTTAATATCCCTGAGCCAAATGTGCCCACCCCTAACATCCCCACCGTCTCAACAAGCCCTTGCTCGACCCATTCTGGCGCGACCGCTTCAAAAACCCTTCTCCATTCTGATTGATAGATGAATTTTTCATTTTCAAATGAATGGTATCTTCGAATCAATTTAAGATATACCTCTCGACGCTGTGGTGGGGTTAATTGAGGAAACCAGTGCTCTGAATCTCGAAGATAGCGCATTTCTGGTCTTGCATGTTCGAGATCAACCTGTGTATCAAGGTCTAGGGTAGAGAAATATCGATAAGGACCCAACTCTTCAATGCCCTGAGGAGTGGTCATTGCTTGACTGGGGCCAGATCCTGGCCGAGCAAACGGGATCATATCTGTGAAAGGATGATCTGATTCGGTCAAAGATATCAATTGAATCTGCTGCATAGCCTCTAGTGCTATAGGTTTTGCTAGTGGATTTTCGAATAAATTGCCGTGCTCAATACTTGAATGGGTTAATCGTATGGGCCTTTCTGTGCCATCTTTCATCTTAATCCTTACGAAAATAGGCTTAATAATATCCATCATACTTATTAGCCGACGATCAAAATCATGACCCGTCTGCTCAAGAATAGTTACATGGGGTACGACTTCTTGTAAAGGCACCTGATCATTATTGGTCAGCGCAATAAAACTAGGCCATACACCCGCTTCCAAAAATTTTCTGGCTAGATTGGACCGTTGATTAAAATCTCTCACATATCCCTTTTGAACCTGAGGAAAAATTTCATCATCAAAATCTAATTTACAGCAGAATACAATGTGCAAAGCTTCAGAAGGATTGGATATGACCTGCGCAAGCATTCTTTGGGCCTTTTCTTCTCCCAAAACATCTATTAAATCTGCGTAAAATGTTGATTTATCCTTTTTAGCTATTAAATCATTCACCAGGAATTTGATTCTTTGGACCTTAACCGGTGAAATGATATTTCCATCACTTTTGGTTTTATCAGCGTTGCTGCCAACCGGAAGGTTCTTTGATTCGCCCAAATAAAACTTTCCATCATATTCACCAATAAAATCTACCTGAAAATAAATTTTATCTAGCTGGTTCGGATCTCTGAAATTAACACTAAAAGTGTCCGTACTTCCACGTTGTTCCATAAGACGCGCAAACCTTAATTCTTGTAAATAATCACGCCAACTTGATGTGTTTTTGATCATCTGCTTAACCACATCTTCCAGACGAGGAGTACCTATAAAATGCAATATTTGATCAAGCACTTCAGTATCATAAATACGATTGGTGGCCAATATCTCGCAATTGCTACGAAAACGTTCTTGGGCAATTCTTGCAGGGGAATGTTCAGGCAAGAGTTGAATCCTTTGATCAAGGATGGTCAGGATCTGGCTCTCCAACTCTTCTCTTCTTGGGTCTGTAGAAACCCTCGGTACTGACACCACCTTTCTTTGTTCATTCACCCGAAACACAGGAATCTGCATGGCAATGATATGCCCACCGGCTTCTCCACCTTCGTTGTTAGTATTCTCACGGTAACCAACCAAGACATGCTCATCTGTGGGCATTTGCCACAATCGTTCCAACTCCCGCAGACCGTTAAACATAGCATCCAAGCCAGCGCCTTGTCCATTCATAGGCCGATGCTCCCAAGAAAACCACTCGCGTTCCTTCATCGATGGCAACAACGGTTGATGGCCAGGAGCCCAGAATTCGATACGAATACCTTCATAAGGCTCTGTGGTGTAATACACCCTGAAAACTAAATGATGATGCCCATTTTCAATTTCGTGGTCCCTGATATTGTCGATTAAACGTTCAAAACAATAAATAAATTGCCGCCATGCCTCACTATATTCTCCGAAAATAGGCACAAAAGGTTCTCTTAAATCCAAATCTTCTTGCTGGCTTATCGCATTAAAGACTTTCAGCATCACCTCATTGACAATTTCATCCCGACGCATCGATGCTCTGTTGCTATTGCTAATAGATAATCTACTAAAATGAAGAAAAGGAATTTTAGCATGGTCTAGGGTTTCATATCCTGGCGTGGAGGTAATTCTCTCAAAAAGTTCCTTGTCTGCTTTGATGGCCCGCATCCATGGATCAACAGGCCCGCTAATTTCTAATTCTCTAGCTTCTTTGGGCAAGTTTTCCAATCTAGCGATTAAGACTTTTTGGTTTGTGTCCCTTTTATCCAAAGATAAAAATTGTTGGTAAGTAGGATCAATGACCCAGAACGTGCCTTTATAAAAAAGCAGGAGAAACTGATGTTCTCCAGGATGAAAAATATCTTTTGAGGCCACCACACGCACATTCTGATATCGTGTTGAGCTCATCAATCTCTGAAAAACGAGTGGCACAAGGACATTTGATGTTTCCCTAAAATAAAAATTACCCTCTGTCACTCCTGCTGGAGGATTGGCTGCCATTTCTCCCCAAGCCTCTGTATACGCAGGCTCCAATAATCTTCTGATATTTCGTTCGACACTCGTCATCGCCTCATTTACGCTAAGGCTAGAGTTATCTGTATTCATGACAGAAGAAGGAAGGGCAGGAAAATGGATGGTGATGGTATGCCCTCGCAGCGGATTGTCTCTCCACCCAATAAGAATATGCTGATCAGCAGGTAGTTTTGATTCTTTTTCAACCTTATTTAAAAAATCGAACATTGAAGAAACGCCTTCACCCTCACCTGAAAAATCCGATAATGCCCAATGGGGCGCCTTTCCCCGAGGCCAAGGTCTTTGAGCACAACTAAACCACCTTTCCTTTTTGAAATCAAGCGGCAGACGGGCTTTGCCCGGCCCGAAAAATTCCACATTTAGTCCATCTGGCTCCTGGGCATGGTAAATCCGCATCCGCAGACCTGTCATCGGATAGTATTCATGTTGTGCCAGATTCTCCACCAAATTGTTTAAGGCGCTTTCAATATCCATCCAAAAATCCCGGCTATTCGCCTCTTGTGGGTAATCATATCCGTACTCGATTATTGCCCTTTTTACTTTATCCAAAATAAATTCTGAAATTTTCCGGCTTTGATCACGCACCACAGGAATGTCCTTATACCTTTCAAAAGGGATAATGGTCCAGTACCTGTTAAGAAAAAAGTATTTGGGGATAGTTATCATGGCTGAATTCTGTCTCATCATTTGTGTTCCCATATCTCCACTGACATCCATCAATTGGGCCGAATCGAGGGCTGCGATTTGGGCGAGGCTGATTTGCTTTGGGCCTTCGTATTGGATGATACGCTCAGCGGCCACGACTCCACCGGAAAAATATTTGCGAGGAATAGTTTGGCTATTAGTAAGATCAGGACTTTCTTTTATATAATTGAACACACCCTTTTTGAAGGCTTTCAAATATTGTTGGTAGATTTGTTGTGGATCCCCGACAGAAGCATTCGAGGATGACAGATTAGTTGTCTTCTTTTGATCGGCGTAGATTTTATTGAGAATGCTGTTCTTGATTTTTTGTTTATACCAGGTGGCCAAGATCAATGAATAGAACACTTGGCGTAAGGGTGCGAAATTTTTGCCTTCATTGACTTCCTTAGTCAAGGCTGGGATGACGAGTTCACGAATAATTTGAGAACCCAGACTATGGGTTGCGGCGATAGTTTGGGTCCGATGCTTCTGCAATGAAAGATAATCTTCTTCAAGCATCACTTTTAAATGACTCTCTAGAACAAAGGCGGTGCTGCCATTTTCATAGACCACGGCTTTGTCGGGAACGATCCAAACTTTATTAAACGTGTTAATAGGAATATTGGTGGTGTGGTATTTAGCCTGGGCCTGCGCATAAATCTTTTGCCAGAATGTTTGTCCTATCTTGCTTTCAGGATAAATGAGGCTTGCAGTGATTTGCTTAAGTAAATAATCTTCAGCCAAAAGATCTCGGCCCATTTCGGTTTGGCCGAATTCAGTTGGAATAAGGCGATTTTTCTCATACGGGGACAAATTGACCCAAAGATCGGATTCTGGAACAGTCAGGGAAGCTAGGAAATATTTGATGAGTTTGGAGGATTCGGATTTGAGTTGTTCTTGTTGAGATTGCTTCGCTTCGACGCCTTGTCCCCCAGCATTGCCTCCAAGGAAATTGGGCATTTTGACACTATTGCCGGGATCGACATAGAAATGGAATTTGAAAGGATCCTGCGCATCCAGCTTGATTCCTTTAAGTACTGCCGGACTGTAAGCTGGACTTAGTGGCACTAGGTGCCCTGGCGCAGGTAAAACCAATTGAGCTTCGGAATTAGGCAGCGGTCCACAGATCTGGAGCAAGAACGCTACGAGAAGCCCTCTATATATTATAGATCCAAAACTTGAATATAAATACATCCCTCAAGTATGCAACATTTATATAGGCTTTGCCAATTTATCTCGCTAAAGCAAGAACCCCGCCATAAGCGGGATTCTTTTAGTCAGAAAATACGTGACAAACTTCGGTTCCTAGGCCATAGTCACGGTCTTCTTGGGAGAAGATGTCTTGCTTTTCCAGTGCAAATTGATCCTTAAGCTATGTGCGTAGTCAACCTTCATCAGCCTTCGGCCATGGTTGACATAAAAATGTCCTTTGACCCTAAATAAGAATTTCTCGTCGCGAGTAACGCTATCAAAAGATTTCTTAATATGCACCTTGGGTTGGGATTCTTCTTGCGCTTGAGCTTCGCTGGCAATATAGATAAAATTCTTACGCACGTCCGTAATGCTTTCTTTTTCTTCGGCATGTTCCCGCAACGTAACAAGTTTTCCCCTACCCTGCAAAATACCTGTAGTTTTATGTACAATATCGCGCATAGGCGAATCCTTTAATTCATGAGACATGGCGTTTTTGAAATTCATTTTGCTCTCCCCCGTTTTGACCTAACTCCTGACCTCTAAATGAAGTGTAACATGCACAGGGTCAAAAACAAGGTAGCGGGGGCGGCTTTCGGGAAAGCGGTTTCTGATGGAATTAGCGACGGGAAATATTAAGGAATGCTAATGTTAGGATAAATTTCTGAAGAATTATTGCTTTTAACGCCGTCTTTTGAAGGGGAAGGAAACCCGGTTTTCCTGGCCTTTGGCCAGGCGGGTAATGTTGGAACGATGCCTGAAAACAATGAAGATACACAGCACAATGGACATGATGATCAAGGGTAAAGGCTCCAAATAGCAGACCATTAATATAGGAAACAGCACCCCTGCACTAATAGACGCCAAGGACACATAGCCAAATAACAGGAAGATCGCAAGCCAGGTGGCTACCACGATGAGCAAAATAATGCGCAACATCTGAAACTGAATGGCTAAACCAATTAAAACTCCTAAACTAGTAGCCATGCCCTTGCCACCTTTGAAGCCTAAAAAACAAGTCCAATTGTGTCCTGAAACCACCGCTACTGAAATAATCACTAACGATAAGGCATCTTGTAATCCAAAAACATTGGCAATCAAGGTCAC
>Ga0206817_1277_pt1 | contig 10174 bp, 9 predicted proteins | sample Alteio_BWOrgCont_89_FD_152873 | JGI IMG/M metagenome (GOLD analysis project Ga0206817, IMG submission 152873) | Enriched cells from forest soil in Barre Woods Harvard Forest LTER site, Petersham, Massachusetts, United States -... | ecosystem: Environmental > Terrestrial > Soil > Temperate forest > O...
AAAAAACGCTCGAATAGACTGACGGCCAGTTCGATTTCGTCGTCGCAGGTTGGTGGATGCGCCTGCGCTTCCTTAACCAGTGTTGCCGCTGATGCAGAGAGGCTTAATTCGTGTTCGAGAATCGGCCGGTAGGCGGCGAGAAGGGAATCGAGGACGGCCTGGAAATCCGCGTTTTGTGTGAGGCTGGATTTGTTGGTGTCGGGCATGAAGAAATCTCTTTCCGGTACGCGTCGCTGGAGGAGATTTCCGATACGTAACATGCATGGTGCCTGACTGTACCGGGTCGTTACAGAAAAGTTTCGCACGCAAGCCTGCTCTTAGAGCCGCGTTATGAGACAAAAGAGCGCCTAGAGATGGCCAACAGGTTTTCGTTGACAGGCACGAGTGATCTCAATTATTTATCCGCACGAATCAATGAATGAGACGCTATACCGAAATGCGGTACAGATAGGAAATGTTTTATTCGCGCGCACGGCACGAAAATTATTGCTTCTTCGTGCTGGCATGAGAAGACGGAAGTTCTTTTCGCTGGCGTACCACAATATGAAACACGACGTACCGTTTGCCGCTAAACACAGTAGAGTCTACTTTGGGCTATTTGAATAACGCATCTGAGGGAGGACAATGCAGCCAATCGTTTTGAAGACGGAAGCATGCCGATGGGACAGTGTGAGTTTAGGCGAGGTCATGCTCAGACTTGATCCCGGAGAGGGCCGAATTCATACAGCAAGGCAATTTACAGCGTGGGAAGGGGACGGCGAATACAATGTGGCGCGCGGCCTTCGCCGCTGCTTTGGTCTGCGAACCGCAGTTGCCACCGCACTCGCGGAAAATCCGGTAGGCCGTCTGGTCGAGGACTTTATTTTGCAGGGCGGAGTCGATACCTCACTCATCTGCTGGGCGAAATATGACGGCGTAGGGCGAACCGTGCGCAACGGGCTTAATTTTACCGAGCGCGGCTATGGAGTTCGAGCCGCGGTGGGCTGCTCGGATCGAGGCCATACTGCTATCTCGCAGACAAAGAGCGGAGACTTTGATTGGACGGCGATTTTCGGTTCGCAAAATGGTTCTCGATGGTTCCATACCGGGGGGATTTTTGCCGCGCTGTCGGAAACAACCCCGCAGGTAGCCGCGGAGTCGATGGATGCAGCGAGAAAGTTCGGGACGATTATTTCTTTCGACCTGAATTATCGCGACTCGCTGTGGAAGGCGATTGGAGGAAAGGCCAAAGCGCAGGAGGTGAATCGCGAGCTGGTGCGCAAAGTCGATCTTCTACTCGGAAATGAAGAAGACTTTTCAGCGATGCTGGGAATTGAGCTTGAAGGTGTGAGCGAAGACTTCGATGAGCTACCCATCGCAAGTTATGAAAAGATGCTGCGCGATGTGGCCGCCGCCTATCCCAATTTGAAAATGATTGCCACCACCTTGCGCACCGCCCATACGGCAAGCCGCAATGCATGGGGCGCAATTGCGCTTTATCAGGACGAAATCGTGCACGTTCCACAGCGCGAAATCGACATTCTGGATCGTGTTGGCGGCGGTGATTCATTCGCGTCCGGCCTGATCTATGGGATGCTCGCGGGCAAGCCGGTCGATTGGGCCGTGCGTTGCGGTGTGGCGCACGGAGCTTTAGCGATGACCACTCCGGGCGATACCAGCATGGCAACATATGCAGAGGTGGAACGCGTGATGAAGGGCGGCTCCGCGCGGATTGCACGGTAATACAGGAGAATCATGTCAGTCGAAATAAAAGCGGAAATTGAACGAGTCGGACTCGTGCCTGTTCTGAGGGCGCAGTCTGCTGCGGAAGGCCACGCATTGGTGGAAGCGATGCTTGCGGGCGGGGTGACGGTGGTAGAAGTCACCATGACAGTTCCTGGAGCCGTCGAGCTGTTGCGCGCCTTGAAAAAGCAGCATGGCAGCCGGTTGCTCCTTGGGTCGGGGACGGTGACCACCGCTGCGCAGGCAGCAGCAACCATTGAAGCCGGTGCGGAATTCGTTGTCAGTCCGAGCCTGCACCCGGAAGTCATTGCAAAAACCAAAGAGCTTGGCAAAGTTTCCATTCCAGGCGCGCTTACACCTACGGAAGTGATCACCGCCTGGAATGCAGGTGCGGATTACGTGAAGGTTTTCCCCTGCTCCGCCGTAGGAGGCGCGAGCTATCTGAGAGCCTTGCGCGCGCCTTTTCCGGAGCTGCAATTGATTCCAACGGGTGGAGTCACGCAGCAGACAGCGGCAGATTTTTTGAAAGCTGGAGCCCGTGCTCTTGGCGTAGGGGCTGATTTGGTCAACGCCAAAGCGATTGCTGAGGGCAAGCCCGAAGTTGTTATGAACGCGGCGCGAGTCTATATGGAGATCATTCGTCAGGCACGTGCAGCTGCTACTGAATAAACGTGAGTACCGTATAGCGGTACACCTGACCTGAAAATGGGATGCATCTCTTTGTGGATCATTGACAAGCGTTTCTCCCATGAAAAACAATCCTTCTCGTTGGTGCGCAGAGCAGAACGGCGTACCGCTTTCAGAACCTCGATATTTGAATGGGAATACTAGACCGGTTTCGTTTGGACGGAAAGGCCGCGCTTGTAACAGGCGCTGCCAGCGGGTTAGGCGCAGCGATTGCCATTGCCCTCGCCGAGGCGGGCGCCACGGTAGCGTGTCACGGCAATCGCCGGCCCGCGGATGCAACGGCAGAACAGATTCGGGCAATAGGGAAGCAGTCGCAGAGCCTCTCTGCCGATTTAAGCATGGCGGATGGCGCAGACAAGTTGTTTAGCGCTGTGGTTGCAGCAATCGGTCCCCCGGACATTCTGGTAAATAATGCCGGGACGATTCACCGCAACGCTGCCGAGTCCTTTGAAAGCAGCGCATGGGATAAGGTGCTGCAGGTCAATTTGACGAGCGTTTTTCGGCTTTCGCAACTTGCTGGAAGTGAAATGCTGAAGCAAAAGAAAGGGAAGATCATCAACATCGCTTCACTGCTCTCGTTTCAGGGTGGCATTCGCGTGCCTGCCTATGCCGCTTCCAAGGGCGGAATGGCGCAGCTGACCAAGGCACTGGCGAACGAGTGGGCGGCTCGCGGCGTGCAGGTCAATGCAATTGCACCGGGTTATTTCCGGACCGAGAACACATCCGCCTTGCAGCAGGATGAAATACGCAACCGACAGATTCTTGACCGGATACCGGCGCAGCGCTGGGGTGAGCCGGAAGATCTGGCGGGCGCTGCTGTATTTCTGGCTTCCTCCGCGAGTGATTATGTGAATGGCGAAGTGCTGGTCGTCGATGGCGGCTGGATGGCTCGTTAGGAACCAAACATGAGTGAAATCAGAGTATGTCCGCTGAGTAGCGCAGAGACCAGCAACCCCGAGCTCGGACTTCAAAGACAGGTGCTCGCATTCAATGAAAATTTGATGCTCGTAAGACACCTGATGAAAAAAGGATGGCTGGGCACGCGGCACAGTCATCCGAACGATCAACTGGTGTACGTCATCCAGGGGCGTCTTCGCTTTACCGGTGGTTCTTCCACGTTTGAAGTGGCCGCGGGTGACAGCTTCGTCGTTCCCGGAGGCGTTGAGCATCAGGCCTCTGCCTTGGAAGAATCGGAAGTGCTGGATGTTTTCAATCCTTATCGTGAAGACTACGCGCCGGTAAGAAACCAGGAGTAGTTGTTGATGAAAAGCGCTGGGTTGCTTATTCGGGCTATGGAACAAATCAGGCTAGTGCTTATTGGGTTCTGTCTCCTGTTGATTCTGCCATTGCATGCCGAAAGCAAACTGCGCTCGCCTTGGGATGGTCATCCAATCAAAGTCACTGACGCACCCTACGCGTGTCCCTCTGTCGTCCATCTTTCTCCTGACCTGACCACCAACGGTTTCTACTCAGACAGTAAGTCTTCCGTGATCGATCCTGAAAAGTGGAAGGCGTATGCGGCGAGTGCCGGCCCGTATAAAGACCTCGGCAACCATATTGCGGATGCTGCCGATGCCTATCGCACAACGGGAAGCAGCGCCGCGCTTGATTGTGCCATCCAGCATATGGAAGCGGCAGCGAAGGATGGCGTGTTTACGGGAAAGATGTCGTCCGGCCAGGCCTATTACGTTCAAGGATGGACGATTGGTGCGATTGCCATTGCGTATCTCAAGATCCGGGAGAGTGGACGCATCACCGCAGATCAACAGGAAAGCATTCTTCACTGGATTACGCAGGTCGTTTCTCAAAGCCAGAATTATTATGATTCGCGTCGCAAAAACTCTACTGGAGATACACAGAACAATCATCTCTACTGGGCGGGTGTGGAGGTCGCGGCAGCGGGAATTGCCGCAAATGACCGCAAATTATTTGACTGGGGCATGGAGACATACCACACCGGCATATCCGAGATACAGCCGGATGGCTCGCTTCCGCAGGAGATGCGGCGCGGCCAGAGAGCGCTGCACTACCATCTGTATGCTCTGGCTCCGCTCGTCTACCTGGCCGAATTTGGCGAGGAGAATGGATTGCACTCGTATGCCGAACGCGATTATGCCATCAAGAAGCTGGCAGCCCTTTCAATCCGGGGGCTGCAGGACAACAGTTTCTTCGTGAAGGCTACAGGGATTCCGCAGGACACGCCGAATGGTCCACTGGCTGCGGAGCAGATCAGCTGGGCCAGGATTTATCTTGCGCGGTTTCCCGATCCACAACTCGCAAAGCTTTTAGCTCAGGCAACGTCCATGAGCTACATGTACCTGGGTGGTCTGCCGCCCGGATAACTTCTCACAGGGCCGGAATAACAAGCCTGGAGGAACCCTTATGAGTACAGTCATCATGCCGCAAACCGTAGTCGAAGCCGGTAAACACGCCGACCCGTATCAACTGCAAAGCATTGATCGCATAGTTGCCATGCTGGATATGCTGAGTGAGAGCGATGTTCCGCTGAGCCTCGCGGAAATCTGCACGCGGATGGGTTTGCATAAAAGCACGGCGCACAGATCGCTGATCGTACTCGAGCGTACCTCGATGATCGAACGCACTCCCGAAGGACGCTTTCGGCTCGGACTCAAACTGTATGAGCTTGGCAACAGGGCCGTTGAGCAGATTGATTTGCGCGATCGCGTGCAGCCTTTCTTTCGGCGCCTCGCTTTGGAAGTAGGCGAAACTGTACATCTGAGCGTTTTGCAGAAAACGAAGGTGGTCTATCTCGACAAGGTCGAGCCCAATCGTCGAGTGTGCATGACGTCGAAGTCAGGCACCTCCAATCCCGTCTATTGCACGTCGATGGGAAAGGCAATGCTGGCTTTCCTGCCGGCTGAAATGCGTGAAGAGGTTCTCAGCAAAATCAAATTCAAACGGTTCACCGCTAAGACCCTTTGCTCGCGCGAAGCTTTACTGAAGTCGCTTGAGCGCGTTAAAAAACGCGGCTTCGCCATCGACGATGAAGAAATTGAGGTGGGTGTGCGCTGCGTTGGCGCCCCGATTTTCGATGAGAACCGTCATCCCATTGCCGCAGTCAGTGTTTCCGGCCCGGCTTCGCGCATTACGGTACAGAGCGTACCTGGCATCGCGGAGCGCTTGATCCGGTGCTGCAATGAAATTTCGCGGACATTAGGTATCCACGACAAAAGGCGGTCAAGGTATAGCTCACCGCTGTTTCACCACTACAGCAATTAATTGACGCACAACAATCCAGAAGCGCAGGGGTGAGGAATGAATCGTTCGATTTCACGGCGCGATATGCTCAAAGGCACGGGAGCATCTCTCGCCGCTCTGGGCGTTCATGGCGCAATGCTGCATCCGGCAGCCGCACAGGAAGCGGCTTCGACAGAAGTTACCGATAAAACCCAGGAAGCAACGCGCGCAGAGCGCATGCAATGGTGGCATGCCGCCAGATTCGGCATGTTTGTCCACTTTGGCGTTTACAGCACCATCGAACGACATGAATGGGTTATGGAAAACGAAGCCTGGCCAATCGGGCCTTATACACGGCATGCGGCCAGCTTCAAACCTGCTTTGAATTGTCCTCGCGCATGGGCGAAGTTAGCGAAGCAGGCAGGCATGAAATACATGGTGTTTACAACAAAACATCATGAGGGATTCTGTCACTTCGACACAAGGCTGACGAACTATAACGCGCCCAAACAAGGCCCCGGCCGTGATATTGTCCGCGAATATGTAGATGCCGCTCGCGCTGAAGGTCTACATGTAGGGTTTTATTATTCGCTCATGGATTGGCATCATCCCGATGGAGCACTTTGCGCAACCGATGAAGCAGCCCGGCGCAGATTCGTGGACTATACGCACGGTCTCATCCGGGACATATTGACGAACTACGGAAAGATCGATGTTCTCTGGTATGACGTTGCGTGGCCGCTCGATGCAAATGGCTGGGAGTCGGAGAAGATGAATCAGATGGTCTTTCAACTTCAACCTAAGATTATTGTTAATAACCGCAACAAGCTTCAGGGCGACTTTTCCACTCCGGAACAAGAAATCGTTGCGGAGAAAAATGGCCGCGCGTGGGAATCTTGCATGACGCTGAATGACAGCTGGGGCTATCAGCGGGCAGACGACAACTGGAAGTCATCCCGTACCGTCATCCGCAATTTGATCGAATGCGCGAGCAGCGGCGGCAATTACCTGCTGAATATTGGACCCAGGCCAGATGGATCGATTCCCGAAGAGTCGGTGCGAATTCTGAGCGAGGTTGGCCGCTGGATGGAAGTAAACGGCGACACGATCTACAAATCTGATCTGTGCCAGGTGCGGCGATCGAACTATGCCAGCTTTACACGGACTGGCAATACGCTCTACATGCACGTTCATTTCTGGCCCGGCGAATATGTGGCAATCAGTGGATTGAAAGTCAAAGTGAAGTCCGCTCGCCTGTTAAAAACGGGATTGGAAGTTAAGTTCACGCAGGATGAGTTTCAGACCAAGTTTGTAGATTTGCCCGATAAGGCGCCGGACGATCCCGTGACGACTATAGCTATTGAATGCGATGCCGAGCCTGCGCAGGATACAGACTTCGTACGGAAGAATAAGCCGAGAGGAAGCGTGTAGTGAAAAGATCGAGCAGGTTTAAAGACTCATGCCTGCCCGATCTTTCTTATTCTGAATGTCTCTACTCTTTTACTTTCACTACAAGAGTGCTGAACAGCGTTCCCGGAGCAATTTTCAACTGATGTGGCGTGCCGGCAGGGATGTGCACAACGTCACCCGCTGAAATTACCTGTGTATTTCCGTCGCGAATGCTGGGACCCTTTGTTTCTCCATCTGCATCGGTCTTGGGGTCTTCGACCGTACCCCCGGTGATCAGAGTTGCATGGCCTTGTGTGACAACGAACACATCGTCATAGTGAGTGTGAATCTCTGCACCGCCGCTCGATGTGCGCACTGACAGTTTCAGTTGATGGCTGGTGTAATCGCCCAGTGTTGATCCGCTGCTCCCGGAGGATTGAGCCCCAGGCGCCAGATCTGCCAGTTGTTTCTGAATGTCCTGGGCTGAAAAGTAATCGACTTTACTGGGATTGGTCTGCGCATGTGCCGCCGTCCAAAAAAGCGGCAGCATACACACGGCTAAGAATCGTCTGTTCATGGTCTCTCCATTTATCGCAGGCTGTTGATCGTCACCGGATCCATGTCCGCATAGTCTTGATTTTCACCGCCCATACCCCAGCAAAAGCTGTATGCTCCAGTTCCGACGCCGGCATGGATTGACCAGCCCGGCGAAACGACTACCTCCCGGTCTTTCATTACGATATGCCGTGTCTCCTCCCCGGGGCCCATCAAATGAAAGATGCGGGTCTCCGGAGCAAGGTTGAAATACATGTAGATCTCGGAGCGTCTCATATGTACGTGGGGGGGCATGGTATTCCATGCGCTTCCGGGGTGCAGATGCGTAACGCCCATGACCAGCTGGCAGCTTTTAGCGCCATCCAGAAAGACATACTTGCACACGGTCCTCTTGTTGCAGGCTTCCGCGGAGCCCAATTCCGTGGGGTTTGCATCTTCCTTGCGGACGAGAGTGGTTGGATAGCTCGCATGCGCAAGGTAGCTCAAGAGATAAAAGACTGCGGGTGTCGATGCATCATTTGACGCAAAGGAAATTTCAGGATTGCCTCGTCCAATGTAGAGACAGTCCAGATGATCGAGCGTATAGCTTTTTCCTTCTACCGTGAGGCTGCCCTGTCCACCTATATTCAGAACGCCCAATTCACGGCGTTCCGTGAAATAGCTGGCCTTCAATGCGTCATCGGTCTGCAGTTTCAAGGGAGCGGCATCAGGCGCGGCAATACCTACGACCGCACGATCAAGATCCACATATGCCAGCTGAATGGATCCGGGCTGATAGAGAGAGCCAATCAAAAAAGACTCTCGAAGCTCTGACGTTGTCATGCGTAAGTATCGGACTGGATCAGCGAGGATGCATGTTTTCATGTATATTCCTGACAATTTCCCAAATTCTATAGAGGCGGATCAGCGTTTTTCAGGAAGCTGTTCCAACAGCCAGCGAACATATTCTCTTCCGCCCCCAAGATTGTCGTATGGCGGCGGCAGCTTTCTTCCATCGGTGTATTCGTTGTAAAGCCACGGATCGACAAAGCCAATCACTGTACCTTTGCCATACTTGGCTTTGGCCAAAAGGATATCTCCTTTATCGCGCCAAATGGCAACGGCAGGATCTTTGAGCGCCAATGTACTGATTTCTTTCATGAATAGAACATGTGGAGCGTGAAAGATCGGGCCGTCCCCGTTGACATCAATCCTGCCCATTTCAAACTTGTCGCCGTCTACGGTATTGCGCGCCACGCTGTTGAAATGCATGCCAAAATGTTCAGCGAGAATATTGAGATGTTCAATGTCCGCATGGCTCGGATCGTTTTCCATAATCACAAGCATGCCGCCCTGCTTCACCCATTCGATAATCGGTGAAGCCGCCTCAGCCGTCATGTAATGTGGGTTTTTATTCCAGGCGGGGTTGTCCGGCGAAACAATGAGATAAATCTGCGCCTTATCCAGGTCCTGCACTGTGGGTGCTTTATAGAGTGTATCGGTCTCCAGTCCGAATTGGCGCAGCACGTGGCCGAACAGCGAGTATCCACTATTGCTGAAATCGTTCCATTTGTAGTGATAGGAAACCGTCTGGCCGGAGGCATCTTTCCGTGTCTGGCTGTTGAACCAGGCATCGAGCAATATGGTTTTGCCACGTCCAAGGGGCACAGTCGGCGCCGCTTCCATTTCTGTGCTGGCCATTAGAAAGGCGCCGACGCCCTTCGGGTCGTTACTGATCACTTCCTGGCTCACATAATAGGAGTAACTTCCATCGTGAACGGCATCGGTGCCCAGCCCAATCGCTCTTACCGTGCCGGTCAATGTAACTTCTCCAGCGGAATAGGTTTTAACGAACTGCTTCAGAATGCCCTGATAAGCGCGCGATGCATTCGATGCATAGCTCTGCGGCAGGTAGCCGAGCCGGACGCCTTTGGCCAGAGCATACGTGAACATGCAGGCTGCGGATGATTCGAGATAATTGCCGCTGGCTCCAGGTTTGTCTACGACCTGATACCAGAGACCGCTATCTTTGTCCTGATACTTCGTAACAGCCGCCGCCAATCGTTGCAGAATGCCCAGAAGCTCTGCTCGGCCGGGGTCATTTTTGCTGTAGTGTGGAAGGGTATCGACGAGAGCCATCATGTACCAGCCCATGCCGCGCGCCCAGAAAGTCGGCGAAATACCCGTTGTTCTGTTCGCCCACACCTGCTGCTTTGTCGCGTCCCACCCGTGGAACAGCAGGCCGGTTTTGGGATCACGGGAATGTTGTTCCATCAACACAAACTGTTTCGTAATATCTTCAAAATCCTGCGGCTGGTTGAAGGTGGCAGCATATTGCGCATAAAAAGGTTCGGCCATGTAGAGGCCGTCCAGCCACATCTGCTGTGGGTAGCGCTGCTTGTGCCAGAAACCGCCGTCTGCGGTGCGAGGGTGTGAGATTAACTCCTGGCGCAGCTGGGTAGCGGCCTTGTAATACTTCGCGTCCTGGGTGACGCCATAGAGAAGCAGTAATTCCCGTCCCAGCGCCAGATCGTCCAGAGTATGATTCTCCGGCTTGTACGTCGATATCAACCCGTCCGGCTGAATGAATGGATCGACTGATTCCTTGATGTAGGTATAGTAGGCGCCGTCCGCCGTGCGGTAC
>Ga0206817_1279_pt1 | contig 10122 bp, 9 predicted proteins | sample Alteio_BWOrgCont_89_FD_152873 | JGI IMG/M metagenome (GOLD analysis project Ga0206817, IMG submission 152873) | Enriched cells from forest soil in Barre Woods Harvard Forest LTER site, Petersham, Massachusetts, United States -... | ecosystem: Environmental > Terrestrial > Soil > Temperate forest > O...
TTCGGCGGAGTCGATCTCTCTTCAAATGTCGCGGAGAACTAAGTTCTGGGTTAGACGCAATCGCGGGGGGCTCGTGGGCCACCCGGCCTACAAGCAGATTCCTGGTTTCGCTCGGAATGACAAGCGGGAGGGTGACGATTCGAACGACCAGCCCCGAACCGAGTCGGGCGTGAGTGCATCTCCGCTTTTTCGCCTCCCACCTTTCCGCACAGAACGCGGAAAGATGGGGCACCCTTGGTTTATATGTGATTTAGAGTGGCAACTTGCGCGAGATCCTCCGCGGACTTGCGTCCGCTGAGGATGACGGCTGGTCTTGCTATGGAGCTGACTGGGTGGCCTTGCCCTACTGGATGGTGACCGTCACAGTCTTCTTTGAGCGGTGGTACTGATTGGTTGCGTCGAGGGTGTAGGTGGTTGTGACTGTCGGGTAGACCGTTACTGTGTTGCCGCGTATTGCGCCTACCTGCGGGGCGACATCGAAATAGGATGCTCCAGTCACCGTCCAGTTTAGAATTACCGGTTGTCCGCTGTGGCCGATCTGAGGCGTGGCGGTAAAGCTGGTGATGGTTGGCGCTTTGCCTTGCGGGAGATTGCTTGGGGTGTAGATCGGGTTCATCAGGAGGACCTCAAACTCCGAGGCCGGGACCTGCTTCAGGGTTCCGAGATCCTCGTTGCTCCAGCGATTGTCGGGATCTCCGCTCACGAACATGGAGGTGCCGTTGTCGGCCATGATCATCCCGTACTGTTTCAGCGCGGTCAGGATTACCTTGGCTTGCGGCGGGAACGAGGAGATATCGTAACTGGCTTTGAGGCGGAGGCGCATGCCCATGGGGGCGGCCAGGGAATTGGTGGAGTTTGGCGCCCAATGCGACGCGAGCGGAGTGAACGCCTGGCGGCTATACTGCAGCGTAAAGCGCAGGGCATGCTGGATTTGGCCGCTGGCAACTTCGTCGTAGCGGGCGAGTCCGGGGAAGACGGGCAGGCCGGCAGCGTCGGCGGAGGTCCAGGTATAAGGACGTTGCTCGTCGTTGAGCAGATCCCACACGGCGGCGGAATCGGCTCGCCAGCTTCCATCCTTGTTGGCGAAGGAATGGTAGAGCTCGTAGAGCCAGCAGTTGTCGCGGTCGAGCACGAGAACGTGGCGGTCGCCGTTGCCGGGATGAGGATAGCCTTCGATCGGGGCATTGTGCGGGATGGGCATGGGGCCGGGATCGCTGTCGCTGCCGTAGGCGGTGAAGTGAATGTTTACGAACGGAGAGCCGCTTACGACGACGTATGGAATGCCGATGGTTGATCCTGCGTACAGGCCCGCGCCGAAGTCGGGATGAATCGGAGTGCTGGCGCCGATGAAATTGATGATGGCGTCCGAGTTGGGATCGACGGAGGCGTTCGAGATGTTCTGGTTCCAGGCGTTGTCGGGAGGGAAGGGAATGAAACCGTTCAGGCTTGCGCCGCGGCCGAGGCTCATGGCGCTGCAAGAGCTTTGGGCGTGCAGCTGGGAACTCAGAAGCGCTGCGGAGAAGAGAAGCAGAAATACGAAGCGTCGCATGAAAACCTCCGGTGGATGAGTGGCGACGTTAGCAAGGTATCACAGGCTTCGCGGGCAGGTTGACACGAAGGGGCAGACGGTCCGCCTATTTGTACTCGGCGCAGAAACGTGCGCAGGAACGACTAAGCACCCGAGTGGAGGTATCCGAACGCGTTAGCCTCGAATCCATTCGACCGATTCGGTTGTGGTGATGGCATTCTGGATCCTGCCGACGCGGTCGGGCAGGAAGATGGAAAAGACGGTGCCGCTGGTGCCTGGGGCAGTGCGGCTTCGGACGCGGATGGATCCTTCGTGCTTCTGCACGATGCCGTGGGAGAGCCAGAGGCCGAGGCCGGTTCCGGAGTCTCCCTTGGTGGAATAGAAAGGCTCGAAGATGCGAGCGAGGTCGCTCTGCCGGATGCCGCTGCCGTTGTCGGCGATGGTGATGCGGGCGCCGGTTCTGCGTATACCGATTCCCTGACCGTCGGACCAGTCGCGGCTTCGCGCAACGCGCAGGGTCAGGTGGCCACCGTCGTCGACGGCATCGAGAGCGTTGATGATGAGGTTGGAGAAGAGTTGGCGGAGTTCTCCGGCAAAGCCGTGGATTTCGATTCCGGGGTGATAAGTCTTGTCGATCTGGATATGCTTTTCGTGCAACTGGCGCAAGTAGAGTTGCAGAACGTCGTCGAGGGTGGCGGCAACATCCAGCGGGGAGGGGGATGAACTCTCGCGGACGAAGCCCAGCATCTGTTGAGCGATGGCGGCGACGCGAAGCACTTCTTTTTCAGCCATTCCCAGGTAGTGATCCTGGCTCTGGGGATGGTGGCGGGCGAGGTAGATCAGGTTGGTGACGGCTTCCAGCGGGTTGTTGATTTCATGAGCGACAGCGGCGGCCAGGCGTCCGGCGGTAGCCAGCTTCTCGTTGCGGCGCAGGGCTTCTTCCGAACGCCGCTGCGCCGTGATGTCATGGGCGATGCTGGATGCTCCAATCACTTCTCCGCGCTCGTTGCGAATGGGAGAGAGCGAGATATCGACGGTGATCCGGGTGCCGTCCTTGCGAATGCGCTGGGAGGTGTGGTGCTGGATGGGCTCTCCGTGCATCACTCTTCTGGTGATCTCGGGAATCTCATCGGGACGCTCGGGTGGGCCGAGGACGTCCACGGGCATACCGATAGCCTCGGCGGCAGAGTATCCGTAGAGCCGTTCTGCGCCTTGATTCCAACTGGTGATGATTCCATTTACATCTCCGGTGAGGATGGCATCGTCGGACGATTCGACCATGGCGGCCATCTGCCGCTGGGCCAGCTCGGCTCGGGTCTGCGCGCGGGAACGCTGGCGGGCGAGGCCAGCGGTAACGACCGATACCGCAATAAATACCAGCAGACGGCCGTAGTCGTTGGCAGAAAGGGAAAAACTGAAGCGTGGCTCAAAGCCTAAATAATCGATGGCGAGCCCGGATGCGGCCGTGCAAACCAGCGCTGGTCCGAAGCCGAAGTAGCGGGCGCTTACAATGACGGCGGCGATGAAGGCGACGAATGGATCCTGGCGCATGACCGGCCAGAGAAACCATATAGCCAAGGCGACGCCCGTCGCGACCAAGGCAGCCGCGTAGCGGAGAGTCCAACGGCGCCACTGCAGGCTGCTGTTGGCTTGCGTAATGTCGACCAGAATCATGAAGACAGACAAAATAGCGCAAAGACGGGTGTGCGCCAGCCTCGACCGTCCGAAAACTAACAAGACTGTTAGGGGAACAATCTAGCAGGTAGGGCGCGGTCGCGCAATTTGTGAATATTCAAAGAGTAACAGGATAAGTAAAGGGCGCGGAGATTGTCCGCGCCCTTGTTTTGGCTGCCGGTTGAGACCTTGTCTATTGTTGCGTGCTCAAGGTCTGACGTCCTGCGTCGGGCCCTTGCGTGGTTGGAGTCACGGTCAATGGCGCTTGCAGGGTGAAATTCAGTACCGTTTCGGAGGGCAGTTTAATTTGCTGGCTATGGGTAACGGCTTGTGCTCCGGCGCCTAAGCCTCCGCCGGCCGCGGCACCGATCGCGGCTCCTTTGCCGCCGCCGGCGATGGCGCCGATGATGGCTCCGATTCCAGCACCGGCTCCCACCTTCTCGACTGTGTTCTTGCCGCGGGAGCTGCCTTGCTTTTTGTATTGATCAGTCTGGATGCTGTAGAACTTCCCGGCCGACGAAATGCGATCGAGTTGAAGTACCAGCAAAGATTGTCCGGCGAATTTTCCGGCGCTCTGCACGGTCACGACATGGCCTTCCACGTTGAAGCCTGCGGGGATCACGGTCGCTCCATCCACGGCGAACGGCGAATTCAACGTTGCATGGAAGGTTTGGCCCTGGGTTGCCGTTTCTGAATCAACCGCATCCACCAGCCTTACGGCGAAGGTTGTGCCCGAGGGGATAGTGACCTTCTGCGGCGGCGGAGGAGGTGGAGGAGGCGCGGGCGTTACTGGTGCAGGCGCCGGAGCAGGCGGTGGCGCCGGCGCTTGCGCTACCTCGGCGTTCGAGGAATCGTCCTGTTCCTTGGATACTTTGCGGTGATGCTTTACGGACGGAGTTGGTTTGGGTTCCTCTGGCGGAGCCTGGGCCTCGACTGGCGGCGGTGGAGCGACTTGCAAATTGTTTACGACCTGCTTCACGCCCGCCTCACCGGACGCATAGCGAGCAGCCGCGTCGCGCTGGGCGTCATTGTCGACCTGGCCGGAAAGAGTAACGCTTCCTTTGTCGGCCTGCACGGTGAGTTGCTTGCCCTGAAGACCGGAATCGGTATTCAGTTTGTTCTGGATGTCGCTGGCTATCTGGGCGTCCGTCGGAGCCTTGGAGCAGCCGACAGACGATAGCACAATGCTCAGCAAAACTGCCGCGATGAGGTAGAGAGAAAACCTCGCCTTCATAAAATCACTCCTATTGTGTAAGTGCGATATGGGTAGTTTAGATGCATAAATCGGTGGAGTTTCGGGGAAAAATCTTGCTGGAAACCCCTCAGTTATCGGCTGCACCAGCCGCACGTCCAAGAATCTTTACAGTTCGAGAAGTCCGGGCTCAGCTAGCCCGAGCCGTCCTACACGCGTCTAACTTTGATGCAGAAACTTGTAATCCAGAATGCTGGCCGCGAGCTTCGAATCTTCGGTTTTCTCTTGCACGTCTTTGGTTCGAGTGATGCGTCCCTGGCAAAGCACGGTGCTGTTTTTTTGTCCGGAGATCTCTTCTGGCATCTCGAAGACCATCTCTACCAGCGTGTTGTCTGGAAAACGCTGCGGGCCCTGCAAGAGCACGCCAGACTGGCTGAGGTTGGCGATCGTACCTTCGTACCAGCTTCCGAGATTCTTCACGCGATAGCGCACTGGAGTGTCGAGCTTGAGGCGCCGGGCACGCGGAACCCAGGTCGGCTTGCGAGTGCGGGCACGGCCGCGGCGGGTGGAGGCAGCCTCCGCCTCGCCGGCAGACTGGCTGTGATCAACTCGCGCAGTTCGCCGCATGGTCGTCCAGTCATAGCTGTATTCGACGGCGCACAGGAGGCAAACCTGATAGAACTGACCATCGGCGGCACGTCGTGGCCAGGAAAACTCGTGAGAGCAGCGGCCTAACATAAGAACGTCCAATAACTTCTGTGGCATGATCGTCTTTCCGGGCCCCAATCGCCCGAAAAGACATCATCTAACGGCGGCGTAATTTTGTGTAGGTTACTTTCGTGTCAGTGGCGGCGTGCTGATTCGAAAAGGAGTTAGGTCGCTCGGCCAAGCGTTTCTTGCTTTCTGCTTTTCAGCCGGCGACGAGGTAGAGTGTACGCAGTGCGCGGTCTCTGAATACAGAGGGGACATGTCAGGAAAACTGCGAATCGTCAATCTGGAAGGGGGATTCCCAACACGCGATCAGGCTTACCAAAAGCTTGAGGCGGCGCTGGTGCGCGCGCGAAAAGACGGCATCGCGGTGTTGAAAGTGATTCATGGCTACGGTTCGACCGGCGCGGGCGGGGTGCTGCGGTTTGCGATTCGGGGCTTCTTGCGTCAGCGAAAAGACAAAGGCGAGATCGCGGCGTTCGTCAACGGAGAGAGTTGGTCGAGTTTCGACGAGCGCAGCAAAACACTGTTCGCGAAGGTTCCGCAGCTGGTAGTGGACAGCGATTTGGGCCGCGGCAACAAGGGAATCACGTTGGTGTTGCTCTGATGTCTTCATCAGTTAACTTGTCGTATGTTTTCCGGATCATTGGCTGTGTATGATCAGCGCGTGAAGCTTGGGGCCGAGTTCGGCGTCGCCGCTTTCGTTTTGGCCGGCGGAAAGAGCACTCGCATGGGAAGCGATAAGGCGTTTCTCCGGCTGGGAGACGAGACTCTTCTCTCGCGGGCGTTGAAGACGGCGGGCGCAGTTTCCGCGGACGTGCGGATTGTGGGTGACGCCCAGAAGTTTGCAGCTTTTGGCCGGGTCGTTGAGGATGTGTATCGCGATCGGGGGCCGCTGGGTGGAATTCATGCGGCGCTTTCGAGTTCGACCGCAGAGCTAAATTTGATGCTGGCGGTCGATCTGCCTTTCGTGAAGCCGGAGTTTCTGGGGTATCTGCTGTCTCGGGCGCGGGAATCGGGTGCGATGGTGACGGTTCCGCGAGCAGGCGGGGGATTGCAGCCGCTTTGTGCAGTCTATCGGCGCGGATTTGCGGACGTGGCGGAACAATCGTTGCGGGAAGGAAACAACAAGATTGATTCGCTGTTCGCGGAAGTTGAAACTTGCGTGATTGAAGAAGATGAGTTGGCGCGAGCGGGTTTCTCGGCCGGGATGTTTCATAATCTAAACACACCGGAGGAGTTCGATAAGGCGACGGACAGCGTTCCGCGTTCCGGATCTGACGCGGCTTCTTCTGCTTAGCTGTGCTCGGCCGGACGGTCGGGGGCGCGGGTCCAACGCGATTCTTTCCCATTTAGCGTTTGGCATCTATCATCTGACTAAAGCACATGGCCAGCAACGAACCATTAGCGCCGTATATCGAATTCAAGGAGGTCTCCAAGGCCTTTGGCGAGCACCACGTGCTCGATCATGTCAGCTTCGATGTCATGCCGGGAGAGACGGTGTGCATCCTGGGACGAAGCGGCGTGGGCAAGTCGGTCACGCTGCAAAACATTATGGGTTTTCTCAGGCCAGACTCAGGCCAGGTCATCGTGGCTGGGGAAGATATCACCGGCTATCCCGAGGCGGAAATGCAGCGCATTCGCAAGAAAGTCACCATGGTATTCCAGAACGGGGCGCTGTTTGACTCTTTGACGGTGGGGGAGAATGTGGCATTTCCGCTGCGCGAGCGCCGCGATCTCAGGGAAGATCAGATCTTCCAGATCGTCGATGGGCTGCTGGAGATGGTGGGCGTGAAAGAGATGCGCGATTTGCTTCCCTCGGACCTGTCCACAGGAATGAAGCGATCGGTGGCGATCGCGCGAGCCCTGGCGGCCCAGCCGGAGTGCGTTCTTTATGACGAACCGACAACCATGGTCGATCCGCTGATGGCGCAGTTGCTGGGCGATTTGATCAAGCGGCTCAAGACCCAGCTGCACCTGACCAGCTTGGTCGTGACCCACGACATGCGCCTCGCCAAGAAGCTGGCGAACCGGATCGTATTTCTGCACGAAGGCAAGGTGCTTTTCTTTGGCACGTACCCAGAGATGGAGAAGTGCGGGCAGCCGATTATTCAGGAGTTTCTGGAACTGGATGAGTTCAGCTTGAAAGCATAGAAGATTTCGGGCTTCAGGGCTCCGGGATTCACGTTTCAGAATCCCTGCTCTACCAGCTGTTCGATCGTCAGGGAACTGGTGGTTGAATCCCCTCGAATCATCTTCTCGACGTACTTGGCGATCAAATCCACTTCTAAGTTCACGGGATCGCCGGGCTTGAGCGATTTCAGATTGGTCATCTCGGTGGTGTGCGGAATGATGGCGGCGGTCACTTGTGTTCCTTCCACCTTCGCGACCGTCAGGCTGATGCCCTCAATCGAGAGCGAGCCTTTGTTGACGACGTAGCGCGTCAGTACTGACGGGACCTCGATGCGCAGCCAATAGTTGTCGGCGTCTTGGATTTCGTCGAGTGCGAGGAACTTGCCGGTACCGTCGACGTGGCCTTGAACGATGTGCCCGCCAAAGCGTCCGTCGGCGCGCATGGGGAGTTCCAGATTGACCAGCGCGCCTGGCTTGATGCGGGAGAACGAAGTGCGGGCCCAGGTCTCCTCGGCCAGATCAGCGCCGAACGATTTGGGGGTGATCTCGACAGCGGTAAGGCAGACGCCGCTGACAGCGATGCTGTCGCCTTTTTTTAACTCCTTGACGAGATGCGAAGCGGAGACGGTGAGGCGGCGGTTGTCGTTTTCGTTGGTGATACTGGTGACGCGTCCAACTTCTTCGATGATGCCGGTGAACATGGCAGCTCCTTCTTTCACCACAGAGTCACAGAGACACAGAGAACGCGCAGGATCTTGTTTTTATTTCTAGGATTGTTTTGCGCTGTCCCGGTCTCGGTGTCTCTGTGCCTCCATGGTGAAATGCCTTTCAATCTCTATACGGATCTTTCAAGTATCCCTCAACCGCGAAATCCTCGCCAAAGCGGTGGAGGCGAAGGGACTTTACGCAGGCTGCGTCTGCGATGCTGGCGAACCCAGCACCGGCTGCGAACGGAACCGAAGCTCCGCCAAGGATTCTGGGCGCGTAATAGAAGAAGATCTTGTCGACGATGCCGGAAGCGAGCGCGTCCGCGTTGACCATGGAGCCACCTTCAATCATCAGGCTGGCGATCTCCATTTCGCCGAGGAAGCTGGCGACGGCTGCCATGTCCGGATGTCCATCTGAGGTAGCGGTAGGCAACTGCTCCACACGAATGCCCAGCTTCGCGAGTTGCTGTTTCTTTTTCTCATCGGCGAAGGAGCAGAGAACCAGAACATCTTCCTGGGCAGTCTTAGCTAAACGGGAATCGATGGGCAGGCGCAGACGCGAATCGAGAATCACGCGCAGGAGTGGGCGGCGGCGGGGACGGCCACTGCGGTCGGTGAGCAGAGGATCATCTGCGATCACGGTGCCAACGCCGACCAGAATCGCATCATGTTGATGCCGAAGTTCCTGCCCATGAGCGCGCGCGGCTTCACCCGTGATCCAGTTGGCACGAGGTGAGTCTCCTGCCGCTGGTCTTGGAGGCGGCGCGATTTTGCCGTCGAGCGTCATAGCGGCCTTCAGCGTGACCAGTGGAGTGTGGTGGCGAATGTATTTAGCGAAAGACTCGTTGAGTGTTTTCGCCTCGTCTTCCAACACGCCGGACGAGACGCTGATCCCGGCGCTGCGAAGTTTGGCAAATCCCTGGCCGCTGACGAGCGGATTCGGATCCTGCATGCAGGCAACCACGCGGGAGATTCCCGCGGCGACGACGGCATCCGCGCAGGGAGCGGTGCGGCCATGGTGGGAGCAGGGTTCTAGGTTGACATAGAGAGTTGCGCCGCGAGCTTTTTCTCCGGCTTGTTCGAGGGCAAGGATTTCCGCGTGCTTCAGACCGTCGTAGGTGTGGATGCCGGTGCCGACGATTGCGCCGTGCGGGTCCACGATGACCGCTCCCACGCATGGATTGGGCGACGTCAAAGCGATGCTTTGCCGCGCCAGATCGAGGGCTCGGCGGAGGAAGATTTCGTCAGTGTCGCGGGATGTGGTCACGGCAGAAGCATTATTTCACCACGGAGACACGGAGGCACAGAGAGGACAAGCTCGTATTAGGGTCTTCGCGGCAGAAACGATCGGTAGGAGTCGTCCTCGGGTTCAGCAACGGCGGCGCCATTGCGGCCTTTGGGACCACGGCGGACTGGAACCAACCTGTCTGCGAAGGGATCTGTCGGAGGTTGTGGTTTACGCCGGATACGGCGCCAGAAATCCGCCAAAACCTGGAGTGCAGTCCGTCGTCTTTTTGAATCGGCCATAAGCAATCCTGATTCCTTGGAAAAGGAAATCAAGCAAATAAAGAATCCACAAAATCTTTGGAATTGAAGGGCAACAAATCCCCGGCTTTTTCGCCCACGCCGACGTAGCGCACCGGCAGACCTAGTTCGCGAGAGATCGCAACCACCACGCCGCCCTTGGCGGTGCCGTCGAGCTTGGTGAGCACGATTCCGGTTACGCCGGCTGCATCCGTAAACTGGCGTGCTTGTTGCAGGCCGTTCTGGCCGGTGGTGGCATCCATCACCAGCAAGGTCTCGTGGGGAGCGCCGGGAATGATTCGTTGTGCCGTACGCCTCATCTTGTCCAGTTCGGCCATGAGATTGGTTTTGGTGTGGAGACGCCCGGCAGTGTCGACGATGACGTAATCGCTGTGACGCGCCGAAGCGGCCTGCAGAGCGTCGTAGAGGACTGCCGCGGGATCGCCGCCGGCTTTGGTCCGGATGACTTCGGTTCCAGTGCGATCTCCCCAGATCTCCAGTTGTTCGATAGCGGCAGCACGAAACGTGTCGGCGGCGCACAGCAACACGGTTTTGCCTTGCGAACGAAAGACCTGCGACAGCTTGCCAATCGTGGTCGTCTTTCCCGTGCCATTGACGCCGACCACAAGGATGACCTCTGGTGTACCGTCGACTTT
>Ga0206817_1280_pt1 | contig 10076 bp, 10 predicted proteins | sample Alteio_BWOrgCont_89_FD_152873 | JGI IMG/M metagenome (GOLD analysis project Ga0206817, IMG submission 152873) | Enriched cells from forest soil in Barre Woods Harvard Forest LTER site, Petersham, Massachusetts, United States -... | ecosystem: Environmental > Terrestrial > Soil > Temperate forest >...
TGTTCATTTGCTGGCCACCGATCTGCGCGACTTCACCGAAACTGCTTCCCATCACCTGGGCCGGGAGGGCGGTGGATGCGGCTAGAAGCAGAACGGGAAGCGCGGAGAGGGACCGGGAAAAATGCATCGGATACCTCCGGAGCTGATCTGAATAAATAGACGGACTCATGACCATTATGACTCGGGATGAATGATGAGCGGCAATTGAGGGGAGATCAATTTTCCGATAACTTGGCGACCGGATTCTGTCGCGTGCGGCGGCGGGCCTCAGAGACGTTGAGAGCAACTGTCCCGGAGAAAACTGCAGGAACTCGACGGTGTTCTGCTTAAACAGATACCTTGGTTAGAGAGATATGCAGCCTCGCTCGGAGACATGATGGACCGCAGAGACTTCCTAAAACTAGGTAGCGCCGCTGCTGCCGCAGCAACAATCGCTGTATCACCCCTCGCCTCGTCTGCCTCTCCTACAGATATGGAGTCGCAACATTCCTCCGGCCTTGCCGGCTCCACCTCTCGCGCTTTCCCCGACGGATTCCTTTGGGGTTCTGCAACGGCCTCGTATCAGGTTGAAGGAGCCGTCAACGAAGATGGACGTGGCCCCTCCATCTGGGACACCTTCTCACATACCCCGGGGAAGACGCACAAGGGCGATACCGGCGACATTGCCGATGATTACTACCACCTCTATAAAGAAGACATCGCGATCATGAAGGCCCTTGGTCTGAAAGCATGTCGCTTCTCGATCGCATGGCCGCGCATCTTCCCGCAGGGAACCGGCTCCCCCAATCAGAAAGGCATCGACTTCTACAAGCGCATGGTAGATGAACTTCGCGACGCCGGCATTGAGCCTTATTGCACGCTCTATCATTGGGACCTTCCTCAAGCGCTCGAAGATAAGGGGGGATGGCAGAACCGCGACACCGCTAAGGCGTTTGCCGATTACTCCGGCTATACCGTAAGTCAGCTATCCGACCGCATCTCGCACTTCATGACCATGAACGAGATGCGATCCTTTGTTGACGCCGGTTACCGTGATGGCCAACACGCCCCTGGTCTCAAACTGGATCGGGAAAAACTTGCGCAGCTGAATCATTACGTGGTCCTCGGGCACGGCCTCGCGGTACAGGCGATCCGCTCAGCTGGCAGGTCCGGCACACGCGTCGGTATCCCCGACAATCCGGCGCCGGTCGTTCCCGTCATTGAGACCCCTGAGAATATTCATGCCGCGGAGATTGCCTTTCGCGAAGAGAACGCTCGTTTCCTTACCGTGCTAATGGAGGGCAAATACACCGACGCGTACCTCGAGGGACTCGGAGCCGCTGCTCCGAAGTTCACAGAAGAAGAGCTGAGGATCATTTCCAGTCCGATGGACTTCATCGGCCTCAACATCTATACGGCCTCTTACGCCATAGCCGCGGACAATAAGCTCGGCTTCACCATGGTGAAGCCACCTTCGTCTTTTCCGCACATGTTTTCGCCCTGGCTCTCCATTGGGCCAGAGGCGCTTTACTGGGTGCCGAAGACCGTCGCAAAACTCTGGGGAGTAAAGGAGATCTATATCACAGAGAACGGTTGTTCTTCGGATGACCAGGTGGCTGCCGACGGCCACGTCTACGACTCCGACCGAGTTATGTATCTCCGCAACTACCTCACGCAGCTTCAGCGTGCCACAGCTGATGGTGTGCCCGTCAAAGGCTATTTCCTGTGGAGCCTCCTCGATAACTACGAGTGGGCCGATGGCTATGAGAAGCGCTTCGGAATTACTTACGTCGACTTCAAAACGCAGAAGCGAACCCCTAAACTCAGCGCGGAGTTCTATCGCAACGTAATTGCACGCAACGCAGTCGTATAGGCTGTGTCATTTGCAAGTCCCGCTCGTGAGCCACGTTCTGCGCGAGTGTTTTCCGGTGCTGGCGGTCGTGCTTGCTCGGGTAAACTCCTGCGTGACTCGCATCCGGCGGAGGACGTCAGGTAAGAGTAATTCCACTTGAGCGAGAAACCGGCTTGCACTGAGGCTTCTCGGAAGTTGACTCCGAATCTCCCGAAAATGTCGGAATTTAGGTAACTTGTCGACGCAATGAACGTCGGGCAGCGAACTTACTGAAATTCCCGGGTATTCAGTAACTTCGCGCCGCCAAAGTCGAACTTACTCAAATTCAATCTTTCGAGAAATAGAGTATGCTGCGAGCATGCAGCAGGACATTTTGCCGGCAGCCAGAAACAAGCCGAGCAATCGGATCCGCAGGCATGGGTTTTCCCCTCAACGTGCTCCGCGCCTCGCATCTTCCATCGGTGGATTGGGTATGGAGGAAGGGACAGACTTATCTTCGACACGCTGAGTCACGAACAAATTGAAAGAACGAGGGCATATGTCATCACAAAATGGCGACAAAGCGAGATTCAACAGGTTAAGGAAACAAAAGTTCCGCCGCCGCGAACTCATGGCAAGGTTGGCGATCCAGTCGGCTGCCTGTGCAGCACGGTTAGGTAAAACCCCACCTGCAAAGTTGACGTAGCGATAGCAGCAGAACACGCTCCTTCACCAACACCTTCGGTGGACCACGGTTCGTTAGAGATGCCTTCCCTGGTCGTTTGCGCCATGTCTGCTCCCCGCAGAGCCGGGACCCACCACTTACTGTAAACTCCGTTTCTCCAGCACTTCGTCGGATAGATCGCGGCGTGAACGCTGGATTACTTCCGGATTGCCGACTAACCATCCGGAACTGCATCGACCGGTTGAGCCCGCCGGACTTTAAGGAAACGGAGTCAGTGATGCGCAAAATCGATTCTGCTTCTCAGATGGGCAAGAAAACGAGAACTCCGTCGTCGCCTTTGAGCCGATCAATCGCTCATATTAGTGAGGTCTTTAGCAGCAACTACGGCCAACTCCATAGTCGGTAATACCCGCGTGATCACAACATCGCCGGTAAGCACATCGACTACTAACAGTTCGTGCTCTTCGCTGTCCGGAAGTGCGCGGACATTGGCGCAGATGCTCAGGCGATCACTAAGGAAACTTTCAACCAAGATGGGGGCTTCTACGGTTGTACTCATACCTGTAAGGATAAAGTGGCAGACGTAAAGGATTCATGGGGGAAGCCGAGATGATTGACGGCATGAAGAAACGCAGTCGACATTTTCAAGCCCACACTCTGTTGTGAGTGTGGCACCGGCAATAGGGAAATTGCAGTCGTTACTTCCGTATTGCGGACAATGCGCTAAGAAGGGGTTGGAAGCTGGTAGCGGAGAACCTTGAATTTATCGGCGCTCACTCACTCGTAGGTTCTGGACAGATTCGAGCGTCAAGACGAACACCGTGTGCCAGGCGCCAGTAAATTCCCGTACAGTGATTGCATCATGGCCTCGTTTCCGGTGACCCACGAACGGATGAGCTTGCGGCGCACAGCCCTATGGCTCCTGGATCTGGTATTCCCGCTATACACCTTTGGATTGACGCGGGAACGCAGACGATATTGGCAGCGTTTACCAGCTCTGCGAGCTACAAAATTGTTCCTGGCATTATTTCTTGTTCTCAGCGGTGTCCCATTTTTTGTCGACCTCCTCGCGGGGGGTATCTATCCGTTGTGGGGGGTCATACTAGTCGCCGTGACTCTGGGGGGATTGCGCGTCGTCACGATCCTGACGGAGCTACGTAAACCTCGTTTCATCGTTGTACCGATACTCCTGATTTTCGCTACTTTTCTTTTGTTCGCTCGCCTTCCACGGCAGGAACGTCCCTCCGAGTTTACGCGCCACCGCATCGTGATTGACGCCACGTATGTCTTTCTGTCGATCATGCTCGGCTATCGTTTGTTTCTGAGTTTTACCACCACGGAAGGAGTCGAACATGTGGCACTGCAAACCGAATTGTCATTCGCGCACGCCATTCAAAGCATGCTCGTCCCGCCTATCTCGTACTGCGGGCGCCATTTGGATGTCTTTGGAAGTAGCGTCCCTAGCGCAAAGGTCGGCGGTGATCTGGTGGATCTGGTTGCCAACGGCGATAAAGTGCTTGTATATCTCGCTGATGTTTCCGGCCACGGCATTTCCGCCGGCATTCTGATGGGCATGCTAAAAACCGCGATGCGTCAAGCTTGGCTCGCGCAACAGCCGCTGCCCGCAATTCTCGAGAGCGTTAACGCCGTGCTACCTGCAGTTAAAGAGCCCGAAATGTATGCAACGTTGGCGGCGCTGCAATTTGACGCACCCTCACAAGTCGAGTTTGCACTCGCAGGCCACCCGGCAATATTGCATCATCACCGGAAGTCACAGGAGATAAGCCGCTGCGAGATGCGGCAATACCCTCTGGGACTGCTCGCAAAGCCCGGTTATGTAAGTGCACAAGTTAACTACGATCCAGGGGATCTATTCGTCGTAGTCAGCGACGGTTTGATAGAAACAGCGAACGGCAACGAAGAAGAATTTGGCTTGGCGCGCCTGGAACAATCAGTTGTGGCTCACGCTACGGAATGTTTGCCCGAAATCTACGACGCCTTGATGCATGCCGTTTCGGACTTCGGGGAACAGCGTGATGATCGGACAGTGTTAATCGTCCGCATACGAGAAAAGACAGAAGAGCAAGGGATTCGCACGATTGGGTAGTATTCGGATGCGCCTAAGGCAGTGACCATTGCCACGTAGATTGTCAGATAGCCTACACTACTGCGGCTCGCTGACGTAACCAGGCGATAGCAGCTCAAAACCACGCTTCGAGCATGATTCTTGCCGTATTACCGGCAATACGGAAGTGATCCTGCGTAGTGCCTGCAAAGTCGCCTTTTGAGTAAGTTCGCCACGCCCGGAATGAACTTACTTGAAATCCCGTTTCTAAGGCACTTGGTCAGGTTGCTCTTTTCGATGATTGGGATTACTTCCGGTTGGGCGACAATACACCCATGTGGTTAAACCCCTAGAATTATGCCGCAGAAGGAGACCGGATGAGATTTCGAGGCTGGCTGCTCTTATGGATAGTTATTGTGGTCCCGTTGCTACCTGCCATGACACTCAAGGAGTTGCTCGTCGAAAAGCAGATTCCAACTAGCTCCTTCAGCGCGGAAGAGCTTAATGAAACTGTTGGCGGCCCGATTCTTCTCGCAGACCCTTATGTACTGGAACTCGCCTACAATGTCATGGGAGCCGATTCGGCTTTCGTTTCTGCGCACGTTGTGAAGTACGACAAGAAGAGTGGTGTCCTGCTCAGGTCCAAAATTCAAACCGTTGAAACCAACGTCTGCCTTGGGTCCTTCACAGGGATGCTGCAAGCCGGAGAATTCACCCTAGTATGAACCCATATCTCTCCTTCGGCTGAATGCAATCTCGTGCTTGACGGTCGGTTGGCGCAAAAGACAACACTCTATGGTTTTAGCCCAAAGCTAGTTGCACCTAATCAAGTGGTCCTGATCGAAGACATGATCCATTTCTCGCCTGTTCATCCGGAGCGTTTGCAGTTGGCCGATCTGAAGCAAGGCACCACGACCGAGTTGTATCCGCCTCAGCAGGATGTGATGCGTGCGAAGCTGGCAAGGGAAAACGCGGCACATATGCCAACGCGAGACGTCTGCATGAAGATGAATGACCCGTGTGATCTGCATCTTTTTGACGAAGAGATTCTCGGAATCGCGACGGGTGACGGAGGTCACTTCGCGCTTATCGTGAACCAGTCCGCCAGCCACGCTATTTTGCGAGGAGAGCCGCCAGTTACGGTTGCCTCCCAGTCAGCGCTTTATATTTATGCGCCAAGCGATCATGGGTGGGCGTACTGTGAAACCGAAATGAGCAATGAAGAAGCGACGATGCGGACTCAGGCGTCCATGACGCGATCATGGCAATTTAACGACACCGCGGAACGTTGCGCTCCAAGCTTGCCAGTTCTGCCGGATATGTCTACTAGCGTTATGAATCCTTTTTCAAAAAAAGCCAATTGACCCCGGTGGATCACGCAAAGTCTTCCGTTGCGGTCGAGTGACCGGCAACCCGGAAGTAACCATGAAATGCCTGTGAAGTCGCGATTTCGGTAACTTGCCGACGCAATGAACGTCGAGTAGCGAACTTACTGAAAACGAGTTTGGCAGGTGGACGGATTGCTATGCTGGAGGGGATAGGTATTCTGTCGACGCATTGCCTGCGACCGTAAACAAGAATGTTTGGAAGCGAGCATGATGCAGGTTTTGATCCGATCCGCTAGGTTGCAACTAAGCCCGTTCAAAATGGCTGACGCCGAAGAGGTCTTCGAATGCATCACCCCTGCGATCGCTCGCTTCATGCGCTGGGAGCCCTCAAAATCGCTCAGCGAGTACAAAGCACACCGGGAAGCCAGATTACAGGCGAACGATCAGTCGGTTTTCTCCTTTGTTATAAGACGAAGTGACACAATGGAATGTCTAGGCATAGCAGGACTGGATGAGGCGGATCAACCAAGCCCAGAGCTTGGCATCTGGCTCAAGGAAGCAGCTCATGGTCACGGCTACGGAACGGAAGCCATTAGAGCGGTTGCTGAATGGGCGATGAAAACTCTCGCGAAGGAGAGTTTCCTTTACCCCGTAGCAGTAGAAAATGTCGCGAGCAGGCGTATCGCAGAAAAACTTAACGGCGAAATCGTAGGATCACGCAGAAATCCAAAATATGAATCTGTCGTTTATGAAATCTGTCCTCTTACCCGACCCTGGTCAGGCGGTTAAGAAGACTGTTGCGTCTGGCCGCTTCCTGCGCTCTTTCAGAGCTTTTGCGACAGACCGTCGCCAGTCTCCTGCAAAGTCGGGTTTTGAGTAGTTCGTAGCGCCAGAAATGAACTTACTTGAAACGCCGTTTTTGCAGCACTTCCTCGGGTAGGCCGCCGTGTGAACGCTGGACTACTTCCGGATTGCCGACCATGCGGAAAGAACGGGAACGACTCATGGGGACTGATCCCCACTGCGATAAAACTTATCTGGGAACCTAGATTGGCTTCGCTGTCTGGGTGTTGATATCTAGCAGGTAGATGACGCCGCCGTTCACAAAAGTGGCCTTTCCACGGGGCAAGACCTTAAGCTCCGTCGTGACTCCTTTGTAATGCGTAAGCTGTTTAATTTCGCCGCCGGTAACGTCACTCATCGAGTAGACGTTGTAATCGTAGTTCCCCCCCGAGGTATCTGTTGCTGCAAGAAACAAAACGTCCATCCCGTCATTCATAAAGCGCGCTTGTCCGTAGGATGGCCCCACTGATGATTCACCGGGAACGTGCGGCTGAAATATCTTGTTTCTGCCCGAAGCCGCTATAGTGAACTCTTCAATCAACGCTCCAATCGGATAGCCCGTTGTGCTTAAGAGAACTCTAGTGCCGCCTTGATTGATTGTGTCGCTGGCGACATCCAGAGATTGCATGTCATAAAAAGACTCGTGAGTGATTCGTGTGGGTGAAACGCCTGCCGTCGCCGCATTCGATTGCACAGGAACTGAGTACACATCCCAATCATGCCGAGCAGGCCGGACGACTGGAGAGTAGTGCCCCGTGAAGTCGGACGCCGCGTAAAATATCTCCGAGTCATCGGGAGAAAACACCGGATGAAGCGCATCTTGATCAGCGGAGGTGATAGCGTGGGGATTGCTTCCATCGATACCCACCACCCGTACCTCTGACCGAGAATCCGGCGAAGACGCAAATGAATAAACCACGAACTTGCCGTCATGCGAAAAGCTCGCTTCCGATTCGATTCCACTCAATGCTGTCGTAAGACGTGCAGTCGTTCCACTGGCCGAATTTCTCCGGTAAAGAAACGAGGAGTCACCGTTTGATTTGGAAAAAAGAACCGTATCGCCTATCGGAGAAGCTGCCTGCTGACCTTCGGGAGGAGCAAAGTTTTGTTGCCTCCCACCTCGCGAAAAAGCGAAAACGGTTACGGCGATTGCGAGTGCAGCGATCACCATGAGGCTGGCGAGGCCAACGACCACAATGGAAAGAGTCTTTCCCACTTTCATTATTTATTCTTCCTAGCGAGTTTTGCCTATTCTAACAACACTCAGTCGAGTTCCCGAGCGCGTGTTTCGGGCGGTTGACCGGCCACCCGGAAGTTAAACCCGAAATGCCTGTGAAGTCACGTTTTAGGAAACTCGCCCGGATTCGGGCGTCCGGAGGCTGAAGTTTCCCAGAACCCCGTTTTCGAGGAATGGCGGAGAAGTTCTCAGCGTCATTCTGCCAACGTTGTCCGAATTTCCTGCTCCCAAGAGTCGTTGCCGACTGATAAGGCGGCCCAATCTGTGCAGTCTGCTTCGAAACCATCGTCCGGCTCAACGCAGTTTGCGAAGAACCATAAAGCTTCCGAGAGGGATTCTTTAGCGTGCCAAGTCGTCATCACTACTCGGCCCCTAGGCTCGCTTGGCATGCGCTCTATGTCAAATTGATCATGCACTCTTTCACAATCAGACCCCCATACACAGAAATATGCGATCCCGTGCTTCAGCAAAAGCTTCGCGGTCTTCCGCAATTCTTCATTATTGATTGACGTTGCATCGACAGCTAGGAAGAGGCAAAAACTGGGCGAAACGGTATCAAGAGCCAACTGGATATCTTCTAGGCAAGGCACATTCCCAACGTAGAAACGTCGCGTTGGATGTTCCTTATCGCGCGTCACTTCGAGCATGAGACTCTCCACGGCTGATGGTAGTCGATAACGTGTTCCCGGAAAGTCAGTTTGTCGGTAACTGGTCATCCAGGTGTGCAGTCGTAACGTTCTTAGCGGGAACGTTATGGGTGGTTTCAATTATGAGCAATCTCTACCTGTCTGACATGGTTCGCTCACTTGCTAGGCAGTGGTGCAGTTGGCGGTTGTGTTATCTCGAAGTCGCTGGGTATCTTGAACAAGAACTTATCTGGCTCTTGGCCCGTCGTGATTTCCGATCTCATCATGATGATATGGGTAGCCACGCCTTGCCCGCCTGGAATTGTGATGTCTTGCCTCACTTCGAGAGGGATGGTTGGATCTTTCCACGTTTTTCCAATCAACTGCCGGTTTCCGCTACCGTCTTCTTCATAGACCGGGAATATCAGGCACTGCCTGCCCTCGACCATCTCCTCACCAATGGCTACGGTTCTCCCGATCCATGGAGGAGATGTTGATGGCGGCTGCGCATCCATCTGGTATGCGCGCTTTGTATCGTTTACGAGAACAAAGTATCCCTGTGCGTTTTTGAGATGAGTGTCCTTCGACGTTCCGCCGACGAGACAACTCCTCTAATTCAAATCCGGATGAATTTCTGTCGAACGTACCTTGCCGACCCACAGTGTGCGAGTGTCCGGAGGGTCCGCTAACTGTTATCGTCTTCGTTTCTCTGGCGTGTACAGGTGTCCATTGAGCATTGGCGACCAAGGATAATGATGACACCACCGCAAACAGACAAAACCCATGGGGGCAGAAATCCGCGACCATCGCAAACCATTTACTTCTCATAATGCCCTTGCCGAGGATCCTCACTGAATCTCAACTAGCTATTCGTCGAAACCCAAATTCACCGGACGCTGAGGCAGCGTGGTGCGCGGCTTCGTTCCCGTCGTAGGCGTACCAATGTCAACGACCTCAAGGCTCAAGTCGTTCATCCACACTTCGCCGGGGCCGCTCAGCAAGATGCCAAAACTTATACTTGTCGCATCCGCTGGAACATCTAGCACAACGTCATAGGTGCTCCATGGTTTCGGCCCCTTGATTCCCCGATCCTGCATGTTGTCGAAGGCAACCATCTCCCGCCCCTTATCGACACGCATCCATAGACCTGCCCAGTCGCCTATGTCCTGCGACTTCACCCATCCCCGGAGCCGGACCCGTTTCCCCGCATAGTTCGCCGCACTGATCGATTGCATCAGGGTCCCAAACCCATTGCCCTTCGCTAATGAAGCCAAATATGCGCTCGGCAGCCCCCTATGCATGTCCCCGTGGTCCCCACCGATCCGATAGTTCGTCGGATTATCTCCAGCGAGAAACCACCCAGTGGGGGCGTGTTCGGTCTGCTGCGGCTGCGCGTTCAAACCGTTCGCGACAAGCAGCCAAAGCCCAAAAGACAATACGAGAATCAGGCCATTCCTCGAGTCCAAGCCACGAAGTATCATG
>Ga0206817_1282_pt1 | contig 9891 bp, 10 predicted proteins | sample Alteio_BWOrgCont_89_FD_152873 | JGI IMG/M metagenome (GOLD analysis project Ga0206817, IMG submission 152873) | Enriched cells from forest soil in Barre Woods Harvard Forest LTER site, Petersham, Massachusetts, United States -... | ecosystem: Environmental > Terrestrial > Soil > Temperate forest > O...
GAAGAAAAATAAATTGAGTAGTATCAAGTTTGGTGCGATAGCTCCTCAAAGGACAACTGATCCACCAGGCTATGGCCGGCGAAACAAACCATAATAATAAAATTGGCCCCGCGACTCTAAAAACAAATGGGTCAAATATCGTTAAATAAATAAACACGAGTGTCGCGGTCACAGGATTGATTGACATCAAACGAAATGAACTCATTAAATCCGAGCCATTCCCCTCCTTGTCCGTGGATAAACCCCATTCCAGAAGCCGCCGGTGGGTTATAAACATCCGTACCGCCGTGCGTCCAATTGCATCCAGACTAATACAGGTTTCATACGGGAGGCATGCGAGTGTAAAAGCCCTTTGAGCAAAACGCCAGGCTGTTGCATGGAAAACCGTCTTTAAATGCTGCTTTAAAAAAATATCTTTCGATTTGTGGAACACTTCTAAAACAAAAGTGACCAATACCGGCAGAAAAATTATTCCCAAAACGACCGCGGTCCAAAAACCAGGTAACGATAAGACCGTCCACCCCATTAACAAAAGAACTGTTAATGATACGGACACTAAACTACGCCGTAAGTTATCAAAAAGCTTCCATTGAGATAAGAGGGACAAAGAATTTTTCTGGCTATGTCCATCAGATGCAGGAACCTTAGACCATAACCATCCGATCAATTGCCAGTCCCCGCGAATCCAACGATGACGACGTTTAACATCCGTGCTGTAACGAAAGGGGTAATCTTCATACAGCTCCACATCACTTAACAGTCCCGAACGCGCATAACAGCCTTCCCAAAGATCGTGACTCAAGATCTGGCCTTCTGGAAACCGACTTTTAAGCGCCCGTTCAAAAATGTCTAAATCATAAATCCCTTTACCGATAAATGAACCTTCATCAAACAAATCCTGGTAAACATCGGAAACTGTGTGTGTATAGGGATCTATCCCTGGTTCTCCTCCGTATAAACGGGCGTAAAAGGATCGGTTTGTACCCGGCAAACTCATGCTTACCCGCGGCTGAAGAATGCCATAACCTTCAGCGACACATTGCTTGACTTCGTCATAACGGGCCCGGTTCAACGGATGTGCCATCGTTTCAACCAGCTGTTGGGCACAATTGCGGGGAAGCTGCGTGTCTGTATCCAATGTGATGATATACTTTACATTTGTCAAAACCGAAATTTCACCAACAATGAGTGAGAAATTCTCCCTGGGACCTCCGCGCAAAAGCCAGTTTAAATCTGCCAATTTCCCTCGCTTGCGTTCATACCCCATCCAAATTTTTTCTTGCTTGTTCCAGCGTCGCGGGCGATGGAAAAGAAAAAAAACGTCCGCTCTGCCTCTTTTATATTTTGTGTTAAGCTCCTCCATTTTTCTTTGGATTAACTTAAGCAGGGCTTTATCCTGAGGCAACGTTTCTTGATCGGCATCTGGAAAATCAGTCAATAACCCGAAATGTAAATGCTCATCCCGATTCGCCAGAAATCTTACTTCCAATGCTTCGATAAGACTATCTATGTTCCGCGTACTTGTGATCATTGTTGGGACGACAATAAGAGTACGGAATTCTGACGGGATCCCTTGAGAAAAATCCATCCGTGGCAACAAATGTGGATCCTGTATAGACATGGCCAAGCCATTAACCAACTCCAGAGCTAATTGACTAATGGCGAGGCACAAAAAACCTCCAAAAACAATAATTTCCCAATAAGGAACATTCTTGGTACTTATATGTGTCAATAGAATACCGCCTAATAAAACTGTGCACAAGGCAATGGCACCTAAATACAGCAACAATGAAAACCGTTTCGCAGTTCTAAGTAAAATCTCCATCGTTGAAAAATTTACTCCTGCAGCAGCCTCAAGCTGTAAAAAACCCTTGTCTATTAAATAGAAGCCGACATGGGACATTCGATCGTTGGCCCCATTTTTAATGGCAGATTCATTTGCCAATTGGATCGATTTCTGGGCCACTTCACTCTCAGAGAGCTTGCTGTTTTTTGCTAACTTCTCAATGATGTGACGGTATCGATCCCGAGTGGCAAAGTCCATCTTACGATAAAATCTACTGGGATCGTCACGTAGGACATTTTCTACAGCACTCATCTTCTCAACGAATTCACGCCAATCTTGTGAACTTAGCCAACGGAGGCTCCCAATGCTATTGCTAATAGAAACCTGATTAGCCGCCTGGTCCTGATTTCCCAAATGGACCAAATTCTCAATCGTCAATCCTCCCTCTGAAACCCATTGCTTAATCCATGTAAGCGGCAGCGATAAAGAAGGATTCTGTGATTGAAGGCGACGGGTCAGCTCAGCGACAAAGGCATTCGACATAGGCGGTTTTGACCTAGCCATATCCGCAACCACTAAAATTAAATTTTTAGGATCTTTCTCGGCAATATCGAACATTTGAACTGCCCAAAAATCAGCCAGATCTTGATCCTTACTGACAGCAGTGATACGGGTCGCGATGCGTCGAAGATTTTCGATCAAGGTAAGACGTAACATGATCGGAATGGCCCACAATTCGCCTAAGTCCAGAGGCTTCACTTTCTGATAAGCCACCATAAAGGCGCTGAGGATTTCCGGATCCACGCGCCCATCGCCATGTGCGATCATCTGCAAAGCAATATCGTACACACGTGGAAGACCGGCCGAAGGACCATTGATCAAGAAAGGCAGTTGGCGATGATAGCCTTTTGGTAAATGCTGTTTTGCCGTATGGATTTGTTCTTCGATCAAATAAAAATTATCAAGTAGCCATTCCCCTCCAGGTGTAATCAAGCGCTTGTGCCTAACCGCGGCACTCAGCACCGCATGGGTTTCATGCAGGACTTTTTCATTTTCTGTTAACCTGATCAAAAGCGACGAAGAAGGCCGTTCTTTAGTTAATTGATGTATGCCCGCCAATATTTTGCCGTTCAATTTCATCTGTTCAATACTGAACAATTCAGAACGTAATGGCGGCTCCTCGGAAGTAGTAATTTTTCCTAAACGTTTGCCCTTAACAAATAAACGTTTGAGAAATAATTCAATTCTCGTTGCGACTCTTTTCATGATTGCTTTGCTTCTGAGTTAACAATAATCATAAACATGTCATTTGAATAACCACTTCTGCAAGGACCAAGACTAGGAGTCCGATCTCAAATTTGATAATCATATATCACCTCTTCTAATTAAATCTGCCCTTCATAATTTTATTCTAGGGAGACCTCCAACATGAAACAATTGTACTAAGGTATAATAAAAAGTAACAATTGTACCCATGTGATTGGCACAGAACAATTGCACTTATATAAATTATAATTTTTAGTGAATTAAGAGAAGATGAAGACGGGACCACCATCGATGTAAAGCAACAACCGACCAAACTACCTCAACCAGTCCAAATGGCCATACACCTTGAAGAAAACCATAAATTGAACAAAAAACACAAGATATGGCAAACGCCAAGATAAACCAATGACTGCGATATTCTAAGGCATAAAAAATCAACCCGGCTGTGACCGAAAATAAACCGAAAATTGTCAATTTATCCATATTCGTGTTGTTCTAGCTTTTAAAGTACGATCTTAAATAAAGGGAGAAAAAACTAATCCCCTCCCTTTTATTAATTTACTTTATTTAAGTTGGGCATTCTTTAAACTCCGTTCTGCTTCCAGCCAATTGTCTAAATCAGACCCCCCTTTTTCCAGATGAATCTGATAAGCCCGAAGCTTTATATCACTATCATCCTTAGCCACATTTATAGGAATAACTTCCGGCTTCACTGAGCCGCTTGACTGATGCGGATCATAATAAAAAGATGTCTTGCCCTGCTCTTTGTTAACCCTTTGTTCTTGGTCAGTTTCAAGATGAGTATGTTTTGGCATTTTTCTCCTCCTATCGAATTCATGGGATTCGAACCCATGGATTCTATTAAAGGTTCACTTGGATGTTGGGAGCTTCATCATGCGTATACCACCTTCCATCGTGGTGATGGTAGCGGAATTTGTCGTGTTGATATCTTTCTCCTCTATCACCATCCGCCCGCGCGAATGTCCCGAAACTTAACAATGATAGTCCTAAAATGAGGCCCCAAACTGATCTGAATTTTGAATTTTTATTAATCATATTCTCTCCTAATTTTTGTTATCAATTAACTGCTGTCATATCAAGCACCCGGTTAACCATGTGAAGCAAATAGTGATCCTCAAATGGTTTGAGTAAAAAACCCACTGCCCCTGCTTTTAGAGACTTCTCTTTAAAACGGTCGTCCTTATCCGCTGTAATAACAATTACTGGAAGACTATATCCTGCTTTCTTAAGTCTTTTCTGTGTATCCCATCCATTTAATCCCGGCATATGAATATCCAAAATCATGCACCCTTCAGCACTATTTGGGACTTCGTTAAAAAACTCCTCTGCGGTAGAAAATGTGTTCACCGCAAATCCATAAGACACCAAAAGTAATTTAAGCGAACGGAGGACTGAAACGTCGTCATCTAAAATGTAAATTTGTTTTTTTACAACGGGCATTTTATAATTCTTAAGGGGTAATTCTTCGGTTTTATTCATAGTCTTATTTTAGGACTACGCTTAAACGAATCAATTATACTGAGGTATAATGGAAGACAGCGACGGAGATATATACTTTTAAACTTAGAAAACTATTGACAGGAAAGATTAGAGCCTGTTAAATGAAACAGAGCTACTCATGAATCTGCTGGCACTGGCTGTACTGGAGCAATAACCTGATACCCTTGTGCTACTTGAACATAAAAAACACCTTTATAACGGTAAAAGATTTGATCATTGACATTGATTTGCCTGGCCCCGGGGGCAATGGGGTTAATAATGATCCCAACGGGCGGGGGAATTGCGGCATATTGCCCTGTCTGACCTTGCAAATAAAATGTCCCTTGGTCATAGTAATAATTTTGACCATCAGGCCCTGCCACTACATAGCCTCCTAAAAGTTCTACTTCTGAAGCGATATTGACGTAGGGATAAAAATGATATTGGTTGTCATAAAAATTATAACGACACAAATAACAAATAAAAAACTCTTTATTCTTTTTAACATTTCTACCCCTATTGATTAATATATTTCAGTGTGCCTGTATTTATCTTTAATTTCTTCCGCGAAATAAATGTCTATTGAATGAGCCCTCATCAGGCGGGCATGAATAATCTTAGGAACATTAACCATTTCGAGCATTTGCTTTAGCCTCCTTGGTGGGCAGAGGCTTACACTTGATCCACTCTGACTGAACCTTCATCGGCGGCTTTTCCATTTTACCACGGTTGCGGATAATAAGACCATCAAGGAAACGCCGTAGGATCTGATCCCCGCAGGCCATATAGTTTGGATGATCTTCCTTGCGAAATATAGCCGATAGTTCTGAAGGTGTGGTCTCAAACTCGGCTAATTTTAGAATATCGATAATGTCGGTATCCTTTAGCTTAAGTGCCACTCGAAGTTTTTTCATAATGTCATTATTATTTAACATTATCCGCTCCAATATAATTGTCCGCATCTGCTTCAAATCTCTTTTTGCATCGATAACAACACAGTTTGTATTTCTTTCCATTATGCGTAACCACCATTTTAGGATTAGCACTCAAACCACATACCACACACCGTTCATCCGCCATATTCTCTCCTTCAAGTTTCCAACAATTGGGCGATCAGCTTTTGTAAAGGTTCTATCTCAATTTTATTTTTTGAACTGATCCAAAAAATATCAGCAATATCGCCCCCCAGTTGACCGACAATTTCCTTCTTCCTCACATCAAGTTTTGAAGGCCCTACCTTGTCGATCTTATTGACAATGATATGAAAAGGGTAAGCATGATGCCTAAGCCAACTGATCATAGAAATATCCAGCTTTGTCGGCCCTGCAACAGCATCCAGAATGACAAATACCATACAGAGATTATCCCTGCTGGTCAGATATGCTTCTATCATCGGTCCAAATTCTGCCTTGCCGGATTTTGAACCCACCGCGTATCCATAACCAGGAAGATCGACGACCCAGCGATAGGGCTTGACCTCGTACACGTTAATGGTCCTGGTCTTTCCGGGAACCTGGGACACCCGCGCCATGTCCTTTTTTTGGCATAAAGCATTAATGAGAGTGCTTTTACCGGCGTTAGACCTCCCTACAAAAGCCACTTCAGCATCACTTGCTGTGACCTTCTGCGCATCAGTTTCAGTCATTAAATGTTTAGTCTCGCGTAAATTCATCGCATTACAATACCACAAAAAATGCCTCTCCTGTAACGTATTACGGGAAGCAACAGCATTAAAGCCTGTTTAATGGCTTCCCTTAAGAATTTCTGCTAATATTATGGCCTTGATGAATTCTAACGTCTCTACTGATTCACCCATGCTCACAACATTGAAAACCGTTTTCGGATATGATTCTTTCCGTCCTTTGCAGGAAACCTGCATTCAATCGGTGCTCAACCGGCATGACACCGTTTTAATCATGCCAACTGGCGGCGGCAAATCCATTTGCTACCAGATCCCTGCGTTGCTGCTGCCTGGTTTAACCATTGTTATTTCTCCCTTAATATCTCTGATGCAAGATCAAGTTAGCCAATTAAAAAGTCTTGGGGTCGAAGCTGAAGTCTTAAACAGTTCTTTGTCCTTCGAAGAATACACGCGCAATTCATCACGCATACGTTCAGGCATAACTAAATTACTTTTTTGCGCCCCTGAAACGCTTTTTAAAGAAGAGACCTTAAAATTACTCTCTTCTTGCCGTGTCGATTGCATCACCATCGATGAAGCTCATTGCATATCGGAATGGGGACATGATTTTAGACAGGAATACCGCCGGATCAAAGATCTACGCATCCGGTTTCCCCAAGCCGTTTTTTTGGCTGTTACGGCAACCGCGACCACTCGGGTACGCCGGGATATCATCACCAATTTAGGTTTATCAAATCCCCGGGAATTGGTGGCCAGCTTTAACCGTGACAATCTATTCTACGAAGTCATTCCCAAAAATCGCGCCACGGATCAGACCATTGATTTTTTAGAAAAATTCAAAAATCAGAGCGGGATCATTTATTGTTTTTCACGTAAGCAAGTTGACAGCTTGACAGCAGATTTAAATTATTTCGGTTTTAAGGCCCTCCCCTACCATGCCGGATTAGCGGACAATGTCCGCCATAAGAATCAGGAACTATTTATCCGCGATGATGTTCCTATTATGGTCGCCACGATCGCTTTCGGGATGGGTATCAACAAACCGAATGTCCGCTTCGTTATCCATTATGACCTGCCCAAGAATATTGAATCCTACTACCAGGAAACCGGCCGGGCCGGACGGGATGGCTTGCCGTCCAACTGCCTTTTGCTTTATAGTCCTGGCGATTGCGCCAAAATCAAATATTTCATCGATCAAAAAACCGATATGGACCAAAAGCGCGTGGCCCAGAACCATTTGAATGCGATCACGTCTTTTGCTGAAAGCCGCAAATGCCGCCGGCATCCTTTAATCACTTACTTTGGAGAAAACTATACCCTTGATAATTGCGGTCTATGTGATAATTGCATTAAGCCGCAGGAAACCGCTGACAATTTAACGGCCCAAGCCATCAAATTCATTCAGTGCGTGTCCGAAACAGATGAACGTTTCGGTGCTGTACATATCATCAATATACTTCGAGGCAGTGAATCTGAAAAAATATTGAATAATAATCATCAAGAATGCAAAACATTCGGGGCTGGACGGGACATGACAGTCAAGCAGTGGCAATATCTGGTATCTCAATTCCTGGCCCAAAACCTCCTTAGCAAAGATGATGAATATGGCGTGTTAAAACTCAATGAACGCTCCTATAGCTTGCTGGCCGGCCGGATTAAATTCGAAGGATATATGATGCCTACGGATATAGCACCCCTTAAAACGCCCGCCTTAAAACAAAATCCCAAATATGATAATGCTCTTTTTGAACGATTACGGATCAAGCGAAAACAATTGGCCGATGAATCGGGCGTTCCACCCTATATCATCTTTTCGGATAAATCACTGATCGATATGTGTGAACGGCGTCCCCGCACTACTGCTGAGTTTGCCAAAGTCTTCGGGGTGGGCGAACAAAAACTGAAAAGATTCAGCTCAATTTTCTTACGTGAAATTAACCGGGCCTAATTACAAAGGCTTAGGAAATGAAATTACTAAGGGTAAAACAAAATACCGAGCCTTTATGTGGAATCGATTCTACCCATATGTTTCCCCCATGACGATTCACAATTTTCTTGCACACCGCAAGGCCGATGCCTATTCCAGCGTAGTCACTTTTGCTGTGCACTCGTTTAAAAATAGTAAAAATCCGCTCTTGGTCTTTGGGCTCAATGCCGATGCCGTTATCTTTGATTGAAAAAAACCAATGTTGTTGGTCTGGCCTGGCAGAGATGTGGATTTGTGGATGATTTTTGTCTTTGTATTTGATGCCATTAGAAATCAAATTTTGAAATAACTGCTTAATCTGAATCTCATTGACTGATAATGTCGGCAAGGGATCATAAGTAATTTCTGCCTTGTTCTCTTCTATGGAAGCCTTAAGATTTGATATTGCCTCTTCTAAAATAGTGTTAAGATCTGCGGATTTGAACGGATAATTTTTGGTGCCGATATCGGCATATTTCAACAGCGAACGGGTCAACTCCTGTCCATATAATGCACCCCGTTTGATAAAATCTAAGTACGTCTTGGAATTGGAATCAAGAACAGCACCCGACCTTAACAGCAAAAGGTCAACGTAAATAGAAATTGTCCGCAACGGTTCTTGAAGATCATGGGAGGCAACGTAGGCAAATTGTTCAAGTTCTTGGTTAGAATGACGTAAGGCCTGCTCATCCAATTTATGTTGAGTAAAATCCCTAAAAACCAGGACCACTCCAAGAATGGGGCCCTGGTTATGCCGTATGGGTGCCGCACTATCATCGATAGGGATTTCCTTGCCGTCTTTGGAAATCAATAAGGTATGGTTGGCTAGCCCCACTACCTTGCCATGACGAAGGACTTTTTCCACGGGACTTTCTACCAACTGACGAGTTTTTTCATTGATGATTCTAAAAACATCGGTTAATGGTCTTCCTTGAGCGTCAGGATTGCTCCACCCTGTTAACCGAATGGCCTCTTGATTGAGAAAGGTGACCTCTCCTTGAGGACCAGTCAAAATGACCCCCTCTCCAATGCTAGCAAGAGTTATCGACAGCAATTCTTTTTGTTTTTCCTGTAGGGTGATTTCATGCGTAATTCTCTTATAACCTATACCCAGCGCCAAAAGATTCACTACACCTAAAGCAACAAAAACAATTGTCCTATTATTATTTGCCGCTTCTGCGGTGTGCTTGGCTTGTAAGAACTGATCCTGCGTTTGGGTTTGCAGATTCCTTACTTCGGATCTAATTTTATCCATGGTATTCTTACCATAATCAGTTTCTACAATGGCAAGTGCAGCAGCGGACTTTCCTGCATTACGTAATTCAATGGTTTGTTGTAATTCGGCCATTTTTTGATGGGTCAACCCAATAATTCTTTCTACCCCCTTTATTTCCAATTCTCCCCTCAATGCACTTAACTTTAAATCATTAAGCTGATTTTCAATAAGTCCTTGGACCTTCCTACATGGTTCCAAATAATATGATTTACCGGTCAATAAATAACCCCGTTGGCCGGTTTCTGCATCTTTTAATGAGGATATAAAATCTGAAAGCTCATCATGCAACTCCAACACTTGCATCATTTTTTGCTGACTAGAAATGACCGTCAACCCCATATGACATAAAATGGCGATACTAATAAGAATTAATCCCACTAGCATCAAAACATTCACTGTCACTGTATGGGCCGATTTCTTATTTCTTTTTGTGCCCAAGTTTATAAAATCATCAC
>Ga0206817_1281_pt1 | contig 9829 bp, 11 predicted proteins | sample Alteio_BWOrgCont_89_FD_152873 | JGI IMG/M metagenome (GOLD analysis project Ga0206817, IMG submission 152873) | Enriched cells from forest soil in Barre Woods Harvard Forest LTER site, Petersham, Massachusetts, United States -... | ecosystem: Environmental > Terrestrial > Soil > Temperate forest > O...
GCCGTCCTTATATTCAATGACCAAATGTTCTTTTTTCTGGCTGCCTTTTTGCTTCGTGTAATTTGGATCGCCGCTAACCATAGCCACGGTGGGCACATCAAATTCCTTAATACCCACAAAACGGCCGATGCCGTGATTATTGTGCACCACATAATCACCTTGGGCAATATCAACGAAATTATTTAATGGGATATCGGACGAGAAAACAGATTTAGGAGAAGTCTTAAAAGGCAGGACCAGGACAATCGAATGGTCATCGATATTTGCGGCGCTGATAGGATCAAAGCCGTGAATGGCTGTAACTGTATCATCATCGGTGTCTAGACGTAGCGGGATTTCAAAATTGGCAGGCCAAATATCCAAGACCCCGCCGCGCAGGGCAAACTCCCCCTCCTTAAAAACTTTCGTCGCCCGGGAATACCCAAAGGCGACGAGAGTTTGCAAGATTTCATCCATGTTGACCTTTTGGCCAACAAGAAATTCGAGAGATTTAAACATGTAAAAACACCCGGTGTTGCGAAAAAACCTCCGCAACACCGGGTGTTGAGGAGGTCTTTTTTACCACTTCTTATTCCCTTGCCACCACAGGAACAATGGGGAAACAACCCACACGGTCGAGTATGTACCGAAGAGAAAGCCACGGATCAACACAAAGGCAAAGGTATTGAGCACCTCGCCGCCAAAGAAATACAAAGATAAAGCAGACAAGGTTGTCATAAAGGTTGTCAAAACAGTACGGCCTAAAGTTTGATTGATGCTTTCATTAATAACATCAGGTAACGATTTACCGCGCATCTTAGGCACATTTTCACGCACGCGGTCATAGATAATGATGGCGTCATTGGTGGAATAACCAGTGATGGTCAAAATAGCCGTCACCACCAAAAGATCAATTTGCCGCCCAGAAAGAATGATCAGCGACAGGGTGATCAAGACGTCGTGGAAAATCGCCACGACGGTTGCAGCACCAAAAGTGAAGTGCTTGAAACGGATACCAATATAAATCAGCATACCCAGCAAGGCCAAAACAATGGCGTAGACAGCCTTGGTACGCAGCGCTTGGCCCACCACAGGCCCCACCTTTTCAATACGTAAAACCTGAAAAGCATTATCCGGCATTTGACTCTTGAAAATAGCTGCCACCTGCGCGTCGCTGTCCTGTTGGGTCCGGATAATCACGTTATCAGGCGCATTAGGGAAGGTTTGGATAACAGCATTATCAACCTTGCCGTCTTTGAGCAATTTGCGCAAACCATCAGCCGTGATGGCTTGGGCAAACTTATATTCTTGAATCTGCCCGCCGGCAAAATCAATACCAAAAACATCACCCTTTTTATGGATATAATCAATGGCACCCGCAAGGATAATGGTCCCGGAGATGGCAAAACAGATATATTTTTTATTTAAAAAATTGAAATTCGGCTTACTGAATAAATGCATCATCGGCAATGCTTTGATGATCCTATCCGAGATCAGCCAATTGAAAAAGGTGCGTGTGACATAGATGGATGAAAATAAACTGGCAATAAGACCCGTTGAAAGGGTGATAGCAAAACCTTTGATCGGGCCAGAGCCGAACTGGAATAAAAAGAATGCCGCAATCAGCGAAGTGACGTGCGAGTCAAGGATCGCTGACCAGGCACGGGCATAGCCGGTATTGACCGACGCGGTCAAAGGTCTGCCGTTATCGAGCTCTTCGCGGATACGTTCGTTGATAAGGACGTTAGCATCCACCGCCATACCAAGGGTCAAAATAATACCTGCGATACCAGGCAAGGTCAAGGTCACCTGCGAATCCGGCATGAGGATATTAAGCAAACCCATGCTGCCTAAAACCATCAGCAAATTGATAGCTAAGGCCACTGAGGCAATAATGCCTCCGATAAAATAATAAATGCACATAAAGAAAACAATCGCAATGCCGCCTAAGATGGTGGCCCGCACACCGGCGTCGATGGAATCCTTCCCTAATAAGGGGCCTATGGTACGCTCTTCTTCAATGGTCATGGGAACTGGTAAGGCCCCTGTGCGTAAAGCCAGAGCTAAGAGCGAGGCTTCTTCAAATTTAAAATCGCCGGTGATCTCAGCGTCCCCAGTCAAAATGGGTTCACGGATATTCGGCGCGGACAATACTTCATTATCAAGCACAATGGCCAAACGTTCATTCACATGCGCGGTGGTCAAATCACCAAAATCCTTGCTTCCCTTATCATTAAAGGTCATGGTGATCTTTGGCTGCATGCCTGTTTGGGAAATATCAACGCGGGCATCCTTGATACCATCCCCGCCCATGGCCACTTCCTTAGAAATCAAAATGGGTGTATCACCTTCTTTTTTAATGGTCAACAATTCATCACCGTCAGGCACGTGACCAGCCAAGGCGTCCTTCATATGCCCTTCATCGGCATCCACTAAATGGAATTCCAAGCGCGCCACTCGGCCAATCATGGCCAAGGCCTTCTCACGGTCAGTCACACCAGGCAATTGCAATAAGATCTGATTAGAACCCTGACGCTGCAGCAAGGTCTCGCCCACACCTAAGCCGTCAATGCGGTTACGCAAAACTTCCATGGATTTGAGCACTGCGTCTTCACGGGCTTCAGGGGTTGGAAGATTATCGTTCTGGACGCGCAGGATCAAATGCATACCGCCTTTAAGATCAAGGCCCAGATTAATGCGTTTATTGATGGGAATTAAGGAAGCGAAACAGCCGACAATGACCGCTACGATGATGATAAAACGTTTTTGTAAATCCTTGTTCATTTAACCACCTCTGGCTTTACCTCACCGCTTATAACAGAGGCAATGGATTCACGATCAAACTCAATGCGGCAGCCTTCATCGACACGTACCACCACTGTCTTTTCTTTGAGAATGGCCACTGTCCCGTGAATGCCGGAAGTCGTGATGATCTCATCATTCTTTTTAAGATTCTCCAGCATGAGCTTGATCTTTTTCTGCTGCTGTTGCTGGGGGCGTATGATCAGAAAATAAAAGATCGCGATGATCGGCGCATACATGAATAAAAGCTGGGTCAATCCTGACTGAGGCATAGTCTTCCTTTATGTTTGTTATCGCAAGTCTAATTATTTTGATTTCTTCATCAAAGATCTGACTGTATCGCTCATCTGAGCACCTTTGGCAACCCAAGCGGTGATCTTGTCTTTCTTAAGCGAAAAGTAGGATTTCTTGGAAGGATCATAATACCCTAAGATATCTAAGGTACGGCCATCGCGGCCTTCTTTACCGGCCATGGCAACGACGCGGTAATTATAACTCTTGTTGGAGGCTTTTCCTGCTTTTTGTAATCTAATGCGAACTTCCATGTTTTTACCTTTCTTGTTTATAGATCCTTCGCCAGTTGGCTCAGGATGACGTCCAACGTTTCGTTGGACGTCACTTCACGCATGTGCTAATTCAATAGCCCTTAATTGCGCTTTGGCTTTATTCACTGTTTCAGTGTATTCCGTGGCAGGATCGGAATCAGCTACTATTCCGGCCCCAGCCTGGACGTAAGCCTTGGCTTTATGAACCACTATTGTACGTATAGTTATGCAAGTATCAAGGTTTTTCGAAAAACTCAAGATTCCAACACAACCCCCGTAAGGACCCCTTTTTTGGGGTTCCAAATCCTCAATGATCTCCATGGCCCTGATCTTGGGCGCGCCTGAAAGCGTTCCAGCAGGGAAGGCCGCCTGTAAAACATCTAAACCATCCAATCCTTGGCGCAAATTTCCCTGAACGTTGCTGACAATATGCATGACATGCGAATATTTTTCAATGTTCATGAATTCTGAAAGACGAACCGTACCCTTTTCGCATACACGGCCCAGATCATTACGGCCCAGATCAACCAGCATGATATGTTCTGCCTTTTCTTTAGGATCAGCTAACAAACTTTTAATATAGGCCTGGTCCTCTGCTTCATTGTTCCCTCGCGGCCGTGTGCCGGCGATGGGCCTTGTTTCAGCCAAACCATCTTCACAACGCACCAAAAGCTCGGGTGACGCGCCCACTAATTGCAAACCGTTGAAATTCAGATAAAACATATAGGGTGACGGATTCAAAACGCGCAGCTGGCGGTAAATTTCAAAAGCATCGACGGAGATATTAGCCGTGAAACGCTGGGAAAGGACGATCTGAAAAATATCACCGGCTTTAATATGCGCCTTACCTTTAATCACCATTTTCTCATATTGAGCCTTGGTGCAATTTGAGGTCACAGATATCTTCTTGGAAGTCTTTTTAACCTTAGGAATAGCTAAGGGTTTCTGCAAATCAGCAATCAACCCTTCAATGATCTGTTGAGCTTGCTTGTATTTTTTAATTTTTGCTTCGCGGCTGTCATTTTTACTTAAATGCACACAAGAAACCACCTTGATGGTGTGATGACGATGATCAAATATCACCAAATGACGGCTCAGGGTTAAACATACATCCGGCAATTTTAAATCATCAGGCTTAGTATCAGGCAGGCGTTCAAAGAAACGCACACAATCGTAAGATAAATAACCCACCATGCCGCCGTAAAATTTAGGCAGACCTTTAACTTCAACCGCCTTGTAATCCTTCATCAGTTCGCGCACCACGGACAAGGGAGAACCTTCAAAAGAAATTTTTTCAGGGGTGTGTTTGCCTTTGGCGAAACGCACAATCTGGGCTTCGTGGCCTTTGGAGGTAAAAACAAGTTCCGGGTCGCGGGCAATAAATGAATACCGCGCCACCTTTTCTTCTCCCTCGACGGATTCCAGCAAAAAGGAATACTTACTCTTCTTAGCTAATTTGTAATAGGCAGCCACCGGCGTCTCCAAATCCCCGGCAATTTCTCTATACACAGGGATCAGATTTCCGTGACTGCTTAATTTTAAAAATTCTTCTTGAGATAAATGATTCATAATATATTTTCTAAAAGGGGACACTTTAAAGTGTCCCCTTTTGATTTACTTTTCTATCTTTCTATAAAAACAAGAACGCTTCATGGTGTGACAGGCAGAACCGATCTGATCCACCTTCATCAAGAGCACATCACAGTCGCAGTCATAGTAAATTTCTTTCACAAGTTGAAAATGCCCTGATGTCTCGCCTTTAACCCAATAACTCTTGCGCGAGCGTGACCAGTAAGAAGCCTTGCCGTTTTTCAAGGTATCACGCAGGGAATCAATATTCATCCAGGCCATCATCAAAACTTCACCATTTTTATAATCCTGGGCAATGGCAGGGATAAGACCTTCGGAATTAAACTTTAGTTTATCTAAATTGTTGATCGTAATTTGAATCGTTTCTAATTCTTTATTGTCACTCATCGCACATTCACTTTCTCTTGTTTTAAATAAGATTTAACCATTGGGATCGAAATCTCTCCAAAATGAAACACCGACGCAGCCAAAGCCGCATCAGCACTGCTTTGCGTAAAGATCTGATGAAAATGCGCTAAAGTCCCTGCTCCGCCCGAAGCAATCACCGGAATATTAACACTATCAGCCACAGCCTTGGTCAAGGCAACATCAAAACCATTCTTAGTGCCGTCAGCATCCATGCTGGTCAATAAAATCTCGCCCGCACCTTTGGCCTCTGCTTCCTTGGCCCAGGCAATAACATCACGGCCTGTGGCCTTCCTGCCGCCGTGCGTAAAAACCTCCCAATGATCGCTCACCCGTTTGGCGTCAATGGCCACCACAATGCATTGAGAGCCGAAGATATTGGCAGCCTGACGGATCAAGCCCGGCTCATTGACCGCTGAAGTATTTATAGAAACTTTATCAGCGCCGGCATTAAGCAAATTACGGATATCCCCGACATTGCTGATGCCGCCACCGACGGTTAAAGGCATAAAAACACATTCCGCGCAGCGCCGCACCACATCTAAAATGATCTGACGTTTTTCATGACTGGCTGTGATGTCTAAAAAAACTAATTCATCGGCACCGGCTGCATCATAGGCACGCGCACAGTCCACGGGATCGCCGGCATCTTTCAAAGAAACAAAATTGACACCCTTGACCACCCGGCCGTCTTTGACATCCAAACATGGAATAATGCGTTTATTTAGCATCTAACAATTCAAGCGCTTTTTTAAAATCAAGCTTCCCTTCATAAATGGCTTTGCCGGTGATAGCACCCCAAAGGGACCTGCCGTCAGGGGATTTCAAATTTTTTAATTTAACAACATCTTCCAGTGATGAGACTCCACCGGAGGCGATTAAATTGATCTTCTTGACCGTATTAAGCATGGTCTGTAATTGCTCAAGATTAGGGCCTCTTAAGGTGCCATCACGGGCAATGTCGGTATAGACAATCCACTGCAGGCCCATGGCTTCTAATTCCAAAGCTAATTCCGTTGCCCTAATATTTGTTTTAGAAACCCAGCCGTGCCCCGTGACAAAACCGTTAGAACAATCAAGGCTGACACAGATCTTATCGCTGTGAAGGGCCAACATATTTTTCAAAAATTTGCGGTCTTCAATGGCACGGGTCCCCAAAACAACCCGCTTAAGTCCTGCCTGGATCAAATCAGAGACGGTCTGCAAATCACGGATGCCCCCTCCGGCTTGAACTGAAATATTCAATTTCTCGGTGATATAAATAACATGTTCCTTATTGATCATTACCCCGTCTTTGGCCCCGTCTAAATCTACAATATGAAGCCATTGTGCGCCTGCATCCTTCCAGCGTTTAGCAGCAACCAATGGATACGCATCATATTCTGTTTGTAAACTGAAATCACCTTGAAATAAACGCACTACTTGACCGTCTTTAATATCAATGGCTGGAATAAGTATCATAGCTCTCCAAAATTCTTTAAAATCTGTAAACCGGCTTTTTGGCTCTTTTCCGGATGAAACTGCACGCCCCAAATATTGCCTGAAACAACAGCGGAAACAAAATCAATGCTGTAATCGGTGGTGGCCACGGTAATGCCCTCATCCTGCGGTTTCACATAATATGAATGGCAAAAATAAACGTTTTCACCCGTCGTAAGGCCTGTGAACATCTTGTTATCTGCCGGTTGAAATTTGATCTGGTTCCATCCCATGTGCGGGACTTTTAATCCGTTAAAACGCTCAACTGATCCTTTAAGTACCTTAAGCCCTTCGGCATATCCACCCTCAGAGCTGCGTTCAAATAATAATTGTAGCCCCAGGCAAATACCCAAAAATGGTTTACCATCAGCAATAACTTTGCGGATAGGATCAATTAAATGATATTCCTGCAATTTCTGCATGGCAGGACCCATGGCGCCAACACCCGGAAGCACAACCTTATCAGCATTTAAAATATCCGCTGATGTTTGCGTGACCTTAGCCTGTGCGCCCACGCTTTCCAAGGCCTTGTGCACGCTGCGTAAATTCCCCATCCCGTAATCAATGATAGCAATCATGTCTAATCTATAATCCCCTTGGTCGACGGAACTTGACCTTCGCGACGAGGATCGACCTTTGTCGCACGGTCTAAAGCCAAGCCTAAGGATTTAAACATAGTCTCCAGATTCGTATGAAGATCATCACTGGGATTTTGAAGAGTAAAATTCAGCGTTGCCCCTAAATTATGGGCAAAGCTTTCCATGAAATGCTCGAAATCAGAAAACTTATATCCTTCTTGAGCAGTTAACATAAACGTACGTGAATCTCCTACAAAATGACATTTATAAAATCCGCGTCCGGAAATATCAATGACACAAAAACCAACAGTGCCCTCCATCGGTGCATAGGCATGACCAAAGCGCTTAATACCGGCTTTTTCTTCGCCCAAAGCTTTTTTAAACGCCTTGCCCAAGACTATACCGATATCTTCATTGGTATGGTGAATATCAATGTGTGTGTCCCCTACGACGGACAAATCCAGATCAAAATAACCGTGAAAAGCAAAGAGCTCCAACATGTGGTCTAAAAATCCTATCGGTGTCTTGATCTTTGTTTTACCGGTGCCATCAACATTCAACGACACCTTGATTTGAGTCTCTTTAGATTTGCGTTCAATTTCAGCTTTGCGTTGCATATTTTATCCTTTATTTGAATCTTACATTTACCGATTCTGCATGTTTGACCAGGCCTTCGAGCAAGGCCACTTTTTCCAAAGGTTCACGTACCTTTTCCAAGGCTTTCTTGCTGTAGGCAATCAAATGGCTGGTCTTAGTAAAGCTCGACAAGGACAGTCCGGAGAAAAATCGTGCCGTACCCATGGTGGGCAGCACATGGCTTGGACCCGCCGCATAATCACCTAAGGCCGTTGGGCTATAAGGCCCTAAGAATATCGCACCGGCATGCCTGATCTGACGGGCAATGCTGATAGCATCAGAAGTCATGATCTGCAAATGCTCGGGGGCTAATTTATTAGCAACCTCGATGGCCTCATCAATATTTTTGCAATAAACACAGTAACCATTCGCCACACGTTTGCGAACATCCTTGATCAACTGTTTAGAGGTGCTCAATAAAATAGACAAACCGCCAATATGTTCCATCTGTGCTTCCAAATCACCAACGACAAAATCTGTATTGCTGTAACGGTTGGCAATGACCACTAATTCCGTGGGCCCGGCCAGCATATCAATATCCACATAACCAAATAATTGGCGTTTAGCTTCGGTCACATACATATTCCCGGGGCCGACGATTTTATCCACCTTGGGGATGGTCTTTGTCCCTAAGGCCAAGGCTGCAATGGCCTGCGACCCGCCTGCTTTATAGATCTCATTGACTTTCAATAAATTAGCCACGGCCAAAATATAGGGATTGACCTTACCTTCTTTATTAGGCGGTGTCACGATGACCACACGCTCAACACCGGCTATAATAGCCGGTATGGCTGTCATATACACAGAAGAAACCAAAGGCGCTGTTCCAGCCGGAATATAAATGCCAACGGAATCTAAAGGACGCACCTCTTCTTTGAGCATGATCCCGTCATGGCCGTTGACCTTACAAGGCTTATGCAATTGTTTCTTATAATACGTGGAGACATTATTGATAATAACCTTTAAATGCCCTACAAAATCTGGAGTAATATTTTGAAACGCGCTCGATATCTCGCTCTCATCCACTTTAAGCTGACGGGCTGTTAGCTTGACCCCGTCAAAACGCCGCGTGTATTTCAAGACCGCGTCATCACCGTTTAAACGCACATCGTCAATGATGGTACGTACTTTTTCTTCGATATACTTCTTACGCGCCAGCCTGCTGCGGTTATAAAGCTTCTCAATGTTCATGCCTGTTTGTTTAATTAATTTCATAGCTTTGCTTTCACGATCTCCCTGGCTTGGGCCAAAGCGCTTTCTAATTTTTGCGGGCTTTTACTGCCGGCCTGGGCCAACTGAGGCTTGCCGCCACCACTGCCATCCATTAAAGGTGATATTTGCCCCATCAATTCATTGGCCTTGATGCCGCGCGCCACCAGATCATCGGTGACTGAAAGCACCACTGAGGCATCATCAGAGCCTTTGGTCCCAAGAACAAAAACACCTGAAGACACTTTTTGCTTCAGAAGATCGGATAATTTTCGTAAAAGTGTGATATCCATATTCTCGATAGTACGTACGATTAAGTTAGCACCCTTGATATTTTCACCAGCTTTGATCATTTCATCGACAGATGATTTTATTTTCTCAAAATATTGGTTTTGTTTTTCCTTCTCCTGCTGTTTCAAACGCTGGGCTTCTTCAATGGCTGCCAATTCTTCCTGTTTCTTCTTTAACAGCTCCTCGACCTTGGATTTTCCAGTCACTGCCTCGACACGACGGATGCCTTGGGCCACAGAACCTTCGGAAACAATTTTCACAGCTTCAATCTCAGCGGTTGAGCCGACATGCGTTCCCCCGCAGAATTCACGGGAA
>Ga0206817_1284_pt1 | contig 9827 bp, 9 predicted proteins | sample Alteio_BWOrgCont_89_FD_152873 | JGI IMG/M metagenome (GOLD analysis project Ga0206817, IMG submission 152873) | Enriched cells from forest soil in Barre Woods Harvard Forest LTER site, Petersham, Massachusetts, United States -... | ecosystem: Environmental > Terrestrial > Soil > Temperate forest > O...
CCATGCTCCTGGATCAACAATACATGCAATAACGCGTCTATCAATCGCTGCTGCACGGAGTACAAAATATGACGCATAGCTGCGTCCCAATAATACTATTTTTTTGTCCCGAAGCAGTGGAACTGACATACTATGTGCTATAATCGCGTTTAACACAATTTCCCAATCAGGGCGAAAATAGAGCTTTTTGCGGTATAATGCCTCACCTTGCCCGGGGCCATCAAATGTTATTACCGTATACCCCCTTTCTACCAATGCTTGCGCACCAAAGAAGTAGTGTTCCTCTTTTGTTGAATCTGAGCCACATGGAAATATCACCAGCACATTCTTGTCTATGGATTTTGCGGGACAGTGAGCATACCCACTCAATGATGTGTTGCTATAGGGGATAGTGAGTGTTTCTATGTGATACGACATGTATGGTATAGCTTTTTTAAATGCCTGTTCCTGTAAAGTAAATGCTCCTTGTAACCGGAGATCATCGATGTGATCACGCAAAAAGAAGTAGCTTGTGCGGTAGTAATTTGATGCACGTAAGTAAGCATCTCGCGCACTTATCATATGCCCTTTGCGTTCGCATTCTTGCGCAGTTGCATATAGTCGATCTGCAAGCGAGCGCCATTGCATATACCAGCTTTCATAATCGCCATCAATGATGCATGATGCGGCTTGTACACATTCACCTACTTGAGCTCCCATATAGGTTGTATGGTCCAATGCACGTAAAAACTGAAAATTAAAATCAACATCAGTGAATGGTGCCGCAGGTGAGGCAGATGTGCCAGTATTTTGACCCTTGCTTTTTTCTGATTGTCGCAAATAGAAAAAAATAAATGAAAAACATGCAACAATAAAGATAGTACTTATTACATAAATGGTTCGCATGAGTATCCCCTAAAAATATCTATAATAAAAATTATATTTTCCAATATAGATCATAAACCAATTATATGCACGCATTAATTGCATCACTTTTTGCCGTTTCCTTTACACCCCTTTTTTAAAGGTATATTTGACAATTGTGGCCATAATGTGATCTACTAAAAAGTACTTCTTATTTCCACATGTTTTTCATGTATTTAATGCTACGTTATCACCATTGAATGAACGACATTTGGCAAGGTATAATTACCCATAGAAATTTGCAATGAGAAGTGCCGTAGGGGGTTTTGCATGTTTGTGAAGAATTATAAGCCTCCCCGCAGTGTTTTGACGCTTATAATTTTAGGTATTTGGTTATCATTGGTTGATATATTAGAAGCTGGTGATGGGTCTCGAAGGCAGTACCATGAGTTTCGAAAACACCGGCATACCATAGCATCCGATGCCATACGGGATATGGCCCGTGAAGCGATAGGAATTAATTACAACCTCATTGGCTGGGACACGTTAAAAGTGTTTATAGCGGCTTTCCCATTTTTTATTGGAGCTCGTATGATAGATGAAGATTTGCAGAGTTGTTTTTATGATCGGGAACACCACAAGAATTTATGCCAGTTTCCCAAGTGGTGTCATGATGTTTCTAATTGGATAATTTCAGTGCCGATAGGGATAATTGCACTTCATACTCTTTTTACCCAGGATTACGAGTACTGTGAAACGAACAAGACTTTTTTAATTGGCGTTATCTTTGTTGTTTCCGGTAAGGTGTTGCTGAAGAAATTGGATTTTGATTTTTGTCTTAGACCATGGCATGAAAGATTCAGCCGTGTCAAACGAGCTTCAGGTGGATTTCCTTCAGGCCATATGGCAGAAGTAACGTATATAACCCTGCTGTATGGGTTGAGATATGGCCCTAAATTTGCCGTACCTTTTGGTCTTTTGGCTCTTGGTGTTGGTGCTACCTTTTTGAATTGCAATAGACACTATCTATCGCAGCTTATAGGTGGTGCTGCTTTTGGAGCGATGTACGCCTTCGCTGCTTACCATTTTATAGACTCTAAACTTGCCAAAAAGTTCCCTTGCACATGCTCTCTTTCAGTGAATGAGCATGGTGCGCCCGCGATTAGTATTGAATATTCTTTTTGATCCTTTATGATATGCTGTCAGTAGTATGGCTATTATATGTTGACTGGAGTATGTTTTTCAAGCCTGTGGGGTTGACCGTGTTTGATATGGTAACTAAAAAACTTTCGTCATTATTTGCCGCGCTGACAGCATCAAAAAAGATAACCGAATCGGCAGTTGCTGATGCTGTCCATCAAATCAAAGAGACATTGCTTGAAGCAGATGTACCCTTCGATGTTGTGGAAGCCTTTCTTACTGAGCTTTCGAAAAAGATTGTTGGAAAGGAACTCATAAAATCATTGAAGCCAGCAGATCAATTTATGGGATATGTATATGACGTTATGTGTCAATTTATGGGCAATGATAACGTAGACCATGTATATACATTTGAACCACCGGCAACGGTGCTTGTTATGGGTTTACAGGGATCTGGTAAAACAACAACCGTTGCTAAGCTTGCCTATTATGCCATGCACCCCCCCGCTAAGCAAAAAAAGTTACCATCTGTGCTGGTATCATCGATTGATTTTTGTCGTCCAGCAGCCATTGACCAGTTGGAGCAGCTAGCAACAAAAGTTGGTGTATCCTTTTATCGCACACTGAGCAAATCGGCGTTGTCAGCGGTTAATGAAATTATGGATTATGCACAGAAAAAAAAGTTTCAAATGATTTTTATAGATACGGCTGGACGTTTGAATACTGATATGCAGATGTTGAAAGAGCTTCATGACATTGATGCATTGGTTAAGCCGCGACATAAGTTTCTTGTGCTAGATGCTATGACCGGTCAAGAATCATTATCAGTTGCTAAGGCGTTTGATAAAGAGGTCGGTTTTGAGGCGGCTATCCTATCTAAAATGGATAGTGATGCACGTGGTGGGGCGGCCTTTTCGTTTCGCTATGTTTTGAAAAAGCCCATTATCTTCATAGGAGTGGGCGAAAAAATGGATGAATTGGTTCCTTTTAATGCTACTCGTACGGTTGGGAGGATGCTTGGAAAAGGAGATCTACTGACACTTGCTGAGCGTGCTGACACTATGATCAAAAAATCTGATCACGAACGTGCTGCGAAAGCTTTTGAAAAGGGAGTTTTTTACACTCGACGATTTTGCCCATCAGATGGATATGTTGAATAAAATGGGATCACTTTCATCGCTTATGAGTTATATGCCTGGTATGAATAATATGCAAATTTCAAGCGAAAAACTTACTCAAGGAGAGCGTGAAATGCGTTGTTTCAGATCAATTATTGCATCCATGACTCCCAAGGAGCGCATTATGCCAGGAATTATTGATGCATCACGCAAAAAACGTATATCTCAAGGGGCGGGTGTAACAGATAGTTCTGTGCAACTCCTTCTTGAGCGCTTCAAAGAGATGCAACAATATGTTAAGATGTTCAAGAAGTCGGGTTTATTTAAAGATATGTTTCACTAAAATGATATTCTAAAGGGAATAATAGGACGTTCGATATGGCAGTTAAGATACGATTGGCTCGTGTTGGTAAAAAGCACTACCCGTTTTATAGATTGGTGGCCATTGATTCGCGCCAAAAAAGGGATGGAGAGTTCTTAGATAATCTTGGAACGTATGATGTTATCAAAAGCAAGGTGATATGCTTTAACGAAGCATTGTATCATGCGTGGCTTTCGAAGGGTGCACAAGTCACTCCATCTGCGCAAAAGATCTATCGTATGTATAAAAAACAGGGCGTTCCTGGCGGTCTTCCAGCAGAAGAATCTGCCACAAAGATACAATAAGGTTGCTTTATATGCTCAAAGAGCTTGTCGAGTACATCATCCAACAGCTTGTCGATGAAAATACTCCGGTGGTAGTAACTATCAAGGAAGAGCAGTCTGCGGTGACCATCGAGGTGACAATTGATGCAAAGGAGCGGGGGAGGATCATTGGTAGGGACGGGCAAACTATCAAGTCCCTGAAGGCATTTTTGAGTTATATGGTTCCTGCGGGAACGCATATTATCATTGACCTTGTTCCAGCTGCAGTTATCTCTGCATCTTAATGTGAAAAGTCGGTGGGTGTGGGGGTATATTGATGAATATATCAATTCTTACTGTTTTTCCCTCGTTATATGAGCCGTTTTTGAGTACTAGCCTCGTAGGCAAAGCGTGTCAACGTGGTAATGTGCGGTATCACGTGAGGGGTTTGTCCGATTTTGTAGTACCGAAGGAGCGTATCGACGCTCCCACGTACGGTCATGGCTCTGGAATGCTCATTAAACCACTTGTAATACAAAAGGCTGTAGAGTGCCAGGAGCAAGCATTAGGTCCTGCGTATAAGCTGTTTTTTTCTCCTCATGGGACAAAGCTCACGCAGTCTTTGTTAAAGGAAATTATGCATGATATGCATAATAAAAGTCATCTCATGCTTTTGCCAGCACGGTACGAAGGAATGGATGCGCGGGTCGAGGAACATTATGCAGACCGTATTATTTCCGTTGGAGATTTTGTGTTAATGGGGGGAGATATACCCGCCATGATGTTTTTAGAAGGTTTTTTACGTCTTATACCTGGTGTTGTAAGCAAAGAGGATTCGGTGCAGTGTGAATCGTTTTCTGGGCCTTTTGTTGATTATCCTTCTTACACAGAGCCGCCGGTTTGGCTTGGTTATGCAGTGCCGGAGGTCATGCGTTCAGGAAATCACCGTGCTATGGAAACATGGCTTACGCAAGAAGCAGTGAAAAGAACGGCATTGGGTCATTTTGCGTGGCTCCGTGCGCAGTCTATTACCAGAGCAGAAAAAAAACAGGTTGCAGACATTATTCCGCCTCATTATGCGGTACTGATGCATGCAGATGTGTTGATAGGTAATGAACGTAGTGAAGGAGTTACTTCAGTCACCTCGCTTGATATTCATGACATTGCACGTTCTGCCCATACGTTCGGTGTACATCATTATTTCCTGGTCACTCCACTGGAAGACCAGCAGCGCATTGTACGCCGTATCCTAGATTTTTGGCACAATGGGCCAGGATTACCATATAATCCTAATAGAGCAGAGGCTGTCAGAGGTGTTTCTGTTGCTCCGAGTCTTGACTATGTGTGTGCTCAAATAGAGAAGCAAGAAGGTACAAAACCTATTTTGATTGGTACTTCTGCTAATGCAGTAGTGCACCATCATCCTATTGCTTTCACTGCGCAATCGGAAGTGTGGCGCCATAAGAGACCGGTTATTTTAATATTTGGTACGGGAAGAGGCTTATCGCCAGCCTTGCTTGATCGCATGGATTACATGCTGCAGCCTATTCAAGGGCTTGCTGATTTTAACCATTTGTCAGTACGTTCTGCCGCGGCAATTGTTTTTGATCGTTGGCTTGGGCTTAACATATGATGTGAGAGTAATATTATGAAACGAAAAGCAAGTGAACATGTACAGTACGCAAAAACATTACTTATTGTAGTCGAAGTGCCGCGTGCTCGTATCAAGCATTTCGAAGCGTATGTCGCCGAGTTCTTAAGTCTTGTTAAAACCAATGGTGTTGTATATGAGCGCTTAGAGCACATAAAATTACGTGCAATTGATCCTTCATATTTTTTAACTACTGGTAAGTTAGAACAGGTAAAAAAAATATGTGATGATGAAGCGATCGAGCATGTCATTATATCTGAGCCGTTGTCTCCACAGCAAGAACGAAACATGAGTAATTTTCTTGATTGCGTGGTGTTTGACCGTACAAGTCTCATTCTTGAAATCTTTGAAAAGGCTGCACAGTCTTCGGAGGGTAAGATTCAGGTTGCTATTGCCCGGTTACAATATCGACGAACGCGTCTTGCAGGAAAGGGGATACATCTTGCGCAGCAAGGTGGTATGATTGGTGTACGAGGTGGACCCGGTGAGACACTTAAAGAGCGTGAAACGCGCCTTATTGATGAAGAAATACTTAAGCTTAGGCGCCAACTTGTCCGTTTAGCCAATGCACGTGAGACGCAGCGCAAACAGCGGCACCGTTCTAACATTCCACACCTGTGTTTAATTGGTTATACCAATACGGGGAAGTCAACAATTTTAAATGCGCTTACCAATAGTAATGTGCTGGCCGAAGATAAGCTTTTTGCTACTTTGGATACTACTACCCGGGAGTTGTATGTTGATGGTATAAAAATTGGCGTTATATCTGATACTGTTGGTTTTATCCAGAACATACCACACACGCTTATTGAAGCATTTAAGTCTACCTTGTCCGAGCTGCAATATGCGGATCTTCTTTTGCACGTTATTGATGTATCGAACCCAGAGTGGCCGCGACACATTGGTGTGGTGCATGAGGTCCTGCAGGAGCTTAATGTTGCGAAGGATATGCTCTATGTATTTAATAAAATGGACGCGGTTGGCGATGAGCAGGTGCTTGAAAATGACTGTGCGATTTCGTTGTATACTCCCCACGTAATGATTAGTGCACGCTCTAAAGATGGGCTTAAACCGTTGCGTGATTTTCTGGTGGTGTGGTACAATAACCGACGGGGTTCTGCGCAATAGGACATTATTATTAACGTGTTTATGTTGATAATATTTATAAAATGACTTCACAAAAAGGGGAGTTAATTATGATGTACTGTGGTAAATGGCCAGGGGTAACCTTTCTTATAGTATGTACATCATCGTTGTATAGTATGGATCAAACTGAAAAACCACCGTTGGTGCATAGCGCATCACTACCTATCAGTATTTTACCGCCTGGTACACGCGAACCTCAGGTAAAATTTGTTGAAGAAGAATATAAGCGTCTTATGGTAGTGCTATCCCAACATTCCCACACTCCTGAAGGACGACTAGCGATTGTTGCTAGGCAAGTCGAACTTGCTCAGGAAATTATTGGAAAACATACATCTGGATGCACTCAAGATGCAGTATTATCGGTTAGCTTGTGGCGCGAAGAAGCAGAAAGCCGAGGGCGCATTTTGGATAAACTCAAAAAGCAACAAGAGGTACAAAGTTCCCATACATAACCATTCGGTTGATCGAGTAACAATTATGCTATTTACTTATCTCAATTTCCGTAGTATACAATGTGGTAAGTAATAATGATGAGGGAGTAGATTATGAGCCGGCCTCATCTCGTTTTTACTTTTTGTTGTTTTTCTTCCGTGCTTTGCTAAAACAACAAAGGTAGCAGCTGGTTGTTTCTGGGATGAGGGAGGCCGAAGAGGTGTTCGAGGTAAATGAGACAAAAATGTAATTTCAAACATGTTGTTGTCCTGTCATTTTTTTTAGCTATTATCGTTGCTTTTGTTTGTATTGTAGGGGAGGAAGCAGAGGAGGTGCTCGATTGTATGCAACAGGGGATTGCGATGGTGCGTGCACAACAACCAGAGCAGGCACTGGCTTGGTTCAAAAAGGTAATAGCGTGTGATCCGCACAATGCAGAGGCCTATTTTTATTTGGGGAATATTGCGTTTCAAATGGGACATCTTGATGAGGCCATGTTTTGTTATAAACAAAGTCTTGAGCACAATCCTTGTACGGTGGAAGTGGCATGCAATCTCGGCATTTGTGCCAATGTGTCTAATGATCATGATGCTGCACTTGAATATTTTGGTAATGCCCTTAAAATCGATCAAAATTGCCTTGTTGCTCATACACAAATTGCGCTACTTCTTGAAAAAAGGGGACAGTATGCAGCGGCTCTTGTACATATGCAGAAAGCATCTGAATTAATGCCGCATGATGTTGATATTCTTTTGTATGTTGGCAACTTGCTTGCATGTTGTGACCGGCTTGATGAGGCGATTGGTGTTTACCGTCGTGCGCATGGCCTCAGACCAGATGACATCAAAGTTACGATAGAGCTTGCCAATGCACTTGCAAGTGTTGATTGCCATGAAGAGGCAATTACGCTGTATGGTGCGGTACTAGAAAAAAATCCTATGTTCACCAGTACACTCCATAATTTTGGCCTATCGCTCAAAAAAGTGGGGTATATAGATCAGGCAATAGAAGTTTTTAAAAAAGCTATACTCCAGAAACCGGAGTATGCGCTTGCTCATTTTAGCCTTGGATTGGCGTATCTCGCCAATGGTGATTTTGATCATGGGTGGTCTGAATATGAATGGCGATGGTTTGTATACAATGAGTCACCAAAAAAGTTTATAAGACCTCGTTGGGATGGTTCTGATGTGGCGGGTAAACGAATATATGTGTATGCAGAACAAGGTTTTGGTGATACATTTCATTTCATTCGTTATCTTGCACTTTTGAAAGATCAAGGTGCATATGTTATATTTCAATGTCAGGCACCGCTTAAACAACTTTTGCAGCTATGCCCCTACATCGACGCACTCATAACATTCCGGGATGCATTGCCAGAGTTTGACTATCATACCCCACTTCTGTCATTGCCCCTTATGTTTAACACACGCGTTACTACTATTCCTGCACAGGTACCATATTTATATGCTGAGGAAAGGCTTGTGCAGCAGTGGCGCAAAAAGCTAGACAGTGACGGAACACAATTCCGTGTTGGTATTTGTTGGCATGGTAATGCAACGTATGAAACTGCTTTTTTGCGTCATGTTGTTGCGACAAAATCATGTCCTCTTTCGCATTTTAAAGTACTTGCATCTGTGCCCGGGGTTGTGTTCTATAGTTTGCAGAAAATGCATGGTCTTGAGCAGCTTACAGTGGATGGCAATGATCAATGGTTACATACATTTGATGATGCGTTTGATGTTGTGCACGGCCGTTTTATGGATACCGCTGCAGTAATACAAAATCTTGACCTTGTTATTAGTGTTGACACGTCGATATGCCATCTTGCAGCAGCATTAGGTGTCCCAACCTGGATTCTTCTACCGGCGTCTGCCGATTGGCGTTGGATGCAATATAGAGCTGATTCGCCCTGGTATCCAACAGTACGTCTTTTTAGACAAATTGTCCGAGGAGATTGGCAGGGTATCATGGACACTGTTGCTTACGCATTACGAGAGGCAGTGGGGCGCAAATGGGAGTTGCACTCATCTCACTGTGTAGGGCGCTCCGCATCGTGTTGTGCTACAGAGAGCTGTGTTGCAAAAAAATTAAATCAGTACATAGGCACATTACAAGAAAACAATACTGTTTTAGTGGATTGTACCAATGAACTTGCTATTGCATATGCTATAAAACATGACCTTGCGCAGTACTACTCTCAATATTGTATGGAAAGATGGCAATGACGTATACCTGTATATTAGTTTTGTTAACTCTTACTATTGCTTGTACTTCACGGGATGTTATAGCATCTGCTTCTGATGATCAGATAACAACTGCAAACGTTTGCTTTAGACAGAAGAAATTTGATGAAGCACTTCCTTTATACCGCGCTCTTTTGGTAGAACATCCGGATGATCCCCAAATACTGCTCAAGCTCGGTATAACCTGTTTTGAACTCCATCACTATGCAGAAGCAGAAAAAGTACTTAAACAGGTTACAGACCAGCAAGCACTGCATGCGTCTTCATATTTTTATTTGGGAAAGATGGCACAAAAACAAAAGAAAAATAGCGTGGCACTTGAGTATTTTCAAAAAGCTATTGCACTTGATCCAGGTAATAAAGAGATTGTCAATACGCTTACTGAAGAATTAAAAGAACAGCTGCGTATGGATGAAGCAATTCAACATCTTCGTGTTACGGTGAGCTACCATCCTAATGATATTCCATTATTATTTACTCTTGCAAACACCTTGAATATGGCAGGATATCTTGATGAAGCATTGGCAATATACCTAAAACTTCACGAGCGAGTACAACGTGACGCTGGCATTGCGTATAACATTGCATTTACCTATAAAAAAATGGGGTGTATGGAAAAAGCATTGTTGT
>Ga0206817_1285_pt1 | contig 9816 bp, 6 predicted proteins | sample Alteio_BWOrgCont_89_FD_152873 | JGI IMG/M metagenome (GOLD analysis project Ga0206817, IMG submission 152873) | Enriched cells from forest soil in Barre Woods Harvard Forest LTER site, Petersham, Massachusetts, United States -... | ecosystem: Environmental > Terrestrial > Soil > Temperate forest > O...
CGCTCTGTGGATTGCTTGTAGTCATCCTCGGGCTGGCGTCGGTGACGCTGCGTACGCTGCGGGCGTTTCTCAATAAGACGCGATTGCACCTGCATTCAGCATTGCGTCACGGGTTGGCCAATCTTTATCGGCCGGGCAACCAGTCGGCGGCTGTGCTGGCTGCTTTGGGCACAGGCGTCATGCTGATTCTAAGTGTATTTCTGATGCAGCATGCAATCGTCAGCCGGATGAATTCGGATGCGACAACGAGTGCCGCAAATATATTTCTTATCGACATCAGCCAGGATGAGGTGCAGGGAGTCAAAGATCTGGTTTTGCATCAGACTGGGTCGCAGAACAAGTTCGAGGCGATTCCGATAGTTTCGGCGCGCATTACCGCTGTGGATGGTGTGCCGACTGATCAGTTGAAGGTGAAGAATTATCCTAAACGGCTGCTGTCCTCCGTTTCCGTTACATGGGCGGATGCGGTGCCGGAAGGGGTGAAGGTCACGCAAGGGAAGTGGTGGCAGAAGGGTGATACAGACGGGTTGGCTGTTGTAGAGCACGTGGCGCATAGGCTGAATCTGCGAGTCGGGTCGGCTGTAGATTTTGCATCGGGCGAAACGACCATCCATACGCATGTAGCAGCAATTTATAAAGCAGAGGGCGAGCATGTTTTTGCACGCAGCGAATTTATCTTGCCGTCGGGGCCGCTGGCAGGATTGCCGAACGTCTGGTACGCGGCGGTGCATGTGCAGTCGAAACAGATTGCTTCCATGGAACGCGCGTTATTCGCGGCCTATCCAACGGTGACCGTTATCAACATTGCAGACATTCTGGATACGGTGCAGGGTGTGGTGCATCAGATCACGCTGGTGATTCGCTTTTTAGCGGGTTTTTCAATTCTTTCCGGCGCGATCATTCTGGCATCGAGCGTGGCAAGCACGCGCTTCAGGCGGATTCGTGAAGTCGTAGTGTTGAAGACGTTGGGAGCGACGCGCAATCGGATAGCAACGGTGTTCAGTGTGGAATTTGTTGTTCTGGGATTGCTGGCCGGTGCGGTGGGCGTGATATTCGCCAATCTGCTGACGCGCGTGCTGTTGCACAAGATGGACGTCGCATATCATCCTGAATTGGCTGTGAGCGGGATCTCCGTGATTGCTACGGCTGTGCTGGCGGTTGTTACCGGATGGATCGCCTGCTTCAGGATCCTTGGCCAGAAGCCGCTGGAAATATTGCGGGAAGAATAAAGTGCTCTGCACTTTGCGAAGTGACGATGCGTCCGTTGAGTTTGGGCACGACTAAAGTCGTGCCCTTCAAAAACGAGGAATGGAATCTGAGTTATTCGTTTGGTATGCCTTCGAAATTCTTGCGTGAAGTGAAACGCCGCACCAGCAGCGGCATAACGAAGAGGATCGAGAAGACAGTTGTGAGCATTCCTCCGACTACGACACGCGCCAGCGGCTGCTGAGCCTGAGCGCCAATGCCATTTGAGACGGCGGCAGGCAGCAGACCCAGGCCCGCTGCCATGCAGGCCATGACTACGGGCCGCATTTCATCAAGACAGCCCTTTTTCAGGCCATGATCGAAGCCCTCTTCGCGCTGAGCCCGGCGGATTCCTGAAAGGAAAACTACTGCCCCGAGCGTAGCCACGCCAGTGAGGGATGTGAAGCCCACTGCTGCGGAAATGCTGAACGAGGTGCGCGTAAGAAAGAGCGCGAGTATTCCGCCGATGGCGGCGAAGGGTAATGTCCCGACAACGATGAAGGCATCTGTCCAGGTCCGGAACTGAATGTAGAGAAGGACGACAATGACGGCCAGACTGACGGGGATGATATAGGCGAGACGGCGCTGTTCCTTCTGAAGGCTATCGAACTCGCCGGCCCACGTATAGTCGTAGCCGCTGGGCAGCTTCACTTTGTCGGCTAGTTGCTGTTTCAAATCCTGAATGGCGCTGGCAAGGTCGCGTCCGCGCACACTGAACTTGATGGGGATGTAGCGGCGTCCGCCTTCGTGGTAAATCATGAAGGCGCCGTTCTTGAGACCTACATCGGCGATCATGCCGAGCGGTATCTGAGCGCCGTCGGGAGTGGGCAGGAGTATTTTTCCGATTGCTTCCGGCGTTTCACGGTATTGCGGCGAGTAGCGCATGGCAAAGTCGAAACGGCGATCGCCATCGATGATTTGTGTCACCGGCGCACCACCGACAGCGGCCTGAACAACGCTGTTTACGTCCTGCGGCTGCAGGCCGTAGCGCGCCGCTTTGCCGCGGTCGATGGAGACCATCAAACTAGGCTGCCCCGTGACCTTGAAGACGCCGATGTCCGCAATGCCCTGCACCTTGTTCATTACGTCCGAAATCTGGTTGGCGATATGCGTCAGATCATCGAAATCATTCCCGAAAAGTTTGAGAGAGTTTTCCCCTTTCACGCCGGACATGGCTTCTTCGACGTTGTCCTGAATGTTCTGCGAAAAGTTGAAATCGATGCCCGGGTATTGTTGAAAGTCTTTCTCGATGGCCGCAATCAGAGTGTCCTTGTTGCGGCGGAACTGCGGGCGCCACTCACCGGCAGGCTTCAGATTTGCGAGGAACTCAATGTTATTGAATGTGCTGACGTCTGTACCATCGTCGGGACGGCCCATCTGCGAGACGACCTGCGTGATCTCCGGGTAAGCGCGAAGCGTATCGCGAATTTTGTCGGCCATCTTCTCCGATTGAGGAAAGGAGATGTCCTGCTGCATCGTCGCGCGAATCCAGAGATTGCCCTCTTCCAGGGCCGGCATAAATTCTCCGCCCACGAATTCAAAGAGCACGATTGCCGCAACGAGCGCGCCGAGAGCTATAAACCACGATATCTTGCTGTATTTGAGTGCACGCTTGAGCCCGCTGTCGTAGTGGCGGCGAAAGAATGCGCTTAGCCATGTGTCTTCCGCTTCATGCTTGATCTGTTTAGGAACGGCGAAGGAGCCGAGTACAGGGGCGAAGATCAGCGCAAAGATCAGTGCTCCGGTCAGGGCAAACCCGTATGTAACGGACATGGGAGCAAATATTTTTCCCGGAACACCCTGCATGGTGAAGAGAGGGATAAAGGCGACAAGAATAATCAGCGTCGCGAAGAGCACTGGTTTGGCGGCATCGCTGACGCCTTCCATAATCAGCTCTTCCACTTCTTCACCCTGCACACGGCGAGAGATCTTGCGGTGGACGCTTTCCAACACAACGATGGATGCATCGACGAGAATGCCGAAATCAATCGCTCCAATAGAAATGAGGTTCGCCGAGTGATCAGTGAGGACCATCATGGCAAAGGAGAAGAGCACGGCGAAGGGAATTGTGATCGCAGCGATGGCTGTGATGCGCAGGTCGCCCAGCATGCTCAGCAGCACGAGCGTGACCAGGATCAGACCGGTGATGATGACGTGGCGGACGGTACGGGTGGTGGTGTTGATGAGCGTCGTACGGTCGTAGATGGTGCTGATCTTCATGCCTGGAGGCAGTAGATTGCCTTCATTCAGCTCTTTAATTTTTGCGCGCAGACCCGCGAGTGCCGGAAGGGATTTCTCGTTTTTCTGCAGGAGCACGATGCCCTGAACAATGTCGGGCTGCTCATCGCGGCCTACTTTGCCAAGGCGGGGTTGGTGGCCTTCCTGAACATTCGCGACATCTCTCAGGAGAACCGGGGTGCCATTGCGCTCTGCAATGACGATGTTATCCATGTCGGCAATGGAATGCAGCAGGCCGATCCCACGGACGTTCACGCTCTGGCTGCCGAGGGTGAGGTAGTTGCCGCCAGCGTTTGCATTGCTGTTCTGCACCGCGTTGGCAACCTGCGTCATGTTGACGCCATAGGCGAGCAGCTTGCTCGGATCAATTTCAGCCTGAAATTGGCGAGTGGTTCCCCCGAAGGTCGCGACGTCGATGATGCCCGGAACGCGTTTCATTTCGCGGACAAGTAGCCAGTCCTGCGTAGCTTTCAGCTCATTCAGTGAATATCCGGGCCCGGTGAGCTGATACCGGTAGATTTCGCCGATGGGAGATTCAGGAGAGAGCTGCGGCTGCAGATTGCCGGGGAGGTTGACGGACTGGAGACGGTTGAGCGCCTCCTGACGATCGGTAAAGTAATCACTGTCAAAGGTGAAATACAGTTTGACGTCGCTGAGACCAAAGATGCTGATGGAGCGGATCTGTTCAAGATGCGGTGTTCCGTTCAGGCCAGCCTCAAGGGGAACTGTGACCTGTTGTTCCATCTCCTCTGCCGACCACGACGGGTTCTGTGTGATGAACTCGACCATCGGTGGAGATGGGTCAGGATAGGCTTCAATATCAAGATGCACAAATGCGAGTATGCCGCCCGCGAGTGACGCCAAAAAAAGGATGAGGACGATATTGCGATAGCGGAGGAGCGTACGGATGAAAGGCTGCATCTTACTGCGCTCCTGCCTGACGCAGCAGCTCCGCGCCTGTGCTGACTACCAGCTCACCCTCTTCGAGACCATGTGTGACTTCGACTGTATTCTCATGTGTTTCACCCAGCTCTACGTCACGCCGCGCGTACTTATGATCGGGCGTGGCTATAAAAACGTAGCTCTTGATGCCGTCTCGAATGACGGCGGTGGAGGGAATGACAATGGCCTGACGTTTGATATTCACAACAGAAATGGTGGCAAACATCTGTGGCTTGAACTTGTGCCCGGGATTTGTGAGCACCACGCGCACCTTCAGCGTAAGTGTAGTGGGATCAACGGCGTCCGAAATATCGTCAATGATGCCGGTGCGTACTTCGTTAGGATAGCCATTCACGCGGACTTCTACGGGCTGTCCGCGGCGAACGGCAGCGACATTGCTTGAATAGAGATCGCCCATCACCCAGATGGAATCGATGTTTGCAATCGTTGCGATTGCGTTGGCGTTGTCGAGCGAGCGTTGCAATTCGCCAGGTGCAGTACCAACGTCGAGAACAACACCGCTGATGGGAGAGCGAAGCGGCAGGTTGCCGGAAGTGTCGTTCTCGTCGAAGCCGAGATTATGCAGCGTCTGCCGCGCGCGTTCGAGTTCGGCGTGGTCCGCATCATTGAGCGCTTTCAGATCGTCAAAGTCCTTCTGTGCCATGACCTCGTGCTGCAGCAATTCCTTGCCGCGCTGCAGCTGCAAGTCAGAGCGTGCTGCTTCAATTTTTGCCTTCTCGAAATCCGACCTGGCGGATGCAGCATCGTTGCTTTGCAGTGAGCCGATGGCCTGGCCTTTGGTGACTTCCTGACCAGGGAGCAGCTTAAGAGCAAGAACGCGTCCACTCAGCGGAGGAAAGATGTGCACCACATTCGTTGGAATGGCCGTAATCCGGGCGGGCAGGTTCAGAGTGCCCGCAATCTGCGCCAAATGTACTGTCACTGTATCCACGACGTCTTTTCCCGTAGCGGGAGCCGGACTGTTGTCTTCGCTCGGGTGTCTGCAAGCGACGATGGGTAGTACGCAGAGAGTGAGTAAGGCGGCGAGATATTTCTTGCTCATGGGACGATCTCCGTTGCAGCGGCGAAGCTGAGTTGGTGAAGGGCGAGCCAAACCTGTGTGTTCGCATTCAAGGCGTCGAGGTTCGTCTGGCGATAATCGCGTAAGGCATCAAGGTAGTCGAGCAACGTGGTGCCGCCGTGACGGTAGCTATATTCCAGGTTGTCGCGCACACGCGTTGCCTCCTGGAGATAACGGCTGTGATAACGCTTTGCCATACCCAGAGAAGTTTCGTAGGCGGCCCAGGCCTGATCAACATCATTGATCACCTGATTCCGCGCAGCCGTTTCAGCGAATCGGCTGGATTGGGCTTCGTAGCGGGTGCGCTGTTTCTCGCCTTGATTGCGATCGAAAATACGCAAAGGAATGCTCACCTGAAAACCGGCGCTATTGTAGGTGCCTGTGCGCTCATATTCCCCGCCGACGGTGGGATCGGTGGTGCCATCAGCATCGGCTAATTTGATGTTAGAGTCGGCCAGGCGCACGGACTGCTCGGCGGCAAGATAGTCTGGGCGCGATTGCAGAGCTTCCTGCTCGAGCTGTGTAAGGGGCGCGGTGACGATAGGCGCGTCAAGCGTGCCGGTAATGTCGAATGTGTCGGTTGGTTTATCGATACCGAGCAGAAGCTGCAGTTGCGCGCTCGATTGAACCAGGTTCAGCTTGGCGTTGTCGTAGTCCGACTCAAATTCGGCCAGCTGCAGGTCAATGCGATCAAAATCGGTGGCGCTGATGTCGCCGGCATCGAGACGAGCTTTACTGAGATCGACGGTCTTGCGGTAGCCTTGCAGATTCTCGTCAGAGATGCCGAGTGCTGCCTTGGCGGCCAACAGCTGAGTGAATGCCTGCTTGACAGCGAGTTCCGTCTGGCGCCCTGAGTCTTTGTACTGACTTTGGGTAACGTCGGAGGTAGCATGCGCAATGTCGAGTCGCCAGCGGCGTTTCTCTCCGCGTTCAAAGAGGCGATTGACATTTGCCGCATAGGAATAGGGGCTGCTGGGATTATTCGCGGGCAGACTCACATCTGCTCCGGAAAGAGTGAAATTCGGGTTCTGGCGCAGCCCGGCGGTAACTTCGTTGGCTTTTGTCGCAATGACGTGTTGCTGGATAGCCAGCAGGTTAGGATTTCTGGTGCGCGCAATATCAAGAGCTTGCTGCAGCGTAAGCGGCGGCTGCGGTGTCTGTGCCTGCATGATGACACCTGAGAACAAAACCGCGAGCAGCAGAAAAGCGCTTCTGGCGAGGAGTCGTTTCATATACACACTTCCCTGGACTGATTAAGGAGCCCTGGCGATTCCAAATGGAGAACTTAATTCAGAAAAAGAGGAGAGCTAAACCGCGACCGGAGGCGGCCGGTTTGCCAACTGGCGAATGCAACCGGTTTGTGGCCGTGCGCCCTGGATTGATGGTTCAAGCAGAGCAAAGGTCTGCAAATGCGGGAGATATCGGCTCAACGAAAGGTTCGCTTCAAGCAGAGTGACCAGTTTTGCCGGCTGATCTGCCGCCGGCAGCAAATCTGCCCTCCTCGTAATGTGCTCTACTTCTGCAGTCGACATTGCCCGTATGTCGTCGGTTAGTGAGATGACCGGAAGCAAAATCAGGATGAGCATGGCCAACGCAACTAATTGAACCCGTTTGTCCTGCGTCGGCGAGTTACCGCGCTCGTGCAGGCTAGCCAGCCATACAATGCCGAGCGAGACAGAGAGCATACCCCATACGAGATTGAAGAAAAGTTCCACGCTGACAATGTGATTGTACTTGATCGATATGGAATGAATTTGAGCGCCATGGCGAAGACAGGACACGGGTTGACCTAAGTTGCCGCAGCTTTTAATATGAATGAGTAACAATCATCTTGTAGCGCATCTGTTGCGTGTGCTCACTGCCCCCTCGTTCAATGGTAGGACAGCTGCCTCTGGAGCAGCCTATCGGGGTTCGAATCCCTGGGGGGCAGCCAAGACATAATCCAAGCAAGTCTAATCCAGTCCATTCGTATCTGAAAAATCCATAACAAACTACCTAGAATCAAGCGTTTAAACGTTGTGCTTCGTCTGTTGGTGTCTATAACCGTCTACCTGAAACCACGTTTTGGTGTTGGTATTTTTAGCGGTATGCTGGTATCCGTTTTTCAATTTGCCTACAGGGGAGGATTTTTATACCAGCATGTACCAACTCACAGAAACGGGGATTAAGAGAACAAAGCCCGGAATGCAGCCAGTGAAATTGACGGATGGACGCGGCCTGTACCTGCACGTTGCACCTACTGGTGGAAAGCTCTGGCGTTACGCTTACCGCTTCAACGGCAAACAAAAACTGATGGCGTTGGGTGGCTATCCAGACGTGTCACTGACAGAGGCGAGCTGGCAAGTGGTTTAGACCCAATGGAGGAACGCAAGGCCGCTAAAGCCGAACAGGACGCGAAAACAACCACTTTTGAGGATGTGTTCAACCTGTGGTTTGAGAAATGGATTGTGGGCAAAGATGAACGCCACGCCGAACAGACCAAAAGACGTGTTGAAACTGACATCATCCCTGCATTTGGTTCAAAGCCAGTAAATGACGTTGACGCTGATGATGTACGCGAAATGATCCTGGCAATAGACGAACGTGGAGCAAGAGACGTTGCCAAGCGATTTCAAATTTAAGCACCTGCAACTAGCTCAATCGAAATCAAAGAATTTTGCTCGTGTTGATGCCAAAGAATTACCAGCACTGTTGTCAAAAATGGACGAATACAAAGGAACAGCAATAACGAAGCTGGCAATGCGGCTGCTGGCGTATACGTTCGTTCACACCAGTGAATTGATTGAAGCTGGCTTTGCTAACCCGCGCACTGCGTTCACCGCAGCGGTTCGCAGACGAAGGTTGCGGGCGCGGATGAGCGTGAGGGCTTCCTGCTGCGCGACTGTGCGGTGCGCAATCGGCCTCAGGATTTTCGGATCGAGCCGCGCAAAGCGGGCCAGCTTCTCGGCATCCACCTGGTCGCTCTTGCGATTGCTGTGCGAGATCGCCCGCAACTCGCGCATGTTGGCCACGATGACTTCATGACCCAACTCCTGCAGCTGCTCGCTGATCCATATCGAGTGTGTTCCTGCCTCCATGGCGATGCGCACTCGAGGCAGGTCGGTAAACCACTTATCGACGCTGGATGGGTTCGTTCGGAATCTGCCCCGGTCGACTACTTCACCAGCTTCGTTGAGCGTGCAGTAATGGCTCCAGACATCCCCCAGGTCGATGCCGATCGTGATCCCAACCTGAGAGCATCCACGGGGTGCTTCCGCGATGAGGTCTTGCGTATGCTTTTTCATCCGCTTAGTCTCTCTCTTCTCCAGAGTGACCGTCTCATACCAGTTTGCGGTAAATTCGATTCTCAATTGATGGCTTCAGGCCGAGTCGCTCATCGACGGAATTCTGGCCGATATCGGTGCTTCCAAGTCGCCGCCGTGGAGGCTGGTTAGCGGCAGCTTTCCAGCGTGCCGAAATTATCTATATCTCCGGCGGGGCCTCGCTCAGGGGCCTGGGTCTCAGCCATGGAAAGCATCGGAAGCACCGTCCGTAGTTCGATGCTTCATTCAAAAATCAGAAGCGCTCCGGAAGGTCGCGCCGGTGGTGATTCGAGCTTTCTGGTGGCTGCTCATGTCGAGTGCGCTGCTTCGCAGCGGGATGAACGTTGACACGTCATCCCCAAATGGGTGCTGTTAGGCGCCTTCAACGAGCAATCCGTTAACTTCCTTTTCTGTAATCACTTATGGTTTTGTGTTTACGGAAGTAAACGCGCAGCTTCGCTGTCGTTTACCTGCATGAAATGCGCCACTGTCGGCGTAGTTATCGAAACTACGCCGACCACAAACGCATCCAAGCGGACATTAGAGAAGTCTCAATAGGTGGTACCGTTCATGGACTCCCCTGATTCCAAACCGCAGCAAGTTGCAGAGCCAGCTCCGTCAAATTCGGCGGCGAGCGAAGCCTCCCGCACGAAATCCATCGCAATCTGGCTCACAGAAGCAGAGCTGGAGAGATCGAAGCGGCAGCTCTCAAGGCCGGGAAAAGGGTATCCGAATGGCTGCGCGATACCGCTCTCGCGTCAGTCCGCTCGCCATAGCAAGAGCAGACCGAGGCGGTTCTCTTGGCTGAGATTATGGGGATGCGGGACCTTATGTTGAACCTGTTTGCACAGGCATCGAAGGGGCCATTGAGCACGGAAGACATGCGCAAGATGTCTGCTTATGCCGACTCCACTAAGGAACAAAAGGCACGCGAATTCCTGTCCAAAAGGCGGTCACAAAGCATCGGCAAATAGAAGGGGGAAAGCATCGTGCAAAGGGTTGGTGTTC